>Ga0080004_1152814_pt1 | contig 13526 bp, 14 predicted proteins | sample WasSprMetagenome_FD_69207 | JGI IMG/M metagenome (GOLD analysis project Ga0080004, IMG submission 69207) | Sulfidic aquatic microbial communities from Washburn Spring, Yellowstone National Park, USA - WS (SPADES assembly) (version 2) | ecosystem: Environmental > Aquatic > Thermal springs > Hot... | reverse complement strand
GTCACCCCCCCCGCCTCCCGGCTTCCCCCGGCGAAGCAACTCGCGAGAGACAAGCCGGTCGTGGAGCACAACATCCGCCCTCTCTAGGAGCTTAAGGCCCTTGACAGTTATAAGCTCTGGGTCCCCCGGCCCAGCGCCCACTATGTAGACGCGGCCCATGGACATAATTTCAAATACATAAAAAATTATGGAGCTCATGCTCTTTGAAAGAGCGAGGCGGGTCTTACCTGGCGGCGTTAACTCGCCGGCGCGGGCCCTGAAGCACCTCACCACGCCTCTCGTTGCCAAGGGCGCGTCGGGGCCATATCTATACACAGACAGGGGCCAGCTCGTGGACTACTGCCTCGCCTTCGGCGCGGTGATTCTAGGCCATGCGCATCCCCGCGTGAGGAGGGCCGTGGAGGAGCAGTTGGGGCGGGGCTGGATATATGCCCTCCTAACGGAGCAAGAGGTGGAATTCGCCGAGAGGATAAAGAGACATATGCCCTCCGTGGAGAAGATGCGCATAGTCAACAGCGGCACGGAGGCCACCATGAACGCCATACGGCTGGCCCGCGGCTTCACGAAACGGGACGTCTTGATCAAATTCGACGGCAACTTCCACGGCTCCCACGACTATGTATTAGTTAAGGCTGGGTCAGGTGCCGCCACCTGGGGCGTCCCCACCAGTGCGGGGATACCGCAAGACGTAGTTAAGCTAACCGTCGTCGTGCCGTATAACGACACAGACGCCTTCGTAAAAGCCGCAAGGGAGGTGGGCGACCGCTTGGCCGCGGTGATTGTAGAGCCAGTCGCCGGCAACTACGGCTTGATAATCCCCGACTTGGAGTTCCTCAAGGCGTTGAGAGAGGAGACGGAGAGAGCGGGCGCGCTTTTGATCTTCGACGAGGTCATCACAGGCTTTAGGCTGGGGCTCTCCGGCGCCCAGGGCCGCTTCGGCATAAGGCCGGACCTCACCACCTCGGGCAAGGTGATTGGCGGCGGCTTCCCCATCGGCATCTTCGGCGGGAGGTCAGACGTCATGGACCTAGTGGCGCCCAGCGGCCCTGTTTACAACGCCGGCACCTACAACGCCCACCCGGTCTCCGTGGCGGCGGGCCTCGCCGTGTTGGCCGAGCTAGAGACCGGTGAGCCATACCGCGTGGCAGACGAGGCGGCCCAGCGGCTGGCCAAGGCTGTGGAGGACGCCGCGGGCCGGGCCGGCTTCGACGTGGTGGTTAAGCAGGTGGCCTCCATGTTCCAGTTCTACTTCAAGAAAGGCGACGTAAAAACGCCGCAGGACGTAAGAGAAAGCGACGAGAGGCTCTACCTAAAGCTACACGAAATAGCCCTTAGACACGGCGTCTACCTGGCGCCGTCGCAGTACGAGGTGAACTTCACCTCGGCCGCCCACACCCGCGAGGTGGTGGAAGAGACGGTAGCCGCGTTGGAAGAGTCGTTCAAAGAGTTAAAAAGAGAAGTCGGGAGGTAGATGTGAACGTAAAGGAACTCATCGCCAGGTTCCACACGGCGCCTCTTCTTGTCTTTTGGGAATCCACAAAGGCTTGCCCCCTGGCCTGCAAACATTGTCGGGCAGACGCCATCTTGAAGCCCCTCCCCGGCGAGCTCACCACCGCCGAGGGGAAGCGCCTTATAGACCAGGTGGCGGAATTCGGCGACCCCAAGCCGTTGCTCATAATAACCGGCGGAGACCCCCTCATGCGGAGGGACCTCTGGGAGCTTGTGGACTACGCCAACGCTGTAGGGGTCCCGGTCTCGCTGGCGCCTGCTGTCTCCCCCAACCTAGACGAAGAGATGCTTAAGGAGATGAAGGCGCATGGCGTCAAGTCCATCTCCATCAGCCTAGACGGGGCGCGGCCCGAGACGCACGACGAGCTCAGAGGCATCCCCGGTAGCTTCCACGATACTGTGAAGGTCATAAAGACAGCGATGGAGGTGGGCGTCCCCGTCCAGGTAAACACAGTAGTCTGGCGTAAGTCGCTCCCGGAGCTTCCCGAGGTGGTGCGTCTGCTACGTGACGTGGGGGTGAAGGTGTGGGAGGTCTTCTTCCTAATCGTAACGGGCAGGGCCAAAGAGGAGCTGGACATAACGCCGGAGCAGTACGAAGCAACCGTACAGTTCCTAGTGGACATAAGCACCTACGGCATGCAGATCCGCACCGTGGAGGCCCCCTTCTACAGAAGGGCAAAGCTGGAACGCCTCGAAGGCAAGACCTACGACCACCCCCTCTACCGCGACTTGACGGAGAGACTCCGCAAGTTGCTGGGCCCGCCGACTAGGGGCGTAGATCCCACCATCGTGCCGACTAGAGACGGCTTCGGCATAATCTTCGTAGCGTACGACGGCACTGTGCATCCAAGCGGCTTCCTCCCCTATCCTCTCGGCAACGTGAGGAGACAAAGCCTCGTCCAGATATACCGAGAACACCCACTTCTGCAGAAGATGCGGAGGGGAGAGTTCGGCGGCAGATGCGGCGTCTGCAGATACAAAGACATCTGCGGCGGCTCCCGCGCCAGGGCCTACGCCTACTTCAAAGACCCACTGGCGGAGGACCCTGCATGCATCTACCAGCCGTAATCCTCCTCTTCCACGGCTCCCGCGACCGTCAACACAACGAGCAGGCCAAGGCCCTGGCCGAAGCCGTCGGCGCCGGCTACGCCTTCATGGAGGCGGAGCCTAGATTCGCCGGCGAGGGGCTGGCCATACCCTTGTTCGTCGCAGACGGCGAGGACTACCGCAGGGCCTTGGCGGTGGCCACGGTCAAGTCGCCCCCACTGCTCAAGTGGCCCGGCTTCGTTGACTATCTGCGGAGCCTCGGCGCCCAGCTGTACATCTTCCACGGCCCCGACAGAGCCGGCGAAATTAAAGCCGCCGGCATGCCAGTCGCCTTCCTTTACGGCGAGCCCAACGTAGACATGGCGCCTTGTGTAGACGTCGCGGCGCCTGTCGTGCTCACCCGCGGATACATCTACAAGAAGATCCAGGAGAGATACGGCAGGTGCAAGGCAAAGCTCTTCCCCCCACTGGCGGAGCAACCGGGGTTCATAAAGTACCTGCGCGAAGCCATCCCGACAATCCTCAAACACTACGCGCCACAACCCCTATAACAACCTCACTGCACAACAAGAAGGCAGGTTACAGATTTAACATATTTTAGAAGTCCAGCCATTGCGTAAAGAATTGTCAACGACAGTAGTGTACGCTTAGCCAAAGCCCGCGGAAGAGCCACTGAACAGGATGCCGGTAATCCGCATAACAAAATTTTCAACCGATCGGTGAGATCTGCCCCGTCTCGATAGCCTACGTGCGCCTAAGTTCCATCTGACGCGTCTGCTACGAGGCCATGTACTTTCTCCATATATCGATGGCGTATCCCGGCGTCGGCTTTCCTCTCACCAGTCTGAACGTCCTCGTCCCGTCTTGCCGGACCTCGGGCACCAGCAACACTGCCCTCTCCCTGTAGCGGTCTAGGAATCTATTTAGGAAGTCCTGTAGAAAGGTCACATAGAAGACGTAGACGACTGAATCCACCAGCGCCGCGACGACCTCCTCGGCGACTACAGACGCCTCGACTTGGTTTGTAGATGAGAACGACTCGTCCATCAAGATGTAGTCGCCCCGCCTTAGACCCTCGACTATGGCCTGAGCCTCTTGACTTCCTCCTCGAATTTGCCGTATGAGAGCGTTCTATCCTCCTGACGCGGGAAGTGCGTATAGACCGCGCCTGTAGAGGGCATCGCGAATTCATCCGCAGGGACGAACAGCCCAGCCCTCGCGAGGACTAACGACTAGCCTACCGCCTTCAGGAAGGTGGTCTTGCCTCTCCTGTTTGCGCCTGTAGAACTTCCGCACGTAGATGCCGCCGTCGGTGAATGACGGTATGGCGAATCGGTATCCCATCCGCTCGAGATTCTTCATGTAGTTTACATATATCAAATAGAACTCGGCCTCTTTTGCGAAATTAGCAATTTCGTCGTCTACAAAGCTTGGAAAGTCCTCCGAGAATCTTCTCAGTATATCGTGTTGGGTCTTATACATTTTAAAGGCCCCTCTGAGAATCGCCGCGTGTATGTGGGAGGTATCGCCCGTGGTTTTTATGTACTTAACTTCGGCGCCTTCCCCATCCCCTTGAACCTGGAGAATAGGCTGTCCACCAGCGCCGAGAGGTCCTCGCCGTCTTCCTCCCTGGTGACTCTAATTCTATCGCCATCTATCCACACTCTGATCTTAATCTGATCCCTGGCCTCGGCGGCCTCGCGGGCCCTTCGCCTCAGCTCGCGGAATTTCTCGCTCCCCACAACCTCGCCTAGGTATCTGGTGAAGCTCGCCAAGCCCTCGGACTCTATAGGGAGACCTCTGAGGCGGCTCCACGCGGTCTCCACCGCCTCAGTATAGATCAGAGCCGCGTCCACATGCATCCCGATCTTGTGCTCCTCGTACACGTCCTTCTCCATCGCGAGGATCCTCACGGCCTTATTGACTCGCTCCACGAACTCGGCAACGGCATCGAGGACCTCGCCCTTCAGCAAGTCTCTAAATACGTTAAGCCGGAACACGGCAACTCCCTCGTTGTCCAGCGGCTCAAGGTAGAGGCTCCTCAGAAAGTCGTCGTTGCGTTTGCCGAAGATATCGCCGAGAAGCTCGTGGATTCTGAGATCGTGCGCAACCTGCTCGTCGATACGTCTCCCCCTTCCGCCGAGAATAGTAAGGTACACCACAGCCCAGCCATAGCTGATGTTTAAACGTTTTAGTGCATCTAGCGTGCGACCTAACGGTCTATCACGACAGGCCGTTGTGCTGGACGAGCCGAGGGCTTTAAACTCATGGCGAGCTCATAACCCCAAGCCACGGAGATGCACGACGGCAGGCGGAGGATCAGAGGATCCGAGAAGTAGACGCCCCGGCCCCCTACGAGAGCTGAAACAGGCAATAGAGAGGTGGAGCCGCTATCGTCTCTGTGCTTCATTGGGCGGTAAAAGATAAATAGGCTTGAGAACAGGGAGACAGGGGCCGTAGTCTAGCCTGGTAGGATGCGCGGTTCGGGTTGCCACCGTGGGCAACAAGTAAAGCGAAGCCCACGGTCACGAGAGTCCGCGTGACCCCGGGTTCAAATCCCGGCGGCCCCATCCACTGGATTTTTCTGGCATGGCTGGAGATGTAGATGTGTTGGCTGTGAGATGTGCCGATTCTATACGCCGGCTAATCTCGACGCGTTCGATTCGATACCCGCCCCAGCTACCTCCGTTCACCTCTCTGTTCCATATCTACGCAGATCCCGCGCCTGAGTTCCCGCGGCCCGTCATGGGCTTAGGGAGGCCGTAGAGAGATGCGGCAGGTGGAGGCCGTGAGAGCTGGAGCGCCATGTGAATGAGTTGCTGACGCGGTATATATCGCTGGATTTTACTCGTCTCTCCGCCGGAAAGATATACGCATAGGCGCGTGTACATCTCACGTCGAGGCGGCCTTCGGACCCGCCTAACAGGCGGAGGCTCTACTTGACGCCACAATCGCGTCAGTGACTATAGAGGAGGGCCTGCTTCTCAGCAGATCAGGTGGGGTGAGGCTGGGCTTGGATTAGTCTTGTGACTAGCTGGGCTAGCCTCAACGCCTCCTCCACCTGCCCGTCTTGGGCCATCTCCTTGAGTCTCTCCACAAGGGGTAGCAGTAGTCTTTTGACCGTGGATCTAGCCGCCAGCGTCGCCGCCGGGTGGCCTGCGCGTCTGCCTTCTTCCTCGGCGGTTCTCATGGCAACTTCCATGAGGGCCGCCACGGCCTCCTCCACATACCTCCTGGCCAGGAGCCGCGGCAACTGCGCCAGCTCCTCCTCCTCCACTATGGCCTCCGCCTTGGCTATCTCGGGGGCCCTCTCGGCGTTGAACCGCTCGGCTAGTTGCTTGAGGTCCTCTATGCGGATCACCTTCACGGGCAGTCCAGGAGCCACTGTCTGAGGCACGCCTAGGTCCACTATTATTTTCACCGCCGCGTCAGGCGGCAACGAGTCGATTACGTATTCCAGGGTGTGGACTGAGGAGAAGACGACGTCGCACTCCCTTAGGCACCTCTCCACCTCCTCTCTGGAGAGGGGCCGGGCCTCCCCGCCGGTTTTAGCCGCCACCTCCACCGCCTTTTCGAAGGTTCTATTCAGTATGTAGAGCTTGCCGACGCCTCTCGCGGCCAGCTCCATGGCCAGGCCGGCGCCCATGGCGCCTGCGCCCAGCACCGCCACCCTCGCCTTGGACAAATCCACGAGCTGTGCGACGTAGAGCACAGCCAGAGAGCCCAGGCCCCTTGGCCCGCGGGAGATGGCGGTTTCGGTGCGGACACTCTTGCCCGTCCTCACAGCCCTCTCCACGATCGTCTTCAAAAGGCTCCTGGTGTAGCCGGCCTTTACCTGTCTATCAAACGCCTCCTCCACCTGGCCCAAGATGTCTGTCTCGCCTATCAACATGGACTCAAGCCCCGCCGCCACGCGGAAGAGGTGCCTCACCGCCTCGGCGCCGGTTAGGAGCTGGACTGAGTCGACATGCCGCTTGTAGGCCTCCACCACCCTCCCCACCTCTTCGGGCGTCGCCCCGTATAGATACGCCTCAACCCTGCCGCACGTGTGTAGCACATACATCGGCCTCCTGGGCCCCAGCTCTTTCATACACCGTTGCATCTCCACGCCGATGCGGCCTAAGGCGTCGGCGCTTACCTCCCTGTATGTCAAAATAACCGCAGAGAGGGGGGCTAGTAAATCCACACGTATTCAAAACAGTGGCCTATTTAAACAATATTACAAACATTGTTGCACGTTTTCCACAATTTTTAAAAACGGCCGTCAACAGCCTCTCGTGGTGTCCGTGGCGGTGTTGGCTTCGCACAGCGCCTTAGACGTACTAGACGGCGCAAAAGACGAGGGGCTTAGGACAATTGCGGTGGCTAAGAAGGGGCGGGAGAGGGCCTACCGGGAGTTCCCAGTGGTGGATAGCTTGGTGGTTCTAGACGACTACAGAGACATCCTCAAGATCGCGGACTTGCTAAGGGCTGAGGAGGCGGTGTTTGTGCCGAATCGGTCCTTCGCAGTCTACGTGGGTTACGACGCCATCGAGAAGGAGTTCCCCGTCCCCATCTTCGGCAATAGGTTTCTTCTGCGTTGGGAGGAGAGGACTGGGCCTCACAACTACTACCGCCTCCTGGACGAGGTAGGTATCAAGAGGCCTAAGACGTTTAGACCTGACGAGGTGGATAGGCCGGTTTTGGTGAAGATGCCGGAGGCTGGGAGGAGGGTGGAGCGGGGCTTCTTCGTAGCACGGGACCGCGACGACCTCTACAAGAAGGCCAGGAGGCTGGCAGATGCTGGCGTCATAAGGCTTGCGGACCTTGAACACGCCTCTATAGAGGAGCTTGTGTTGGGGGCCCACTTCAACGCCAACTACTTCTACTCAGTCATGCGGAGGCGGCTGGAGCTACACAGCTTCGACAGAAGGATCCAGAGCAACCTCGATGGGGTCTTCCGCCTCCCCGCCCGGGACCAGATCGAGGTGGAGCCAGAGGTGCGGTACATAGAGGTGGGCCACGAGCCCGCCACCATTAGGGAGTCCCTCCTGGAGAAGGTGTTCGACATTGGACACAAGTTTGTAGAGGCCACCAGGCGCCTCGTGCCGCCAGGGGTGATCGGGCCCTTCACGCTTCAGTTCATAGTGACGCCGGAGCTGGAGCTGGTGGTTTACGACGTGGCGCCGAGGATCGGCGGCGGCACCAACGTCTACATAGGGATAGGGGGGCAGTACTCAAAGCTCTACTTCGGCAAGCCCATTTCCACGGGGAGGCGCATCGCCATGGAGATAAGAGAGGCGGCAGAGCAAGGAAGACTCGCCGAAGTCACCACGTAACGACCGGCGCGAAGCTCTTTACCGATAGAGCGAGACGTAGCGCGGCTGGGCTGTGTTCGGCGCATCGCCAGCTCGCCATCCGTCGGACTCGTCGAAGGGGTTACGGCTGAGAAGGTACGGCGAGCTTGTACGACACGGCGGAGTTGAAGAGGGGGTTTGCGGGGATGGGCTGACGTTGTCGCCCCCTTCCAACTCCCCCACCTTGTGGGAGCTCACAACCTCGGTGGCACGCGGCGTCCCAAGAAGGCCACGGGCTGAGTGCGGGCGCCGACTGCTCTATCCAACTAGGCGGCAGGCGTTTAATCTAAGCGGCATGCACGGGGGTACCCCGCCCCCCGTGGGGTGGCCGCCACCCGTAGAGAAGCGTTTGGAGGGTGTTAAGAAGAGAGTAGAAAAAGAGGAATTCGTGGAGCCTTTTCTGTGCCCGGTACATGGGCACTCAGGGCTACGCGGCTTAAGTTTTTAAGATGGTGGGCAGACGAGGTTGTGTATGTGAAGAGACTAAATGTTGGACGGCTTTCTGAGGAGAGGCTTGGGGAGGCTGAGGGGGAGCTGGAGGTGGCTGAGGCGTTTCTGGCAGATGGTCTCTTGAGAAACGCCGCGGGTAAGGCTTTCCAGGCGTGGAAATCGCTTCTCTCCCACATCGCGTTGAGGAATCTAGCTCTTCTTGAAGAGAGGTATAGAGGGTATAAGCGGGTGGGAAACGCCGCGGTGCCGCTTTATGAGTGGATCGCCGCGACGGCGCCTACGAGTAGGCTTATGGAAATCGCGGTGTTGCTAGAGAAGGCGGTGCCCAACGCCGTGGAGCTGACGGCGCTTGCGCTTCAGCTACATGAGTATCAATACAACGGCCCAGACCTAGAGGGTGTGAGGAGCAAGATACCAGACGACGAAACCGCCGCCCGCCTCATAGCCACGTTCATAGCTAGGCTGAAGGCCGTGTTGTTGTCTCACAAAGGCGCCAAGGGCGGCGGTCTGTAGCCAGCCGCGTCGCCTCGCTTCAACCGCCGAGCGGCCGCTGGGAAGTCTTTTAGAAACCGTCTTATACGCCGGCGCGGCTACGTCAGGTGAAGAGCTTGTCTAGTTTGCCTTGTTTCGCCGCTTCTCTTATCTCGTGGGCGATCCTCTCGCCCATGTCCATGGGTCTCTCGAAGTAGAGGACGGAATAGGGGGAGCCGTAGCCCATGTATATGTTGGTCCCCGCCACTATTCTGCCGGAGAATTCAAACACAGATATGGACGTGTCGTCTTTTATGATGGACTCGAGGCAGTAGGGCCCCGTCATTTCGCACCCAACCGCCTCCTTTACGGCTCTGGCGAACTGGGCTCCGTAGCGCCATATGGTGGGGAGCAGGGACTCCCTCAGCACCACGGGCAGGTTGCCCACCACCACGAAGGTGGGCTCGACCCAGCCGAAGGTCCTCCCGTCGACGTTCGTCTCGTACCGTATGTCTGCGCCGAAGACCTCCACCCGGCCGTAGACGGGAGAGGCGAAGTAGTGGTAGTACGCCGGGACGCCGAAGACGTACTCCTGTATTATGTGGGGCTCCTTAACAGCGGCAAATCTCTTCGCCAGCTCCTCTCTGTCCCGCGCCAAGAAGTACCCCCTGCCGCCCTTGGCGCCGAAGAGCTTCACGATCACCGGCCCGTCCACCTCCTCCGGCGACGTGTAGGTCCTCGGCGTGGGTATGCCGGCAAGCCTGAGGAGCTCCATCTTCTTGTGTTGGTCGGCCTCCCAACTAAGAAGCTCTCTACACCCCAGAGTGGGGACAGGCGCCTCCAGGGCCTGGCGCCAGCCGACGTACTCCACGTAGGAGCCGTGGGGGATGAGGACGGCGTTTGTCTCCACCAGCTTCTCCGCCGCCTTTCTGAAGTTGGAGAAGTCGGCCTCCCAGACCTCGTCGATGAAGGGGAACTGGCGGTAGAACCCGGCGGCTTCCCTCCTGCCCGCCACGGCGATTGTCCTGAAGCCGTAGCGCTTGGCGCCTCTCAGTATCTGGAGCGCTGTGTGCGACGCCACCGTGGCCACGGCGAGGCGGTCGAGGTCGTAGCGGCTTAGGTCCATGGCGGGATTTTTGCATGTCTTTTAAGGGTTTTGTAGCATAGATGCCGTATCTCTGCGCCACCCGAGTATGCCGACCGGTGGGGGCAGTGGACTCAGGTGATTATGAACGTCATCGGCGAGATATACGGCAAGACGATGTCGATAAGTACAGGCGAGGACGTCCCCAAGGCTGTGTAGTTCGTCACGGAGCCGGGTCTCAGGTTGCTTGAGCTGAGGATAAGCCCCGACGACTTCCCGCCGATGAATATAGAGGCTGCCCTCCGGTTCTGATATAAAACACCACGTCTTTTTCCCTTTGATATCCTACTGGCCTCCCAGGACCGATTTCGTGACTAGTTGCGTAGATGCGATCCTTTCCAACGTGGGGGCCGAGGGCGATAGATGCGCCAAGGTCGCCGCCGAGTATATATGCAGGAAGAGGGCGGGCGAGGCGACGCCCCTTGATAAAATAGCCGTGAAACACGGCGCCTCGTTTTTCTGCGCCTACCAGTGGTACAGCAGGCTACATCAACAGGGCTTCAGATATCCGAAGGACCGCTTCGAGCATCTGCTGGAGACCGTGAAGGAGAGATACGGCCCCCGAGTGGCAGAGGAGATAAGGGCTCTCCACGACTTCCTACGGAGGAAGGAGGCGCTAGATGGCTTGAAGACGGAGGGGGTGGTGGCCGCCCTACTCTACCACGCCGCCTAGAAGCTCGGCCTCCGCTACTACTACGTGAGTGCCGCGGAGGAGTTCGGCGTCTACCCCGAGACGGTGGCGAAAAACATAGTGCTTTTCCAGTGGTACATCTACGGCATCATCTAGAGGGATCCACTATATGGCCGATGAAGTATATTGTGCTTGTCTTTTTGTCTGCAAGCACAAATAAGAAGGGCCTGTCCACCACCACCTCTACGCCGCCTTGTTTGAGACATACGGGCAACATCACAACGCCGGTGGCCGCCGCCGCCACTACGCCGTTTTCGTCGGCTCTTATGTATGCGCCGTGGAAGACATCGTCTATATAAAGCCCCCTGTCTGTGATGAGCGAGAAGTCTGCCCTCCCGGGTTCAAAGGCGAGACGGATCCCCATTTCGCTCAACACGGACTTGACCGAGTTGCGGAACTGCGCCTGGAACAGCGGCATCTCCACGGCCGCCACCTCGTCGGTTAAGTTAGAGATGTCTCTCCGCAACCTCTCGTAGGTTAAGCCCTCTACGTAGTCTCTAAGCGACTTGGGCATCACCACGTACATCGCCACGTCTGTCTTCTTAAAGGGCAACTCCACCACTGTGAGGTCGGGCGCAACTCTGCCCCTTAGGAAGGGGTCGCCGCAACTTCTCAAATTCAGCGCCATGTACTCCACTGGGCCAGCCCCCTGGAACTCCCTCTTGCCGATTCTTCCAAATCTGTCGGGCCACCAGCTCCCGTTGAAGAAAAGGGCGGAGACCAACACGACGCGGATGTCTTGGCCACCTGGGTAGTCGACGGGGACTAGGTGCTTCACGTAGCCTCTGGTCTTCTCCTCAACCCAGCGGTTGATCTCGGCAAGCGCTTCGCGGTAGCCGCCTTTGAAGTCCACACGCCTCACCTCAGCCCCCAGGCATGACACGTTCCTCACATACGACTGGGCCACGTATATGTCTTTCTGGAACCAGGCAGAGGCGGCGTCCTCCACGCCTTGGCTGGCCCTCTCCGCCGCACCTGGGTTGTCTCTAAAGCCGAAGACCCGCTTGATCTCCTCCCCGGTTTCGCCAGCGGCACCTGCGTAGGCCATGGCGAAGGCCTTATATACTGAGTAGGGCGACACGACTAGGTTGTGGTCTAGGCCCCTCAGCGCCAGCCTCTTGTAGAGCTCTACGGCGAAGTCGCCAAGCCTTGCCGCGGAGAAGATTGAGCAGTTATCTGCGTAGGTTTTGTTGGGCGTCTTGTTGCCGATGGGCACCTCCGGCGTAGGTCCTCCGGCCGCCGGCTCCGCTGGTTTAGACATGAGGAACGCCAGAGCGGCTATGGCGACGATGAGCCCGGCCGCCGCGAGGAGGGCCTTCATGTGGCTGAGCTGGGTCCGGCGTTATAAACCTGATGTACTGGCGGTACATCACAGCAGTTCGCTGAGAGCCTTGTCCAGCGCCTTGGCCACCTCGAGGCCCCGCTCGGTGAGTCTCACAGCGCCGTCTTGCTCCACCACGAGCCCCCGCTCCTTGAGGTACTCGAGATACTGCATGAAGCGGGGGTAGTTCAGCTTCGTCCTCATGAAGAGCGCCGTCCTGCCCATGGGCCCCTGGAGGAGGGCGAGGAGTATGCGGGCCATCACGTCAATGTCGAACTTAGCCATAGGGCAAGCCTCCTCTTCGCCCTGTAGTAGTGAATTAACCCCCAGACGCCTGGGGCAGACAGCGCAAGAAACAGCGGCGACGCCGCAGACAACGCGACAGACGCCAGCACAGTCGCCGCAGACAGCGGCGCAATTGCCCTAAACCTCCTCCACCGACACACCGGCCCGCCACATGCCGAGAGGTAGAGCCCGTATCCGTAAAACGCCGCCCCGGCCGCGCCAAACGCCAAGTGGACCGCAGGCAACGCGAAGCCCCCAGCCGCGGTTGTTTGAACCTCCTCGCCGAGTTTTCCCACTTGAGCCGGCGGCGCCGACTTGGTTAAGATAGCGGAGGCGTTTGACGCCGATGTAGATGTGGTGCAGGTGGTAGTCTGCACAGGGCAGTACTCAACGGCGGTGACATTTGATAGACCCACAGACCAGGCCTTACGAAGGGTGTCCGTTGAGTTGAGCATCTCTGTGATGTTTGTGGCGGCGACCGGCGTGGCGGCGACCGGCGCCTCCCTTCTCCTCTCGGCTGTGTCGTTGTAATGCTGCGGTGGGGGAGCCGCCGTAGCTGGGGCGGGGAACAGCTGGGTGGTTGCGTGCGGCGCTATGTTTAGCAGGTATAGGGCTAGGGCCGCCGTGGCCGCCGCGAGCACCAGCGCGAATCTTCTCATATGTCCTCCTCTAGCCCGTACATATATCTTTGCGGCTTGCCCATCAAGTACATCGGCCTCCGGATTAATAAACTGAATGTACTTTGGGTACATGCTTTACACCGTTGGCTACGGCGGCTTCTCCCCCGAGGAGTTCCTACGCGCGTTGAGAAGCCGCGGCGTCGAGGTTCTGGCCGACGTGAGGCGGTTCCCCAGGTCCAAGACGGGCTTCTACTCCGGCGAGAACTTGAGGGAGGCTCTGCAGAGGGTCGGCGTGGGCTATGTGTGGTTCGGCGAGCTCGGCGCCTTGGGCGTGAGGGGGCCCGGCGCCGGCTGCGCCGCGTCGAAGACCTTTGACGCGTATGTGTGGCGGCTCTACCACTACGCCCCGGCGCTTCTCCAGCTGGAGGAGCTGGAGCAACTGGCCAGGCGGAGGACGGTGGCGTTGATGTGTAGAGAAGAGGACTGGAGGCACTGCCACCGGCAGTTCTTGGCCGACTTCTTCGTGCAACGGGGCTTCGAGGTGATACACATCAGGTGGCGGGGCGAGGAGCGGCACATCCCCACGGCTTGCTTCGACGTATATGACCCGCCTCCCATCGACTTGGTCAAGCGTGTATCCGCCCACTCCCGC
>Ga0080004_1103624_pt1 | contig 13535 bp, 17 predicted proteins | sample WasSprMetagenome_FD_69207 | JGI IMG/M metagenome (GOLD analysis project Ga0080004, IMG submission 69207) | Sulfidic aquatic microbial communities from Washburn Spring, Yellowstone National Park, USA - WS (SPADES assembly) (version 2) | ecosystem: Environmental > Aquatic > Thermal springs > Hot... | reverse complement strand
GTCTTTTCTGGAACTGAAGAGAGACGGCCGAGTCCACAAACCCCACCCCGAGGTGAGGCAGATCTCGATAAGATTCGCTAAAGACAGCTGGAGCTACAAGAAAGCCATCAGCATCGCGGCTCCCGTTAAACTGGCGCTGTCTCTCCCCAGCGGGAGGAGAGAAATCTGGATAAAGCCCCACAAGAGGTTCTGGCTCTACTGGTGGAAAGCTCTTCGCAAAGAGGCTGAGCTCGCCTCCACGCTGATTCTGAAGCGGAGGCGAAATAAGTGGTACGCCGTTTTCGTCTTCGATGTGAAGCCAAGAGAGGAGCCTCCGGCGGAGGTCGTCGCCTTCGACGTAAATGAAAACACAGTAGCGGTCGCCAGGGTGAGCCTCTTGGCCACAGTAGACGCCGTGGCGCGGTGGAACCGGCGTTATATTGATCCGACCGTCTACTCCATAAAGACAGACTTCGGCAGGCTTGCCAAGCGGTATGAAGCCGTCAGAAACGCTAAGCTGGAGGAGCTGAAGCGGAAATACCCATACGCGGGGAGAGACGAGGATGAGAGGAGGCAGAACGTGACGGACACCAGAGAGTACAAGAAGTTCGCGAAAAGGCTTAGGGAGAGGAGTCGTAAGGAGGGCCGGGTGAGGCAGGTCGCCCGCGAAATGACGAGAAGCCCAGCCGTGATTATAACGGAGGAGCTTGGCAAAAACCCACAAGAGGAAATGATCGGCATTGAGAAGAAGAAAGTGAGGAAGAGGGAGCTGAGGCACCGCATTAAGCAGACGCCGTTTAGAAAGATTTTGAGGGCTGTTGAGGACAAGGCAAGGGAGGCTGGCTCTGTAGTAGTTTACGTCTCGCCGTATCGCAACAGCAAGGTGTGCCCTATCCACTTCGTCTTGTTGAAAAACGGCAGTGGTTGGCATACTTTGCAGTGCCCCCACGGCCATGATGTTGACCGCGACCATGCCGCTGTGTTGAACATGTTGTGGAAGATTACGCCAGAGAGCGCGGCCAAGTGCATGTGGTGGGATCTGAAAGACGTGAAAAGGAGACTGGAGAAGGGGAGAGGACTCGTGCCGAGGGAGCTCGCGAAGAGGAGAAATCCGCTTATCACATGGCCCGTCGTGTATGCAGTCTGGACTTCGCTCATGGCGCTGAAGGCCGGCGACAAACGGCCCGCAGTGCTGGCCCGGGCCGCACCCATGACCCCCGCCCGAGGAGCCGATGAAGGCGGGGCGAGGGCACCTCCCCGCCCAAGGGTAACCCCCGCCCTTCAGGGCTGGGAGGAGGTCAGGATGACCTAAACCTCGAGGGGAAAGCTTAAAAACTCGGTTGTTAATTAGCCTCAGCGGGGCCGTAGCTCAGCCAGGCAGAGCGGCGGAGCACTTGCCAGCCGTTATAGGCTACAAGGCGCCGACGCTCCAGACCCGTAGGGCGGGGGTTCAAATCCCTCCGGCCCCACCATCCCTGCTTTTTCTATGGCGTTTTGACACAGATTTCCGGTGGCGTGGGGTGATTTTATGCAGTGGCTCGGTATTATTATTAGCTTTAAAAGAGCGGCGAGCCAGGGTTAAAAAGGTGCCTCTGTAGGATTTTTCGGCTATTTCTCTCTGCTTTGGCGCGCCGTTCTTCACCTTTTCGGCGAGATGAAGCGCTACGGCCCTCCTGATGGCCCCATCTTTTTCTGCCAGCCTCAAGAGGTCAAGGTTGTCATCCCCGTCGCCGTCTACGCGTGGCAACCTGAGCAACGGGGCAACTCTTCCGGGTGGGCTGGTCTTGCGGTTCTCGCCGCCGTGGCCGCCGTGTTGCTCGTGGTGGCGCTTAGGGGAGGTAGAAAGGGGAAGGGGTAGAGAGGCTAGATCTGGAGGATGAACCTGGCGTCTACTACGTATGCGCCTTTTCCCTCCTCCAGCGCGATGACTGGGTTTAGGTCTGCCTCCCTGATTTCTGGGTTGTCCTCCACGAGGCGGGAGAACTTGATGAGGATGTCCACGACGGCCGGCACATCGCGCGGCGGCATCCCTCTGAATCCGGTGAGTAGCTTGTAGGCCTTGACCTCGCGTATCATTTCTACTGCGTCTTGTTCGTCTATTGGCGCTATGCGCATGGAGATGTCTTTGTAGAGTTCGGTGAATATCCCGCCGAGGCCGAAGGCCACGACGTGGCCGAATATCTCGTCGTAAACCGCGCCGACGATGAGCTCGACGCCTTTGGGCGCCATCTTTTGGATGAGGACGCCTTCAAGCTCGGCGTAGGGCACCCTCTTGACCACCTCTCTGAGCCTCCTACATGCCTCCTTGACGCCTTGTGGGTCTGCTATGCCCAATATGACGCCTCCGACGTCTGTCTTGTGGACTATCTGCGGCGATATTATTTTGGCCGCCACTGGGTACCCTATCTGTTCCGCGGCCCTCACCGCATCCTCCTCGTCGCGGGCCACGGCGTACTCCGGCGTCGGTATTCCGTACGCTTTTAGAAGCGCCAGTGCCTCGTCTTCTCTCAGCTTGCCTCTGCCCTCCGCGGCGGCCTTGGCCACTATGGGGTGGGTCATAACCTCCTCTTCACCTCCCCGTATTTATACAACGCCCACAACGCCTTCGCCGCTCTGTCTGGCGTTGGGTAGACGGGTATGCCCTGGTCCTCAAGCTCCTCCTCGAACCTCTGCACCAGCTCGCTCCCGCCGAAGTTGACGACGGCTATGGGTTTGCCGTATCTCTTGCTGTCTATCACGTACTTGGCCAAGTTCCTCGTCAAGCCTGGCACCTGCATCAGCGTAACTATCAGCGCCATGTCGAAAAAGGCCGTGGGGAGCAGGGCGTCAAGCACGATTTTGTAGTGCTCGTCGGTCGCGCTACCCGTCACGTCGATGGGGTTAGACACAGCGGCGAAGGGGAGGAGCTCCCTCTTGAGCTCCCTGGCGATGCTCTCCGGCACCTCCGGCACCTCAAGCCCCAGCGCCTCAAGCGCGTCGACTGCTTGTATGCCCATGCCGCCGCTGTCTGAGACCACCAGCACCCGCCTGCCACGCGGCGTGGGCTGGGTGGCCAGAGCCTTAGCCATGTCAAACATCTCCCTAACCGAGGAGGCCTCTACGACTCCCGCCTGTTGAAACAAGCCGCGGTACATCTCGTAGGTGCCAGCCATAGCTGCCGTGTGGCTCTTGACAGCCCTCTGCGCGGCCCCGCCCCTCCCGGCCTTATACGCCACTATGGGCTTCTTGGGCACGATCTTTCTCGCCGTTTCTAGAAACCTCCTCGCCTCCCCGGGGTATTTAAAGCCCTCTACGTATACGGTGATCACCTTCACCCTGTGGTCCGCGGCGAACGCCTCCAGTAGCTCCACCTCTGTGACGTCTGCCTTGTTGCCGTAGTTGGCGAGGAGCCCCAGCCCCAGGCGGCGTCTTGCGGCCCAGTCCATTATAGCGGCTGCAACTGCGCCGCTTTGGCTAATTAAGGCGAGGGGACCTGGGGGAGGTCTGCCTGCTCTGTCTGCCGGGAGGAAGACCGTGTCGAAGTTTGTGTAGGCGTTGTAGATGCCGATGCAGTTGGGGCCCAAGACTCTTACACCGTATTGCTTCGCCACGGCCTTGACCCAGTTTTCAAGCTCCGCGTTGCCCGCCTCGGCGAATCCGCTACTGATAATGATAGCCGCCTTAACGCCCTTCATCCCAGCCTCCTCTAGTATTTTGGGCACGGTGGGAGCCGGCGTTGCTATGACTACGACGTCGACTGGGTCCTTCACCTCGCTTAACGATTTGTAGAACTTAATCCGGCGGCCCCACAGCTCAACTTCGTCGTATTTGGGGTTCACCGGATACACCTCTCCCTTGAATCTAGTGACTAGGTTTTCAAGTATGACGTAGCCAACAGAGCCCGGTTTTGTGGATGCGCCAACCACCGCAACGCTCTGCGGGTCTATGAGTTTAGGGATCACGGCATTTCTATGAGACGTATATAAATATATATAGGCGCTTAGTAATTGTACGTTGAGTAAAAAAATCTAGATCCCCTACTTCACGTTGATAAGGGTAAATCTGCTCCACGCGCTGGGGGCCGAGCTGGGATACGTGGGCGAGTACATCTTCGCAAAAGCCCTGAGGGGGGCCGCCGCCCGCGGCGAGGCCGTGGCCATGCTCCTTGAGGGTCTCTACTCGGCGGGTAGGGTGGAGCCGCGCGGTTCTGCGTTGCCGAGGGAAAAGGGCCCAGGCACATACTCCAGGCACATAACCTCCGAGTGGCCCATACACAAGTCGTGGTTTGTGCCGGCTATAGACGGCGGAGAGCCCGTGGTGTTGATAGACCCGCCGAAGGGGCTTGTGAAATATATGGGGAGAGACGTGGAGGGTGCCTACGCCTTCCTCCTCTCCCTAGGCTTGGAGGAGCTGAGAAGCTTCGTGCTGAAGGGGGCAACCCCCGCGGTGCTGAAAGGCGTGGAGGCGTTTACGGCGGCTGAGGTGGACATCGCCGCCGCCCTCTACGAGAGGCTCTGGGGAGGGCCCGACTTCGTGACTCTTGTGGTTGACACCATACGCGAGGTGGACTTCTTGCTGGCTGACGGAGGTACAATTTATCACGTGGAGGTGAAAACCACGACGCATCCCACAGACGCCAAGCTGAGGAAGAAACGTATGTTGCTACAGAGGAGGCAACAGGTGCTTGAGAAGCTTGGGCTGAGGCCCGCTCTCGCCGTGGTTGTGCCAAAGGAAAATTGGGAAGTTGAGGTGTGGATTGAGAAAACTACTTCTTGATCTTCAATATGTCGCCAACCAGCTTGGTGCTTGGGATAAGTACCTTGTTGCCCTCTTCGTCTCTGATGACTGTGTACATGGCCGATACGTCCTCAACCACGCCCTCTTGACCGGCGCCCACTATCTTGTCGCCTATCTTGAAGGGCCTTGCAAGTAGCAGGAAGGTACCGGCTATTGCCTGGCCCAGGACTTGTTGCGTGGCGAAGCCTATGACGAGGCCTATGAAGCCGCCGAGGGCAGCCGCCGCGGGTCCGCCGGAGACGGCCCCCGCGAGCGCAGCCACCAACGCGCCTATGCCGATTAGCTTCATGAGGTTCGACACAGCCTTCCCCGCCGCCTCGCCTTGCCTCTTGGCGACGGGCCACGCCACGACGTCTGCAAACGCCTTTACTATCTGCCAGCCAAAGAAGAGAGTGAGCAATATGTCCACGTAGATTTTGTAGTCCATTATAGGGGCGTAGATGCCCTGGATGAACTGGAACGCCGCTTGTAAAGCCGCCATCACCACCACGTATAGTATTATCCACATTACCAGTCTCCCCATTGGCATAGCCCACACTTTTAAAATTATTTTTAAATGTAGCGGTGACTTAACCTCACTTTTATATATGGCGCGGGAGAGATTGGCGATGCGGCACATCGTTGCGCTTCTCGGCGTCGGCGGCGTTGGGAAAACCACGCTTGCGTACCGGCTGATGGGGCTCTCCATAAGGCCTACGGTTACGTTGCGCCCCGGCGTCTATAGGCTACCTGTCTAACAAAGAGGTTAACCTAATCGACGTGCCTGGGCAGTACGTGGTGGAGGTGGTGCAGAACTTCGTGCGGATGTGGACCTTCTACGTGGACAAGGCGGTATATGTGTACGACGTGCTCCACTTCGACACGTTGAGGGCGCTCGTGGAGATACACAGCGGGCTTACTGACAGGTGGATTAAGCCGTTTAAGAGGCTCGCGGTGGTGGACAACAAGATGGATCTCGCGCGGGAATACGGCTTCCATGTGGAGGCTGATGAGATCGCCGCCGCCGTGGGGGCCTAGGAGATTCACTACATCTCCGCGCTTAGAGACTACCCTAAGGACCTTGTCAAGGTGATACTTTAGAGCAACACCTCCAGCGCTGCCTCTCTATACAGCTCCTCCAGCTCCTGTATAAACTGAGGCGTAGGCTCGTGACGGGGGTCGCCCCTCTTCGCCTCCGTGAGGGCCGTCTCGAGGAGTTTGAGAGCCACCTGGTGGTGGCCCAGCTCCACGAGCCGTCTGGCTACGCTGTAAGCCACAAAGGCCTTGAGGAACGGGCAGTCGCAGGATGGGAGTAGCCTTCTGATCTCGTCAGCTGTGATGGACGCCAGAGAGGATAAGGCCGCCGCCGCGGTCTTGAAGTCCTCAAGCGCCGATGCTGTGTTTACTAAGCGCCTTAACACATCCTCAGCACTTCTCGGCGGGGCGCCGAAGTAGTGCGCCAGGGCTAAGTTTCTGAGGGCCGGCGGCGTGCCTCTCTCGGCCGCCGCCTCCAAGTAATCTTGATACAGCTTGTAGAATACATCTAATGCCTCCGGGCGCCGAAGCGCCACCCTATAAAGAACCTCGGCGAATTTTTCAAGGCAGGTAAGGGCGATCCTCTTCGCGTCTGTAAGCGCGAGTTGCGTCAGCAGCTCCTCGCCGTCTTCAACGCAGTGGGGAGACGGCAAGGCGGTATACGTTTCCAGAGTTATCCTCCTCCCAAGGGCCAGGGCGTCTATAACCACTTGTGGCACGGCGTCGCCGTAGCAGAGGTACCTGCCCACCTCTTCTCTGCACATGTCCCCTCTACCCGTGGCTATCTTTGCCATCGCCTTTGCGAAGTCGAGGGAGTACTCAGGCCTTAGAGCCAGAAGTCCTCTGTAAGCCACCCTGATTTTCTGGGCAGGGCTGTCGTGCATAGAGATGCAGGGGTGTTCGCCCAAGGTTAACTTAAGCGATTCCCTAACCACGCTTTCTTTAGGCGATACGGCCCACTCCACGGCCTTGGCCAGCTCCTCCTGCGGCCTGTAGAGCTCCCGAAGCTCCTCCAGCACCTCCTCTCTAGCCAGCTTGGCGGTCTCGGTTGCTGGGGTGATTTTGCCAAGTATGGAAAGCCTCCTGGCGATCTGATCCACGTTGGCGAGGGGATGCGCCAAGTCGGCTGGTATGTGCTGTCCATGGATGCTGAGGAGAAGAGGGGTAGACAGAGCCTTAGCCTCCCGGCAGGTGGGGAAGAACAGCTCTTGATACAGCTCGTGGTACAGCCTAGATAGTTGTTGCAAGGCGTCTCGGTAGAGACTCTCCGGTTTATAGGCGGCGCATCTCTGTTTTGCGTAGAGCCGACCCCCATATGCGGCCAAGGCGAACACGCCGCTGAAATCGCCGTGTTTCCTCAAAAGGTAGTCGACGTAGGGCTCCGGAGATCCCCTCCTGCAACCCAGCGCCGCCGCGTGGGAGGAGAAGACCTCCCCCAGCGCGGCTGGCAGATCGATATACCCCAAATACTCAGCTATGTCCACAACCTTCATGTTTCTCTCCACATGTTCTCTGCAGGTGGAGTGGCGGAGCAGGTCATATGGTAGTACTAGGAGCGTCGGCGTCTCGCGGGTGTTGAGGTAGAGAGCTCTATCTATCACGTATCGACAACGCCGCATCCAAGGCGCCGCCAACTCGGCCCGGGGGACCAGCGGGTTGTCGTAGAGGGTGATGCCCAGGGGGTCGTAGAGGCCCAAGGCGTTGGGCACTTCGTGCAACATCTCAAGCAGGTTGTCGAACGTCACCGCGTCGACGCCCAGGTCTATTACGGCGTGGTACTCGCTGACGAGCCTGGCGGCTATTTTCCTGGCCACCACCGATTTGCCGGAGCCGTGGGGCCCCACCAGCACCACGGAGGTCCCCGCCTTTAGGGTGGCGACTATGCGCTCCTCCAGGTCTTTAAACCAGTGGACGAGCCGCGCCTTGTAGTTGTCTGTGATGTTGAGGACGTAGAACTCTTCGCCCTCTCGGGCGATGCCGAGCAGAGAGGTGGACACGTAGAAGGCTTGCGGCGGCTATAAATATATAAACTGTCGAAAATTGGGGCTGATATGCCCATCACGCTTGACCCCGAAAAACTGGCTATCGTAATGAGGCACAGATTTCAGTACAAGATCTGCCGCGAATGCGGCGCCCGGAACCCGCCCGACGCCGAGAAATGCCGTCGTTGCCGGTCCAGGAACCTGCGGCCTAAGAAATTCAAGAAGAAGTAACTAGTAGAGGGGCTTCACGTAGAACCTCGGCGGGTCGATCCTCTCGCTTTTGCAACGGGGGCACCGACTCGGCTTCTTCAGCCTTTCTCTGTCTGTGAACTGGTAGCCGCATTTTTTGCACGTGGCGGGCACGACATCTAGTCTATACCCCTGTCTCTTGAGCGTCTTTCTAACATGTTCAAGCTCGTCGTATAGCTCGTTCGGCTTCAGGTCTGTCTCGACAAGCGCCTGTAGCTGGTATATCGTCAAAGGCTCGCTACTTGCGAGCAGGACCTTAATAAGCCGCTCCCTAACGGTCTCGTCCATTTATTTTTCCACCACGGCGGATTGAAGCCACAGCGCCTTGTAGACGCCGCCTGGCTTAAGCACGGCGAAGGTGAAGATGTGGATGTTTTTTTCGCCTTCTTTCCGCGCCTCTATCCGGATGAACCGCGCCTGCTCCGGCCTCTCGGCGGGGTCAACGTTTGCATCAAGTAGCTGTGTACCTGCGGGAATGTAGCCGGCCGACATCAGTTGCTCCGTGATGCAGTTGAGCAGATCATGCGGGGAGACTCCGGAGCACTGAGCCTTTTCGACCAGTTCCTTCACCCTTGCATGTTCTATGCTGTATCCCATATGTTAAGATTTTTCTTCGGTATTTAAATGTAGGAATGTCCATATCGCCTCCAGCGTTGCCTCTGGGGCCTCTTCGTGCGGCAGGTGGCCGCAGTTTTCCAGCAGTTTTAGCGTGGTGTTTTTCAACATGTAGTGGAGGTGGACCCCCTCGTCATACGGCACGATCTCGTCTTGCGTGCGGTGTATAACCAAGACAGGTGCCGTGATTTGGTCTAGGTCTATCTCCCCGGCCTCCGGTACTTTATGAGCCGGTACAGTCACTTGTCCCAGTCGCGGGCGTTGAGTGGATATTTATAGCCATCAACCACATGTTGCATAAGCTTGTTTTTGTTATACCACGCTTTGTATAATGTCTGCTCTAGGTAGGGCGCAGCGGCTCGGAGAAACAGAGGGCCGTATTTATGGAGGAGGCTGAGTAGAAACCTCTGAAGACCGTCCTCCCATCCTCCAAGCAGGCACTATGAGTACCAGCGCCTCGACGGCCTCCGGATGCTTAGACGCTATGTAGAGAGCCGTGTAGGCGCCTGCTGAATGACCTATAAAGACGGCCTTGGATGTGTTCAGCGTCTTCATAAGCCTCAAGATAAGGATTGCCCCGCCCCCCACCGTATAGGGGTTATAGGGCGTCTTCGTGGGGTCTGCCCTCTCTGTGAGCCCGAACCCCGGCCTGTCGAGTGCCTCAACTCTGCCGTGTCTAGAGAGCGGTTCAATAACCTCTCTCCAACTGAAGACGCTTGCTCCGAAGCCGTGTAGCAACACAAAAGTCTTGCCGCCAGAGCCCTTATCTACGTAGTGTATTTTGACGCCCTCGATCACTATGAAGCTACCGCTGGCAACTAGCTCCTTCACGGGCTTTTCCACAGGCGATATGGGAATAAAGACGGCGGCTAGAATTACGGCGAGGACGGCCAGAAGCTTCGACTTGATCAGGTGCTCAGCCGTCTTCACCAGATCCGACCTTGTAAGCTTCGTCACCTATATTTAAATAACGAGATATGTTAAATACCTTATGAGGTGGGTGGGTTTACTTGTTATTCTTATTGCACTTTCAATTATTTTTCTCATTCCTCCCTACGTCTTAGGGTTCGCCGACCCCTAGGTCTCTTGACCCCGCTGGCGGGAGCCGCCTCACCGCTCCACGTGCTCAACGCCGCCTTGTTGCCGCTACTCGGCGGGTTGATATACGGATACTTCACGGAGAGGAGACGCGGCGTGGCTCTGTCGCCGCCGGCCGCCTTGGTGCCTGTAGCAACCGTCCTCCTCTACTACGTCGCCGTTGACGCTGTTAGGCTGAGCCGCTATCTCTCCGTATTCCCCCTCATCGCGACTCTCTGGGTAGCGCTACGGCTCCTCTTCTTCGTCCTGGGGGCGGTCGCGGGATATCTCCTGCGTCCAAGACGCTAATAGATAAAAAATAGCCCGTTCTACGCTACATGAACTCAAAACTCTGGCTGGCAATAGCCGTAGTCGTAATAATTGCTGTAATAGGCGCATTTCTGGCATTCCAACAGCAACCCCCAGCACAGACGACCACCCTTCAGCCCACCACTCAGCCCACCCAGACCACAAAGCCCAAGGGCAACATCTACGTGATATACGACATAGGCGGGAGGGGGGATCTGTCGTTTAACGACATGGCGTATCTAGGCGCGTCGAGGGCCGCCAAGGACTTCGGGCTTGGGCTCAAGGAGGTCCAGAGCAAGACGCAGGACGACTACGTGCCCAACCTCAGAGCTGCGGCGAAGTCCGGCGACGCGGTTATCGCTGTGGCAGTCGGCTTCCTAATGACAGACGCCGTTAAGCAGGTGTCGCAGGAGTTTCCCAACATGAAGTTCGCCATCATCGATGGCTACATACCAGACAGACCCAACGTGTTGTCGGTGCTCTACAGAGAAAACGAGGGCTCAGCGCTTGTAGGGGCGCTGGCGGCCCTCGCGGCATATAACCACAACTGCACAAAGGTCGGCATCGTGCTGGGGATGGAGATACCTGTTTTGTGGAAGTTCGAGATCGGCTACGCCTACGGCGTGAGGTGGGCCGAGCGCTACATAAAGCAGAGATTCGGCAGAGACGTGAGGTTTGATATACTCTACGTCTACACAGGCTCCTTCAACGACCCCGCCAAGGGCAAGCAAGCGGCAGAGGTGATGTTGACGCAGGGCGTCTGCGTGATATACCAGGCGGCGGGCGCCACGGGGCTCGGCGTTTTTGAGGCGGTGGCGGAGGCCGGCAGACGGGCCGGGAGAAGCATGGGTCCCCCATTCGCCATAGGCGTAGACGCTGACCAGGACTACTTGAAGCCCGGCTTCATACTGGCCTCTATGATGAAGCGGGTAGACGTCGGCGTATACGAGGCAACTAAGAGGGCTGTGGATGGCACGTTCCAAGGCGGTGTCCTGGAGCTGGGCCTCAAGGAGGGCGGCGTCTCTGTGAGCACGCTGGATGACTTAACGCAGTTTTTGGAGATAGGCATCAGGGCAGGCGCCGTGAAGGAGTCCGATGCCCAAAACATCATCAACACCGTGAAGGAGATGAGGTCTAGAATACCGCAGTGGATCTGGGGGGCGGTGGACCAGTTCAAACAAGACATAATATCCGGCAAAGAGAAGGTGCCTCTGCCCACCACGCAGGACCAGGTGGTTCAGCTCAGGAGGGAGCTGGGCCTGGGAGCCGTCAGCTGATGAAGATCTCCCTCAGGGAAATACACAAGGTTTTTTCCGACGGGACACACGCCTTAAGGGGAGTCTCTCTCGACATTTTTCCAGGCGAGGTGCTTGCACTGCTGGGAGAAAACGGCGCCGGGAAAACCACGCTCATGAAGATACTTGCCGGCGTCTACAGACCCACCTCAGGCGAGATATACATCGACGGCAGGAGGGTTAAGCCGAAAAACGCGAGGGACGCCCTTAGGCTTGGGATAGCCATGGTGCATCAACACCTCTCCCTAATACCCGGCCTCACGGCGCTTGAAAACGTCGCCATATTAGAGGGGGCAAGTCTCTCCCCGGCTTCCGCCGAGCTTAGGAGGAAGGTGGAGAAAATAGCTGAGGAGCTCGGCTTCGAGATCGAGTGGGATAGAGACGTGGAGGAGTTGCCTCTAGGCATGAGACAACGGGTCGAAATAGTTAAGGCCTTGTATTGGGGGGCTGACCTGCTCATACTGGACGAGCCGACCACCGTCTTGTCTCCGCCTGAGGTAAAGGCGCTGTTTCAAGTAATAAGGCGGCTAAAGGAGCAGGGCAAGTCAGTGGTCTACATCACCCACAAGATACCGGAGGTCCTCGAAATAGCGGACCGCGTCGCCGTGTTGAGGAGAGGGCTCAAGGCGGCTGAGTTCGCTCCTCCTTACGACGCGAGAAAGCTGGTGGAGGCCATGGTCGGCGAGGTGAAGAGCGAGAGCGTAGAGAGGCTGGGCAAACCCGGCGAGCGTCCCGTCCTGGAGGTGAAGGATCTGTGGGTCTACGAGGGCGGCAGGGCAGTGGTGCAGGGCGTAGACTTCTCCGTCAGGGAGCGGGAGATCTTGGCGATAGTCGGTGTCGAGGGCAACGGACAGGAACACCTCGTGGAGGCCATTGTGGGGGTTAGGAAGGGCAGGGGCCTCGTCAAGATCCATGGGGGCTACGCCTACATACCTGACGACCGGCATAAGAAGGCGTTGATACTTGAGATGTCTCTTGTGGAGAACGCAGTCATAGGCAAAGAAGGCGAGTTCGCCAGACGCGGCTTGATCTCTTGGCGGGATGCCGAGCGCTTCGCCGCGAAGCTGATAGAGGAGTTTGGAATAGTTGCGCCAGGGCCTTGGGCGCTTGCGAGGCAACTCTCCGGCGGCAACCAGCAGAAGTTGGTGGTGGGGCGCGAGCTGAGCAGGGGGGGTAGGCTCATAGTGGCGCACCAGCCCACGCGGGGCCTCGACGTGGCCACGACGGAGTACGTCCAGAGGCTCCTCATAAGCGCCAGAAACGCAGGCGCAGGGGTGTTGCTCGTGACGAGCGACCTAGACGAAGCATACAAACTGGCGGACACAATCGCGGTTATGTACAGGGGGAAGATCGTGGCGTACGGCCCCGTGGATGAGATGGGGGTGGAGCTTGTGGGCAGGAAGATGGCGGGGCTATGAAGGGGCTCCTATTGTCGTTGTTAAACACTGGGCTCGCCCTGCTCTTGGCGTTTGCGCTGGGCGCCGCCGCCATGTGGATATCGGGTTACGACCCCGTCCTCTCCTACGGGTCCATGCTGATGACGCCGCTGTCGGACCAGACCTACCTTTTCTCCGCTCTTGCATTCTCGGCGCCCATCCTCCTAACAGGTCTCACATTTGCCGTGGGTCTAAAGTCCGGTCTATTCAACATAGGCGCGGAGGGGCAGGCATATATGGGCGCCTTAGGCGCCGTGGTGGCCGCCTACCTCGCTAGAGACGTCTTGGCCCTGCCGCTTGCTGTGCTCCTGGGGCTTGTCTTCGCGGCGGCTTGGTCGGCGGTACCAGCCCTGTTGAGGAGCTGGAGAGGGGTAAACGAGGTGGTGAGCACCATCATGATGAATTGGACCGCGTATTGGCTGGTGATAATGGCCGTCTCCACCGTATTCGCAAACCCGTTGCAACCAGAGGAGTCGGTTAAGATGCCGGAGGCCGCCCGCCTCACCCCGCTGTTCCCAGGTACGGATCTCACGCTGGCGGTGCCGCTGGCGTATCTAACCGCTGTGTTGATCTACGTCTTCCTCAGATACAGCGTTTGGGGCTACAGGATATCAATAAGCGGGCAAAACCCCACAGTGGCCAAGGCATACGGCATAAGGCCTGAACAAGCGGTCTTGGTGGCGTTTGGAATAGGCGCCCTCACGGCCGGCCTCGCAGGCGTGTTGCAGGTGGTTGCTAGGCCGCCCTCCTACAGCCTTGCCAGGAACCTAGCCAATGTCTACGGCCTCGGCTTCGCCGGCATC
>Ga0080004_1089457_pt1 | contig 13535 bp, 12 predicted proteins | sample WasSprMetagenome_FD_69207 | JGI IMG/M metagenome (GOLD analysis project Ga0080004, IMG submission 69207) | Sulfidic aquatic microbial communities from Washburn Spring, Yellowstone National Park, USA - WS (SPADES assembly) (version 2) | ecosystem: Environmental > Aquatic > Thermal springs > Hot... | reverse complement strand
AGTAAAAATTACATTGGGGGTGTATTTGGTGTATGTTTTGTGCTCTCTGACCTGCCATACTAGTGGGAATCCGCGTAGACCAGACCCCTTATACCCGCTTGTTAAGCTCCAGTAGCCTTGTGATGCGATATATCCTCGTGGAGTTAGAGTACCATTGAATATAACCCAGTTTTCTGGTAGTGATTCAAAGTCGTTGTAGTATATTACTCTTGAATACCTTGAAATACCGGTGCATAATGGGTATAAGGATGGGTCTATGTTGACTAATTGTATATTCGCGATGTTTACATTTGCATCTATATATCTAGTACTAAATATACTAGCGTATACTACTGCGAGCACTGAGAGGGTGAGTAACATGGCGATAAGTATAATACGTCTCATTCTCTACCACCCTCCCAGTGCAACTCCTTCTTCTTTTTTAATTTTACTTGTGTTACTGGTGTTTTTGGTTTTAGTAAGAGAATTATTAATGAGCCAGCTGTAAACGCTACAAACGTGTTAAATGCTATAAAGAAATACACTGGTTTCCACGCTAAATAGTATGTCCACGTGTAAATTGTTCTCGGGGGGTTAAGAGTAACTTCACCAATACTCACGCCTGTAACTATAATTGTATGTGGTAATGTGGGTATAGCGTCTAAAGACGCGTAGCGTAAAAGAGAGTAGAGTAATGAAATTAATAGTGCACTTGAAGCTGTAGATGCTGGTGAGAAAACTATCCAAGACCTCCACTTCTTGCCTATACCAGTAATTCCAAGCACACTCAGAGACATAGTTATAAACGCATATATTAACGTGAAAACAGAAATAACGTTTAAACTATCGAGAAATGAATAGTGAACTCTGTGACCAGCTACCCTGAGATCATAATGTAGAGGAGCTACATAACCGCTAAGTGTAAATCCCTCGTAGTAGACTAGTGGGTGAAACAATATGTAGATTATAAATAGTGATGTAGCAAGTGCAAGTAAACATATAAATGTGAGATAGGTTTTACCAAGTATTCCAAATCTTGTTCTCCAATACCACTCAATCTCCTCAGAGATAATTTTAAATAGTTGTTTTCCCCTTATCTCATGAGAATTCCACGTAGACAACTTTACTCCTCCCTAGTCCTAGTAGTGTATATTGAACTAGAACTCTATATTTCCCAGCACCATATGTACTCAGATCTAATACAGTATCGCTGAGTGATTTTAGGCTAATATTAGTACTATTCACTATTTGACCTCCTTCTACATTTACAGTGTAAATTTTAATGTTTAAGGATACTGGGTTTGGATTATAAATTCTAACAAGAGCGTTTTCTACAGTAATAACGAGATCTCTCCAGTAGAATTCAATTATAAGGGTAACTCGGAAAACACCCTTATCGAGTTTAAACTCACAGAATACTGGTATTGCGGAGTAAACTGATAAATTTGCGGGTATTAATGGTATTGGCTCTAAGACAGTCTTATTATACAGGTACTCGTATATGTAACCTGGTATTACCACTAGTACAGTATTATTAGTGATCTTAGCCTCTAAGTAGTTATAACTAGCATTATCTACTTGAAGTGTGTGAATACACGTTACACCTTCAAGTGTATATGTTTTACTGAGATCTAATGTTAACATTAAAGTGCTGTTTTCTAAGTTGAAATTCCACTTAATATTAACGCCCGGTATACTGTACCTTGACATGGCCTGATCAATGTAAACAGCTCCAACTAGAATACTATTAACAGATAGTATTAGTAGAGTAGCAATACTTAGTACACTAGAATCTCTTAGTGTTGATTTATAGCCGGCTTTAACACTCTTCACTAAACCAGCAATTATTAAAGTAAAGTATAGTGTTAAGAGAGATATCCATTTTACTGATGGGATAATAGCTCTTATAGAATAAACTCTCATGTTGTTGAAATTGTTGAGGAGTAATCTACCATTATTACCATTAGCCGTGAGAATAACTCCTCTACTATTATTATTAGCGATATATATGCCTATAGAACAAGGCGTACTCCACGCTTCACGGAGACAAACTAAAACATAAGTGCCATTACTTGGTTTTAAAATGTAGTCTGCTAATCCTACAATAAGATCCCACTGTGAAATAATGCTATTACTAGTAGAAGCCACAGTAAGAGTAAGAGGGAGGTAAAAAGCCTTACCAGTAAATAGGAGGAAATATAAGGCTAGAGTAGTATAAGCCAAGAAACGGAGAAGACGTAGAAGAAAACTCTTCAATTTATAAGCCATGATTACTCAGCCTTTAGGGTCTCGGAGTTTCAGTGCTTTGTGACACGTAAACGCCTACTTTAAACGATGCTGTACCAGAGTTAGCGGCGTCAATATAGAGGTCTAGTCTCCAGCCACTGCCAGGACTTAGTGTAAATGAGCCGTTCATGTTACCCGTAGAGGAGAGGTCTAATCTACCAACCACTGCTCCATCAGGTGTACGTATTATTAGGTAAGCTGTGGTTAACAGGCTACTTAGATTTGTCTCTTCTACTCTAAACCACACATAGACAGGTGGGTCGCCCGTTGTTCCATTATATCCGAAGCCGTAGAAGTCTTGTATATACCAAGATCCAACAGTAATGGGAATATTCACTTTAATACTCTCATATAGATAGTAAGTTGTTGCACCAATGGTCCATTGACAGACTACATCTCCTGGTGTAATAGTTATTGTGTATCCATCATACGTCTGAGCATTGTAATTTGTGCCGGCATCTGGTAGAGTTAGAGTTATGCCGGGTTGGGCCTCTGAGCTATAGAATCCTGTACAGGCCGCGCCTCTTGCTTCGGTTGGTCCAGCTACGATTACTTGGCCTGTAAGCCATCTATAGGCGTATACTGTTGCGTTTACTACTCCTACTAGTGCTACTACTGCTACTACCAGTAGTAGTAGTCTCCTATCCATACCCTATCCCTTTAAATATTTGAGTTCTAATATTATTAGATCTCCTTTTAAACTTTATAGTCAGAGTTTTTCACGGATTATATTATTAGTCTTCAATACTCCCAATGTAAAATCCTACTCTAAATACTTCTCTAATTGGTTTTTTAATATCAATTACTAGTGTAATTTTATATGTATTTACATCTATTGGTATTTCAACTCTTATTCTCCTATACTCACTTATACTTAAAACTACTAGTAAGCTATTATTAATACTATTACTTAGAATCATTGTTAAATTAATGTTTTCTAAGGGCTTTTCTACAACAATCTCTAAATACCTGCTTCTAGTAGTATTTATGTAGAGTAATGCTATATCACTATAAACCCAATATCCAATTGTAGTATTTATTGTTAATTTCAAAGACTCATAGACACCGCGGCCACTTACATCATAACATAGTAATTCACCTGTAGCAACACGTATATTTCTCGGTAGTGTTGTTGATGGTATAAAGCCAATACATTCAAATTCAAATAGTTGTATAAATCTACCAGTTGAAACATCATATGTATAAGCATATGTTGGTTTAAAACTATAAACCCAGGGATTAACCAAATAAATTAAAAACCCAATTATTAAGACTACTAGTAGAGTATGTAAAATCCTCATACTAGTAAGCATAATTACTACACCATAAACTAAAAGTATACTACATCCCTATGTCTTTAAATACTTTATAGTCTCAGTTTAAATTCTCACTAAGTAATTTATTAATAGCATTTAAACTACACTCCTCGAGGACAATGTTACGTCTATTTCTCAATTCAAATATTATCTTTAATGGTGCTGTAGCCACTATAATAGGCTCTACTATTGGTCCTAGTAGTGTTCTCGTAGCCTGTTTAATTTCACTACAATTAGGGCTTTCAACACAAATAGCTATTACTATTATAGACTCAAATCTCACAGAATCTCTACATTTAAGTACAGCCACCTCTACTCCAAGTAGGTCTTTAAGAGCCTTTTCAATACTACCAGGGCTAATTCTATAACCACTACTCTTAATTACACCGTCAAGTCTACCGAGAACATAGATATAGCCTTCTCTTGTACTATAGGCGTAATCTCCAGTTCTATAATACCCATATCTCCACTTCTCTACATATTCCTCAGGATACTCTATTAGCATTGATGGCCAAGGCTCTCTTAATACGAGTTCACCTATATTTTCAACTACACTTTTACCATTAGAGTCTACTATGTCAATGTGGAAACCAGGTATTGGTGGACCAGTAGAGCCTGGTATTATTGGTGGAAAAGTATAATTTACAAGGTTACCTGTAATAAATGTCCCAATTTCGCTTTGAATATACATATTTACAACTGGAATTCTACCTGTTAATTCACGTGGGATACTAGTTATTAGTGGTGTTCTCCCAGTACCTATAATTCTATAAGTCCACCACCATACATCAGCTTCTAATGGCTCAGCTGTTACTAATATGGCTCTAAGAGTATCTAAGTTATGTTTTAACACATAGTTATCACCTTGTCTAGATAATACACGTAATGCACCACTAGTTGTGAGTAGTAGTGTAACAGCATAGTCTTCAATAATACTCCACCAACGATCCCATGAGGGGTAATCTGGCCCACCATCATAGAGAATCACCGTAGAACCTATCATTAATGGCCCAAAAACAACATAGCTAACACCAGTTATCCAACCAGGCCACACGGTACAGAAATATGTGTCACGTGGTCTAAGACCAATCCACTTACTAGTAGAATATACTTGTACAAGGAAACCACCAGTAGGATGTGTTATTGGCTTATAGTCATCAATATAACCACTATGTAGTCCAAATAGGGGGTGTGTACTCTCAGCCACGTAGTCTTCGACTAAAACACTACTCTCCCTAGTAAAATCGCTAAAAGCAATTTCACTACTCTTAAGGCTAGGTGGGCCAATACGCTCAATAACTACTACTTTACCCTTAAACCCAGAGTACTCAGTAGCTTTCCTCACAGTTTCAAGAGTATTTACTATTTTACCACGCCTATAGTAAGAGTCAACTGTAAATATTATCTTAGAACTCCTCTTAACTATTCTCTTAGCAAGCTCCCAATAGCCAAAACCAGTGAATATGGGTTCAAATGGAGCACCTATTTTCACAGATGCTAACATTACAACTAAACTCTCAATTAGTGGTGGAGTATAGAGTAGTATCCAATCACCTGGTTTAACACCATATGCTCTAAGAGCACTAGCAACTCTATTAACAAGAACATCTAGTTCTCTGTAAGTTATAGCTTTAGCATCACCCTCCTCCCCCTCCCATATTAAGGCGATCTTAGACCATACCCAGTTATCGCGGTGTTTACTAATAATGTTATAATAGGCGTTGAGAGAACCATTAATAAACCACCTGGTTTTCGGAGGATCACCAGTAACTATAATACTCCAAGGTTTAATCCACACTAATTCTCTAGCTTCACGCTCCCAGAAACTATAGATATCACTAATACTCTCTCTATATACTCGTAAATACTCCTCAATACTCACAGTCTTCCATTTGAGAGCAGGTGGTATAACTAGATCTTTAGAGTAGAGCTTCTCTAAAACACTACTAGCCCACAAGATTATTCACTATAATCTAACTATTTGTGTATATGGCTGAGATATATCTCTAAACTTATAGTAATCTAATAAATCCTCATAGTGTACTGGAATAGTAATTGAAGGCTTAATACTCTTAACTGCTTCAGCAGCCTCCTCAGGTGTAAAGACGCCTTCACCACTAATAGATATTACTAATACATCTACAATTCTACTATTATTAACTAACTCCTCTACGAGCTCTGTGTCACCAGTATAATATAATCTAAGATTAATTGGGAAATTAATATAGAAACCCACATTACTATCACGTGAATGTATACTCGACCATCTACTATAAGCACTAGTAGCTTCAACTAATACATCTCCGAGTTTCACAATATCTCCAGGTTTAATAATAATTCCCATTATTGGCGAGATCAATCGATCAGAGCTAATATTTCGAAGAACATCTTTAGAGCAATGTCTCACGTGGAAATGTGAACAAAGCACATAGTGACATATAGTTCTCTCTAATAAATCACCTGGGTCAATACAATAATAGACTCCATTGTAGAGTAATCTAAGCCCAGTAAACCCTAATCTCTCAATTTTAACACCTAGTATATTGAGACTTCTAGGCATATTAATACACTCTCAGCATATTCTAGGAACAAGTTCTCCCCTGGGTGGTTCAACAACGCGTAATCCACCAACAGTTGTTTCAGCTGCAACATAGCCTTTAAATAACTCTGATTCTCTCACTTCCCCAATAATCCTGGCGTTTTCAAAACCTAATTTTCTAACATATTCTAATATTTCTTCAGCACACATGGGCTTTAAAGCTAATACAGCTACGCCTTCACTAGCTAAATACAATGGATCTACACCTAAGGATTCAGCATAGCGTTTTACAGGCTCTTTTATTGGTATTTTTGATTCATCAATAACTATTAGTGTACCTGTCTTCACAGCCCACTCATATAATATACCTGCAAGACCTCCACGCGTTGGATCTCTAGCTGCAGTTATACAGTCTCTATATTTCTCGATTAGCGGTATCATGAGCTTAGTTAGGGGTTTAACATCACTCTTTAATAGGCCTTTAGAGATCTCTTCTACACTTGATAAACCTAGTTGCATCATTAATATTACAGCTCCATGTTCACCAACATAGTCACTTACGAGTATTTTATCACCAGGTCTAGGTCTATCTACAATGGGGTTTTCAGCTATACCTATAGCAGTAGTTGTTATCACGATTTTATCGACTTGACCTTTAGGCATAACTTTAAAATCTCCGCCAATAAGTGCAACACCCTCATTTTCGAGAACATTAATCATAGAGTCGACAATTACTTGTAAATCTCTCATTGAAAACCCCTCTTCAACAACAATAGAGTCGAGAACAGCTATAGGCTTAGCACCCATTACTAAGACATCATTAATAGAGCCTACAGCAGCTAATACACCAATATTACCTCCAGGGAAAAATGGTGGATTAACAGTATAACTATCAACAGAGACTACTAAGTGGCCTAATCCAGGTATTGGTATACTAGCACCATCATCAGCTTCATCAAGACCAACACCACTACTTACACGTCTAAAACCAGGTTTTACTTTACTAAAAACAAGCTTCTCGAGAAGTTCACTCATTTCAACGCCTCCAGAACCATGAGCAAGAGTAACATACTCCACGAGGCAACACCACAGAGAACTAAATAATTCGACTAATAAATCTACTTATAACTCATGATAGGTCCAAGAACATTTTAATACATGATTAAATAATACATTTAAGCAATAATAATATATGTATATGTAATTGAAAACCCCTAATAAGGGGGGGTTATATGAGTAAGAAGAAAGAGGAGAAGAAGCCTGGAGCAAAGAAGGAAGAGAAGAAACCTGAGAAGAAGAAATAGAGTTTCTTTAAAATATCTCTAGTAAATTCTAGAAATACAGTATTACGCTTACTAATATTCTTTTTTCTTCATCTACATTCATTTTATTAGTTATGGTCTTTTACTGCTTGTGTTATTTTTCTATGTGTTTCAATGAGTTGTCTATATATTTGTGTTAATTGTATATCTTCGCCGAGGACTTCTCTAAAGAACTCTACTTGTTCTATTAGTTCTTCCTCTGTGATTTTACTAACAATTACGCCTGCATGTACTATTACTAGTTCTCCGCGTTTAATAATCTGATCTAATATGCCGATAATAACTGTTCTTGGGATGCCATCACCGTAATCTACACTAGCAATCATGTTTTCATAGTCTACATCTAATACTACTGCTGGTGCACCAATACACACTCTACACTACACCTATGTAGCTTTAACTTTACTAGATAACTCTTCTCTAAGTTTAAATAATAATTCTCTAGACCCATATTTAGCCCATATAGCACAAGTACCCTCAATAGACACCATACAAGGTCCTATTGGTCTTTGAGGTGTACAAGTTTTGAGGAATAATGGGCATTGTGTCGGATAAGCTTTACCAAGTACTACTTCAGCACATCTACAGCCTAGTGGCATATCTTTTAATTCACCTGGTGGTGGCTCTCTAATACCATACTCGTAGAAGGCGTCATAGATCTTATATTTATCTCTTATTCTAAGGCCACTTTTGGGTAAATAGCCGATTCCACGCCACGCGTCATCTATAGTTTCAAATACTTTGTTTATAGATGCTTGAGCCCCAAGATCACCATGCCAAGATACAGCTCTAGTGTACTCTATAGTAGTCTTAGCTTCACCCCTACTTAGTTGCCTTAAAATTTCGAGAATAGATACTAAGACGTCTACAGGCTCAAAACCCGAGACAACTACTGGTATATTGTAGTTTTCAGATACAGGAGTCCACGCTTTAGCGCCAGTAATAGTTGAGACATGTCCTGGTGCAATAACACCCATAATAGGGGGTTCTGTGGGTTTTTCACGTGAGACGTCTAAAGCATAAAACATAGCTGGAGGTGTGAGTTTAACTAATGGTAGAATTTTTAGGTTTCTAGGTAAATGTCCTGTTAATATAATTTGAGCATAACCTGGTGCTACAGTCTCAAAGCCTATGCCCGCAAAAACTGATGGTTTATTGTGGCTCTTAACATCTCTAATAGCTGATAATATATCTGTAACTACTCTTACATCTCCTCCAAGAGATCTACTCTCAGCTAGAGAATAAACATTCTTCACACCCCTAGTAGACCTCAACTTATATACATCACCATAAACATATACCACTACACCTTCAAGAGAGAGCTTTATGAGAACTTCTACGAAATGTGAAGGCGTCACACAAACCGGGCAACCAGGTCCAGCTACGAGCTCTAGATCTCCCGGTACAAGGCTCCTCAACCCATAATGTGTTATAGTCCACTCATGTGTACCACAAAAATCCATAATTTTAAGTCTCTTAACACCCCTACTAGTAAGAAACATCCAGTAATCTCTAATCTTCTCAGTTATAAGCCTAGCTAAATCTCTACTAGAGCCGAGTATTGAGATTAATTTACCTAAATCTATATTACTCACAATAAAACACCATGGATTAATAGGAGAATGTGCGAAGAACCGGGGGGACCCACCCCGGCTCATTCAGCCGTGGGACTTCACGGCGCGTTGCCGGGGCCTCTGACTACTAGTTTGTAAATAGACACTTATAAATCTTCTCTTTGAATACTAGGGTTTTAATGTAAGATACTCCTCTTCGATCAGTCTATTTCTCCTTAGACTTAATACTGTGAATTAGTGTATTTAATATTAGAGTATGTGGTTGTTTTTAATGCAATTTAATTATTCGCTTTGTGTGCTTTGTCGTGGTAGGGGTCTTTGTGGCTTAGCTTATTGTCCAGTTATAGCTAGGAGTAGAGCTCTTCTTAAACTTAAACAAGTTTATAGTTCTAATATTATTGATGGTTCTACACCACCCTCGGTTTTTGTTGGTAGAATTGGTTATCCATATGTTAGAGTAGGTCCTTCAACACCACCACTACGTGGTGATACTAGTATATTTGATTTTCCCGAGGCTTGGAGTAGGCTTAGAGTTGAAGATATACTTGAATATAGGTGGAGTCTTATAACAGGCTATAGTGTATTTGATGTTAGAAAACCTGAGAATAGGGTTCTTGAAGAAGTGAGACTTTTAACTCTTAGCTCTAAGCCTGTTGATGTAGAAGTTGTTTTAGAGAAGCGTCCTAAACCAGTGATAGTTTTTAGTGAGTATGAGCCTCCACAGGGTCCTCGTGCACCATTAAATTCGCTGAGAGTACTTGGTAATCCTCAAGTTCCAAGACCTATAGAAAAAGTCTATAGTGACACTGATCTACCCGCGGTTGAAGCAGTCCTCTACCTCTACGAGTCTAATATTCCAGTTTCACATATACAGAAGGTTTTTAGTGTAGGTGTTCTTGGATTAAAAGGTCAACGTAGACTAGTACCTACTAGGTGGAGTATTACAGCTGTAGATAGTATTGTGTGTAAGGCGTTGATAAGAGAGATCAAGGATTATGAGCCCTTAAACGAGATCCTGGTATATGAGTATAGAATACATGATAATCTCTTCACAGCAATACTCTACCCTGCAAAGTGGAGTTATGAGTGGATTGAAGCTTGGTGGCCTGGTTCAACTTGGAATCCCAGAGGATTTAGAGTTGTAGTTGAGGGTAGTTATGAAGACTATTTTGGTAGGACAACATATCCTGAAATAGGTGGTTGTTACTACGCTAGTATGCTTGCTACACTAGAACATTTGAGAAATCTTAAAAGACAAGCTACAGCTATATTACTCAGAGAGATCTATCCTGGCTTCAATATACCTATTGGCGTGTGGTTTGTAAGAGAGTCTTGTAGAGTTATGTTTAAAAATGGTCCTGTGTTAAAAACTAGTAGTTTGAGAGATGTCTGTGAACTCTTAGATAAGACTACTAGACTAGGCTGTAGCAAGTGGTTTAATTCCTCTAGGTTAATTAAGCGTTTAACTTCAACTAGGCGTATTGAGGGGTTTTTGAGGAGAGATTAGTGGTTAATTTTAGGTCTTTTAGAGTTTACATGACCAGTGTGAAGACTGCTCTCTCTGAGACTGGTTTACCAGATATTAAATATGCTTTAAACCCCTATATCGGCTGTTCTCATGGCTGTATATATTGTTATGCTAGACTTTATACTCGAGATAAGAGGGTTTCTGAAAACTGGGGTAATGTAGTTGTTGTAAAATATAATTTACCACAAGTACTTGAGAGAGAAGTTAATAGTAGGATTCGTGGTGTTGTTGGTGTTGGAACTATTACAGATCCTTATCAACCAGTAGAAGTATATTATAAAATAACATTGAAGTCTCTACGAGTATTATTAAAAGCAGGATTTCCAATTAGTATTCAAACAAAAAATCCCCTGATACTTAGAGATGTAGAGTTATTAGTTAAATATAGAGAACTAGTTGATGTGGGTTTTACAATAACTACACTTAGCTATGAGAAAGCGAGATTTATAGAGCCAAATGCGCCGCCACCACGTTCACGCCTAGAAGCAGTTAAGAGGCTTAGTAATATGGGTTTAAAAACGTGGATTTTTTATGGGCCAATAATACCTAGTTTAAATGATGATAATGAGACTATTATGCAAATAGTAAAACTCGCAGCTGAGACTAATTCAACACTATACTATGATCCACTACATGTAAAATCCTTTATGAAAACACAAAGTCACACACTCTATAGACACGTGTTTAAAGTAACACGCGAGTGGAGAGCTAGTATAGAGAGTAATATACTTGAAAAATGCAGTGAGTATGGAGTTAAATGTAAACCAGGATTTACAGGGGATATTGCTTTGTGATTAATTACAGAAATAGTTTTCGATATGGGGAAATATGATCTACACGCTTATGTTTAATAATGAGTAGAGTATATGTTAAGTTGGTGATGAAAGGGGTCATCTGAGTTTAATGAAGAATAAACAGTCAGCTGATCTATATGTCTAATTTACCTATTAGAAAAATAAGCTTAAATGGTGGAGTTCTCTACGTGAATGTTGTTGGTTCTGTTAATAATGTTTTTGTGGATAAAGTTATATCTATACTCATAGAGGCTTATCGTGTTTTAGGTGAGATTCCTGAGCTTGTGGAGCTTTATATATATGAGTTTAGTGATGTTAAGAGAAATGTTCTTTTAGGTGAAGCACTAGAATTGGGTATTAGTGTTCTAGGTGATTACCCAGTATCTCATGATGCTTGGATGAGTTGGCCACGTATACATGTTGACTATGAGAAGTGCAGAGATCTATTGGAGAATTATTTTAAAGCACTATTATATCATGAAGTCGTACACAGTATTCTACACGGGTCTTTAATTAGTTATATTGTAAACACTAGTAACGTGAACTTAGGGGCAATAAGGATAGATCCATTAGAAGTAGTCTATTTAGCTAGTGTCATAGTTAAAGATATTGAAGTTCACAAATATCTCGCTGAGAAAGGATTATTAAGTATTCTCAGAGATTACTACGAGTACACTAAGAGTAATTTAAGAGAAATACAATGTGATGATCTAAGAGGACTATTAGAATTAGCAAAACTAATATCTCCATGTATACTCATAAACTGTGAACTCTCAACCCGAGATCTCCATAATACATGCCAAGAAAAATACTTAAAACTACTCAAAACACTATGCGAAGTTAAAACTATACAAGGAGATTTAAACTCAAAAATACAAAAACTAATAGAGAAAACAATAACAATATACACAACACCATAAACTATTCAAATATACAGAGAAAAGGGCCCGTCGCCTAGCTAGGATAGGGCGCCGGCCTCCGGAGCCGGAGGTCCCGGGTTCAAATCCCGGCGGGCCCGCATCTCCCTTAAAATATCTCTTTAAAAATTATAGGGCTACTTCTAATGGTTCACACCTCTACGAGGGAGGGTGTAAACTACTAGGTGGAATCATAATTGCTAATTCCTGGTTTACCAGGGTCAATGTTAGTGCTCTCAATGATGAGGCTAGAAGGATTATTCTTGGGCAGGATGTGAAGAAGCGTGGGCTTACTAAGATCCTCAGGCTCTTGACGTAGTTAGAGGTTTTACACAACTATCTTCATGGTGTTAGAAGAAGACCAGGCAGAGTAGTCGAGAATGTGCTCGAGTAAATTCGTGGAAGCGAGTTCAATGAGATAATTTAAGCTTTAAATGCGGGTTCTTCGAGACATTTCTTCACCTTCTTCGCTATATTAATACAGCTTTCTTCAAGAGATCTCTTGACCTCTCTATCCTTACACTAATGATGGTGCTCGTAGAAATTGCTGTAGACAATGTATCGTATAAGTATACGATGTATAAACATCTTAGACGACACATTTATAAATTTACCCCCCATATACCAGGGGTAAGTCATGCTTTTTGATCCAAATGTAAAACTAGTAAATGAGATCTCTTTGATAGAGAAAGGAGTTAGAAGAGATCTTAGATGCTTTGAGAAATAGAGAGAAACTTATTGTAGTGTATGGTATTAGACACGTTGGTAAATCTAGTTTAATTGACATTGCTTTAAGAGAGATAGGAGAGCCTGTGGCCGATCTATAATTATTTGTGATTAGTTGTAGGTAGCTGTGAAATGCTGGCTTAGATTTATTAGTTTTTTATTAGCTTTCCGTGTGTATTTAGTTGTGGATGATGCGTTTAACAGCTTAGTATGCTAAGTTATCTCTTGTGATACATCAATAAACCTCCTGTAAACTCTTAAGTATTCTTCCTCGGTCACTATATGTAGCTCAAATGGGTTATCAAGGCCTATTTCAATAGCGATCGCCTTAAATAAAGCCGTCGTGAAACTGCTTTGTTTTTCACAAAGGTTTATAAGGGTTGTTGATGTTTCCTCTACTTGGGACGCCTCGAGATGCGGGTTTAACGTGGAGACCTAAGAGAGGCGTGTTTTGAGGGAGGAATCCAGGATGCGGGGGTTTCCTCACAGTGATGACCCAGAGGAAACAATGAAGGAGGAGCTGTGAGCTGGGGTTACCCCGAGGGGGCGGAGCC
>Ga0080004_1237853_pt1 | contig 13536 bp, 17 predicted proteins | sample WasSprMetagenome_FD_69207 | JGI IMG/M metagenome (GOLD analysis project Ga0080004, IMG submission 69207) | Sulfidic aquatic microbial communities from Washburn Spring, Yellowstone National Park, USA - WS (SPADES assembly) (version 2) | ecosystem: Environmental > Aquatic > Thermal springs > Hot... | reverse complement strand
AGCAGTGGCTAACAGGTTAGTTCCTGTGCTTGGTGCAGGGGCTATGACACTTCCAAAATACCGCCTGTCGGGACTGGAAGTGTCTGAAATGGCGGAATATAAATATCCCGACACAAGCTGTAGTTTTGTACAGTTTGGTTGACCAGGAAACTTAAGATGGAAATAAATTATGATGCAAAAAATCCGACTAAAATTAAAGTTTTTGGTGTAGGTGGCGGGGGAAGTAACGCAGTAGCAAGAATGTATCAAGAAGGGCTTCAAGATGTTGAATTATATATAGTTAACACAGATTTACAACATTTAAACTACCTTCCTGTTCCTAATAAAATACACATTGGAGAGAGTATTAGCAAAGGTTTGGGTGCCGGTTCAAAGCCAGAAATTGGTAGAGAAGCTGCGTTAGAGAATTTAGATAAAATCAAAGAAGCTATGGAAGGAGCTGATATGGTATTTATAGCAGCTGGACTTGGTGGCGGGACAGGTACGGGTGCAAGTCCAGTTATAGCTCAGGCAGCTAAGGAAATGGGTATTTTAACTGTAGCTGTAGTTACAAAACCTTTTAGCTTTGAAGGTAAAGTCAGACAAAGGATTGCAGAGGAAGGGTTAGAACAGCTAAAAGAGAGAGTCGATACTTATCTTGTCATCCATAACGATAGATTATTACAAGTAGCCGGTAAAAATGTATCGTTTGCTAATGCTTTTAAGCTTGTTGACAATATACTTTATAGGTCTGTAAAGGGAATTACCGATTTGATTTTGGTTCCGGGATTGATTAACCCAGACTTTGCCGACGTCAAAACAATAATGGAAAATGCGGGCAAAGCTTTAATTGGCGTTGGCTCCGGAAAAGGTGAAAACAAAATAGAAGAAGCTGTAATGACTGCAACAAGCTCTCCACTATTAGAAGGAACCTCCATCCAAGGAGCAAAAAGATTGCTTATAAATGTAGAAGTCAGCCCAGATCTATCATTTATGGAAGTTAACGAAGCTGTTTCACAAATTAGAGAGCTTGCCCACGAAGAAGCACACATTATATTTGGTGCATCAATCATAAATGATGTAGAAGATGAAATCAAAATTACTGTAATAGCAACAGATTTTGAAGATGAAAGAAAATCGGAATCTAAGCCTTCATCAAAAACAAGACCATCCGGAATAATAGAGAAAAAGGAATCCATAAAGAGAGAAATAGCTTCATATGCTGAAGAGATAAAATCCAAAGAAGAGTTTACATCCGAATCATTATCTTACGACGAATTAGAAATTCCACCTTGGGTAAGAAAGGGTAAAAAAGGTTGATAGGGTTTGCCAATTTAATCACACTATCAAGATTGGTTATAATTCCATTTTTGATATATTTTATTTTGAAAGACAATTACTTTTTATCTGGTCTTTTAGTAATTGTCGCCATTCTAACTGATTATTTAGATGGCATTATTGCAAGAGCTTCAAACGATGTAACAAAGCATGGTGAGCTTTTAGACCCGGCAGTTGATAAAATCTTTACAGTATCGGTTTTAGTAGCGTTGGTAGAAAAGCATATTGTAAACTCTTTTGAAGTTTTTTTAATTATAGCGAGAGAAATGCTTGTAACATGGGTTAGAAGTGTTTTGGTAAACAAAGGAATTGTAGTTCCTGCTTATTTCTTAGGAAAGTTAAAAACATCTGTCCAACTTTTGGCAATATTTTTACTTTCTATAAATTTTGTAGAATTAGGAAAAATTACCCTATGGATATCCATATTCCTTGCTTACGTTTCAGGGTTTGAGTATTTCATGATATTTTATAAGGAAAAAGCATGGAAATAAATTTTATCGTATACTTAATCATCACGTATTTACTTGGCTCAATCCCTTTCGGCTTAATTATAGGCAAGCTTTTTGGAAAAGATATTAGAAAAGAAGGCAGCGGAAATATTGGTGCCACAAACGTTACAAGAGTCTTGGGTAAAAAGGCTGGACTTTTGGTATTAATTTTAGATACGTCAAAGGGTTTTTTACCTATCTATATCGCAAAATCCATTTTTGACATAAAACTTGTTTCATTGCTTGCTATAGTGTCTGTTATAGGACATTGTTTTCCAATTTTCTTAAAGTTTAAAGGTGGAAAAGGTGTTGCAACGGCTATGGGGGTATTACTTGCTTTATCCTTCAAAGCTGCTTTAATCGTTATCATGTTTTGGCTTGGTGTATTTCTTGTTTCCGGTTATGTGTCTCTTGCATCTATGCTATCAGCAAGCATTTCTTGGGTTATTATTAATTTTATAGAGAATAATATTTATTATACCTACGCAGCGTTTATCATTGGATTGATTATTATCCTTAAACATAAGGACAATTTAGATAGATTGTTAAAAGGCACTGAATATAGATTTTTACATAAATAGAGGATTATATGTCAGGCAAAAGATTTAAAGAAAGCAGGAGATTCATTTCACAGTTGTAGAATGACACTTATGAATCTTTCCTTGTTATACTAAGGATGTAAGCCCGAAGGATCTGATTTTTACTCCTTTTTAAAAAATAAATATGAGATTTTTCCTATAGCTTTAGAATGACGATGTGAATTTTTGTAGCGGTCTTATAAAAAGGTAAACTCTCCAAAAAATATTCATTTTTCAAAAGCAAGAAGCAATTAAAAGTGTTCCAAAATTTTTTAAGCTTGCCTTTCCATGCCATCCTGAGGCAGAAGGCCGAAGGATCTCATCTTTTGATTTTTTGATTTGAAAGGAAAAAGAGATTCTTAACCGGACGAAGAATGACGATGTGGATTTTTAAAACAATTTTATTTGTTGATTTGTGATAAGGTTGAGAAGTAAATTATAATCTATTGATCATTTTGCAAATGGCAAAAGTTTGATTATTAACTCTATAGCATCTTTGTTTATGAAAATTATCAAAAAGGCAAGAATCATAAACATGATTGTAAATTTCTTATCAAGTTTAAGCATTTCCTTTTCTAATTTAGCTTCGATTTTCTCTAACTTTGCTTCTATGATTGCTAAATCAGCCTTTGTAGCAAGTTCTTTCGTAAGCTCATCTTTAAGCTCAAGCTTTTTTTGCTGTGCTAAACTTTCTGATTTTTTGTCTAATTCGTTATAAATCATTTCAATAGTTTGTGCAATCTTTTTAGCCTCTTCTTTACCTACTTTTTCTTCTAGTTTTTCTAATAGCTCATAATCTATAACGTAAGCCATTTTAGAAACTCCGATTAACTAATCAAAAATCTTAACAATATTATAATATGTATCTCTCTGTGCGGGAGTAAAGCCGGCGTCTTTAATTTGTTTTGCCATTTTTTCCGGTCTTGGACTTGAAACTTTAAAGCCGGTAGAAGCTACTACATTCTCTTCAATCATAGTGCTTCCCAAATCATTTGCACCAAACCTTAAACCGATTTGACCAACTTTCATCGTTTGAGTTACATGGGATGATTGAATATTGTCAAAATTATCAAGATAAATTCTTGCCAAAGCCAAAACCTTTAAATACCACACAGAAGTAGCCGGTTCTAAATGGTCGAGCTGTGTATTACCTTTTTGAAAAGTCCAAGGTATAAATGCGGTAAATCCGCCTGTTTCGTCTTGAAGCTGTCTAATATGGTTTAAATGTTCGATGATATGCTTTGGTTTTTCAACATGTCCGAACATCATTGTTGCCGTTGACTTCATTCCAAGTTCATGGGCTGTTCTATGGACTTCAAGCCATTGAGCTGTCGTAGTTTTATTTGAAGATATTAACACTCTTACTTCATCAGATAAAATTTCTGCACCACCGCCCGGAAGAGACATTAATCCTGCTTCTTTTAACTTTATCAAAACATCTTTTATACTCATTTTTTCAAGCTTAGCAAGATAATTTATCTCTGTTGCTGAAAGTGAATGAATTTGTATTTGCGGAAACCTTTCTTTTATTCTTGAAAATAACTCTATATAAAAATCAAGTCTTAAGTCCGGATTTAAGCCACCTTGCATTAACAAGGTAGTTCCGCCCCAATCTATAAGCTCCTGAATTTTAGCAAATATCTCATCAAGTTCAAGGACATAAGCATCACTATCTGATTTTCTTCTTTGAAAAGCACAAAATTTACATCCTGCAACGCATACGTTCGTATAATTTATATTTCTATCTATAACAAACGTAGCTATATTATCCGGATGTTTTTTCGCTCTAACATAATCAGCAAGCCTGCCAAGAGACAATAGATCAAAATTCTCAAGTATATATAATGCTTCTTCCGGCTCTAATCTTTCGCCGTTTAAAACTTTTTCTTTTAAATAAGACTGTTCTTTTATCAACTTGACACTCCAACTGTATTTTTTGGATTTCCTTCTATGAATGATTTTAAGTTATCAAGTGTAATATCTAATATTCTATAAAGTGCGTCTTTTGTATTATAAGCGTTATGTGGAGATACGATAACATTTTCAGAATGTAAAATATAAAATGTCTCTAATGCTTTTTTTAACTTTATTGCAGGAATATCATCTCTCTTTAGGTATTCTTCTTCAATCCAAACATCTTCTGCTTCAAATGTATCAAGGCCTACACCGCCTGCAAGCCTTCCTTCTTTAAGTGCTTGTACTATAGCCTCTATTTCAACTACAGGACCCCTTGAAGTGTTGATAAGCATAGCATCTAATTTCATAAGTTTGATATTAAATCTGTTTATCAAATGATGTGTTGCCGGTGTGTATGGTACATGTAGGGTAACGATGTCAGAACTTCTAAGTAGATCCTCAAGTCCTATATACTCAACGCCGTATTTTTCAATCAATTCATTATCTTTAACTTTATCATAAACAAGTATTTTCATGCCAAAGCCATGGGCTATTCTTATTACATGCTTTCCAATCCTTCCGGCACCAATTACACCTATAGTTTTACCCATTAAGTCTATTCCTGTCAATCCATCTCTTGAAAATATGCCTTTTGACGTTCTTTCTATCATAGGTTTAAATTTTCTTGCCAAAGCAAGTATTAATGCAAATGTATACTCTGCAACTGTATTATTACCATATCCGGGAACATTACAAACAGTTATACCTTTCTTGTTAGCATATTCAACATCTATATGATCGTATCCTGTTGACCTTGTAATGATTAATTTTAAATTTTCCATCTTATCAATTACTTCTTTTGTTAGCTTAGAATATATAAATACAATAGCTACTTTTGCATCTTTGTAAAGGTCTACATTTGTATCATCAAGTGGCTCTTTTGTAAATTTAACGCTTCCTTGAATTCCTGAGTCTTGAATTTTTTTCTCTAAGTACAATCTTTCCCAATCTTCCGTCTCAAAAAAATGGATGTTCATATCATATCCCTCCATTTTTTTAAATCTATTCTAACATAGAGATAGATATGTTGGATATGATAAATTAAAATTAAACTTATATTCTGTAAATAGGTTTACGGGTTCGGAAAATCAAAAAATAATGAAAATTGCGATGCTCTTAGTTTACTGCTTGATAGCGAAGGCTTCCTAAGTGTCTAATTTTCAAAAGAGGTGAAGTCATTGAGTCTTAAGAACTTAAAAATAATAGAATATAAAGCAATAATGTATCAACTACAGTGAAGAATACGTTGAGCAAGAAATTTAATAAAAATAGTTGATTCTTTGCCGGCTTCAGAATGACCATTAATTCTTGAAACAGTCTTACATCGTTATTCTACAGCCGTATGAAGAAGTCCTTACTTTTACTGAATTTCTCATATAACGTACTTTTATATGATGTAAGTCATTATTTATATAAAAAATTTTTTATACAATATTAAATTATGAAAGAGAAAGAGTTGAAACAGTTTTTTCATAGCTTATCAGATGAAAGCAGATTAAAGATAGTCAGAATGCTTATGGATAATTCTGAGCTTTGTGTTTGTGATTTTATGAGATTGTTAAAGCTGTCTCAGCCTCATGTATCCTTCCATATCAGAGTTTTAAAAAAAGCCAACATCATTAATTGTAAAAAAGTTGGTAGATGGGTTTATTGTTCACTAAACAAAGAAAATCCACTTTTAAACGCTGTCTTAGAATTTATAAAAGATATAGAGTTAGATAAAGAAGAAATTGGATGCTGTGGTATGAATCGGGAGGAGAAATTATGAAAAAAATTCAAAAAATTAGTGCATCTAACTGTAATAACTGTGAGCTTCTTTATAATGTATTAAGCACTATCGTAAAATCCAAAAATATTCCAGCAAAGGTTAAAAAAATTATAGATGTTAGAGAATCGGCTAAATATAAAACTATGAAAACGTCTGTCTTGGTAGTTGATGGCAAAGTAAAACATGTTGGAACGCCAATTCCTGCACCGCAAACAATCACAGAATTAATCACACAAGATTAAGATGTTTGAAATTTACGACAGCATAGCCACCTATATTACAAAAGATATTTTAAATCTAAATCCAAGTGATAGATTATACGAAGTAGCTTACTTTTTTATTTATGACACTTTAAAAATCTTTACACTTTTAACGCTAATAATCTTTGCAGTATCTTTTATCAGAAGTTATTTTCCACTTGAAAAAACAAGAAAGATTTTATCTAAGCATAAAGCTATTGCAATTCCATTAGCTGCTATTCTTGGTATTTTTAAACCTTTTTGTTCTTGTTCCGCTGTTCCTATGTTTATTGGATTTGCAGAGGCAGGAATTCCGCCTGGAAGTGCGTTTGCATTTTTAGTATCTTCTCCGATGGTTAATGAAGTTGGACTTGGGCTGTTGTTTGCATCCTTTGGTTTTCAAGATGCTTTTTGTGGAAGAATATGTTTTTGAACTTTTTCTTTCGGAGAAGCTGAAGAAAAACCGATGACCTTTAAAGAAAGAATAGAGTTTGCAAAAAATAATGTAAAAGATATTCTAAGAAAAATCTCAGTTTATACAATCGTTGTAGTAGGAATAGGTAGCCTTATCCATGGGTATGTACCGGAGGAAGCATTAAAGAGCATCATGAATTCAGCCGGGTTTTTATCTGTGTCATTGGCTGTAATTATAGGTGTTCTTTTATATTCTAACTCTGCAGGTATTTTGCCGGTTATTCAAGTACTAATAGATAAAGGTATGCCAATAGGTACTGCATTAGCCTTTATGATGGCTGCTACAGCCTTATCATTTCCAGAATTTGTAATCTTAAAACAGATAATGAATCCAAAACTTGTTGACATATTTGCAGGCATTGTTTCTGTATCCATCATTATAGCCGGATATTTATTAAATATTATATTTGGGGGTTTAAGATGAAAAAGATAGCTTTTATCTGCACAGGAAACTCCGCAAGGTCTCAAATGGCAGAAGGTTATGGAAAATATTTTTCAAAGCTGTATGGAAAAGAAGTAGAAATCTACTCAGCAGGTTCTAATCCGTCAGGCTATGTTCATCCATTGGCAATAAAAGTAATGGCTGAAGATGGTATTGATATTTCACAGCAGTACTCTAAGCACATTGATGAAATTCCTATAAATAAAGTTGATTATGTTATTACTCTCTGCGGAGATGCAGCGGAAACCTGTCCGGTTATGCCGGGAGCAAAAACTGAGCATTGGGGACTGCCAGACCCGGCAAGAGTAATTGGACCAACCCAAGACGCTAAGCTCCAAGCATTTAGAAAAATAAGAGACCAAATCAAAGAAAAAGTTGAAAGGCTTATAAAAGAGATTGAGTGAAAGAAATGAGTAATCCAATTTCCTATCTTTTATTCTTCATCGTATTGTTTTTCATCATAAAAAAGCCGTTCAATATAGGCATTGGGTGGACTGCAACGATTGGAGCAATTTTAGCATTAATTCTTGGTGTAGTATCAATAAAGGATGTTTACAGAGTTGTAGAGATAGTTTGGGACCCAACCTTAGCATTCTTGGGAATCATTTTTATATCAATCATTCTTGATAAAATAGGATTTTTTGAATGGGCTGCACTTCATATGATAGAGCTTTCAAAGGGTGATGGAAGAGTTTTATTTGTATATCTTTTACTCCTTGGAGCTTTAATCTCTGCATTCTTCGCAAACGATGGAGCAGCATTAATTCTAACTCCAATTGTTTATCAAAAGATAAAACATCTTGGACTTAGTCAAAAATATATGCTTCCATACATAATGGGAAGTGGATTTGTGGCAGACACAACAAGCCTACCGCTTGTAATTTCTAACCTTGTAAACATACTTACAGCAGACTTTTTTAAGATAGGATTTTTTGAATATGCTTCTTTAATGGTTTTTGTAAATATCTTTTCTCTTTTGGCAACCATAATTTTTACCTATCTATTTTTCAGAAAAGATTTAATAAAGAAAATTGATTTAGAAGCCATAGAAGACAAACCGCCAAAATACGCCATAAAAGACAAATTTCTATTTAAACTTACATGGATTATCTCTACATTTTTATTAGCTGCTTTCTTTGTAGGAGAGCATTATAAAATTCCAACTTCTTTCATAATCGGACTTGGAGCTGTAATCTTTGCCATTGCTTCATTGAAAGAGAGAGTTATTGATTTAAAGTTTGTTTTAACAAAAGAGACACCATGGCATATTGTTGTTTTCTCGGTTGGAATGTATGTTGTAGTCTATGGTCTAAAAAATGCAGGTTTTACTAATTTATTAGCTGAAATTATAGCCAAATCAGTAGAGTATGGAAATTTTGTAAGTATCTTTACAACCGGATTTTTAGCAGCGTTTCTATCTTCTGTGATGAACAATTTACCGTCTGTGATGCTTGTAAACCTTGCCATAGAAGAGGCAAACTTACCTATACAAACAGCAAAAATATTGGCTTATTCAAACGTTATTGGGTGTGATTTAGGACCAAAAATAACACCGATAGGTTCTTTGGCTACACTTCTGTGGTTGTATGTACTTAATAATAAAGGAATAAATATTTCGTGGGGATACTATTTTAAAGTTGGTATAATTCTGACAATTCCAACGTTGACATTTACTCTATTTGGACTTTGGTTAGTGATAAATTTTTAAGAGCGGAGAGGGCGGGATTCGAACCCGCGGTCGGGGTTTTACCCCCGACAACTTCTTAGCAGGAAGCCGCTTTCGACCACTCAGCCACCTCTCCAAGACATTATAATATTATAGCACAGTTTAAAACATTCTCAAGATAATTTACTAAGTATAAAAATTAATTCATCATTCTGAAGTCGACGAAGAACCTTTGTCTTTCTGTAACAAACATTCATTATATTGGCATTCATGATTGCTATTACAGAAGAAGATGGGCATAGGGAAATTAAGTATTGTTATTTTAAAACCAATAAGGATTCTCTCCTGTTTTTATTGAATTTTTCAAAATGGCTTAAGTTCTATAGATAATATCAAAGAATGTTTAATGATAAGCATCAAAGAAAGGTGGCTTACCTGTGTTATGAGTGGAACCAATCTTTTCAAGTCAGAAAACCGAAAAAGATATTCTTCGGCCTCAGGATGACACGGAAAGACAAATTTATAAAAATTTTGGAGCACTCTTATTGTTTGAGTTGTTATAGGTTGGTTAAAAATAAAGCACCGCCTTAAGCGGTGCCAAATTTATTAGTTAAAGATTACCCACAAGAGAATGAGTTTCCGCAACCGCAAGAGCTTACTGCGTTTGGATTCTTAATTGTAAATCCGCCGCCCATAAAGTCCATAACGTAATCTAAAACTGCTCCGTTGATATAAGGAGCTGAGAATTCATCAATAGCGATTTTTACGCCATTTTCAGCTTCAACCACTCTATCGTTTTCTGTTATTTCATCATCGAATCCCATCGCATACTGAAATCCAGAGCATCCACCAGGAACTACTCTAACCCTTAAGATTGGGTTTTCAATTTGGTTTTCGTCTGCTATTCTTTTTATTTCCCTAGCAGCCGCTTCTGTTACGATAAAGTTTACCGTTTGTACTGACATGTTCAATTCCTCCTAAATGAATTTTTCACTATCTAAAATATTACATAAAAACTTTTGTTGTTATGATACATATCAGAAGGACATCATGTAATAAATTCCAGATTTAACCTTTTCCATTCCAAACTTTGAATTCATAAGCTCATCTAGTAATGACTTTTTAGGTTTAAGTTCTATTACAGGCGCATCTTCCTTTAACTTTCCAAGTTTTTTAGCCTCTGAGATGGCATCTTGAATGTTTCCTATTTTATCAACCAACCCAAGAGCTTTTGCTTCATTTCCACTAAATACTCTTCCATCAGCATAGCTTTTTAAAACATCTTTTTTGATAGGTCTATATTTTACAATTGCATCTAAAAACTGATTGTAAACATCCATCACAGTTTTTTCCAGTAATGCCTTTTGCTCAGGAAGTAAAGGTTTCGTTGGATATAAAATATCTTTATTAGCTCCGCTTTTAATTGTGTTTACTTTTACACCAAATTTGTTTAAAATTTCACTTACATCAACATGTTGAATTATTACGCCAATGCTTCCTGTTATCGTTCCAGGATTTGCATAGATTACATTAGCAGGAGCAGAGATATAGTATCCTCCTGATGCAGCAACGTTTCCCATTGATACAACCACAGGCTTTTTTTCTCTTAGTTTTTCAATAGCTCTGTAAATTTCCTGAGATGCGCCAACAGCACCGCCAGGACTATCAACATCAATCACAACAGCTTTGATATTCTCATCTTTTGTTGCTTGTGAGATTATAGACACAGTGTCTAAATAGTCTGTGATGGTTCCTTCTATTCTTATAAGTCCAACCTTTGGCTGAGATTCATAACGCAAAGCAGAGATGACGTAAAAAATTACTATCAACGCTATTATTCCAATCAAGATTTTCTTCTTCATTTCTCTAACCTCTAAAAGATGATAATGTTATCTGCATGTATAACTTCTTCAACATCTTTTCCTAAAATTTCTTTCGCTTTTTCTGTTTTAAGACCTTTTATCTTTTTAATTTCTTTGTAGCCTAAATTTACAATTCCTTTGCCGATAATGTTTCCTTCTTCGTTAGCTATAGCTACCACATCTTTTTGATTGAATATTCCTTCAACTTCTTTAATTCCACTTGGAAGTAAGCTTTTTCCTGATTTTAAAGCTTTCTCTGCACCAGCATCGACGATCAGCTTTCCTTTTGGATAGGATAAAAGCTCAAGCCAGCTTTTTTTACTGCTTACCTTTTTTGCTTTGTAAGGATGGATAAAAGTTCCTATTTTATTTCCGGATAAAATATCAATTATTATATCTTTTTTCTTTGGCGCGATGATTACCGGAATTGAGTGTTGAGTAGCGATTTTTGCTGCTTCAAGCTTGCTTCTCATTCCACCGCTGCCAAATTTAGATTTTGAGCTTTTAGCATAGTTTAAAGCTTGGTCTACGTCTGCTTTAATTTCTTCTATCAGCTTAGCATCCGGATTAGAGGGGTCATCTGTATAAAGACCACCGGCGGTAGAAAGAATTATTAACAGATTTGCATCTGTCAGTAGCGATACATGTGCTGCCAAAAAATCATTGTCTCCAAATACAATCTCTTCAACTGCAATAGCATCATTTTCATTTATTATTGGAACAACATTTAGCTCTAAAAGCTTATTTAAAGTTTCCTTTGCATAAAGATATCTTTTTCTCTCCCGAAGCCCTTCAATTGTAAGTAGTACCTGTCCTATAATAAGATTATGCTCTGAGAAAAATTTATCGTATATTTGCATCAAATATGCCTGTCCAACGCTTGCTACCGCTTGTTTTTCTGTGATGTTCTTAGGTCTTGATGGAAGTTTTAATTTTTTGACTCCTGCCAAAACTGCACCGGATGAAACGATAATAATCTCTTTGTCTTTTAGTAAAGATATTTGTCTTGCAAGGTCCGAGATAAACTCAGTGTCTATATCATCGTCTTTTTCAAGAAGTTGAGAACCTATTTTAATTACAATTCTTTTAGCTTTCTCTATGTACTGCCTTCTTTCCATTTAACTTCCTTTCCTTGCGAAAATTAAATATCCGGTATGGGCTACCATCCTATCTTCCGGTCTAAGTCTATCTGGAACAGGTTTGTACTGACGAAGTAAAATCTCTTCTACTTCCAAATCTATAAAATCTAATCTTTTTAGTTCTTTTAATACTTCTGAGACTTGGTTGGTTGTTGGAACTAAAAAACCTATCATCGAGCCAGGCTTTAAAACGTTTTTTACATTTTCTAAATAAAGCCAAGGTTCTCTTACATCTATAAAAGCAGCGTCAAAATCTTTTTCTTCTATCTTTTCTGATAAATCTTTTAAATATGGCTGTACTACATAATCAAGCTTTGCAAGTTTTAGGTTGGTTAATGCATTTTTTAAAAATTTTTCTTCTTTTTCATAAACGTAAATTTTACCCTTTGGCTTAACTGCATTTGCCATTACGATAGTTAAAGCACCGCTGCCAATCCCAGACTCAAGAACTTTCATTCCATCTGTAAGACCAAGTTTTAATGCTATGTAAGCAGAATCTTTTGGATAGATGATTTGAGTATATCTCTTAATCCCAAACATTATAAGCTCATAAAGAGTGGGACGAATTAAGATAAAAGGCTCACCTTTATGTGTAAAAACTGTTTCTCCAAAATTTTTACCGATTATATCATCATGTTTAATACTTCCAAGGTGGGTAGAAAGCTCCTTTCCCCTTTCTAAAATTATGAAAAAAGAGCTTTTTCTACCCTTTAAATGAACCGTATCACCTTCTTTTATCATTTCTTATGGCTGAGCAATGCAATAGACAGTTGTTTATTGTTGTATAAATCTATTGAATAGTTATCCCAAAATACACATGTGCCACCTGCAACAAAACAACCACCTGATGGGTCCATATATCTTGCAAATAATATTTTCTCTTTTCCAAGTAAAGATTTGGCAGTATCTTCAGCGTAAATTAAAGCTTGAACGTTATTTCCTGTTATGGTTAAAGAATCTGTACAAGCTAAAACAACCTTTTCGATTCCCCTTTCTTTCATCTTTTCAAAAGTTTTTGTTGTAGTAATCAACAAATTGTCATTTTCATAATTATTTATATCATCTGTAATAATATCGCCGTTAAACTTGATTCCAAATCTTTCAGACATTGTGTTACATGTGTCTGCTATTCTATCCTCGTTTTTGTAGTAAGCAAAGATTCCAACTTTTTTGCCCTTCTTTACAAGCTCCTGTATAAAATCAACTTCTTCTTTTTTAAAAGGAATTTCCGGATAGTTAAAAATTATTACATCATAATCTGTAAATTTCTCAAACTCATCAACTTCATCAACATGAATGTCATTTTCTTTTGCATATCTTTGTAATTTTGAAAAATAATAATGGTCCGATATTATAAATTCCTGGTGTGTAGTGCTCCATGCAACTTTTACCAAATGTCTTACCTGGTTAACCAAACTGTACAAAACTGTACAAAACTGTAAAAAAGTAAAAAATCAGTTTGCACAGCTTGGGTCGGGATATTTATATTCCGCCATTTCAGACATCTCCGATCCCGACAGGCGGTATTTGGGAGATGTCATAGTCCCTGCACCAAGCACAGGAACTAACCTGTTAGCCACTGCTGTCCAATCCCCTAAAACAATTAT
>Ga0080004_1130380_pt1 | contig 13538 bp, 13 predicted proteins | sample WasSprMetagenome_FD_69207 | JGI IMG/M metagenome (GOLD analysis project Ga0080004, IMG submission 69207) | Sulfidic aquatic microbial communities from Washburn Spring, Yellowstone National Park, USA - WS (SPADES assembly) (version 2) | ecosystem: Environmental > Aquatic > Thermal springs > Hot... | reverse complement strand
AACCCGCTTTCTGTAGTGGAGAGAGGACTTTGAAAACATTGTCAATGCTTCTACCAGCCCTTGAAAACACTCGTTGAGCATCCTCAGCGGTGAATGGCTTGTCCTTCATCTCCTTGTACAATATGAAGAAGTACTCTCTAACCCAGGAGGGCTCAATACGTGAAACCCTAACCCACAAATCCAAGCTCAAATACGTACACCATTACTATAATATCGAAGCTACCCTTAAAAAGATGAGGGTAGTAAGCTCGAAGAAACGACCTCGAAAACTATTTACTAGTAAACCTAGGTTTAACTCTTATCACGAACTCTGACTTCTTACCCCTAGGGCTTACACCATAATAGTAGTTGAATACTCCATGACATCTTGGGCACTCTAAGCGTTTAACCTCGTAGAACCTAAAGCGCCAGGATTTGTGTCCCTTAAAATCACCTTCGTATCCACAATAAGGACACTTAACCAAGTTACCTCCCCCCATATTCATTATTAATGAGTTTGCTTTAAACAACTTTGGCACAATATAGGTGTGTATCCTTGGCCGAACTACTCCTATTAGCTCTATCAACTTAATTAACGGATCTTTAGTTGTATTGGCATTGCTGGAATTTTTAAGTAGTGCAATACTTACGATCTTTCTAGTAGTTACTTCAATCACAGAATACATTACTCTCATATTCATTAATAGTACAAATATTTGTTATACATATATTACTGGACGTGATCATCCTATTAACATTTATATGAGCTGTGTATTGTACATCTCTACATTATGCCTCAGGAATTTCTAAAACAAACAAGGGAGAAGATTTGTGGAGGCTGGTGTAGGTTTATGTTTGTTGGCCATGAAGATATAAACCCACTTTCTTGGACTAAGATGTGTACTTACAGTTATAGAAGCGTGGTAGCGAGCATTTATAAAGGATAGATCATTTTTGGTAAGGCCTTCCTCACCCCGTCGAGAGCACTAGTATAATTAATAGTGACGCTAATCCCCTTTAAACCTCTTTTCGAGAGACTTGTATCATACAAATATCTCCTTTAGAAACATAGCTAGCTTAGTACGTCTCGAATAGTTTTCTGGGACACCTGGACTGATGGATCACCCGGCTTGAGGTTGTCAATTACTATTACTCTCATGGATTTCAGTGCTGTCTTTAAGTCTTGGTCGCTTATTTCGTGGAGTGAGACGAGCATTGTGTGTTTTGGCTTGTAGAAGGCTCTGTACTCACTTAACTGTGTTAGTACTTCGCTACTCCATAGAACTGGTGGTGTTGCTTTACACTCTACGAGGAGATCTGGGCCTTCTAGGCTATCACGCCCCTTGTTTATAATGATGTCTGGTCTAATATGCAGTTTCCCAGTTCTACTTTTAATCTCAATGAGCTCGGGGAGGTAGTGTGACTCTACATGTGCTGAGGTATATGGTTGCGGCTCGAAGAAGAAGGCGTAGTAGTCCTCTCCACGTATCCCGTATGTAGTGGGGTGTGGACTCCCCTGCTTTACACCCCAGACTAGAGATTGAGAGCCAAGTGGGATTCTATACTCAAATCGCTGAATACCTATAGATTTAGCTGCGAGGACAATAACCCACATTTCATAAATCCACGCGAGGGCTACTTCTAGACACATCAATCTCCTCTCATCAGTAGGGAGAACTAAACACCTTATCAGCCCGGACTCGAGATCTTCTAGAAAGGCTTTGACGGTTTTAGCTTTATCGAAGATTATTTTAAACCCCAGGGATTCGCCATAGTCTAATATCTCTTTAATAATAGTGTTGTAATACTCTCGTGCATCTCTAATCGCTCTCTGTAAGAGTGGATCTCTCACCTCGAACTCGAGCTCCCTCAATTTCCCGAGATCTATGTACGCTTCACACATTTTGTAATCATAATTCAGCGCGTCTTTCGATTGAGAGAACGCCTCTGCAGAGCACTCGTGAACACACAGATTTCCCCGATTGCTAAAATCGAAGACATATATTGTTTTATTGCTGATCCACTCAAATGGAACAACATACACACCCTCGCTCACTTTCCTTACAGCGTAGTGCTCTATTCTTCGAAGAACACGCCCCTCTAGAACATAGTAGTATCTACCGCCTCTACTACCTCTCCAATCTTCTCTAAAAGCTACGAGGTTATTGAACATTAAGTGCACCAGGGGTTTCATTAAACATAATTTATAATTACCATTTTAACGCTTAAGCCACTACTCCCGCTCTATGATCTATTCTTACCTATTGTACCAGAGCTCAGTTCCCGCAATAAAAGAAGGCAGATCAATCTAAAATAAAAGGGGGTAAACACTTCAAAGTATAAAGGTTTCATATTAAGCTCTTGTTTATGAAGAACTTATGGGCACTTCAACATAAATTAGGGAAAGCGTAATTTAAAGTCGGATTTAGCAGGTCATGAACGCTCTAAAGCTTGTGACTTAAAATTACTTTTTATAGTCTTGTAGTAATATATTTTTCTATGCTGGTGGCATCAAGTTTGAGTAATAATAATGTTACTTCCCTGCTCATAAGACGCTTGAAGAAGAGTACAGACGCTTTTCGCTACGCTCTAATAGCCTATATAAACTCCTCTGACATCCACATGGATGTTATCTACTCATATATTGGTAATAAACCCTTTGTTCACGGCGCTAGAGGTTTATCTGTTGCTAGGGAGATCAATATCGAGTCACTTAAACAACACTTCTTCTCCGACATAGCCTTTGCTAGTGTTTGTTTCGACTCTGAAATGCTTAAGAGAGATATTATCAGGCTCAAAGAGAGCTGCATAGAGGCCTTTAAGTCCTCTAATATCCTATCCTCTCTCGCTAAGGCAGCTCTGCTCTTCAGCGACTTGAGTGGAAAGAGAGTGCTATGGAGCGAGTTAAGAAGCAGTATTAAGGATCTCGAAATGGGTGTTTCTATTAATGAGCTTATTGCTTATCTCGCTGTACTCTTCCCTGCTAAGATAAGGATTACTTGTAATAATATTGATGTCTACGACTACTTTATTAGCAACTTTGAAAAGCTCAAACGGATTTCTTCGCCTATTGATGTGTCTAAAATGTTCTTATCAGCGGTCTCCGAGGTTTGTTCGTCTATCAACAATGCTGTTATTGAAGTTCTCTCTCCATCGAAGTTTTCAGAGTTATTGAAGAGTATTCAGTGGAACCCGCTGACGGATTGTAAAAGGTTTCACCTCGAGGTGACGGGCCCGCCTTATCCCGGACACATAGGTAAGTGCTTGTGGTCTCCTGCAACATCTAGCTATAAGTTTATGGAGAGCCTCGAGGTTGGTGATTGTATACTACACTATATAACTCTTGAGTCTCCAAGTGCCTACAAGAAGAAGATAGTTGGTATCTCTCGTGTAGTTAAAAGATTTGAAAAACTCAGTAGAGAAGAGTTGATTAAGAGACTAAAAGAACTCGGTGTGTGGAGTAGAGAATACGAGAATTTCTCTGCACAATGGATAGACGAAGTTACATATTCTCAATTCTACTACATTGAGCTAGCCGACTACATTGATTTCCCAAGAAAGATCTCCCTAGAAGAACTCACCGCGCTAACGGGAATCAGGTCGACACGTCTCCAGAGATACCTTATAGAATTAGAACCCGAGCAAGCAAGAAAAATACTTGAACTAATCTTTCCAGAGAAAATAGGAGCGCCGACCCCTAAGAGAGAACAATACGCTCTAGAAGCTCTCGCAGAGAAACTAAAGCCACGCGATGTAGACGAGTTTATAATCCTCTTACACCTGCTTAGTGGTAAAAACATATTGCTCGTGGGACCTCCCGGCTCCGGAAAGACGAGTCTATTGAAGAATCTGCTGGAAGCCCTTGAAATCGAGTATAGACTAGAGACTGGCAACCCTGAATGGACTCCATTTGATACTATTGGAGGATTGTTGACCACGGGTAGTGTGAAAGAGGGATTCATATTTGCAGCTGTAAAAAAGAGTGTAGAGGAGCTAGAGAGAAATGGTAGGTTGTACTGGCTGATTATTGATGAGATTAATAGAGCTAACGTGGACTTAGCATTTGGCAAGTTCTTTACGCTACTAGACCCTGTGCACAGAGAGAGTGGGAGGCTTGAAATACCGGGTGCTGGCTTAGAGTATAGCCTGGAAGTACCGTTCTCGTTTAGAGTACTAGCGACTATGAATAGTTACGATAGAGCACTACTCTTTAAATTAGGCTACGCGTTAACGAGGAGATTTGCTGTAATAGACCACTTCTACCTTCAAGAACTACCCAGATACCTCGAAGAGTACTCTAAGCGCGCGAAGGCTACCTTCCCCAGGACTCAGAGTGGAGCGTCTTTTGAAGAGCTATTGAAGAGTACTAGTGTCGATTACGGGAAAGTGTGGAGAGAGCTCACAATGTGCAGGAGTAGTAGTAAAAGTGTCGTGTACGACTGCGTAACGCCAATAGACTTCGCCAGTGAAGTGAAAAGTGCTGGTGAGTCGGAGTGGAGAGATCGCCTGTACGCGATCGACTTGCCTAGTGGTAGAGTAATGCTAGATGAGGTCTTCTTAGAGCTCATAGTAGAAGTAAACAAGGAGCTAAAAGAGTTCAGCGACTACGAAGTGTGCCCTATTTGCCCAGTTCAAATCACGCCTGGTTTAGTAGCAGACGCGTTGAAGTACATTGCTGTAGGCGTCTACGCTCACAAAAAGGGCTTCGTGCAGCAGGTAGGAGCAAACTTAGACGCGGGTGCGTACGCATTACTACTACTCGACACGGCGTTCTCCACGTATATACTACCACAACTAGATATACTCGCAGACTATGTGAGCCGCGAGCGGCTTAAGCGAGGTAAGCCTAAAGCGTCTGAATCACGTGAAGAGACCACGCTCACGAGTATACTGGAGAAAATCCAGGGAGCTCTTGAAAATCGCGGCCTAATCTACTCAGCTCAACTAGTAGAGAGAATTCACAGTGGAAGTCATGTCTACTAGCCTAAAACCCTGCCCAGAGGATAGAAGAGTACACCTTATAGAGGTCAGTGGAGTACACACTCTTTATATCTGTCTCGTTGAAGATAAGAGTGTTAAGAAAGAGGAGTTGAAGAGTGAAATAGAACAAGTTATAAAGGATAAGGACATTATTGGTTTAAATGCCGAAAGCATAGCATCCAACCTTTCAACGTTTCTCAAGGATCTAGGAGAGGCCGTTGAGAGGTCTATTAGAGAGGTTTATGACGAAGAAGGGCCGATTGACATCTCATTACCCAGGGAGAGAGATGGAATTATTAATCCCGGCGAGTTTGCGGGCAATTTCTCTATTTATGATACTGGTAGGAGTAGAGTTGTACTTCACGTAGAGCCCAAGGTGGGATGGACTGGATACCTCAAAATGCTAGAGGAGACGAGGCAGTCTATTGACATACTAGCCTCTAAGACTGGTGTTTTAGAGCCACTGCTCGGGAATCTCTACTATCCTCTGGTCTCATCGCCTATTTCCTACAGCATCCTATTACTACGCCTCACAGAGCTAATACTCACGTCTACTCCGCCTAAGAAGACTACTAGTGTAGATGTGCTCTCTGAGGGTGTTGTTGGTCGCCCTGTAGTGTATAAGACTGTGAAGTACCTCATGCAGGGCTACCCGCTCGGGGTTTACGAGAGAGTTCGCGTGGAACCACACGATTACCCCTACATGCTACTAGCCAAGTTCCACTACGAGCTCTCAAAGAGGCTGTCCGAGATTCTAGACGTACTCCGCGATGTTGTCGGCGAGAAAAACTACTACGAGTTACTATCAGAAAGAATTAGCCTCCTCCAGAGTCTACACATATACTACCTTACTTCTCCACCGCTTCACGGAGTATTCAATATACTACTCAGAGAGGAGTTCAGGGATCAGGACTTATTAGAGGAGACTAGGAGGGCCTCGAGAGTAAATCCGTATTTTGGACTATTAGCAGACCTCTACGAAATGTACTTATCTGATGTCGGCCTGGTATATGAGTACGTGGAGAGAGGGGAGATCGTGCCGTGTGCTTCCTCGAAGATATATGAGCTCTGGGTCTTAACGAGGATAGTAGAGCACCTCGAAAAGAGGCTTAGTCGACCTGTCGATATCGGGAGATACCGGGATCTATGGCTCACGCTCAGGTCGAGGGATTTGAGGCTACTCTACAATATGCCGCTACATGGCTTCATCGCAAAGAAGCTCAGGAAGCAGCAAGTACTCCGTGGTAAAGCCCGCTTAAGACCAGACTACGTGTTGAAGAGGGGTGGTGGCGCTGTAGTCTACGACGCGAAGTACAAGGAGAGATTACGGCTCAGAGACTTAGTATCACTACTAGCATACATAGCCGAGTACGCTAAGCCAGTGAAATGGGGAGATGAGAGGGTATTGATAGGGGGATTCTACAAGCTACAGGGACCAGCCGGGATAGTAGAGCCAGCAATCAGAAACAGTCACCTCCCAGTAAAGATAGCAGTATACACGTATACACTAGACCCCAGAATGGACGATGACGCGAACCATAACACCGTGGAGGAATCATTAAGACCACTCATTGAGCCCGGGCTTTAGGCGTATAGGGTGCCATGGCGAAATGGGCAGCTCTCCCTGGGTCGTAATGGTTACCCGAGGCAAGCTTTAATCCTACTGCTCCTTGTAACAGGCTTCACTATTACACGCTGAAACCGGTTACATCAACTCATAGTCGATCTCCACGCTCCTCTTCACTGTTGTTTTACTAATAGTCAAGTCGAGCAACTCTGAGTACAAGAGGACCTTTTAAACAAGAAGCATGAGCCCAGGCGCGGCTTTAAATTCGGGGTATAGGTATCTAAGAGTGTACGCGGTGGCATATATGACGAGGTATTATAGGAGTAGGGGGAGAGTGACACTCCGAGCCGGCTTAGGAGGCTCCCAAGCTGGGCTGAGAAGTGGCTAATCAGGTTAGGGCTTATATCCCTCGGATTCCTCATAGCCTCTGTATGTTCGTATTTACTTCTCGGATGTAATATGGCAATGCTTGCTTGTTATGTTATTTCCGCGATATTAGCCCTCATGGAGGCCAGAGCAATAGGGGTCAAACTGTAACAGTACTCGAATCCATCTTTATTTAACTATGCTATGTTTATTCCTGTTGTCCCTGTTCCCTACGGATTAAATCTTAGGTAGCGTGGTGAACGCTGGAGAGCTTTTTACGGCTTTTTCCATTTCACGGAGGAGGAAGTCTAATTCCTCTCTGAGTTCCGTGATTCTCTTAATGTCGCTCATTATTTCATTACGCAACTCGTTAACTAATACCTCTTTTCCACTATCTCTGCTGAAGCTGGGGTAGCGTCCTCCAGATACATAGAATACAAGGCATGGCAATAACTCAACTACAAAAGCTGATAAGTACACTGAAGAAGCGAAGAAACTGTAAAGAGCCCTTTCTCCCTCCTCTTCATACAACACGTGCAAGAAATACTCGGTCAATTTCTTGTCTTCGTCCTTCATCTTGGTTTTCTTCACGAGTGAGAATAGTAGCTCCCGGTAGGGCATTAGTTTTTCACGGGCTTCTTGGAATTTCTTCGCGGACTCCTGCGAGAGCCACTCTACCTCGCTCCGAAACAACTTGAGCTTTTCTAATATGTCTAGGCATGGAGGCTCCTTTTTATCTCTCCGCCCCGCGTGTTCCGCTGAAAGATACTTATCTGTGAAATTAAGCACTTCAAACTGCTTGACGAGTGGTTTATATAACTTTAAGAATACCTCCTCGAGTTCCTTGATCCTGTCTTTTTCCTCCGGATAATGTTCGCCGAGAGTGTTGAAAAGTTTCTCAAAGTCCTTTGATAGTTGATTAAAGGAATTCACTATTGGCTCTCTATATGTCGTTAAAGTGTTGATGTACTTTCTCAATAATTCTACTATTACTTCATACGGCTTGTGTCCCATCCTTTTAGGTTCCAGTTGGTCTAGTAGAGGTTGCTCTGTCTTCTTCTGTTTGTATTTATGTCCTTTCTCCTTTTCTTGGATGTCACCTTCCTCTTCGCCACTTATTCCGAGGAGTTCTCTTGCGAATTTTAGTTTTGGAAGATCAATCCCACTATACTTCTTTACTATCCTCCCCATATATTCTAATAGGGGCCTTGGGTACGCTGAGATGAATGCCTTGGCTAGTTTCTCCGTGGCTTGTTGGAGGAGGAATAGTGTGCGCCTCCCTACGCAAAATATCTCGTCCTCTGTTAAACTTTGCTCTGCATATTTCCAGAGCCCGGGGTTCGTGGCTTTGATCAATATGTCTACAACCTTCAGGTCGCACTTTGCTTCTTCCAGGAACGCCTCTGCAAGCTTTAAGTAGTTAGCACCAGTCAAGCTCCACCCCACTTGATTACCCCCGCTAATTACTCCTTATAAACTGACCCGTCCCCGCCGTCGCTTATGCACACAGCTACATGTGACCGTTGCTAACAACTTCTACTTCTAAGTTCCTGGCTTCTTCACTACACGTGTCCGCGATGGATACGCCTCCAGCGTCTAGTAGGCAGAGCCCATTATCCAAGACCATTAGCAAAGCTGCAACCATAGACCATCCCGAGGAAACGATGAGTCCACAAAAACGGTTAGCGGACGTGAACTCTGCGAAGTCCTTTTATAGCGCCCTTGACATCTCAATTGAGATTAGTGTAGAGTATGAGGCCTTATACTGAGCCAAAAGAAGACTTCATATCCGCGTTGTTTGGTAAGCCCTTCGAAGCGCTCACCTGCAGGCAAGTCTGCGAGAAGCTAGAGGCTATGAACATATCTGACCGCGTTGAGTTCAAGGTGTTGCTCGAGAAAAGAGAAGTTCCATGAAGAACTCCTTTCTCATTTAATAGGTGTTCTGTAAGTTCTATTATATAAATTTGTTATTTGTTATATGAATATGGAAACTTGGAGTAGGGCTTTGTAGATGGGGTTAGAGGAACTTATCGGGAAAATTAAGAGCTGTGATCGCTGTAAAAATATTGTATTCAACGGCTTTGTTAACGTAAGTGAGAAACCCTACGTTAAATGTGGAGTCTACAAGACGCGTATTCCCGATACTATTAAGTGTCTATTTATAGCTGAGTCTCCACCTGGAGACGTGAATAGGTTTTTCTATAATCCCTGCACGCACAGCCGCCTCAGGGAGAAACTATTTGAAGCTCTTGAAATAAATGCAGATGGAGAAGAGGGTCTTCAAGAATTTAAACGCAAAGGCTACTTCCTCATAGATTCAATTGAGTGCAGAGTTAAAAAGACCGGTGAGGGCGCCATTCCTCGGAAAGTCATTAAAAACTGTTCAGACTTTCTATTAGCGAAAGTAAAGTTAGCTGAAAATAAAGGTGCTAGGAAGATTGTTATCCTGGGGTCAACGGCTCTACGAGCTCTAATAGAGTTGGGATCTAACGAGTTAAGAGGGAAAAGCGTGATCAAAAACTGTGGCGAAGTAGTAGAATCAAGAATAGAGTCAACAGAATTCAAAATATTCATCTTACCCCTACCAGCTAGGCGAGGAGCAAAATATGTAGAACAATGCTATACGGATAAAGTGATAGATAGATTAAGGAGATTTGTAGAAGCGGAGTAGCCCTTTACTCAATGCAACAGAATAATGAGCTCTGAGGGACTACGAGTATACTCTAGACTTACAGCTTCGACAGGCTTTTTCCGCTTTACCCTTAGCTTCTCGCTTTCTGTGAGTAGCGTTAAACTGTGTTTTCCTGCTAGCGCTATGTATGAGGAGTCATAAGTTGTTATTTCAAGTTGAATTGCTACTCGCAGAATTTCCTCCTTGAGGTCTCTGGAGTCGAGGATTTTATGGTACCAATAACTTGCTTTATCACCTCTGCTAGTGCTACTATCTTGCTCTCTGGAATAGATTTTAAGAGATGCGCCTCCTTCCAGAGTAAAGGAGGTGTTTTTAGAGATATCGATATAGATATCTATAGCCACGTTATTAGTATAGATGAGTAGCAACCTCCAAGGGAGCTAGAAGCGTAGAGAACAATTCACAGTAAAGGAGTTAATGAGTCAACGAATTCCACAATCTTCACTCAATAAACCATTGATCACTATCCCTATTCTCACGGTAATGACCGTGCTTGTAGACATAAGTTTTATAAAATAAACGCCTTTGATAGCGTATTTATAAACTTACCCCCGGTAAGTTAGATACTAGGGGTAAGTTTGCTCTTTGATCCAGGTGTAAAAACTAGTAAACGAGACCTCTTTGACAGAGAGAGGGAGTTAGAGGAGATATTAGACGCTGTGAGAAGTAGAGAGAAACTCATCGTAGTATATGGTGTTAGACGAGTTGGTAAATCTAGTTTAGTTAATATTGCTCTAAGAGAGATAGGGGAGCCATTTGCAATAATTGATGTCAGGGCACTATACTTCGAGAGTGGATTTAGGGGTGTATCCGAGTCTATTCTCGTGGAGACCCTACTCGGTAAACTCAGAGAGAGTGGGGTTTTATATGAAAAGCTTAGGGATATGCTCTCTGATTTGATCTCTAGAATAGAGTCTATTAGTATGGGTTTTATTGAGCTTAGAGTTGGAGGGAGACGAAGTTCTCTAAGACTTATTGATGTTTTAGGCTTGATTGATGATTGGTGTAGTAGAAATGGGAGGATCTTTATAATTGCACTCGATGAAGCACAATACCTTAGATTCTCTAATAAGAGGTATGATCTACTGCTAGCTTGGTCTATTGATAATCTCAGCAATATCATCTACGTGCTAACTGGTAGCGAAGTTGGACTACTACATGATTTCCTAAGATTAAACTCTATTGATTCACCACTTCGAGGTAGAGTGAGGAGAGAGGTGTATGTTGAAAAATTCAGCGTTGAGCAGAGTGTGGAGTTTCTTAGGAGGGGTTTTGAAGAGGTAGGAGTTGAGGTTAAAGCTAGTGAAATCGAGGAGGTAGTTAAGCAGCTGAATGGTGTGCCAGGGTGGTTGACTCTCTATGGATACTATAGAGTGGTGAGGGGGATGAATAGTATTGATGCACTGAACAAGGTGCTTGAAGAGGGCACAGCGATCGTCATCTCTGAGCTAGAGAAAGTCATTGAGAGATCTAGGGATAGGTATACTGCGATATTGAAAGCAATTGCCACAGGATTCAAGAGGTGGAAAGATATTAAGGCATTTGTAGAGGCGAGGACGAGGCCAATACCACCCAATAAGTTCAGTGAACTACTAGAACGGCTTGTGAAGTATGGGTATGTCAAGAAGATAAATGAAGAGTATGTTATAGATGATCCGATAGTTAAACAAGCTGTTTTAAGTAAGCTATGATTACGTCTCTATCTCTCCGCTGTATTAGGTATTAGTGTGCTTCCAGCTCATTATGTCGTGTGCGCAGATTAATCCAGAGATCACTACCCCCTCTACACCTCCACCTGGAAATGTTGATGCTCCCACGAGGTATAGTCCTTTAATTGGCGTCTTGAAGTATGGCATCTTCGTTTCCATTGACTGGTCGAATGAGTATATGACTCCCGGCTGATAGGTCTATCCTTCTCTCCTTCAACGCCTCGTATCAATGAGGAGGAATTGTGGAGAAGACCCTTTACTACGGCTCCCTATCTTCTCTTACATGCCTCACGAGTCTCTCAATGTTTATTGCGTCGAGGACATCGCTGAGCTCGCTAAGTCTCCTAGTGATCAGCTCTAACTCTCTCCTCTCAACTTCCTCTTCGAGCTTTCTCCGCAGAAACTCAGAGATGTTAATCCCAAGCCTCTTAGCCCTCTCCACGATCTCTCTCCTAACCTTAGTGGAGACCGTTACATAACTACCCATGATGTCAACTTATGAACTAGTGCCATAGGCATATTTATAAACACTAATGGGGTGATGGGTGAAAGCCTCTGGCGATGCACATGAATAAGCGGCTACATTATTACTAGGTCTAAAGGTTTATTGTAGTCCATTGCTCTAAAAAGTAAAAGAGGTAGTGGAGATTGTGTTGAGCAAGTATAGATTTAGAAATGTGGGAGTCCCCGCTATTAGCGAGGAGATATTGCCAGAAGTATTGAAAAAGCTTGAACTATATGAAGATGTTGTAAATGGCCATGCAAAATGCTACATTTACGGCAGACAATTAACTCTAGATACTATTGGAGCTATAGCGGTGTTAGATGAAAAGCCCGTGTTGATATGTAGTAAACCCTCTTGTATAGGGAGAGCTTCACTAATTGTTAAGAGACAGGCGAGTTAGACCTCTTTAAGAATAATTAGCTTCTCATATTAAAGCATCTCAAAGCCCTAAAGGGTAAAGCAATGATCGAGGAATGCGAGAATTTGGGGGTTTATATGGGGTTTCTCGAATCATTTATCTTGGTTATCTTTATTCTACACCTAGTTCACTCAGAGAAGTTTGAAAGAACAGGAATACACGTGCTTAAGCTTTTATCACTTATTAGTAAAAGTGCTGAGAGAAGAAGTATTAGCAAAGAAGTTGCATACATTATATCTACTAGTCTTACATTAATTTTACTAACTAATTAGAATGATATACACAGTTGTAAAAGGAGAATCTACTTCGGGGTTTAAACCCATAACATGTGGCAAATATTTTAAGTTGTTCATTATCCGAGTAGCTAGGCCGGAAAAGATAGCTAAAAATTCTGGAACTCCACGGACAGTTCATTAAACACGCTCTCAAGGATTGTCCCACTACGGAGTCAATTTACGTTCTCGCCGCGGGGAAAGGCGATATATCGGCTGCAAAGTACTTAAAAACGCTTTTAATGAGCGAGCTAAAAGAAATGGGAATAAACGCTATGTAAAAACGTTAGGTAGTTTACTAGAATATCCGAGAAAGCACATTGTCTACTGGAGAGGGAAATTCAAAAGAGTATACTATCTCTACATGGAGAAAGAGTTTACAAACTTCGCTACAAAAATCTAAGATCTCTAAAGGAACTGTAGGCTACCTTAAGGAGAGAAACGATAACCTGTACATATAACCATTAAAACTTAGTTGCAATAGCCATCTAGATGAACAGAATTATTAACAACTCTCAACCATGAATACAAGGGGTTTGCAGTGGGTGTTGATAGAGAACGTGTAAAGAGGTTTATTTCTGAGATAAGGAATGCGATCTTATTTATATCTAAATGCTCAGAGAAATCTTTTGAAGAACTTACGGACTCTGATAAGTATGCTATACGTTACAACATTATTGTTATTGCTGAAGCAGTATCGGCTATAGCTCTACATATATGTAGAAATATCTATGGTTTAGAACCTGAAACGCCTACACATGCTCTTAAACTTCTTGCTGATAGAAGTTTTATACAACGTAGTGTATCTGAAGAGCTGGTGAAGATCATTAGGCTGAGGAATCTTCTTGTTCATAGGTACTGGGTTATAGATGATAAGATTATATACGATGCTGTTAAGAAGAATTTTAGATATGTTGAAGAGTTTATCGAGAGGGTTTCGCTGTTTGTCGGAAGTATTTGAGGAGAGGTTCAGGTATTATAGGTTTAGTAAGAATGAGAAAGAGGTTTTGTTGAAGAAGATTAAGGAGTTTTTATCGAGATACGATATAG
>Ga0080004_1165371_pt1 | contig 13545 bp, 10 predicted proteins | sample WasSprMetagenome_FD_69207 | JGI IMG/M metagenome (GOLD analysis project Ga0080004, IMG submission 69207) | Sulfidic aquatic microbial communities from Washburn Spring, Yellowstone National Park, USA - WS (SPADES assembly) (version 2) | ecosystem: Environmental > Aquatic > Thermal springs > Hot... | reverse complement strand
AAGAGAGGGCTAAAAGATGGCTAAGTATTTAGTAAAAATAACAATTCCATCTATACAAGATACAATTGTAAGGTCAAGAAAGCTTAAAGATTTGACAGGTGGTAGCGAGCTTATTCCAAGGGTTATGCAATCAGGATTAAAGTCGCTTGCAAATGATGACAAAGTAGAGTTTATAATTCCAACAGCTGATGCTGTAAAAGAAGATAGTCTAAACATAACAAACGTAGCATACCTTACAATAGAAGGGGAGAGAGAACAGGTAATTGAAAAAGTAAAGCGTATGAAAGAAGAAATGTTTAAAAAATTAAATACTCTTGTAGATACGGTTAAATATAAAATCCAGGATAAAGAATTTAGCACGTACGAAAATTTAATCAGATATCAAATTAAAAATGCCATTAATGTGGTTTGGGCTATTAGCGAGATTAAAGATAACGATATTGTAAAAGCAAAAAATGATGTGGATATTGCAGTAGCTAATGCAAAAGCATCAATAGAGCCTGATGATAAATTTATTGAAGGATTTAATCTTATTCAAAAACAAAAGAACCAGTATTCATCTTTTGAAAATTATCAAGATTTTATGGAAAAAGCATATCAAATTAATCCAGAGCTTATAAGAGGAGCTTATCTTTGTGATGTATGCGGAAAAAGAGTAATACTTGGAGCAACAAAAAATAACTTTAAAAGCTCAATCACAGAAAAAGATGAGGAAGACAGGCTTTGTGCATTTTGCTATGCAAAGAGATATTACCATGGAAAACATAAGAAATCTGTAGTTGACGTGGCTTTAAAAAAATATCTTGCAGAGCATGGAAATAGAATACAAGAAATCTTTAAAAGGTATGGGAAAATAGACCTGTTTAACGACGATAAACAAAACATATACATAGAGGTATTAGAAAACAACGGAGAAAATCCTGATTTGATCGAATCTTTGAAAGAATTATACAAAGAAATTGGTAAACCACCTGTTTATTATGCAATCGTTGTAATGGACGGAGATTCGATGGGAGAAAAAATATCAAAAGCATTTGAAGATAATAAGATTAAAATCATTACTAAAAAGTTATCAGAATTTAGTAAAGAGGTCAAAGATATAGTAGAAAAATACTCCGGAATGACTGTATACTCAGGCGGTGACGATGTTTTAGTATTATTCCCGCTAAAAACGGCTTTGGAAGGATACAAAGAAATAGTAGAAAAATTTAAAAAGTATATGAAAGATACAGGGTATAACTTTACAGCAAGCGCAGGTTTGGTAATATCCCATTACAAAATACCTCTTAGCTATGTATTACAAGAAGCAAGGTCTGCAGAAAGCAAAGCCAAAAATGTTGATGGAAAGGACGCAGTGTGTATAAAATACATAAAACATTCATTCTCATCAGCAGAAGCTCCGATAAAAAACGATCATTTACAACTATTTGAAGAGCTAATAAGCTTTCTATCTGATGAAGATTTTCCGTTTGGTTTTATCTATCAACTACAAGAGCTTTTACTTCCATACCTACCAAAAACAGGAGATGAAAAACCTGTTAAAGAGCTAACAAAATATCTAATTGACAAGAAGTCTTATAAGAGAAAAAAAGAGTTTACAGAGTTTATGACAGATACTAAAGAGCTTTTTAATTTTCAAGAGCCGGAAAAAATAATCAACACTTTAAAAGTAGCTAAATTTATAGCAAGTGGGGTGTAATATGATAGGAATTAAACCGTTTGACGTATTAACCTTTGGAGATGGAAAGCCGTTTAATGCAACAGAAAGAGTTTTTAGAGAGTCGGGCTTCTTTATAAATCCAATCCCGGTTGTCAGCGGGCTAAACAAAGCCACAGGTAAAAAACTAAACTTAGAGTTTATATCTCTTGCAAAAGGAGAAAATCTATACTTTAAAGCACCAATAGATATAAAAGTCGCAAATAACAGATTAATCAAACCGGTTGTTAGAAAGCTTGAGAATGTAATCACAGAAGAAAATTTAGAATACTTTTTAGATTATCAAACCAGCGAGAAGACGGAGGATTTAAACGGCTATTTAAAAGATGAGGAGTATATAAAATACTTAAAAGACGAAGAAATATCGCTTAATACAGAGCTTTTAAGACCACATAAAGAATTAAGAACAGGTATAGCAATAGATAGAAGTACGAGAACCACAAAGGAAGGGCACTTATTTACTCAAACATTTATAAGATTTGAAGAGGATGTTTATTTTTATGTAAAACCATCTGAAGATTTAAATATCGATACTGTAATCGTTGGCGGAGAAAGTAGGCTATCGGTCGTAATTAAAAAAGACAAAGATTTAACAGAAAGACTTTTAGAAGAAAAGGAATATATAAAAGATATTGTCAGAAAAACAGGATTTTTCAAGTTAATATTACTATCACCTACAAACAAAGTATTAGAAATAGAAGGAGCAAAAATCATAGCTAAGGTTTTAGGTAAACCATTTATTTACAGCAGTTGGATAAAATTGCCAGATGACAAAACAGGATTCCCAACCAGAATATTTAGACTAATTCCTGAAGGCTCGGTTGTTTACTACAAAGTGGAAGACCAAAGCAAAATTGATGAAATATTTGATAAATACTATCTTAAACCAGCTTATTATGAACTTGAATATCCATACTTTGATACTAAAAATCCAATAGGATTTGGATTAAGCATAATAGGAGCTTTAAAATTAAATAAAGGAGGTCAAGGATAATGAAAAAAGTTTTCTATCATGTTTTAACACCAATGCACATAGGCAGTGGAACGACGTTAAGTTTAATAGACTTGCCAATTCAAAGAGAAGCACACACAGATTTTCCGGTGATGCCATCATCAGCGATTAAAGGTGTTATAAGAGCTTCATTTAACGAGCAAGAACAAGAAGATATCTTTGGAAAAGGAGATGAAGAAGGAAAAGTCATATTTACAGATGGGAAAATTCTTTTATTCCCGGTAAAATCTCTAAAAGGCGTTTTTGTATGGATAACCTCTCCTTACGTTCTTGAAAGGTTCAAAAGAGATACAGAAATCAACGTCGAAATTCCAAAAGTAGAAAAAGACAATGCGGTAGCATCTTCAAATAAAGTCCTGATGAATAATAACAAGCTTGTTTTAGAAGAATTTACATTTAATGCAACAATAATCGAAAATCTAAAAAAACTCAAAGAAATTATAAAATGCGAAATAGATGAAGACAAAATAGTAGTAGTAAGCGATGATGTATTTAAATTTTTTGTTAAAAACTATACAGAAGTAAACGCAAGAATTAAAATCGACCAAGCTAAAGGAACAGTTGATAAAGGTGGGCTATGGTACGAGGAGCTACTACCTGCAGAAACAGTGTTCTATGGTTGTATAGATGCAAGAAAAAAATCTGAACATCAAGAACAACTAAATAAAGTAATAGGAAAAATAAACAATCAAATCCTTCAATTTGGAGGAGACGAAACACTTGGAAGAGGATTTACAAAAATAGTAGTGGAGGCGTAAGAGATGAAAACATTAGAACAAGAGAGAAGTAATTATGCTTTTAAATGTATTTCTGAAATAAAAGGCAAAACTTTTGAAAAAGATGCAAGCTCGTTAATATCCAAGCTTGGTACACTTATTTTAACAAACGGACTTGGAAATACTTTAGCTTTCTTATTTGCAAAAGGAAAAGACCATCATCTTGAAGTTATAAAAATTATTTCAAATTGGTTGCTTAGACAAGAAGGTCAAAAAGAACCAGGTTTTAAGAGAGATAATGTAAAAAATGAAATCGGAAAAATAATGAAAAACCTTGTTCTTGATGCAAGCGTTGAGCAGTATATGTACTATACAGAGGAAACTTTAAGACTTGTAAATTGGCTAAGAAGATTTTCTGATGCTATGTTAGAGTCTGGAGGCGAAAATGAACAAGGATAAACATAATCCAGGACAAGATGCAAAATTAGTTATTCCAAAAGGAAATGATATAAAGCTTTCATTAAAAAGTGCATCAAATTTAAAGCTGATTTTAGAAAAGTATATCCCATTTTATAATATGCAAAACAATAGTGTGCTTGATGTATCTAAAGCTAAAGAGAGGGTTTATGAATTTAAGTCAAACAATTTCCAAGAAGCTAACATTTATATAAAAAAACTAAATGAAAGACAAAGACAGATAGCAGATAAAAGCTTTACGCTTACTACAAAATCAAGATTGATAGTCGGACTTGGCGGTGGCTCTGCTTTGGAAGTTTCTATTAAATTACACTTTATTTACGGTTTTCCTTACATTCCATCAAGCTCAATTAAAGGTGTTTTAAGGGCTTATAAGATTTTAAAAAAGGTAAATTTTGATTTTGAAAAGTATTCAAAACTTGAGAAGGAGATTGAAAGCGGAGATAGAGAAGACAAAGAGATAGGAGCGTTTGTAAGGGTTTTTGGAAATCAGCAATACAAAGGAGATTTAATCATTCTCGATGCTATTCCAGAAAACTTTCCAAGATTAGAAGAAGATATCATGAACCCACATTATCCAGATTATTACAATGATAAAAAGCCACCAACTGATGACCAAAATCCAAGACCTATAAAATTCTTAACAATAGCAAAGGGAGAAAAATTTAACTTCTACTTTAAAAACAGTCAGGCCTATAAAGAAGCCTTTGAAACAGATTTAAAACAAGATTTAATAGAAGCGTTTAATTATCTTGGCATTGGAGCAAAAACTGGCATAGGTTATGGGGTGTTAGATGGGTAAGTGGTTTAAAAAGTACAAATATCCTGCAAGTCTAACAGGATTTGTAATAATCGTATTTTTAAGTTATATTCCGTTTATTATTGCCAAAAGCTTAAAGGATAATTCTACAATCCTCTTTGGTCTTTCCTTGGTGATTTCTTCTATTATGCTTGTATTGTACTATCAATGCTTTTATAAAAGAACGGCTAAAGAATTTTCCGGCGTTTTAAGATATTTGCTAATCGGAGAAGTTGGTGGACTGATTGGTCTTATAGGCTTTTTGTCTGAGTTTGTTTTATCAAACTTATTGGCAGAATATATAAAGAATATGATAGCTAATGATAGTTTAATCAAGAATGCAGGATTGGCAATTACCACATTTCTAAACATGTTTTCTGTTGGCTTTGTTTTTGTCTATTTCTTTGATAAACAATTACAAATTAGACCATCTAAAGGTAGAGAGCCAAAGCCTGTATTGATTTTTGGTCTGTCGATACCTAATAAACCAACAGAAAGAGATAAATATAAGAACATTATCAGTGATTTGCCTCAGAACTACGAACCTATATATGAACTTTTAGAATTTCACAAAAACACTTTAAAAGAAATACACGTTTTGTACAGTAACGAAGGGAAAAAAGGTCTAGAATATTTAGATAAAATTCTAATAAGCCTTGGAATATATCATAAAATCAAAGACAATATTTACAAATATGAATGTGATTTTGATGATGAGAATAGCATGAAAGAACAGATAGCCGAAATAAGTACAAAAATAAAAAAATATGAAGACGAAGATATTTCAATTTATATTTCTAGTGGAACAAGCCTAGTATCACCATTATTAACTCTTCTAGGTTTGGAAAAAGATAGGCAAATAGAGTATGTAAATCAGAAAGAACTTAAAGATCCTACCAAATTACCAGAAATAAAAGCAATAGAGATATCAAAAGATGATGCTTTACTATTTCTTAAGACTTTGGCATTAAAATGAAGTAAATTAAAAAAAGAGGAGGTTAAGATGAATTCACAGAAATTAGACTTAAACACGCCAAACATGCTTGGTGGTATTGGTGGTATTCTTTTGATATTAGGATTAGGTCCTGTCGGTTTGGTTCTTATTTTGATTGCTTTTCATCAATATTCACAAATGTTAAATAAACCATCCATATTTAAAGATGGATTGACCTGGGGCATCTCTTCCTTTGTTGCAATAATTTTATTTATTTTTTCTATAGCATTTGTACCTATGCTTTTATTTGCCTACGGAGTGCTTATTTTTGCAGTTATTAATCTTAAAAAAGCTTTAACAGAATTATCAATTACTTTAAACCAAAACCTTTTTGATATGTCCGGAAAGTTTATTTTCTGGGGAACTGTATTATCTATTATATTAATTGGACTTTTAGGGATATTTATAGGCAATATACTGCTTACAATTGCATTCTTCACTGCACCTAAGGAAATACAATTAAATAATGCAGGAGAAACAAGTGTAATGTAAGAAATTGAAATTTGAGAGTGTTTCAAAATTTTTGTAAGTTTACCTTTTTGTCATCCTGAGGGCGTAAGTCCGAAGGATCTCTTTTTTAAATTCTATAAAAAAATTAATTTCTCACCCAAGATATATAATATAATGTTATAAAACAGCAAAATTTGGTACCTTTTATGAACAATAAATTAATTCCCATTTTTTTATACATAGCTTTAATCATAAGCACACTAATTTATAAAATTACCGATCTTCCATACTTTGTATATGTTATTTTACTTTCTCCAATTCTTTTTATTGATTTTAAGTCTGTTTTTTCTTACTCTAGAAAGTATGATTTATCAATAATTTTTATGCTACCATTTTTATTTATCCATGAACCACATCAAGCATTAAACAATCTGTTTGTAGCTTTTTCAGAAGAGCTTTTCTTTAGAGTTTATTTACTAAGTTATTTTTCTAATCTTTTAACTTCTGTACTTTTTACCATTCCTCATATAATCGTCTACCAAGACCTACACTCGATTTTAACTTTTTTTCCATCGTTATTTTACGGCTTTGTGTATCAAAAAACAAAATCTTTTTCTTTAGCTGTAGTTTTACATTTTCTTTCCAATGAGTTTTATGTGGTGTTTTTGTCAGAAATCTTTAAATAGCAGGTTTATAATAAATAGAAAAATAAAAAGGAGTTAGAAATTGATGAGGGTAAAAATTCCTATAACTACAGAAAAAGTTCCAATTATTTTTAGACAGAGGGTTTTAGCATTCATAAAAGAAGCTTTGGCTCAAGCAGACAAAGATTATAAAGAGAGTATGTATAGCGTAAGAATGCCAAAGGCTTATACCTTTAATCTTGCTTTTGATAGAACTAATCCAAAAGAAGAGGAAATTTCTCTTGATGAAAAGTTTAAAATCAAAGACAAAGTCTTTTACCAAGATAGACCTGTATTTTTGTATATTTCATCAAACGATTATCAGTTTTTAATAAATCTTTTCAATGGTATGAAAAAGATAAAAATTTTTGAATTTAATAAGTTTGATAACATCTATTGGCAAGTTGGAAAGCCTGTAATACTAAGAGAAAAAATTATTTTCAATGATGAGGTCACGTTTAAAACTAATGCACCGTTTATTGTTGAAACAAAAGATGATAGACCTGTGGTTTTTAGCGATGAAAACTTTCAAACCGAACTAAACAACGTAATGGAAAGAATTTTTAGAAAGCTTGACAACAGAGGCTTAAAACAGCCGCTTGAATTTTATCCTATAAATATGAAAAAAGAAGTGATTAAACACACGTTAAGAGGTTTTAGAGAAAAAACAGGGAAACCAATCATGTATATCACAGGAAACAGTGGAATTTTTAAATTAAAAGGTCATCCTGAGGATTTACAGACAATTTATCAAATAGGACTTGGAAATAGAACAGGTCAAGGGTTTGGTATGGTTAGCACGTGAGATGTTTAACGTGAGACGTGAGACGAAATACTTAATTATAAAATGTTTTTGACGTTTGACGTTCAACTTTTCACGTCCCACGTAAAAGGAGGTGCGATATGGGAACGCATAAAGATTTGGATGTATGGAAAAATGGGATTGAATTGGTTGAGAAAGCTTATATAGTAACATCAAGCTTTCCAAAAGAAGAGATATATTGTTTAACATCACAGATAAGAAAAAGTGCTATATCTATTCCAAGCAATATTGCTGAAGGGTCGGCAAGAAATAGCACAAAAGAGTTTATACAATTTCTTTATTTTGCATTAAGATCTACTGCGGAATTAGAAACGCAACTTATAATATCAAGAGAACTGGGCTATCTAAAAGATTTAAGTGTATTTGAAAATTTGGAGAAAATAAAAGCTCAGTTGATAAATTTAATACGAACTTTGAAAAATAAAATGAATAGTAAGTAAGGAGTAGAAAGATGGAGCTCTTTAATAAAAAAGATTCCCACGTCTCACCTCTCACCTCTCACGTTTCACGCATATATCTTGGCGATTGGCTTTACAATGCAGGTATAGTTGGATTTCTAAGAATTAACAGCCATCTTTGGTATGTAAAAGATACAAAATTAATTTCAAAAGACGAAAATCTTTTAAAAATTGGAGATAACTATATAGAGATTGACAGAAAAATTTTTGATGGCTTTACTGATAGATTTTTTGATTATGCTTTTAATCTCTATGGCAGGTACGATAGAAAATTAAAAAGATTAAAAGAATTGCTTGAAAATCTAAATGATGGAACATTTAAAGATGTATATAAAAACTTCAAAGAAGAAGTCAACGGTTTTACACTTTTAAAAAATAAACTTGGAGATATAGAAGCTAAAAACTCTCAAGAGCTTAAACATCTGATTGAAAAAGCAATAAGAATTTTGGAGCAGGACAAAGAAGATTTTGTAGAAAGCGACGTTCAGATATTTTTAAGAGGTTTTAACGGTCAAAAAAGCTTTTTAAATAAAACTATAACGAAAGACAGAAAAAAGAAATTCTATGAAGACTTTGAAGAGCCTTTAAAAACAGATAACAATGAAAAAGATAAAAAATTTACCTGCGTAATCTGTGGAGATAGACCGGCAAAAAAAGACACAAATTATGATACAGGATTTTCACCAATATTTGGACTAAATAAAGACGCAATTAACTTTGCTTGGAATTTCAATACAAAATTACCATCCTGTGATATCTGTGAAATCGTTTACTTTTGCTATTTTGCAGGGCTTACAGAGTTAAATGGAAAATATTACTTTGTAAATTTAGATGATTCTGTTGAATCTTTAATGCTTGCAAACAATTTGTTTAAAGAAGAGTTAGAAAAATCTCCTGAAAATCCTTTTATAGACTTTTTTACCGAGTACTTATTAAGAGTAAAAAAATCGCAAGCTAAATACACCCTGTCAAACATAAACTTCATAGAAACAGAATTAAAAGAAACACTTCCAAAAGTTTTTAGCTTTAACATCGATTATAAAACTGCTGAATTCATAGAAAAAAATCATGAAAATCTTAAGTCATTGTCAAAATCATTCTTTATGCTGCCAGATAAAAATAAAACAAAAGTTTATATTCTCACCGAGTTTTTAAACTTGATTTTGAAGAAAGATTTAAACTACGGGCTTTTATACAAAATTTATAAAAGTGCTACACAAGATAAAGCTTATGTCAGTAATTACAATTTACAAAGGTTAATAATTATGTATCTTCTGTATAAACAAAAAGTTGGAGGTAAAGAAATGGGCTTAGAAGAAAAAAGTTTATGGGCTATGTACATGCAAGGAAAAAATCTTCTTGAAAGGCTAAAAGAAAGAGATGCAGAAAACAAAATCCAATCTATAGCATATAAGCTTTTAAATGCTCTAAAGATTGGAGATGTAAACCAGTTTATGGATGTGATGATGAGAGTTTACATGGCATACGATTTAGAAGTTCCAAGCTTGTTAATAAAGGCACTGCAAGATAAAGATAACTTTTATCTCCTTGGATACAGTTTTTTAAACGGACTACTTGGAAAAGAAAATAAATTACAGGAGGAAAGCCAATGAAAATGAAAGGTTTAACTTTAACAGTAATCTTTGAAGCTTCAAGCTTAAACTATGGTGAAACTGTAGGAAACATTTCAGAGTTAAAAAAGCTTACAAGAGATGGTGAAGTATACACCTACATGTCAAGACAGGCTTTAAGGTATGAGGTTTTTAGAAAATTAAGAGAGCTTTATAACGTAGATGCTGATAAAGAAGTTCCATTATCAGATGAAAAAGGAACAATCCAGTTTAAACCAACAGCAAACATAAAAGATTATGTAGAAGTTGACCTATTTGGCTATATGAAAACTGATAAAGGCAAGGGTTCCTTGACAAGGTCAGCAGTTGTTAGATTTTCTCCTGCTATATCATTATCTCCAATGGCTTTTGATGTAGAGTTTGGAGCCAATCATGACTTTGCAAAAAGAGCAAAAACAGACCCTAATCCATTTCAGTTTGAAGTTCACAGTTCTTTGTATACCTATACAGTAGCAATAGATTTAGACAGAGTAGGAGTAGACCCAAACGATGGCTTAGAGTTAGATGGCACTGAAAAAGCAAGAAGAGTAAATATGGTTCTTGATGCTTTAAAAATCTTAGATAGAGAGATTAAAGGAAGGACAGAAAATTTAAGTCCGTTGTTTGTAATTGGTGGACTTTATCCTGTTAAAAATCCATTCTTCCTTGGAAGGATAAACGTAAACTACGATAGAAATCAAAGAAAGTACAGCTTAAACACGAAAGAAATAGAATCTGTTCTTGGCTTAAAGCTAAATGGTAATTCTGTAAAAGATTATACTTCTTGCGGGCTTGTAGAAGGCTTTTGGGCAAATGAAGACTATATTATACAAAATCTAAACGGAAAAACTGTCAGTGATTTCTTTGAGGAGCTAAAATCTAAGGTAAATCAGCACTATAACGTGAGACGTGAGACGTGAAACGTTGTTTATAGGAGTAAAATTATGATGGTTTTAAGAGTAAAGCTATATCAAGAGTTTGCATGTTATAGAAAGCCAATGACGTATGGATTTTGGGAGACCTATCCTCTCCCGCCGCTATCAACTGTAAAAGGATTTTTTCATAATGTTGTAGAGGCAAAAGAGTATATACCGGCAAGATACGGCATTCAAGGAAAGTTTAAATCTGTTGTTCTTGATATACAAAGCATGTACAAATTTGGTAGAAAAGACTCAGAAAACAAAGGAATTATCATAGAAGGTTTTAACAAGCCGCTTTTAAAATCTCCAATATACGTGTCTAATCTTTATGCAGTTGAGCTTACAATCTATATAGAGTCAAAATTAGAGTATTTAGAAAAATTTAGAAAAAATCTTTTAATTCTTGAGTATCCATCACTTGGAAGAAAAGAAGACCTTGTAAGAGTTGACTCGGTAGATATAGTAGAGCTTATAGAAAGGGATTTGTTTGAAGACAACTATAAGTTAGAAGACGGAATCTATTTTTCAAAAGAAAAAGCGAAAGAGCTTGAAGTAAATGGAATAAACTACAGAATGAATTTTTACTACGAAAGCAAAAACGGGATAAAATTTTTTAAGAAGAAGGACGTTGTATATGCTGATAATAAAAATTTAGAAATTGGAAGCATTCTATATGACAAAGAAGAGAATAAGATTGTTGATTTAATCGGAGATTAACATGAATCAGTATATAGCCAAATTATCAGGAAATAACCAACAAACACTACAAGAACACACAGAGAAGCTTTTAGAGAATTTTGAGATTTTAAAAGAGATATTAAAAAAATACATTCAATTAGAGAAAGAAACAGAAAAAGCCGTTTATTTAGCTTGCTTATTTCATGATATTGGAAAAGCATCAAAAGAATTTCAAGCAAAGATAACAAAGCAAAAACCACAACCAAAGCAGGAAATACCTCATAATCTTCTATCTGCAGTGATTTTCTATTTTCTTAGAAAGCATTTCAGAGACAATATAGACTTATTCAGAAAAATACAGTATGCTGTGGCATACCACCATGACAGATACGATGCAGATATTGACAAATCAAAGGCGATTTTAGAAGATTTTGCTACAAGATTTGAAAACGACCTAAAAGATTGGATATTAGAAAAGCTAAAAATCTACGAAATTACTCAGTTAGATATTGATAAATCAAAATTAATTGACGGATTACGTTCTGCATTAGAATTTAAAAAGCAGAGTATAAAATACAAAGACCTTATAAAAGATAGACAAACAATTCTTATAAAAGGCTTACTTCACAGGTTAGACCATGCAGCAAGTGCAGATGTAGAAGTAGAAAAAGGTTTAATAGAAGACTATCAAGGTATATTTATCAAAGGACTTTCTAAAAAGGGCATTGATAAGCTGAGAGACTTTCAGAAAAAAGCTTTAGATTATAAAGACAAATCTGTTATTTTGACAGCATCGACAGGTATGGGAAAAACTGAGTTTGCTTTAAATTGGGTAGCAGGAGATAAAGCTTTCTATACTTTACCTGTTCGTGTTTCTGTAAACTCAATGTATGAGAGAATATCAAACATCTTTGGAAAAGATAACGTAGGAATTCTCCATGCCAATACAACAGATTTTTATCTTAATCAATTTAAAAACTTAGAAGATAGCGGAATAGAAGTTTTGATAAATCAAGTTCAATCAGTAAGACAGTTATCTATGCCAATCACAGTCTCAACGGCAGACCAGGTATTCTTAGCAACGCTTAAGTATCCAAGCTTTGAAAAAATATACGCAACACTTACCTACTCAAAAGTAATCGTAGATGAACCACAAGGCTATTCTCCTGACACTTTGGCAGTAATCATAAAAGGACTTGAAGAAATATCTAATCTTGGCGGAAAATTTTGCTTAATGACAGCAACGATGCATCCATTTATAAAGGAGCATCTAAAAGACAAAGCAGAGATATTAGAGCCGGTATTTAATCCAGAGAAAAAACATAAAATTAAGCTTGTAGATAAAACAGTTGATGAGATGGTAGATTTTGCCATAAAAGAATATCAAAAAGGCAAAAAAGTATTAATACTTACAAACACAGTAAGAAAGGCACAGGAAGTTTACAATGCTTTAAAAGACCTAAAACAGCCAATAAAATTTAATCTTTTACACTCTCTATACATTCAAAGTAAAAAAAGAGAAAAAGAAATGCAGATACAAAACACGACCGAGCCGGTGATTTGGATTTCTACTCAGATAGTAGAAGCATCCTTAGACATTGATTATGATTTACTGATTACCGAACTTTCTACAGCCGACAGCCTTATACAGAGAATGGGAAGAGTTTACAGAAAAACAGGAAGAGCTATCACTCCAGACAGCCAGCCAAACATAATCATCTGCACAAAAGAACCATCGGGCAAAGGTAAAGTTTATGACAAAGAGATTGTAGAATATACTCTTAAAGAGCTTGAAAAATACGATGAAAAAATCCTTACAGAAGAGATAAAGCAAGAAATCGTCAGCAATGTTTTTGACATAGAAAGAATTAAAAACACGAACTTTTATAAAAAGTTTGACAAAAATATGAAGCTTTTAGAGTATGGATTTATGGCGGATAGTAAGTCAGAAGCTCAGGACATATTCAGAGATATTATGAACTTATCAGTCATTCCAAAAGTGGTTTTTGATAAAAATCAAGAAAAAATAAACGCACTTTTAGAAAAGGTTAGACAAAAAGATAAATTAGAAAAAATAAAAGCAATTGGAGAATTAAACGATTTTACAGTATCAGCACAGTTTTACAGAGTAAAAAACGTAATTCCACTTGACAAAGAAATCTTCTTATCAGACATTCCATACGATGATGAGTTTGGCTTTAATTTGTT
>Ga0080004_1079961_pt1 | contig 13559 bp, 11 predicted proteins | sample WasSprMetagenome_FD_69207 | JGI IMG/M metagenome (GOLD analysis project Ga0080004, IMG submission 69207) | Sulfidic aquatic microbial communities from Washburn Spring, Yellowstone National Park, USA - WS (SPADES assembly) (version 2) | ecosystem: Environmental > Aquatic > Thermal springs > Hot... | reverse complement strand
ATATCCATAAAGTTAGACTCAATAAAAAGGATCCTAGAGGAGTTTATCTCTCAAGGCTACATCCAGAAAACCGGGGACAAATACCTCGTAACCACCCAGGGCAGACAAGCCTTCAAGGACATGTGGAAAAGCCTAGACCCCCTCACGGAGGCATACTTCGCCGGCGCATACTCATATTACGAGGCAAAGAAAGAAGAGGCAGAAAACAAACAGCACAACACTCGCCCCAGCCACAGAAAAAAGGGACAACGCCAACATCGCGCAGGCAAAAAAGCACACACTTCATCAAAGCAATAGACCGCCACCCATAGCCGAAAACTCCAGTACCGGGACGGCTACATCGCATTCATAAGAAGCCAAAACTCCACAACACGAGTCATCGCCCCATGCAAAGACCAATGCGAAGATCTAAAAGACTAAACCATCAAACAGCATCACAGAACTCAATACCCCTTTACAGTTCCCCAAACGTAGACCACGCCATATCACAAGGCAAAGAAAGCTCTTTTAAACACTGGTCATGCGAGAACCATCCATGGACATAATAATTCGAAAAATAAAAGACTACCTGCGCGAGAAGTGCCTCGAAATCGCCCGCAACCTACCAAAGTGGTTCAACAAGAAAACCCCTGTCAAGATGGTCAGCGCCCTAGAGCTCCACGAGACCCAGGGAGACTACCAAAACAACTAACACGTCGCCTTCGCAACCATAAGCCTCCAGCCCGGCCCCGCCGAGATAATCTCGATAACAGTAAAATGGGAACACTAAGGCAAACAAATAGGCACAAAACTACTCAGCCACATCGAAAACCTAGCCAAAACCAGACACGCAAACTAATCATAACCAAGACAAGCGAAAACCCCACCTATAAGCCCCACGCTCACACAAGGAAAATCCACGAGAAGTCATATTTAGTATGTTTAAATATCGAAAGCGAGGGGGTAGAACATAAATAAATGTAAAGCTAAAACAAAAAATAAATATTATTGAACAATTTATTACAATCGAGCGGATGTCTGAGATTATAGATGCGATTAAGGAAGCCATAAATAGTTTAAAGGAGATAAAGAGCCACGGCAAGATTTTAAGAGCTCAGCCTGAGAGCAGGATTGACTGGTTTCTGGAGGTAGCTGACTCAAATGTCCAGCCTTTGGATAATTTAGGCATCTATTTTGTACCAATCAAACAAGAGCCTGTTCTGGAAGACAGGTTAGTTGCTGTAGATGGCAGTTCGAGAAGATTCTCGACACCTTACGGCTCTTTAGCTATAGCTACACTTGCCGTTTCATTCGGTCCTTTGCCTTTGATTGATTATCCCCCAGTGCAATACCAGTATCCTGTCGATGTCAAACTTGAGAGCCCCTTTATAGTTACTTATAACTCTTTAGGAATACAACATAAATTAATTGCTACAAAATCCCCCGGAGGACATCCATACGAGATCCCTGATACGGTGGGTACTTCTAAAAAGACAAACGAAGGTTACGCTTTAGCCGACATGGCTCATGAAATTAGGACAAGTCTGGAAACTCTGGGTCTAAAGATTGCTACTGAGAGTATTCCCGGCGTATCTTTTGTTTTGCTAGACGGTCCCTTATATCAGAGAACCTGGACCCATGAGTTATACACAAATCCCTATCTAAAAGATGACTGGAAAGAGCTCATCGGAGAGCGTATAGAAGTTCTCAAAAGTGCAAGAGAAAAAGGTGTCATAGTTGCTGGTAGCGTGAAAAGGCTGGATAAGTCGCAACATTTGGTGAAAATTCATGCCTCGATGTTGCAGGGACTTGGACTTAAGTTGTTTCCTCCACAAGAAAACGACCAAGCCGAGGCAATCCTTATCGCTAGGCAATATGTCGAAAAGCACAAAATTAAAGATTATAGACCTCTCTTAATAGGACCACTCAGCTTAAGCCCTTCCCCAACGGTGAAAACAGAAATGGGAATAGATATTCCCGATGTAGTTTGCTCATATTTGGTTGTACCACGTATGCCTTTCATGGGTGATCTAGATACAGCTTGCGGTGTCCTGAGGCTCGAAGTTCTCAGGTCAGATTATGAAAAGAAGGGTATGGAGATTTTCTTCCGCATAGTGAAAGAAGGAATTCATCCCACACTCCCTCTACCTATTCCCCAGTTCTATGCCGACTCCAGATGCAAACGAACTAGCAGGGCTATCTTCGAACAAATGTGTAAGACAGCTCTAATTGAGGGGGTCGACCTGGACTATAACACGTGGTTAACTTTTAGTCAGACAGGTGTGGAATATGGAGAGTGACTATGGAAAAGAGGAAATATTTTCAATGTTAGGTAGACTGGAAAAGAATGCTAGAGAAGCTGATGAAATAGCAACAAAAATAGGAGAAAAAGTTGGTCATGTCTCTCCTTACACAGAGTCAGTAGCTCGAGAAGGGAGTTTTGATGTCAGGATTCTTGTTGATATAAATAAATATCTTGAGCTAAAGAGTTTTTTAGCACAGCCTGGTGCAGTTTTGGCAGCCGTCGATATAGCAACCCTTGAAGTGATTTCCCTTAAGGTTATAGGCGTTTCAAGGGCCGACTTTTACTCTATGATGGGAACACAGGAAACTCTCATACCTTATGCGGCTTTTCAAGATCTAAGAGGCTTATTGACAAGACCACAGATCCTTGTAGAGCCCTTGCTCGCGTTTAAATATCAAGATGGAAAGTTAGTTGAGGGGAAAGCATTTAGCCATGTTATTGAACCCAGATCCCCAGTTGTTTTACCCCAGCCAAAGTTTATGGAAACGCTCTTAGGGATTAGAGGCGAGATTGTCCTTGGAGCACTTACTATAGGAGAAGAGCCCCTTACTTCTGAAGGGCAAGTTGCACGAGCTTTACTACCATTTGAAGATTTATATTACCACACCTTTGTTGCGGGCACGACTGGAAGTGGCAAGACAACTTTCCTTAAAAATTTAATTAAATCTGTGTTGAACCTAAACCAAGGGGCTAGTATCCTATGCATTGATGAAAATGGAGATTATGTGCAAACACTTTTTGATCCTCGGTGGGATATTGAAGATCCCTTCCTTAAGGAAAAGGAATACGAGCTTGCAAAACAGCTTTATGGTGAACCAAGCGGATTAAGGGAAATAAATATACTTTTACCAGTCACGAAATCTTTTGTCGAGGATGTGGATTCCTCAAATGACCCCTTAAAAGAACTCACCCTAAATTATTATCGCAATTACCTACGTAAACTTCATCAACTAGCAGTACAATCCCAGAACGCATATTATGTTTACGATGTAGAGGATAATTTCCCAGTATTATCATTAAAAATACCAAAAAAAGAATCCAATGCAATAGAGATTAGAAAGATAAAAATAATACCTTATGCTTTAAACTTTAGCGAGTTGAAAGAGAAGATAGCAGATCTCTATCCATATTTCACAGCAAGAGCACGAGAATCCTTTACCAGTATTCTTGAAATTTTTACGTCTGAAAGTAGACTACAAGAATTAAAAGAGATGTTCCCAATTATAAAGAGCGGAAAACTTAAAAACGTATCCGTGGTTTCAACACTAGAAGAACTTGTAAATTATCTCGATGAAATAGAGAGAAGTGACAAACAAAACAAACAAAAACTTGCTGATTATGCCAGAATACATAAAGAAACCTTAGATAATCTCATACGTGGTTTGCACAACCTTAAACGTATGGGAATTTTCGACATAAAGATTGGAAAAAACCCTGTGAGAGAACCCATAATAGAGGAAATTATCAGGGAAAACAGTTTAACTGTGGTAGATCTACGCCCTTTGAGCATGAGAGATGAACGTCTAGCTAAAGGAGCAAAGAGGATATTAACTCTCAGGCTTTTGGAAAGGATTCTCTCCTGGAAAATGGAAAAAGAGTTTGAGCAAACTCCTCCTGTTTTTGTCCTCGTGGATGAAGCCCACAGGTTCTTTCCGAGAAGCGCTGTAGGTGAGGAAGTAGAATATGTTGAATATGTTAGTGGTGCGCTTGAGAGGGTTGCTAGGTTAGGTCGTGTAAGACGAATAGGGCTTATTCTTTCTACTCATTCTCCAAAAGATGTGCACAGTACTGTTTTAAATCTATGCAACAACAAAGTGATTTTTAGGCTGGATCCCTCACTATTAGAAGAGCTAGGACTACCTAAAGACATGCGTGATTTCATAAGTAAAGCTAGTGACCGAATAGGGTTAGTTACTAGCCATGCATTAAGACTTCACAGTGTAACTTTTAAGACGTCTCCCCCTGTCTTAGGACATTTTAAGAGTAGAGGTTGAAATAATTGGGGAAAATAATTGAGTCGTGTTTTCCTGCTAGAGAAATATCAGAACTTGTAAAAAAAGAGATAAGAAATCCAAGAGTCTATCAGTATGTTCACCCTTGGCCTGGAAGGTTGCCAGGGATACTCTTTAGAGCGCTGATTTTAGCATCGTTACTAGATGAAAATGAACTAGATCTCTATTGGCACCTCTTGAAGATACATGAGAAAGTTGATATAGGTATGGGGAGAGTCTTCCTTGACCCTTTTGTTGGTTCAGGCACAAGCCTGGTTGAAGCTCTCTCACTCGGCATGAGAGCAATTGGAGTAGATGTGAACAGTGTTGCTTGGTTCATTTCCAGAAGTACTGTGATACCTGTAAATATTCAGGAGATAAGGAGGGCTGGCGAAAATGTGATTAAGAATGTTAGTTTACTTGCTGATAGGCTCTATACCACACATGTGAATGGGAGAAGGGTAAAGGTGAAAGCATTTTACTGGGTTAGGAGTATTCATTGTGCAAAGTGTGGTAGCAAGGTTGAGTTATTTAAGACATACAAGCTGGCAAAGGATGGAAAAAAGGTTTGGATATATTGTCCATTTTGTCATAATGTTTTCCTAGCTGAGGATACGGAAGAACTCCAATGTCCCTCCTGTGGGAGAGTTTTGAAGCCGGTTGGCTGGGGCCAGTTCTATAAGTGTCCTTCCTGTGGATATGTGGGAAAAATACGGGAAGCTATAACAGATTCTGAGAAACCAGGAATGGAATTATTTGCCATTTTGTACCAAGACGGCGAGAGAGTAGGTGTAAAGCTGGCTACGGAAGAGGACTTGGCGCTGTATAGGGAGGCGGAAAAGCTCCTTGATGTCGTCCCAGAGAATTTTTTGGCTTTGTCGTTAAAGTATGGGGAGGAAACTTCACGATTATTAAGATATGGATATAGAAATGTTCGGGAACTTTTCAATGCACGTCAATTGCTTGTCATCTATTATCTTTCCCGGGAAATTTCTAAGCTCTACGGTGAGACAAGAGACCTTTTAGCCCTAGCCTTATCTAAGACAGCGGCTTTCTCAACTGTTATAACTCCTTACAGGTATATTGGTGGGAAGCCCGAAAACTCTTTCTCTCTCCATCAATACATGTTTGAAAAAATGTTCATGGAGATCAATATTCTAGAAGGTATTAGAGGCTCTTTCCGCAATAACCTTGAACGTTTACTTGAGGCTAAGAAATACACTGAGAGAGCAATAGGCAACATACGAGTATCCGCGAGCCTGGATGGAGCAGATGCAATGATATTACTTGCTCCAGCCCAAAGACTTAGGCTAGCCCCTAGCACTGTCGACCTAATTGTGACTGACCCTCCCCATTTTAATAATGTTGTAAACTCGGGTATCGCAGATTTCCACTATGCTGTGCTTAAATCTATGCTAAAGAACCATTATCAAGAGTTTCAAAACTTTGCATCTTGCAGTCATGAGGATGAGTTAGTTTATGACAAGAAACGTGGGAAAGACATCGAGAGTTACAAGAAGAACCTCGTAGAAGCTTTGTCAAATTCTGTTAAAGCCCTTAAACCTGCAGGTCTTTTTGTAACTATTTTTAGGCACCGTTCTGAAGAAGCTTGGAGAATTTTTCACGCATCTCTTAAATATGTTGGTTTAGAATTCGTTAAGGAGTGGCCACTCGACTTGGAAAACTATCCTCAGCCTCAGGCAAGATATAAGGAAAGAGTTAAGAGTGCAGTCCTTGTATATCGCAAAGAATAATGTCTCAATAAAGATGAATTACAGACGTTTTACCTTTAAAATGGAAATGAAAAGGAAATTTTTCTAGATAAGGAAATATTTTTACGTGAAAACGTTAAGGCTTTCAGAAATCGTTACAGATTACGATACCCTTGTGGATAGAGTACTGGAGAAAAAAGTTTTGACTCCAGACGGGCGGGAGCTAGGAATTGTTGACGAAATACATCTCAACCGTGACCGCACCCCCAAAAAAGTCGTAGTCAAAGACGGAAATAATCTAGGCTTTGTTTTAGATGCAAAGCATCTCATCCTTAAAGATGGAGTTCTAATTCTCCAGGAACCCACCACAATCGACTTACTATACGCTATGAAGGAGACCTGCAAAGCCCTCCTAGAGCTCTTAGAAGCCTCTAGCCAAGACGACCCACAAAATTCCCATCCCGAGGTTTCAGCTGCCAAGGAACATCTCCGAAACGCATTAAAAGCCTTAGAAAAAGCTTAACATGTTCAACTTCGCTCGCGACGCTTACACAGTACAAAATTTAAGGATCAAGCATGAGAGCCTAGGCTTTTACGTTTGTAAGAAATCTTCGAGATCTCTCATTGCCTTTAATGCTAGTAGTTATGTAAATTATAACGCAGAAAATACATAATTGGGTTGAAGCCTTTTAATTTCCTTTGCCAAAAACTAGCCATCGTGGTGTATATGTCGCAAAGTGATATGCGTTGAACCATGTGAAATTTTTATATCTTGCAATAGAAAAATATGCATGAAATAAATGTCCGGTTATGACAAAATAGAGGGTTTTAGGTATTGGGATCCAGAGAGCTGGAGAAGTTTCATTTGGGAACACATAGTTCCTCTCCATCTTTTGTCCCAGAAACTTCTAAGACTTGGATACGAAGTTGCCTCTAGGACGGGCAATAGAAAGCTGTCAGAGATAGATAGCGATATGCTGAAGTTTTTTCTGGGAGGCGTTACTGAGGAAGGAGACTACGAGGAGAACAGTTTGGCGCTTTTCGTCTCAAACGCATTTGGCGTCTCCATCGATGCGGAGCATTACGTGGCCTTGGCCAAGGAGGGCGTTAACCCCCTAGAACATATCCAGGTCCAAGTAGATTCCGACACCGACTTTTTGAGCTTCCTGCGTGAAATAAGCTCGCTATCAGGGAAGATAGCTGTCAAAGCCGGGGTAGATGTCAACGAGAACAGTAGCATTGGAATAGAGGAGCTCATAAAAGACCCCGACAAGATTCTCCAGGTGCTAAGAGACTTTTACGAAAAAATACTAAAAGCCACAGCAAACTATAACTATTACACGTTTTTCGCCTTGAGCACCCGAAATCTGCCTTTCTTCTACCTCATGGAAGCATACCCGAGGCTAAAAGGCAACTTTGATGAAATGAAGAGCTTCCTGGGGCTTAAACCAGTATTTGAGCCAGCTACAGAGGTTACAGAGATTAGAAACAAATATATCATCTGGGGACACTCAGAAGGAGGACTCCTAGACCTCTTGTTTCATTTGAACTGGTATATATGGGGAAGCTTTAAGCAAAGCACCTCTCCTGGTATGCGTGACTCTCTTTCAGAGATTTTTAGGTTTTTGTCGCCTCCCTTGCCAGATCTCAAAAAGGAGTATTTAATCAAAGCAAAAGAGATCCTCAAGTTGATGGGGTGGGAGCTACAACCTTATTTACGCAATTTTAATTGTCGCCTTTGGTTCCATCTCTCTGGAATAATTATAACCAGGAGTGGGGCTACGTGGGTAGATTTAGAAGAATACCTTATGAAAAGCTTCGAAAGAAAAAGCATATCAGATGTCCTATATGCTCTTGCACCAGCCCTTTTCCTTGGGGTCCTAGTTTTAAAAGATATAGAACCTTCCTACATAGAATTTGAAGGGATAGAGTAAAGATGGTAGCGGAACCTTTAGAGAAAGAACAACAAAAACGACTCTATAAGATACAAAAAACGTCTGAAGAAGAAAGAAGAAACCTAACAGGTCCAGAGATACCTCCCCTTCCCTCCTTCAGTAAACCGAGTTCAGCCTCTGAAAAAGTTCCAGCATTTCCTTTCGTTGCCTTAGGAGGTCCTCATGTAGAAATAGTCTATGCATCCTTTAATTATAGCTTGCCTGTGCTCACATCTCATACGCCTCCCATAAAGGTACCTTTCTTTAGCCTCTTGAGACCACTTCCTGTACGTGTAACCCAGAGATTTCACCTCGACGTGGTCTCTTTGACGGAAAGAAAAGTTCCTCTGGCAGTTCCCTTCTTAAACCTGGAGAAGGGAGTAAAGGTTTCTGTAACTCAAAGATTCGACATAGAGATAGCAAAGATAAGAAAAGAGGGAGTAAGGCCTCAGGTGCCTTTTTACAATGTTGGACAGTTCATGGCGCCGATTGTGAAAAATAATTTCGCTGGGAAAATATATACAGTTCCACATGTCCCCAGCGCAGTTAGGAAAGATGGGACAGGTCAAAAGATGTTAGAGGAAGCCTTAATGAAAGAGACACAGGCAGTTGTCCCTGCTCTTGAAAAAGCCGGAGGAGGTGCAGGTAGCGTAGAAGAGATACCTGACTTTTTTGAGCTCGTGTTCGAGGGAGACGGAGGAAAGTTAAGAGGAGGAGGCTCGAAGGTTATTCTTTTCAAGGATCTTGAAAATGATAGTTATATCGATTTTCTTGAACAAGTCCTCTTCAGGGTGTTCCGGGAAGTTTATAAGAGAAAACTTGAAGGCTTGAGGCTTCATGTGACTGATCCCTTGTTTAAGGAGAAAATAGAGGAACAACTTGACCCAAGCTACAAGATTATCACTGTAAACATGGAAAATCTCGATGCCATAGTTAAAGACAAGAATATTCTAAAGTTTACTGGATGGGAGAAAAACGGAAGAAACGCTATTACCGTTGAAATTAATGCGGAAAAACTAGTTGAACGACTAAGTGAAATGTATGCAAAGGGACCCGGCTATCTAATTCTATGGACCAAGACAAACGAGAAATACGAGGCCCTAGAAGATTTTCTCAGAAACCTAGGCACAATGTTAAAGGGAAGGATAACCATTATTAATCTCAAGGCTAAGAAGCTGTCTCCCGACCTTGTTAAGTTGGCTTCAGGAATGTTGTTACCAGAACCCCTCGCCCCCAGCACCTTTGACCATCTCTTCAACGAGACACTTTTCAAGCAAGACAGCCTATTCAACCAGGCACTAGAGGAAATCAAAAGAGAAGAAGACGGTCTCTTTAAACGCGCCACAAACAGGTGGCCAGACGAGTCAGACCTTCACTACAGCATAAAGGTTTTCATTGTTAGATATCTTGTAGCCAAGCTGAGGAAAGAGGGAGTAGCGCTAAAAACAGTAAAGGACATAGAAAAGTACATACAGACTGAAACCAAGCTCGCTACAGGTGTTGTTCCCGACGTCTATTACATAGATGAACACGAGGTCTACGAGGTCGAGACATTATATGATCAGGGACCAGAACCCGACAAGAAAATCGATGAAACAATAAGGAAGTACTTAGGAGAAAAAATGGTGAAGAAGATAAACATCGTGATAGATAACTTTGGATTCCTACTTCACCTAAGAGACCTGGCAAGCATAAAGAGACATTACAGCCAATACCTAAACATAGAGTTCTATACTTTAGACTTGAAAAACAAAAGACTCGTCAGCATGGACGAATTTATAAAAGAACTACGAAGAACCATACATCAAAGCGCAATTGCACAATTGGATAGCATAGGAACATAGCGCTCGCAAAAAACTTAGACAACAAATGAGCCTAGATGAGAAATCTCACATCTGAGATTTCTAGAAGACCCGATGAGTCTATATCTTTTAGATTTAAGTAGGGTGCTAGCTTTGCAACTTTATTCGAATACTTTAATGTTATTGGAACCCTTAACGAAATTTCCGTATTATTCCAATCGAGTTTTGTTAAGGCTAAAACTTGTTCACTGATTTCTCTAATATTATCTCTAGTAGTATTTTCCTCGCGCGCTGATTACAGTTACCAAAAGGCTAAGCCAATGCAAGAGCCCTAGAGCCAAGAAGCTCGAGATACTCCAAGATTGCTTTGTCCAGCCGCTCCCAATCCATTACCATGAAAGGTGGGCTCTCTGGACCGCCGTGCTCGTTGAAGCGCGAGATGCTACCAGTAGACGAGCTAGTTTCTTGTATAAGTCTCCGCAGGCGTTCGAGAACTTCATCGTATGAGAGGCCGAGCTCTTTGTTCTCGTCTAGAATAACCTCTAAGGCCTTTAGGATTTCGCCCTTTATGTAATGCTTTGAGCCGAGATAAAGCAAAAAGAGGGAGACAAATTCTGTTACAAACTCTTTAAGCTTTTCTTGGTCGATCCCAACATTGGATTCCTTGACTACATCCATAAATTCGCTTGTAACGTACCACTTCTCCCAGTCTGTATATACGTTTCTTTTATTATAAGATGGAATAAGTAATACTAGGCGTCTCTCATATAGTGGCGAAAAGAACTCGTTGATAACATTTGTAACAGTCTGTGTCTGCGCGGTAGCCTGAAATGCTACCTTAACCATGTCTAGAGGTTGCATCCCATATATGTCCTTAACCTTACCCCACAGCTCGTCTACGGTATGGGGCGTCCTTCTCTTCAGGGGCGGCTCGGGAGCCTTACCTATTTCAGCATCAATAACCGAGGTTGTTCCAAATCCTAGAATTCTGTTAATATTGTCTTCAGGCTTACTATTAAAATAGCTTCTTTTTACGCTTCCATCATAAATAGCCCCGTAGTAAAGTATCGGCGCCAATCTTTTGTATCTCTGCAAGTGATCTTTAACAAAGTCGAGGCTTTCTTCGAGTTTACTCATATAAGCTTCCTGGGCAACTGCTACACCTTTCTCTGTTAAGGCTAAGAAATACCAATTGGCTTCAGGCATATAAACGGTAAAAGCGCTACTTGTATCAACCAAGCCATACTGTAGCAAGACCTTTACAACTATATCGCTATAAGGCCAATACTTCGTTCTAATCGGAGAATAGTAAATGCCGCCAGGTCCCTTTGGTATAACCATATAGGGTATTCGGACTCCTATATACAAATCTGATAAAGCCTCTAAGAACTCTTCTCTTACTTCTTGAGAAAAACCCATCGATTCTAGCCCGGAAATAAAGTTATCTAAGCTCATCATGAGAATATGTCATTGCCGATATATTTTCTTTTTGAAGAATAAATACCTTCCCTCGTTTAAGATAGAATCTCCATTATTTTATCGAAAAACTCTTCGCTGTTATTAGCAGTTATACGGATTTTCCCATCTATGCTTACAAGTTCTACTTTTTCGCCTTTCATGAGAAGGCTTAATGCTTTCTTTGCCGCAGAGGCTGGAGGTAAGAGTTTTCCGTTCACATAAAAGAGGCATTTTATCCCACGCCTTCTGCAGACCTCCGAGAGGGGCCCCGCAATTGTTCCCGAACCAATCTCCGGAGTCTGCTTAGACCTGTTTTCTTCCACAATGTAGTCTACACAGCGCTCCAGCACGTCGCCCCGCTCGTCTAATAAGCGCCGCATATAGCCGACAAGCACGTCTATCTCCTCTAGACCCTCGCCAAAGAAATACCTATGGCTCTGAGTCCTAAGCTTCGCATCAATCCACTCGACACAGTCCTCTAGAGCCTCCCTCGCCTTCCACTCGAAAACCAACGTCCCAAGGCTCTTCATCCTCCGGTCCACGCAGTCAAGCAAGAAGTGCAGAGCAACGGCCCTCAGATAATCCTCGCCTAGTCTCCCCGTGTCACCCAGGCATTCAAAGAACCTCCTAACGCCAAGCTCATTAGCCACCTCCAAGTTAAGCTCCTCGCTCAGCTTCTCAGTATAAATCTCCAAGCCAATATCATGCCTGTCGCACTTGCCAGTATCAATCAAAACATCTACATATCTAACAACATCTATGGGCAGGCCAATCAGGCTCCCGCATCTCTGACTGACGTCAACCCTGGTAGACTTGATCATCCAATAAAATCCTGCGAAAAAGCGACAGGAGTTTCTAAAGAAAATCGAAGAAGAAATTAAAAACCACAAAGTTTGGGCTCTGATATTTGTGTGATGTCGTAACGCTCGCGCTTAGCAATCAATGTTTGCCTCAATTGATTTTTACTTTGGTTTTAATTAATTTTTTCAAAAGTTTCTAGGGTGTAAAGGCACCAAAAAACCTATTTACCCCTAAACACATGTTATTATAGGGAAAAATATGGAATTAATTATAAAAATACCTTCTGACCTCGAGGAAAAAATAAAAATGTTCCCAGAAGAAGAGTTATCACGCATGATTATCGATTTTCTCAGATTGAAGGTTTTCGAGGAAGAATTCAATCGATCCAAAACATTGCAGAGGCTTGTTCTCGAAGCGTTGGCAGCGAAAAGCAAGCTGACTGAGAAAGATGCATTCGAGTTAAGCGAGAAAATAAAAGAAGGAATGTTACAAGAACTAAAGGAAAAGGGCTTAGTATAATACTAACTTATTTGAATTTTTATATTTTCTAATCTTCTTTACTTCTACCAGGTAACGCTTTTACTACTTAAGACTTCCTTTCTTGCCAGCGCGCTCTAACAAAGAAACAAGCTCCCTTGTATTTAAAATCAAAACTCTGTCTTGCCTTTTTAAACGCTTTTCCTCAGACCAGATTGGGCAGTCTAGCTTCAGAGCCAAAGCAAAGTACTCTATATCTTTCAAATCAGGAGAGATATTTTTAGCTTCCAGAAGCTTGTCTAGATATTCCTCAAGAGGGACGAAAATGACTCCTCTTTTTAAAGTCTCTATGTAAGCATTCAACTCTGCATCAGTAAAACCAGACTTTCTCTTTAGTATTTCTCTGTTCTTTTCGAGTTCAGCGAGTAATCGGTAGGGAGCCCAAAGCTGGAGATTATCACTGAATAGTACATCGCGAATTTTGCTTCGAACTTTTTTCTTTCCAGCAATGATTGCAGAAAACATTATGTTAGCGTCGACTACGACGTCAATTTTTGTTGAAGACTCGGCGTTGTGGCGGTCATCTTCCTTAATAATTCCACACATATGTAAGTGAGTTTAGTTCCTAGTAATATTCAGGAAGAACACATTATCGAAAATCTATGCAATTTTAAAAAGATGTAAATTCAAAGAAAAAAATAATGTTTTACAAATTTTCCTATACTAAATTTATTGAAATATTTCAAAAACTTCTTGATTATCCAGGTAACCTATTAAAAGTTGACTATCCACTATTTTTAGCTGTAGGGCAATGACTTGAACGATATGTAAAAGGAACATTCCTGGAGTGGCTTATTGATTTTCGGATAGTTCTCTAAATGTTTCTGGGTCTAGCTTGTTTATTGGGAAGCCTACCAGCATCTTGTCTGGCTTCTTTTTCGGCTCCCTAAAGACCTTTTCGACCCTTATTTTGAGCCTTAGGGGCCAGATGGGCTCGCCCCTCTCCTTCTCCTCGGGCCAGAGAGGCTCCCTGCTCTCGAACTTGCCCTCCACGGTCCCATAGCCCAGGACGCCCGTCTTGACGGCGTAGAAGACGACCT
>Ga0080004_1121433_pt1 | contig 13562 bp, 15 predicted proteins | sample WasSprMetagenome_FD_69207 | JGI IMG/M metagenome (GOLD analysis project Ga0080004, IMG submission 69207) | Sulfidic aquatic microbial communities from Washburn Spring, Yellowstone National Park, USA - WS (SPADES assembly) (version 2) | ecosystem: Environmental > Aquatic > Thermal springs > Hot... | reverse complement strand
AGGTTTGGGTCGTCGACTGGAGGACATTCTGGATGATACCTTAGGAGAGCAGGCGAAGTTGAAGCCTCTTCCAGGGTCAAGATTTCAACAATCTTCTTGCGAATGTTTCTGACCGACATCGGGGAAATCTGTACTGCATCGGCCGCAGCCGCTTCAGTAACGTCTTCTCCCATAACAAGGGATGCAACGTAGACTGCTGCAGCCGCGAAACATACTGGACTCCTTCCCCCCACAACACGCTTTTCTTTGGCCCTGCGAATAATCTCTACAGCCTTCCTCCTCACCCTCTCACTTAACCCGAGGCTGGAGCATATTCTTGAAGCAGCTGCCTCAATACTCTGTGCAGGAACCCTTCTACCCGTAGACCAGAGGATGATACGGTACACTTTCCTAACATCCTTCCCACGTGCTCCAGCAGCCTCGATAACATCATCCAGGGTCCTGTGAACACCACATTCTCTACACGCGATGTAAACGCATGCTGCAGCCAGGTCCCTAAGCTTTCTTCCACGAGAAAATTTCGCCTCAATACATCTTCTGAAAAGGTTTCCGGCCTCCTCGACAACACCTTCTCCAAGAGAAAGGCTGTTGGCAACAGACGATATTATCATTGCACCATCGTACATCGCCTTACTCGGTCCGCGAATTCTAACATTAGCATCCCATTCCCTGAGCCTCGCAAACATTTCCCTAGCCTTAAATGGAAGAGTTCTCCCGAAGGCGTCAACATCAGCTTTATCTAGAAGAGAAAAAGTTCCCCTGTCAAGAAAAACTTCGGTTGAGGCGGAACCATAACTTCTACCCTCCTGGTAGCCAGCGTACTCGCCACGATCCTCCAAAACAGTTCCACAGTTTTCGCACACTGTCTCCCCTCTAACAACATCATGTATAAGCCGGCTGCTACCGCAGACTGGACACGCCTTCTCCAGAGACTGCATACAATAGATTGTCCAAGAAAAAATAATATAAGAGGCAATACATTAACTCACACTATCCCATAAAATGTTAACTATCCGACAACGGTTTCAGCCTACTTTTCTAAAGCTTCCATCAGAATCCTGTACCTGAAGTTAAAGTCGCGGACACGTGCTTCAAGATCCTCTAAACCCTCTCCATCAACATAGCATCTTATTATGAATGTTCCGGTTTCAAAACATTTTCCAAGATTGTCTATGAAGCTTGAATTAATCATCTTCTTCGGATAGAAGCGAATGTTTGACGCTAGAGCAGACATTTTCACAACAATATCGTGCACCAGCTTCCACGAAATCCCTTCACCCTCCATTACCGTTTCACCATAACATTCTCTAATCTTCTCCGCCTGAAAGAAGCTTTGCAAGTTCAGAAGTCTTCAGAGAATACACTATCACACCATTCTCCAGTTCAATGTTAACATATTTCCTGTCCACGCTAACGTTCAAAACAACCCTCGCCTCCTTTACTGCATCCCCGCCTTCTGCTAGAGTGTACTTTAACGTTTCAACCTTCGCCTGCCCAATAGGAGGACATTTCACCCTAAATAGATCCTGTGCCATCCGCTTACACCACACAAAAAAAGATGATGAAGGAGGGCAAAAAAGGAGTTTAGCGTTAGCGGCGTTCGCTTGAGTGAGCTCTCCTCCTTAAACCTGGACCAACACTTTATGAAGCACCTGCTTCCATAGTGTAAGAGGTTGTCAAAAAATTTGCACTATCGAACTTCAAAGCTTCGCCTAAGCACCTGCTTCAAACATGCTTTTTTGTACCCCCCAGGGTACAAAAATGCACAGCAACTTTCCCTCATGAAGTAGAAAGCATGTATTCGCGCTAAGAATGTATGTTGTCTTAGTGTGCACATGTACCTCTCTGTCAAAGACAATGTCATTTTGTCCCCGTACAGGGGGACAGATTGCACCGCCTGCCAAAATTATACATACGGTAAACGTAGGCATCGCTTTGCGCCGGTAACAGTGTTAGCTGTTCGCTAGCGAACGCACCATTTTTTTGCACCAGCAATAATGTCATTTTGTACGGTAAACGTACCAAATGACATCCTATGATCCCATTATAAAATAGCATGCACCCAAGCCTACTGGAAGGTTCGAATGTTTCACCTAAAACTTTTATAGTTCTTCTTCCGCAATTGATGTGATGAATAGGAAAGAGTTTATGGAAAGGCTTGAGGAAGCGAAAAGGGAGTTGGGTGCTCCACTCGAATTCAATCTTATGGAGGAAACATTTTCAGTAAGAACCTATGTGTTCAACGCAGGCTACCCATACCTTAAAGTCCTACAACACTATCACAACCATGCAACAGAAGACGACGAATACAGTGAAATGTTCCTCGACGCAGAATGGCTTAAAGAGATCCTTGAAAAGATAAAAAAATAAACCTTGGTCTCATGCATAAAGCCCGGATCTACAGAATAGGAAATTAAGGGGGAGAAAGGTAATGGTTTGTGAGACGTATAAGACGATCATTTGCATGTCTTGATCTATATATTGTGGGTTTAAGTTAATTTTTCTGCAAGATAATTTTGTGCTGTTTTATTTAATTCCTTTAAAACCTCTTGTGGAGTCAACTTTCTATAAAGCCATTTAGCCAGGTCCATACTTGTTATAGGGTAAAATCTTTTGATAGTCTTTCCACTTATGCTGACTCTTATTGAGTTTAAAGCTGATTTTGTATAAGGGGGATATGAGCTTTTATCCTCTCTTTCTTTTGGATTTTCAAATCTATAATGATTTACGACAAAAATTAAGTTCTCGTTAGGATTATTTGTAATAAAATTGGATACGTCTGATTTATCAGCTCCCGCCTCCTTCCCTTTGACTTCGACCAAAAATTGGGAGGAGCCAAATCTTATTATCAAATCTTTAGATTCATATTTAGTTGAAACATCTTCCACATCAAACCCTATTTCTTTAAATGCTAATCCTACTGCTTTCACAAGTTCATCCCCAGTTTCCCAATGAAGTGCTTTTAGAAGTTCAAGATTTTTTAATTTTCTTTCATAAGACTTCAAGAAACTTTCGGCTTCATTCATTAATTTATCGTAGTCTTCCGTGTAAAGTTCGTCAAACCAGCGTGGTTTAGGGATTTGAGGATATTTTACTCCCAATATGTTAGCTTTTATTTCGTTTAAAAATTCCCTAGCGAATTTCTTAAAAAGATTTCCATCATTAAACGATAGCTTTGGGTGGAGTATTAACTTGGAATCTCCAGCTTTAACAATTGCCCCAACAGTCAAACCACCTGGAGTAGTAGCAAAAGGATAATACAATAATTTTCCACTTAATTCTGTACGAGGCTCTTTAGCGAGAGATGCTAAAGCATCCCACAAAGTTATTGCAAATTTTAAATCTGGAGAAGGGTTAAAACATCCCTCGTATTCGAAATTCTCCTTGTACTTATCAAAGAGTTTGCCTAACCAATGCTCTTTATCAAAGACGATATTAGTGCCCTCAATTTTTTCTGAAGTTAAATATGGTTTAAAAGCTTTAGAATAAGTAGAGATAAATTCCCTGAAAAGATAGTTAAATTTCTCTTTTAAAGAGTATTTCTTATCATGAGGAATAAAATCATATTTTAGGTAGATGTTTAGCGGCCAGAAGCTGAAAGTCAGTACCCCCTTATATTTGCCAACTTCACCAAAAATTTCTGAAGAAGATATAAGTAATTTTACATCTTTCATCATAACCACATGGTAGTCGTAAAGATTGATGGCATTTTTCACCATTAAGTCGCCTAATCCGTTATCTAAGAGGGGGCATTGAACTATCTCCTCATCATCCATACAATCTATCGATGGGTATCCGATTGTCAGGATATAGATCTTATCCATTAGGATAAAGTACTTTAACTTGAGTCTGATAAACCTTACTCAATTAAAGTAGGTTAATCATGTTAGCGTAAATTTCATACATCAATAATAGATTCTTTTTCCCGTGTAAAAGCTGAATTTTATCTGATATGTGGAAATAACTCTTCTTTCTATATCCATTACCCTGCACGTAATAGGAGTGAGGATCGCGGAATCGTTATAAAATCGATGCACGATAAGCTAGGAGAAAGATATAATCAGGTAAGAAAGAAAGGAGGTTTAAGTTCAAGATCTGTTCTCTGGATTAGGAAAGGAAGCTATCAAGACCTACTCTATTTCGAGGTTGGTAAGAAACTTTACGCCTTTCGCTCGATAGATGTAGAAAGGCTGGAAAAAGATGAAATCCTAGCAATACCCGTACACCAGGTTATAAATTAAAAAAGAATTCCTTCGATCCTATTTTTTCTAAAGTGAAAGCGTGGTTATCCAAGAAATATTTGTCAAAAGATATAGAGAGATAAAATCAGCTTTGTATTTCATACCACTAAATCAACAAATAAAAATGAGATACAATGCTGCCCTCTAAACCCTTTTATAATTTTTGCGATCTTTATATATCCTATTTCTCAAATTATATTGTATGGTTTGAGCGGTAAGTTTTCCCCTGTGAGCTTCTTTATGGTAAAGCCTTTTCGTAAGAGAAGAATTTCAATTCGGTATATATCCTGACCTAATTTTCGGCTAAGTAAGACGAAGCGAGGTTCTGTAATATATCTATATCTAACATTTGTTGCTTTAGCCCAACCGCCCTTTCCAGCCTGAAGCATGTCAGGATAATACTTGTATAACTGTCCATTTGGGATACAAATCACATTTAAGGCTTCAATTTCTGGCTTCATGTGTTCATGAACTATTTGAATCGCATAGGTAAGTGTTGGTTTATTAATAGACTGATAGATCGGTGGTAAATTTGGTAAGAAATGTGGATGCATGTAGGATATTTGATTTCTTTCTAAGGGAACTTTTCCTCTATAGTCAGAAGGGTTTGATGTTAGGCATGTCTTGACCTCTATATGGATTATTGCTTCAGGTACCTCGTACATCATGTCAGAGCCTATAGGGCATGAATTAGGAAATTTAAGGAAGGGAGCAAAATAGTTATGGAATATTCTTTGCGCGCCATCTTTTAAGTCGGAGGCTTGAATAGGCCTTCCTGTTCTTTGATCTTTCCTGCATGTTCTTAAAAATTGAATTCTCCAATCATTAAGAATTTTAATTCTAGAATTCAAACCTTCCAAAATCCTAGGTATGTCTTGGTTTAATGACTTCACAATGTAATCTAAATATTCTTTTTCAAGAGTTTCTAAATCAATATCACTTATCATAGTTAACCTCCTTTAACTTTAAAACATCTATAATTTCAACCTTTCCATCACATCTTTTCTTTATCAAATTAACAAAATCGGGAATAAGCTCCATGAGAATTGCTTTCCTACCGTGCTTTAAAGCAACTTCTCCCACGGTTCCCGACCCAGCAAAGGGATCTAATACAACACCTCTAGGTGGGCATCCAACTAATAGAGCCTTTTCGACCAACTTCGTCGGGAAGATGGAAAAATGAGCTTCAGGATAAGGCTCGAGCATTATTTCCCATACGTCGCCCGGATTTTTTCCTTCCTCGTGTGGTTTAACCGTTTGGAGTACTGCTATCTTTTCAGTCACTAAGCTATCGTATAATTCATTAAATTTAAGTAAGTCCTTTAATTTAATCCAATCTGTAGGTCTAGGAATTGAACCTCCCTTGCCCCACCATCCAAAATCTAACCTAAACCAATGTCCGGCGGTGTAAGAGTATCCCATTTTTTTCTCAACTTCCTCTATGGGAATCCCTCTTAACTCTCTCCAGTATTTCAGGTAAAGAGCTACGAGAAGCTGAGGAATATCCCATCTACGCTTTATGGTTAAATACTCTCCTACTAATGCTAGTCTGCCTGCTGGTGAGGCCATCGCTAACTCTTCTAGTCCAGCCTTCAAGAACTTACTACTCTTCGGAACCTTAGTAACATACTTCTTTACTTCAACGTTGTAATCGATTGTTTCTTGAATGTTCTCCTCTTTATATTTAGCTTCACACTTCATTACAGGTATTGGGAAGGTCTCAGGGTTATTGCATAAGACAGCCCCACATTCCGGGCACACCACTTTATGTAAGTTCGCTAGTGAGAGCTTTATATCCCAACTGCTTAAATTTCCAGCGCATAAGGGACAGGTAAATTTAGCTTCTTCTGGATAACTCTTCAGCGAATCGCCGAAGGGTATCCATTCTTCCCCATTATTCTTCCATTTAACGAGAACCGCCAAGGGCAAAGTAGAACTATATCGTACTCCAACAACTTTACCCTCTTTCTTACATCTTTCTGAAACAGAATCTATAACTCTTACTCCAAGAAGATCTTTTGGAGGAATTGAGAGCAAACGCAAGTAGTGTTCAAGCGTTTTTGGTTTTTCAGAAATTTCTTCGAGGTTAAAGTAATGTACTTCTTTTCCATCATCCCTTATGAAGAAGAGAATAGGTTCATAAACCTCGTTCAAACGGTCTCTAGCTGGTGTGGGCATCGCATTCGGCTTCCACCAGATAATCTTGTTCTTTAATGTAAACCCTTTCTTCTGCATTTCTAACGCTATCATTTCAGGTATTAAAATAAGCTCACCATTTAGATATTTATAACCAACATTAAGGAAGATTGTGGCGGTTCTTTTTAATTTAGCCCGTAACCTTTCAAATACACCTACAATCTCTTTAACATATTCTTCTGGCTTGTCTTCTCTGCCTATTTGTGCTGGGTGCCCATAGTCTCTTTGCATCCAGTAGGGTGGTGAGGTTATTATACAGTCAATAAAATTATCTGGTATAAAATCTATAACTTCCCTAATATCTCCTACTATAACTTTTGGAACCCAAACACCTTCCTGACGTTTAAACGTCCAATTATCTTTCATCACTATCACTTTTCTATAATCTTGGTCCTTTAAATAACTTTATTCTTCTGTTGTTAATTATTCTTTCACTAGTAGGTTTAAGAAGTTTGATGTGAATAGAAGTGTTTCTGGGACAGAAGACTCCAAGCTTAAAATTTAAGTAACAGCATTAATGTAGAATTATGAGGGTTTTATGCTATGATTGACGAATTAACAATTGAAAAGTTAGAAAAGGAAGTACTACTTAAGTTTGGGTGGTTGTTTAAGAATTCGATAAATGAATTTAGCACCTTGATCGATAGAAGTTTGGGGTATCTTGATAAAATAGTCCTTCCTTTAGTAATCGCAAGTAAGCAAGCCAAATCTTACAATCCTTTTTCTGAAATAATTGAAAAATATGCAATACATATTCTGACTAATAAATTGGAAAAAGAAGGATATGAACTTTTACCTCTAGGCTATTCTGCAGATTTAACATTAGAAAATAATCAACATATCTTGAGTATAGACGTAAAAACCGCAAATTTAGATAATCCATCTGATTTTAAAGAAACCATACCCGTAGGCATTAATCAAATGACTCATGTAGCAAGATTGCGTATCAACAAAAGTTTCTTACCCAGTCCCTATTTTGTCTATCCAACTATACCACCATTTTACAAACTCCCCGATGGAAAAGTAAAGCTAATCTTTACCTATGGCTTAATGTTCATCTATCCACCTTACAGGGACTTAATAGACAAAATAAGGGAGGAATACATTGAATTATGTGAGTTCTTCCGAAAAAAGGTAAAGAAAATCCTAGTCCCTATAATATCCAAGGAGTTGAACATTAGCGAAGAAGAAGCCGGACAAATTTTAAGTGGTAAGCCTGAAAAATCTAGATACACCCGTGAAGAATTAATTTCGGAAAGCATTATTCGAGGGATTTTTATCCACGAGCAGCAAAGAGATGAAATATTGAGAAACCTAAATATTGATGTTAATAGTAAAATGATTATAGACAAGTTCTCCAAAGAACTAAACACCTTCTCCGAAAACTTACGAAAGAGAGATGTTAAACCAATAGCTATTATAGCTATCTCTATCCCAAATGGGTTACTTAAAGAAAAATATATCGACAAGTTTGTAAGTGGAAAGAATTATTCCAAGTCAGCAAGGTATCACTACGAAGATGGTGTATTTGAAGTTATTAAGGAAAGGACAAAAGAAGAGTTTCCTAGAGTTATTTTTCTTGATGTTAATGAAGCATATTTAAAAGAGTTAAAGAAATATTTTAAAAGGATAATTCTTCTAGACTATCAGTTAAGGTTTCTCTAGAACTCATGTAGCAAAATTAGTAAAGTATGTTCTTCTTACGAGAATTTTATGAATATATTTGACTAATCCAAAAGAAGGGTTAAACATCTTCCTATAAATTAGCCGCAATTTTTACGCTAAAAAGAGAAGGAGCTTTTTCTACACTAAAAAGAGAGGGAGCTTTTGAAGTATATGTCAGAGGCCCTTAACAAACTTTTCAATATTCTGTTCTCGCATGAAGAATTTATTGTAAAAGGATATTTCCATAAATGTTAGCCGGAACCAAGCCCTTCAAAAATTCATGCCCGAAGATGAGAAGAAACCTCAAACGCCGAAAGAAGCCGTTACTGTAGAAGTTTCGGTTAAGCTGGAACCTCAAGAACCACTAAACCTGGATTCTCTTACCAGTATTTTGGAGAGTATTAAGGAGACCAGACTTCAATAAGCCTCAGCGAATTGAATATGGAAATAACCGTTGCCAACATACCATTAACATAAACTCTATTTTTTCTGATATGTGAAAGCAACTCTTCTATTTCTTTTTTGTTGGCTGCCCTTGGCATATTTTAAGCAGTTTTTTCGCTACCTCCATACATGTTCTATTAAATTCTTCTTCGTCAAGCCCAAAGCGTTGGCGGAGGTCAGACTCATATTTTGATTTAAGGTGACAGAAGAGTATTAGGAGACTTAATCCATCTTTCCCATATTCTTTTACGAATGAGTCGAGTTCTTTTAAAGTGACCATTATCTACTCTCTTCCTTGAAGGAACTGTTTCGCTAGAGCTATTTCGGCGGATGTTAGAGTGTTCATAAAGTTTGCTAACATTTCTTTCGCCGGCTTTTGAAGCTCTTTTGGAACATGTCCGCCAATCACAGTCCATGCAAGTTCCGTTTGGATAGTAGAAAGAGAGGCTTGAGCAGTTTCCATTCCAATTTTACCTGAAATATTTTGATTATTTCTCCTCTGGTATTCTTCAAAAAGTTGGGTTATGTGATCCCGGTTGGTGTAAAGGTTGTCGGCTATAATATATGCTATACGAATTTCTCCACTTGTAGGAGCCTGCAATAAAAAGTTGATTGCCTCACGTTTCACAACTGAACTTTCTGGCCGAGAACGCAAACTCCGCCCCTTTTTTAAGTAATTAGAAGAACGATTAACGGAAAAATTACTCAATGATCCATCTGGGTTTAGCATCTTTTTTTTGCGACGAATGCTTGGTCTCCTCTGAATTCTTATGTGATCCATCTCGAATTCCAAGAAAATAGGATCTTAGACTATTTAAACTTTCTTATATAAAATGTTTCATCGTATCTTCAACCTTTCTGAATATCTCTTGAACAAAGTCGCTTCAAGGAGTCCAAATAAAGTTCATGTACTAATATTCTGGCATTACATCTTTTAACCTTTTTTGAGATAAAAAGTTGTTTAAAGCGTTCGCGATTAGCTTTTGTCTTTCTTTTAAAAAATCTTCATACTTATCGACTTTGTATAAGTTCCTATCTTGTGGAATGAAATGTTGTCTTTTTAACTCGTCTGAAATCTGTAAAAGATAACTTGGTTGTTTTTTACTGATTTCCTTGTTCGATTTTGAAGTTATTATCGTTAAATTAGCAATATGATCACATATTTCTTCATATTGTGTTCCCTCTAAGCATTTTCTTGGAAAAATATGGTGGAATTCAGGTTTATCTTCTTGTGAGGCTGCGTTTTCTAGGAAATTGCGTCCTAGAAGGTCTTGTTTTACATTCATGCTTTTAAGTAAAACAAATAGTGCCAATTGAAACGTGGTATTATTACTTTCTTCAATTTCCTCAGGTTTAAAGCTTGTAATTATTTCCCTATCTTTCTCAAGAGCTTTTGTCCAATCTTCTACAGGATTAGAACTTTCATGTACCAATTCAATGTCTTTATCTAAGTTAGCAAACTTTGCTCCACTATACCTTCTGTTTATATAAGCTAAAAAGAAGGAATACGCTAATAATTCACGTTCCTTTCCTTTAACTTCTTTTTGACTTAAAATGAGGACAAGAGGTATTAATGTATTCTGGGCTTCAATGAACATATCTGAATCAAGAAATAGTTCTCCCTTTAAGAAATCAATCAATCTTAAAATTCCAACCTTTGCTTTCTTCTCCCAATCTTCTGAAACGTTTTTCTCTCCAAATCGAGGTACGATTTTTCTTTTTAAGGATTCTTTAAATGATATGGCTGAAAGACACCTTACGAAGAAATCATAATCAAACTTAAAATTAGTTTTATAAATTTGTTCCCTGAATTTTTCCAATTCTTCTCTTACACTTGGCCACTTTATCGAAATATATCCTAATGTAAGGTTTTCCGTTTCTAATGGTTTTCCTCCTGTATTCAATCTTATGAATAATTCTAGTGCGTTTTCTCTCTTAAGTAGAGAGGAATATTCTACCGTGATCTCTTTCTCTTCTATTCTCCTAATTTTTTCAAAAATGGAAGTTAACTTGATAATTTTATCTGTCTCCTTTATTTCCAGTTCTTTAATTAACTGTTCACTAGTTTTACTTATTATTTCATGAAAGGGAATAAAATTCTTTATTTTTTCACTTTTTCTGACGAAACAAAATTCTTCATTTTCAGTATCAAAATATAAAATAAATTCTTCTCCCTTAAAAACAAATGGATCGCCATTGAAAATTCTGCAAATTGTTGTTAATCTTTGTTGGCCATCTAATATGTAATCTCTAGCGTATAGAGGCTCACCCTTGACTGAGGCTTGTATCGCTCTTTCCTTAATTTCCTCTTTAATATCTTCCTCGGTTGGTTTCCAAATAATAATAGAACCTATCGGATATCCTCTGTACAAAGAATCAACAAATTCTATAATCTTTTCCTTATCATTCCAAACAAACTCTCTTTGAAAAGGAGGAAGGACAAACTCCTTCCTATTTAACTTCTCTAATATCTCAGAAATTTTCATTCCTTCTCACTTTCCTATGCTCAACACTTAGAGAAGAAATTTCTGCATTCCAATATTTAAGTATTTAATATTGTAGAAAAAATAATTGATTACACGCACGATGACTTGAAAGAAGAGGCAAAATGGTTTGGACTTGGCAGAACAGAGGATTAAAGCATCTGCTTAAATATTCTAGAGAAATTTTTTCGCGGGCATGAAGCTGGAAATAGATTTGGTGAACAGGTTCACTGAAGAGGATTGGAGGAAGGTTTGTGATGGGAAGGTTTTGCAGGAGATTCCAGACTATGCTGTCGAAAAGATTGTGGATTACGTGCGCGGAGAGCTTGAGGGTAGATGTTTGAAACTTTCTGAGGAGGATGAGATGCTGCTTGCAAACCTTTTCGCGATGCTTGTGAAGAAGGAGGTTGAAGGTGTTATAGAAGAGTTGAAGAAGAAGGGTGTCATGCTGAGTGAAGATGATGTGAAGAAATTGTGGTGTGACCTAGGGTCCTGCAAAGCGGAGAATGTTAGATATACTGTGTTCGCCTAAGATTTCCTCGGTTTCCCAGGCTCCTCTGTTTTTCTCAGAGACTTTATTGTGTCTGCTTCGGTTTCAAATATTTCTTGATGACATTTTGGGCACAGGTAGTGTGTCGAAAAATTGCTTCCTCTTTCCCTGAGCACACGCTCCGGCTTCCCCTCATCGTTTAACCTAAGCTCATAAACTCTTTCTTCGGAAATGCATACTTTAACGTCTACGCTATTTAATTCCCTTGCACACTTTGGACACTGCATTTGCACACACTAGCTTCATGCGACCGTGCCAGCATTTAAGAAGCGTTCGCGCGTCAGATGCGGGAATGTGGGGAAGCATCTGCTTAAGAATCACGATTCTCAGAATCTGAACACGGCTGCAGCAGGCGATCCCCTTTGTTTCAACGAAGCTGAACTGGATATCTTTTTCATCTCCTGTCAACTTAATGTAAGATGATGTAGGAAATTTCTGCTGCTGCTTAATAATCTTCACAAGCAGTTCTCTGCCCTCAAAAAGGTGGGTGTGGGGAGCGGTCAGATGCTCCTAAGCTTTTCCTCGTACTTTTTCTTCAGCTCCTCATACTTTTCCCTTGTTATCCGCCCAAACTCGTACTCCTTCTCAAGCGCTTTCAAGTCCTCTTGAACGCTCTTAATTTCCTTAAACTTTCTCAAAATGTCTTCCACGATCGTCCTAACATGCATTGGGTCAGAGACTCCGATCATTGCAACGGATCCAGCATACTGTCCCGGAGTACTGTACACTAGGTCACCGTAGTTCAATATTCTTGAAATAAACCCCTGCCTAACCATGACACCGGTTATCCACTCGTTTCTTATCTCGAAAACCCTTCTCCCGACAATACCGTATTTCGTGTACATTCTGTGGCTTGTTATAAAATATTCTGTAGCCTTAACCCTCAAGAAGGCGATGATAAAGAAGATTATTCCGAAGCCGAAGATCCAGATTGTTAGAATCCCTAGAAGGATTAGAAGCCAGTTCGCTTTCCAGCTGAGCCTACCGTACCAGTAGGGACGCTCCCCTTCCATGAGAGTGAAGCCGCTTGGAACGTTAACGGACATCCAGTTCAATCCCATTAACTCAAGCCTAATATTTAAGCTGTTTTGCCAAAAACTTTTATATTTTCTCCGACAACAATAACTTTATGCCCTCAAAGTCAGATACCATACTCTACATCGCATTAATTTTAAGCATAATGTTGCTAGCATACGTTATTTACACAAAACTTTATCCGACTGCAGGTGCTCCCGAACTAATAAAAACTGCGACCGCCCCGTCTACGGTAACTTTAACCTTGACAAAAACAGTTACAACAACGTCTGCATTCACAAGCAAACCTGGAACAATAAACGTCGAATTAAGTGCAACTATATTTTCCTTTGATTCGAAAATAAGCCTCTTTTTAAGAAATTATGACAATCGACCCTACCGTTTTGTTAGGTTCGAGCTCGTAGACGCACAGTCAAAGACTGTAGCATATTCTCTTGAAATCGAAGTAAACTTGCCTAAGGGGCCTTCGTCTAAATATTTTGATGTTTCCATACCAAAGGGTATACTACAGCAGGGAAGAACATACATTATCGCACTATATACTGATGACGGCTTCAGGGTGGCTACCACGGCTGGAGCGTAGAAAGACTGAAGCATCTGCTTATTCACTTTATTTTTGTCTGACGCCAGTAGAGGAGGGCAGAAAAGAGCAGTAGAGTTAGGCTCATTCGAACAAGTGTCATACTATCTCTGCTTCACAATCTATACCTAACACACTTTATCATGCTAAAAAATAAAACACCAGCTTAAATCTTTAGACCCTGTCTCCGGTGTCCGACCTATTGTTTCCGGCGTCCGATCTTTTTGAATGCGATGGCTGCTGCTAATGCCGCCGCCGTTGCGATCGCTGCTGTGGCTGCAATGTTTCCAACATGCACTGTGCTACCTTGTACACTATAGTCCATTAGGCTTGATGAGACTTCAACAGAATAGTTTTGAGAGAATCCT
>Ga0080004_1116880_pt1 | contig 13573 bp, 15 predicted proteins | sample WasSprMetagenome_FD_69207 | JGI IMG/M metagenome (GOLD analysis project Ga0080004, IMG submission 69207) | Sulfidic aquatic microbial communities from Washburn Spring, Yellowstone National Park, USA - WS (SPADES assembly) (version 2) | ecosystem: Environmental > Aquatic > Thermal springs > Hot... | reverse complement strand
GTACCCGCCGGACCCCGACACCCCGTGCGCCCCGGTCGCCTCGACCCTGTACTGCCTCTCGTATACCGCGTGGACCCTCATCGGGCCCTTGACGGATATCGTGATGCTCGGCGCCTGGGGGAGGGATGGGTCGCTCCAGCCCTTGAAGACGTACCTCACCTCGCCGGGGACCGCCTCCACCGCGGGCTTGGCCGAGACCTGTATCGCGTCGCCGGGCCTGAACCATCCCCTGGCGAGCACCTCGCCGCCGAGCCCCAGGGCCTCGACGTAGTACATCTCAGTATACTCGGCCCTGATTACATATGGCGCCTCGACCCTTATTGCCGTCACGCTGCTCCTCTCGCTCGGTATTATCGCGGGTATCGGGCCTATGCTGGCCCACCTCTCGAAGACCAGCTTCCTCCCGGGCTCGAGCAGAACCTCCTCGGGCGCGGATATCACGGCCGTTGAGCCGTGCCTATAGTATCCCGAGCCGTTAACCGCTACCCCGTGGCTCGAGGTGAGCGTTAGCAGGTACATGGGCTCGAACTTTAACTCGAGCCTGGCGGGCTTGACGGCCACGATATGGTTCCTCGGGCTCCAGGGCTCCTCGCCGCCGCTCCACTCCAGGAAGACGTAGCGCACCCCGTCCCTCTCAACCGCCTCCGGGGCCGTCAGGTTGATGATCTCGCCGGCGTCGGCCCAGATGCTCCTAGAGTACTCCCTCAGGTCCGAGAACACCTGTATCAGGACCTGCTCGCCATACTCCGCGGTATATGTCGCGTTGGCGGAGACGGTCCTGCATGGGCTCGCCAGGCCGTCATCCCAGCCCCTGAAGACATACCTCCTATCCACGTCGATGTAGACCATTGTGGGCACGCAGACCGTTGAGCCGGCCTCGACGCTTATCGGCAGCGCCCTGGGCCTGACCTGCCCGCCATTAACCTGGACGCCCTTGGCCAGGAGCGGGTAATCCGGGCTGGAGGTTACGAGGCCGCATCCTCCCCCGCCTTGGGCCGCCATGCACGCCTGGATTGATAGGAGCATTAATAATAGGAGCATCATGATCCCGGGAGGCCTCAGGGCGCCCATGGAGCCCTCACCACCATGACGGATGTTATGGCTATTATCGTTAGGACGAGCTCGGTGTACCATCTCGGCGCGTAGCGCCTCTTATCCGCGTAGTATGCGGAGGTTGATCCGAGGAGGAATAGGGCGGTGTACGCGTATCCGCTGAATGGGCCCAGGAATGAGACGGCCGGGTTCAGGGGGAGGATTGAGGGGAGCAGGGAGAGGCCGGCTGAGAGCGGGTAGAGGGACCTGGATGGGCTCCCGGGGATGAGGGCGGCTACCATGAGGGCGGCGAGCGCGAGCGGGAAGAGGGGGCTTATCAGGGCCGAGATCCCAACCCAGCCGAGGAATGGTATCACGAGGACCGCTACGCCGACGACGCTCTCCGGCTTAACCCTCTCCACGTATCCGCCGGCATCCGCCTGGATGATATACTCCCCGTCCTCCACGCCGACGAGCCTATGGGATATTAGGCCGATCCTCTCGCTCCTGTAGACCACGACGTCGCCGATCCTCGGGGGCCTGAGCCATGGCGGATGCGTTATGATCAGTGATCCCAGGGGGATGAGGGGCTCCATGCTCCTGGACGTAACGTAATAGTATCCGAGGAAGCCTCCGAGGCCCTCGGGGAGGAATGCTATGAGGGCTGCCAGGGCTATCGCGGCGTATATCAGGATCCTCCTCATAGGAGGGCCACCTCGACACTGTGGGTGAACCCCGCATTACCCTCCTTTAAAGCTTGGGAGAGGGTGACCGCTATCGTCTGCTCCTGGCCGGCTGTAAGCGTCCCGGTCCACGATCCGGAGGCCGAGCCCAAATCATTTGAGGCCGTTACCGTCACCTGATAAGTCCCGGTAAAGTCCACGAGCAGCGTGACGTAGACGGTTTTAAGGTTTACCCCCGTGAGTTCATCCCTGACCCCGATGACCTTCACCTTGGCGTGCCTCACGTCCGCGGAGCCCCCGGCAATCCTCCCGACGCCCGCGGAGAGCGAGGCCGCGATAACCGCCGTTGAGAAGATCATTATGGCCATTAGCAGGCCGAGCACCAGGGCCCTCACGCTATCCCACCTTCCGGCAGTCCCCGGAGACGCTCGGGGACGGGTAATAGCTTATGGGGGGATTGAATGTCACGGAGACCGTGAAGGTGGTGACCCCCTTCGGCTGATAGACGGTGACCTGCCCGATCCTGCTCTCGGCCCCGTTGGAGAAGATAACCGAGACCGTGTAGTTCCCGTAATCCGACACAAACTTCTCGCAGACGGCCTGGGCGCCGGTGACATAGTCCCCGGAGAGTGCCAGCCTTATATCCCTGATCCTCTCATTCCCCGCGTCATAGGAGTATGTCGCGGAGCGGCCGAGCACGAGCCCCTCGGCCTGGAGGCTTAGGCTGGTTGAATATGCTGCGAGGGATGATAATGTGAGCGCGAGCGCCATGAGGGGGATAATCATCCTGATCCAACGCCTAGGGATATAAAAAATTGGGGGTTTCCCGGGAGGCATCAGCACCCCCCTACATCTCCTCCATTATCACTACCTCGGCCCTGTAGATGTCCTTTGGATCCACGGCCTGGCTCAGGGGGACCGTGTCCGTCCTGGCGGTGCCGCTTGTGACGGATTGGCCCGTGATGCTGCCGCTCGCGAGCATGCTGCCGCTGCTGTCATAGACTATGCAGGCGACCGTCGCCTTCCCGGAGAAGCTTGGGGTCCACGAGACCTGGCACGCGTCCACGTCATAGCTGCTCGTCAGGCGCCATCCAACAGTCGCGGAGCATGGGCCGGCTGGGCATGAGACGTCCACGGTCCCCGAGCCCGCCACGCTCTTCGTCGTCAGGCTCATGGCTACGGCGGCGCTGGCGACAGAGACCAAGGCGATGGCCAGCAGGAGCGCGAGGAGTATTGTCCGCCTCACTTCTCCGCCCCACCCTGCTTGGCGAAACGTGTTAATGGATTGTGATAAAGTTTTCTACATCTGTCTGGCCAATCGCGCAATCCTGGGCCATGTTTAAGGCGGGTGACTCATGTTTTGAGCGGGCGGCCGCTATTCCTCATACTCCAGCTCGTCCAGGTCGTAGTATGTTTCCCCGCACTTCGGGCACCTGACGCAGTCATGCCTCCTGAAATATTCCTCGACGTATCTTATGGGCATGTTATAGCCGCATCTGGGGCACCTGGGCATGATGCCGCTCCGCCATCACCCTCATGCCGTCTGCCTATAAGCGTTTCCCCAGCCTGGGTCACTCCTTCATCAAATATGTCGCGGCCCGCGCGTCGGGGTATCCCATCGCCCGGGCGAGCTGGTCGAAGCAGCCGTCGCATAGGGTTGAATCGCCCTCCAGCCTCCTCCCGCACCTTTTACATATCCCCTCGCCCTCGATCCTATGGCCCCAGCATAGCTTGTCGGGGGAGGTTGTGAACCTGCCGCATATCCTGCACCTCCACCCGAGCCCCAGTATCTCTATCGCTCCGTCATGGGCCTCTAGGAGGGCCTTGCTCGGCCTGGACCCTATGAGCTCGTGGACTATCCTGGATGGCAGGTAGGCCTTGACCCCCCTGGTCCCGCCGCCCGCCCGGGATGCGGAGACGGTGAAGGCCTCGCCCCTGTAGATGAGCGTTACCCTCCTCTTGCGTAGGGCCTGGCTGGCGATCGGCAGGGGGATGTAGAGCTTCGCCTGGACCTCGTGGCCCCTGAGCATGTAATATGCTATGCTGCCGAGGATCTCTCCCCCATCCTCCGGGCGCGCGGCCACGCGGCCCCGGCCCGGGAGCCTGAGCATCACGATGGTGGCCGTTTCGGGCTCGGGAACCTGCGCCGCCACGATGCCATCATGTTAGCCGCCCTCCTAAAAATCTTGGGGGGTTCGGTGAAAGTGGGCTAGTCCCGCGAGAAGGCCATGAACAGCAGGAACACCGGTATGGCGACCATCAGCAGGAAGATCCTGTAGAACATGATCAGGCCGGCCCTCCAGCCCCTCGCCCCCCTCGGCAGCAGCGGGATCCCCATGATCGAGGCGCGGCGCCCCGGCCTCTCCCGCCTCATGGGGCTGTCGGGCACGGGCTCGAGTATATAGCGCCCATGATGGCCGTATCCGCATGCGCATCCGCCGGCCCCGACCCCCAGGGGCGGGATCCCGGGCTTTCTCGGCTCCAGCCTAATGGGCCTCGGCCCCGGCCTTATGGGCTGGCGCCTCTCAGCCCTCGCCGGCGGGGGTTGGGGCCGCGGGGCGCCTCTCATGGCCATATCCATGGGCGGGGATGGCGGGCGCCAGATGTATCCGGGATAGGCCTCCTCGAGCCTCTTGAGAGCCAGCTCTAGGGGGAGGCGCGGGTCCCAGATGCTCCAGTCTATCGCCTCCGGGTCGGCCCCCGGGTTATATTTGATGAAAAGCTCTAGGGCCGCGTATATCTCGCTGATTTCGGGCGGCACCCCATATTTCTCCTCGATCATCCTGGCGATCTTGATGGCCAGCCTCCTGACCTCGGGCTCCCTGGACGGCGTGGCTCACCCCTCCTCCCATAACATGTCCTCAGGGGCCTTCCCACGCGGCCTCCTAGCCCTCAGTATTATCGCCGCGATTATTATTAGCGCGGCCAGCGCCGCTATCGCGTAGGTGAGCGGGATGCCCCCGATGGATATTTCCGCGCCGGGGATCGGGAGGCCCGGGGAGCCGAGCCTGATCTCGGCGAGGCCGCCCGGCTCCACCGTCGCCTCGGCCCTGTACGCCTCATATCTCGCGGAGACCCTGTAGCTTGGCCTCTCCAGGACCTTCAGCTCCGCCATCCCCGAGCCGTCCGTGTATCCATTGGCCAATGGTATGTCCTCGTAGTATACCCATATCTCCGCGCCCCTTAAGGGCTTCCCCCACGCGTCCAGGACCCTGACCGAGACTATCGCCTCCCTGAGCGTTATCCTCACCTCCTGGCCGGCGAATGCCGCCTCCATCGAGTGTATTAGGAGGCTTGTCCGCGGGTAATACACGAATACCTTGTAGCTGGAGTATATCATGTTCCTGAAGGCCGCCCTCCCGCTGCCATCCGTCTGCTCCTCGAATTTCCTCCCCGACCCGGCGTCCAGCACTATCACCCTCGCCCCCTCCAGGGGCCTGCCATCGGGCCATGAGACTGTTATCACCATGTCGGCTATCGGGAGCCTCAGCTCCCTCATCCCGGCCAGCTCGTATGTCATCGGCCTGGAGGCGTATAGTATCCTCCCGGCCTCATGGTCCCTGACCGTTATGTTGCAGATGCCGTCGGGGACGTTCTCCAGCTTGAGGCCCTCCGCGAGCTCGCCCCTAAACTCCCTCCCCAGCGGGTCTATGAACACATAGTCCGCGTAGGCCTGCCTGCCATCCCCGGTGACGAACCTCAGGGATATGTCGTAGACGCTTGCATTCGCCTCGACCCTGGAGGGCCCGGAGACCACGACCCTCCTGGAGTATACTAGTATCCCGAGCCACCTCACCTCGAGCCCGTACTCCCCCTCGGGGACTCCCGGGAACACGGCTGAGCCGTCCTCCCCCGCGGTCCCGTTCAGGGGTCCGAGCCTGATGTCTGCCCCCTTCAGCGGCCTCCCCCCGGCATCCCTGGCGATCACGGTTAGCGGGTGGACGGGCATTATGAGCCTCCCCGGCTCCCCGGGCCTGAAGACCGCCTCCGAGTAGACCGTCTTGTTGAATGGCTTTATGGTGCTGGCGGCCCTGACCAGGTATTCCCCCGCCGGCATCTGGCTCGCGTTGAGCAGGCCGCTCCCGGAGGACATGTTCAGGCTGGCCTCGCTCGTCGGCCCGATGACCGTGAAGTTTGCCGGGAGCCTGTTCCCGCCCGTGTCCACGGCCTCGACGACCAGGTCCGCCACTGGGAGGCTCAGCTCATATTGGACGGCGGGCTTGTAGGGGTGTATGGTCGGGTGGTATCCGGCCCAGATCCACCCCTCGTATACCTTCACGCCCCTCCAGGATATTTGTATCGAGTGGTTGGCCTGGGGCACCATGCTGAAGGCCGCCTCCCCGCCCTTCGCGGCCGCCTCCACGCCGTCTAGGACCACTTTGGCGCCGTCCAGGGGCGCCCCCTTGGCGTCCAGGGCCCTTACCCTCACGTTGAAGAGGCTTGTCCTCAGGGTCTTCGAGGAGGCTAGGCTCCAGGCCGAGCGCTGCTCGTGGTGTATATGCGGGTAGTCCTGCCTGTACCGCGTCGCGTTCCAGTATACCGTTATCTCGTAGTCGCCGTCCTGGAGCCTGTATATCCTTATTGTCCCGTTCTCGGGCGTGATATACTCCCTGACGTCGTAGTAGTGCATCAGCCTCCTGATCACGACCCTGGCGCCCGGCACGGGGCTCAAGCCGTCATAATCCGTCACCGTGAGCCTGAAGCTCCTATATGGCTGGATCTCCGCGTTGTTCACCTCGACCCTATATGATTCGAATGTGTACTCCATCCAGCCGGGGTAGTTTACCCTGATGTCTATCGCGGGCTTCGCGGAGAGCTGGTCTGGCGGTACATCCTCCGGGACGTAGACCTTGAAGGAGAGGAGCTTGGAGGACTTGGGGTGGGAGCCGTTCAGTATATAGGCTATGGGGTCGAATGCCTCCAAGGTGAACCTGGTGTTGTTCCAGAATATGAACGTTATATCCCTGCCGATCCCCCTTATCGGGAGCCATACCCCGGCGCCCGTGACCTCTATGCTCCTCCCGCTACAGGCGTCGTATAGCTCGAGGGTGTAGTCCCCGTAGACGTTTCCCCCGGAGCCCCACATGTTCCCGACCGTGAGGCTGTAGTTCCCTATCAGGCCCCTGCTCCTCATCTCCCGGGCCCTGGCGACCACGGCCTCGACATATTTCTCGCTCGCGGACTTGAGCTCCAAGACGTGATATGTCCTCATGTTGCAGTCCATGTTGGTTATGTTCACATATAGCTTGTTCCACTCGCCCATGTAGAGCTTGGCAGGGAGGACCTCCACCCTGAAGCTCCACGTGGGCTGGGCGTGTGCCGGGGTTGCCAGGGCTATGGGCGCGAGGGCGAGCATCAGGATAAAAATAAGGGTTGGGGGTTTCAGGGGCCCGGGCATCCTACCTCCACCCCTCCATCCCGGATAGAAGGCCGTGGACCTCCGGGAAGTGGTGCTTGACGTATCCCCTCAGCCTGTCCGAGACCCTGCTTATGACCCTGTGCTCCGGGCTTATCGCTATGAAGGCCACCTGGGCTAGGCCGTGCATCCCGAGCTTCAGCAGCGTCTTCTGCTCCCCGCAGTACTCGGCGGCCTCCCCCGTTATCTCCGGCGTGAAGATGACGTAGAGGCCGGCCGCGTTCGTCCCCCCATAGATCCTCGAGAACCTCTCCCTGCGCTCCTCGAGCTGTTCCCTGTCGAGCGGCGGGACCCATCCCTCCGCGAGCATGCGCCTGATATCCTCCTCGATGTCCGGCGGCGGGAGGCCCGGCTCGTACTCCACCACCAGCCCATATGACGTCCATGGGCCGCCTATCCCCGGCCTCGAGAGCGAGACGCCGACCCTCTCCGCGACGAGTATCGGCGGCCCCTCCTCGGACTCGGCCCAGTCCACCCTCCACTTCTCCCTCTTTATCAGGAGGCCCGCCTTCTCCTCCAGCAGGGGCTTCAGCCTCTCGGCGAAGGATAGGTAGGCCGCCATGTTGTCGGCTATCCTCGCCTCCCCCCTCGTCAGCTCAACCCTCCTAAGGCTCCTGTCGAAGGCGCCGTGCCTCCTGCAGTAGAGCAGCCTCCTCAGGTCCGCAAGCTTTTCCCCGCACTCCGGGCAGGAGCTCACGCCTCCCACCCTCTCCCACCCGCCTCGCGGGTTGGGGGGTGGGCCCGGTCCGGGAGCATTATGCTGAAGACGATCTCCGCGGCCCGCTCGCTCCTCAGCAGCCTCCTCAGCGCCGTCCTGACGGCCTCGGGGTCCCTCTCGAGGACCGTGAACATGTCGGCCCCCAGGATTTTCGAGACGTGGAAGCTTAGCGCCCTGAGGGCCTGGTCCCCAAGAGCCCTCCTGAGCCTCTCCTCGGCGTCACTCCCCATCGTCATCCCCCCTATCCATATTATCCTGGATCATCTTGTAGAGGTCGTCGCCCAGCTCCCTCCTCAGCAGGTCCCTCACCGCGGCCCTCATTGCCTCGCTCCTGCTCCTGTATAGCCCGGCTTTCACGAGCTCGTCCAGCCCCTCTATGAGGGCGTCGGCCATCTTCACGGAGACGACCGGCATCCTGTTACTCCTCCTGGCCATGCCGGCCACCTCCCCCCGCATCCATCCTGGTGAGCGGCCTGACCTCCCTCAGGGTCTCCTCGTCCCCAAGCATCTCGAGCCTCTCGATGTATGGCCTCAGCCTGGCCGCGTCCACCCCCTCCCTGGAGGCCCTCTCGACGTACTCCCTCAGCAGCTCCAGGTAGGCCTCGCCATCCGCCTCGCCCCTGATCCTGAGGTCCAGTAGCCTGAGGAGGAGCTCCTGGCTCGATGGCCTCGCCCTGGGCCTTGGGGCCAGCCACCTGTGGCTCACCCTGACCCTCTGCCCCTCCCCCTCCTCCCTTATCCTGAACACCCTCCCGCTCATCTCCTATAGGCCCTCCTGAACCTCCTCGCCAGGATCGGGTCATGGGCCTCCAGGGCCCTCTCGATCATCCTGAGTATCCTCTCCGAGTCGCCTCCATACCTCTCCCTGATTATCGATACGAGGTTTTCCAGGAACCTCCTGTCCGACGCCTCCTCCATCAACATGTTCGCCTCGTTCCCGTCCACCACCCTCGCCAGCGCCCTCGCGACCGCCTGCTTCAGGTAGGTGTCCATGCCCCACCACCCATCCAGAATAGGAGGATGAGTAGGAGGGATAGGGAGACGGGGATCAGGTTTGCCGCGGCTCCCCGGGACTCGAGATCCGCCAGGCTCACCCAGCCCATGAGCGGCACGTGTATCCCCTGCCAGGTAAGCGAGTCCAAGAGGAGGTGTAGGGCCGATGCGTACAGGCATCCCCATAGCATCAGCGTGAGCAGCGTCGCGGCTTCGAGCCCGAGGGCCTCCAGGAGCGGCCCTGCGACGTATGCTAGGGCTGCCGCCGGCATGTATGCCATCAGCGCGATTATGGGCGCCGTGACTATCGAGTGCGTTGCCGCGCTCCTGCCGGATCCCGTGTGGCCCAGGTCTATCAATATGTCCGCGAGGGCTGCCGGGGCGGCTGCCGGGAGTATGCCCCTTAATGGGGCCCCGATGAGCTTGAGGATCGTCGCGAATGACGTGAGGGTCAGCATCATGTGGGCTGATGTGCCCGGCACGGGCTCACCCCCCTATCCACCACCTCAGGCCGCCTATCAGGACGCTTATCCTGAGCCTCTCGCCCGAGAATATGCCGACCTTGAAGCTCCTCGCGCTTATCCCCAGCCTCTCCTCCGCCAGCCCCCTGATCCTGTCTATCATCGCGATTGATGGGGCCCTCGGCGACTGGATGAACGCGAGCATCTCGACTGGCAGGGGCTCCGGCTTCGCGAACTCGTATTTCGCGAGCATGCTATCGCTGTCGTATAGCTTCTCCAGTTCCTCGGCCTCGCTTGTGAACGAGCGGGTGAACATGTATATGAGGCCCCTTCCCGCGACCCTCCCCAGGTCGGTCTCATCTATCCCCGCGAGTATGCTCCTGGTGGAGGCTATCCTCAGGAACGTGTTTATTATCGCCGAGACGTACTTGTTCACCTTTTCCAGGGCCTGCCAGAGGGATTCCCCGGCTCCGACCAGGGAGGCGACGTAGCCGTTGTCCATCAGTATGACCCCGGCCTCCTCCGCCATTTTCCTGCACGACTCGTATGACCTCCGGAGCGTCTCCTCTCCCTCGAATGGGAATGGAGTCGTCGCGAATGCCAGGACGACGGCCTTCGGGAACCATTTCTTCAGGTCCCTCACGAGCTCCGGGCTCATGCCGGAGCCCTTCCCCTCCCCCGCCCTGACCTTCACAACGTCGTCCGGGAGGAGGTCGAGGTCCTTCCAGCTGCTGTTCACCGCGACCTTGACTATGCCGGGGACCGCTATGCCCGAGGCTATCTTGCAGCCCCCGCTCCCCGCCCCTATCACGAAGGGTATCCTGAAGTGCTCTACCACTCCCTCACACCCCCCTCGGCCTCCGGCCCGGCCTCCCGGGCCTCTGGGGCCCTCCGCCCCCTCCCGATGATCTTGAGGGCTATTATGATGGCCATGGCGACCATTATCGCGCCGGCTATCGCGGTCATGACCAGGGGGCTGATGGGCTGGCTCGCGCCTCCCCCGGGCTGCCTCGCCCTCGGCTCCACCACCACGTTGATCCTCGCCGCGCCGCCCTCGACCGCCACCGTAACCCATCCCGCGCCGCTCGCGTGGGGTGCCGCGGATATCCTTATATCGGCCCTGGCGGGGCATAGGGGCCTGACGCATATGCTGGCGTTCAGGGGCTCTGCCTGGAGCCCGTCCAGGCCCTCCGGGATCGCGGCGGGCCTCAGCTCCCCGCCATACCCGTTCAGGGGGTTGAGCATGACGCTCACGACCCTCTCGGTCCCGTTGTATAGCTTGACGACGTCGGGCGCCTGGATCTCCAGGGACGGCCTCCCGTGCCCCAGGTCCCTGTATAGGAGTATTCCTCCCCCGGCGGCTATCAGGGCCTCGCCATCCGATATCCATGCGATGCTTGTGATCCCGGCCGGCGCCCTGTATGGCAGCCGCTGTATCGCGTACCCGTCCCAGATGTATAGGCCGCCGTCGGCCCCGCCGACCAGCGCGTAGGCCTTATCCGGCTTGACGGCTATCGATGTGAGCCCCTCCCCCTCCGGGGACCTGTAGTATGTGATCCTGCCATCCCTGTATGCTATCAGCCAGGCGTCGCCCACGGCCGCGAGGCCGCATGGTATCGCGTCCAAGCCCCTTAGCGTGACATTGACCTTGATGGCCTCGGCTGAGCCCGATGATAGTATTACGAGCGCGTTCTTCCCCGCGGCCCCGTAGCCGTTCACAGCGTATAGCTCCACGCCCTGGAGGATCTCCCTCGAGGCCATCCTGTCGACGTGTATCTCGATTAGGCCCCTCCCGGCCAGGAGCATCCTGTCGCCCGAGAGCCAGATGTCGTTATAGCCGGACGCCGTGTATGGTAATGTCCTCACGCCCGCCTCCGAGGCCAGGATTATCCTGTTCTGCGAGAGGAGGGCGAGGGCTCCGCCGCTGGCCGACAGGGCTGTATAGCTCCCGGATGGGACCTCGATCATCCTGAACGTGCCATTCCTGTATGATAGGACCTTGTCGCCGGCTATGTACGCGGTCCCCATGTCGGCCGAGATCGCGGCATATCTCCCGGATGGCGCGAACAATAGCTCCACGTTGTTCCTGGTCACCCTCGCGTAGTATCCCCTCTCCCCGGCCGCGTAGACCTCGCCTCCCCTGCAGGCGGCGCCCCTCGGCTTGAATGGCAGCACTGCGTAGGCCTCGATCCCCCCGTCCTCGGAGGCCCTGTACACCGTTGAGCCGGAGAACAGGTATAGCGCCCCGCATGACGCGAGGCCGTCATAGGATCCCTCCAGGACCCTCGCGCCGCCCGGCACCCTGTATAGCCCGCCCTTGGCGCCGAATCCTCCCCTGGAGAGGGCGTGGAGCGAGCCGTTGAACCATGTGAGCATGCTGTATGAGCCGGATGCTAGCTTCTTCAGCTCACCGCCCTCGACATAGTATACCCCGTCCCTGGATAGTATGTATAGCCTGTCGGCTGGGAGGATGTCCAGGGCCTCTATGTTGAATACCGCGGATATGCCGGATGCGGGCGAGTACTCCATAACCTGCCTGGATGAAGCTATGTAGAACCTGCCGCCATGCGCCCTGACGATCCCGAGGTTGTCGTCGGAGAGCTTGAGTGGCTTCATGGTCCTCGCCCGCGCGTCTATGATGACCGCGGACCCCCTCTCGCCGACCGCCAGGCACATCTTGCCGTCGCATGCAACGTCTAGGAGGCCTGCGTCCACGGGCCTCTCGACAACCCTATCCCCATCCGCGTACGCGATGGCTATCGTCCCCGACCTGCCGACGGCTATGGTGCCGCCGTCGAATAGCGCTATGGAGTTGAGGTCGGAGTCCAGGCTCAGCTCGCTGACCGTGAATGATATCCCGGCCCTGGGCTGCGCGGCCGCCGCGGATAGGAGGAGGATGGCGGCCAAGGCGGCCATCAGGATATACGCGTAGATTCTTGGGCCCATCCCGGTCACCCCCTCTCGACCATGCCGAGGACTATGAGGCTGTCCAAGTAGTCCCTGTAGCCCGCCTTGACAACTTCTTCAACCGTTAGCGGGCCTCCCTTCGAGATTATCGTTTTGACGGCCCATGCTAGCGCCTCCTCCTCGCCGGTCGCCTCCCGCGGCTCATATATGATGGGTCTCCAGGAGACCTGCCCCGGCGACCTTGAGAGCTGTGATAGGAGGGTGGGCGAGAGGCTTGCAGCCACCTTTAGGCGGTGTAGGGCGGTATCCGGGATCCTGCTGGACAGCTCCCGCACGGCGTCATTGACGTCCACGATGTACACTATCTTCCTCATGGCCAGCAGGTCCGGCATATCTGTACAATACCTTTTGTAGACTTGGAGCGGCATTGCCACCGCATATCTCCTGACCCTATCATCCCTCAGCCTCTTCAGTATCCTGCCCAGCCTGTCGATGTACCTCTGATCCTTCACCTTCATCCGCATATCCACTATATCAACCCAGATGTATCCGGGTCTGCCGACCACTATTACCGGCACGGTTTCCCCGAGCAGGCATATCTTCCTCACCGCGTTGTATAGCTCCTCCTCGACATCCTTTCCATAATGCATCCTCCTCTCGAGGGTTATGGGTCTGGCGCCACGGAAGAGCTCGACGATTAATGGTGTGGGTATCCATGGGGCGGTTAGGCCGGGCACGTCTATCAGGTATAGCTCGCCGGGCTCCGCCCGTATCGGCGGCCTAAGCCTCTCCACGTGGTCGATCTCGACACCATCATAGACCGGTTTGCCCCCAGCTTCTTCAACGGGCTTTTCGGGGGCCCTTCCCCCGGCCCCCTCCGCAATCCCGGCCTCGGGCCTTATCTCCTCCCCAGCCTCCTCAACCTTCTCGACCCTTGCCTCTTCCACGCGCCCCTCTTCTACACGCTCTACATGTTCCATGGGCTTCGCGGCCTCCTTCGGCTCGGCCCCTTCAGGCATCTTCTCCGGCCGCTCCTCCACGGCCTGGCTGGCCGCCCCCTCGGCGGGCTTAGCCTCCTCCGGCTTGACCCCCTTCTCCTCGAGTATGGACTGGAGCCACGTTATCGTGTTCACGGCGGTCATGAGGGCCGAGATCATGTCCTGCTCCCCCATGTCGGGGTACTTCTCGGATAGCAGCCTGTTCACCTCCCTGTAGACGTCCTTCTCGCCCCTCCCCATGGTCTTGAGGGCTATGGAGGCGGCCTCCTCGAGCGTTAGGCCTAGGCCCTCTATCTGCCTCTGGAGGGGGGCTGGGAGCTCATCCCAGCTCACGGGGGCTTCGACCCTCTCGGGCCTCGCTTTAA
>Ga0080004_1129267_pt1 | contig 13577 bp, 14 predicted proteins | sample WasSprMetagenome_FD_69207 | JGI IMG/M metagenome (GOLD analysis project Ga0080004, IMG submission 69207) | Sulfidic aquatic microbial communities from Washburn Spring, Yellowstone National Park, USA - WS (SPADES assembly) (version 2) | ecosystem: Environmental > Aquatic > Thermal springs > Hot... | reverse complement strand
CCCCGCGCGATCGCCACCGCCTTGACCGCCGGGTTAATGCCTCCTGCTCCAATGGCCTGCACCTCTGCACAACCCTTCTCCCTGATTACCCCTGCCAGTGCGCCCGCTACCGCATTGGGGCTCGACCGCGAAGACACTTTTAAGACCTCTGGCACGTCCTCTACCTCCCCGAAGACGTCTTGGGTTTGGCTCCGGGTGTTATCTTAGCATAAGCGACCTGTCTTGGCAATAGCCAAACAATTATGCCAATGGCCGCTACTGTGAGGGCTAGTTCTCGTCCCGGGCCGTGTGCATTGCCCGGCTGCCCGGCCCGGGGGCTCCGGCACGGATGCCCCACCGCGGGACCGCCGCCCGGAGTCTCCCAGCCCCCTGGCTAGACCGCGCCTGGGAAGGCAACACCACCGTCCTCGCGCCAGAAGAGGCGACGCACCGCACGGGCGCGACCGCTCCCCTCGTCCACGTCCAGATACACCGCATTGAACTGGCGTGGACCGCGGGCCACCTCGAACCGGCTGGGCAACTGGTCCAGGAAGCGCTGCACGATGGTCTCGGTGCGCATGCCGATCACCGACTGCCAGGGCCCGGTCATGCCCGCATCGGTGATGTAGGCCGTGCCCCCCGGCAGGATGGCCTCGTCTGCGGTCTGCACGTGGGTGTGGGTGCCGATGACGGCACTCACCCGCCCGTCCAGGAACCAGCCCATGGCCACCTTTTCCGAAGTGGCCTCGGCGTGGAAATCCACCAGGATGACCGGCGTGTGGGCCCGCAGGCGATCCACCTCGCGGGCCAGGGCGCGGAAGGGGCAGTCCAGCAGCACGGGAGCAAAGACCCTCCCCATGGCGCAGACCACCGCCACCGGCACCCCCGATCGGCTCTGCAGCACCAGGGAGCCCCGCCCGGGCGGGTCGCCGGGCCAGTTAAGGGGGCGCAGAAGCCGCTCCTCCTTTTCCAGGAAGGGCATCACCTCCTTCTTGTCCCAGAGGTGATTGCCGCTGGTGATGACGTCCACGCCCATGGCAAAAAGCTCTCCCGCCACCTCGGGGGTGATACCCAGTCCTCCCGCGGCGTTTTCCCCGTTGGCCACCACCAGATCCAGCTGCTCCTTCTCCAGCAAAGACGGAAGAAGCTGGGCCAGGAGCTGACGGCCCGGCTTCCCCACCACGTCCCCCACGAACAACACCCGCACCCGTATGTATGCTCCCTTCCCCGAGGAAGGGGGGCTGGCGCCCCCCTCCTCACTTGGCGTAATCCACAGCCCTCGTCTCCCGGATCACGGTGACCTTGACCTGACCCGGGTACTCGAGCTCGCTTTCGATCTTCTTGACAAGTTCGCGGGCCAGGCGCACGGCCCCCAGGTCGTCGATCTTGTCCGGCTGCACGATGATGCGGAGTTCCCGGCCCGCCTGGATGGCGTAGGCCTTTTCCACCCCTTCGAAGGAGTCCGCGATCTCCTCCAGCTTCTGCAAGCGTTTGACGTACGCCTCCAGGGTTTCCCTGCGGGCTCCCGGACGCGCTGCGGAAATCGCGTCCGCCGCGGCCACCAGCACAGCCTCCACGCTGCGGGGCTCCACATCGCCGTGGTGGCACTCCACCGCGTGGATCACCTCCGGCGACTCCCGGTACTTGCGCAGCAGGTTGACCCCGATGGCGGTGTGAGACCCCTCCATCTGGTGGTCGATGGCCTTCCCCACGTCATGGAGCAACCCGGCCCGCCGGGCCACCTGGACGTCGACCCCCAGCTCGGCCGCCATGACCCCGGCCAGGTGGGCCACCTCCAGCGAATGCCGCAGGACGTTCTGCCCGTACGAAGAGCGGAACTTGAGCCGGCCCAGGAGCTTGATGAGTTCGGGGTGAATCCCGTGCACGCCCGCCTCCAGGGCCGCCTGCTCGCCCTCTTCCCGGATGCGGGCCTCTACTTCCCTGCGCGCCTTCTCCACCATTTCCTCGATGCGGGCCGGGTGGATGCGGCCGTCGGCGACCAACCTTTCCAGGGCCAGACGGGCCACCTCGCGCCTGACCGGATCGAATCCGGAAAGGATGACTGCCTCGGGAGTATCGTCGATGATGAGGTCAACACCGGTGAGCGTCTCCAAGGTCCTGATATTGCGGCCTTCCCTCCCGATGATCCGCCCCTTCATCTCCTCGTTAGGGAGTTCCACCACCGACACGGTGGTTTCCGCCACGTGGTCGGCAGCACAGCGCTGGATGGCGAGGGCCACCACTTCCCGCGCCCTCTTTTCCGCCTCGTCCCTGGCTTCCTGCTCTATCTGCCGGATGAGCAGGGCCGCTTCGTGCCGGACCTCTTCTTCCACGCTCCGCAGCAGGATCTGGCGCGCCTCTTCGGCGGTGATCCCGCTTATCCTCTCCAGTTCCTCACGCTGCCGTGCCTGCAGCGCAGCCAGCTCTTTCTGGGCGGCCGCCAGTTCCCTTTCCCGGGCGGCCAGGCTCTCCTCCCGCCGCTCCAGGCTGTCCAGCTTGCGGTCGAGTTGCTCCTCCCTGGACATGAGCCGGCGCTCGAGCCGCTGCAACTCTATCCTCCGCTCCCTGGTTTCGCGCTCGAACTCCGACCGCAAACGGTGAACTTCCTCTTTGGCCTCAAGGAGGAGCTCTTTCTTCCTGGCCTCCCCCTGCTCAACCGCCTCCTGCAGGATGCGCTGGGCCTGCGCCTCCGCGGACCCTATTTTTGCCTCTGCCGTGACCCGCCGGAGGACATAACCCCCCAGCAGGCCCACCACCAGAGAAACCACCATCGCCAGGACGGTGTACCAGTCGATCACCGTCACCTCCCCTCTGGGCATGTACACAAAAGACCGGAAGGAAGCTTCCGGCCAGATTACCACGTGCCTACCGATTCCTCTGTCTCCGCGGACAGGGGACGTGCAACTCTCTATCGATAAACAGCGGTACTCTGCGCTCCCATCCGTAGGAATTCTAACTATTTTTCTTCCCTAAGTCAAGGAGAGGGCCAGCTCCCGGACCCGGGAGACGCCGTCATTCATCTCCACCAGGTACGCCCGGTCTCCCGCATGGGCCAGGTGCTGGTTGTGCGTTATCATGATCACCTGCCGGTCGAAAGACGCACTGGTCTCCTTCAGGAACGAAGCCACCCGGGCGATGTACTCCTCGGAAACGTGCTTCGCGGGCTCGTCGAGCACCACCGGCCCCGCCAGACGAGGACGTGCCAAAAGGAGCAGGGCGGTGCGCAGGGCCAGGGAAACCACGTCCACCACCCCGCCCCCCCGCGCGTCCTGGGGTCGGTTCTGCACCCGGTGAGTCCCGTAGCTCGACACCACGTAAAAGTCCGCCTCCGGCCTGCCCGCCCGCTGCTCTGCCACTACCTGGAACTCCAGGTGAGGGCCGAACACGTAGCGCAGGGCGTCGGTTACCAGGATCTCCACCTGCTCACGGGCATCCTCCCGCGCCCGTTCCGCCACGGCGTGCAGCAGGGCCGCCACCTGGCGGTACAGCATCCGTCGCCGCTGCGTTTCCTCCAGGCGCTGCCGCAGGCGAGCCAGTTCCTCCTCCACCTGCCGCCGCTGGCCCCAGCGCTGCTCCAGGGCTTTCCGGGCCCGGGCGGCCATCTCCTGCACTTCCTGCTCCGAAACCGCCACCTGGGATCGTCCTCCGTCAGGCTCCGGCCGGACCCGGGCCGCTCAGAAGCTCACGCGGGATGAGGCGCCGAGCCTCTTCCAGGAGGCCGGCGATTTCCTTCTCCAGCCGGGCCACCTCGTCGTCGAGAGTTTCCGGCGTCACCCCCAGCTCTCCCATCTCCGCCAGGATGCGCTGCCGATCCTGTTCCAGGGCTTCCAGCTGACCCTCCGCCCTGGCCTTCACCATCCTGGCCTGCTGAAGCTGCTGCTTCAGCCGGGCCAGGTCGGCCTCCAGGTTCAATTTACCTCCCCCCTCCGCATATCTCCGCCAGGATGGCGGGAACCTGGTCCGGCGTGATGGCGGCCCCGCAGGTGGGACACCTGCCCAGGCGCAGCAGCAGCTGGCCGTACCGGGATCCCAGCTCCCTTTCCCGCCCCCGGGCCTGGTCCCGCTCGGCCGCGGCCTTCCCGATCCGTTCTCGCACCTGCGCAAGGCGCGAGCGCAGTTCGCGCAGCTTCTGCCACCGGGCTAGCAGATCCGCCGCTCCCTCGAGCAAGCCCTCGACCCGGGGGGTCCCCGCCAGGCCAGCAGCCACCCGTTCCCAGTGGGCCCTGCGGGAATTGTTCTCGTGCCAGCGGGCCAGAAGCTCGCGCAGGCGAGCGTACCGCGCCAGGAGCGTTTCCGCCCGCTGCGTCAGTTCCTCGGCCCGGGGCAGGGCTTCCAGGAGGCGCAACAGCCGCTTCAGCCGCTCGCCGTCCTCCCGGGCCCGTTCCCAGCTCTTTTTCAACTCCCGCAGGCGGTCCGCACGCTCCCGCTGTCCCTGCACCCGGGAAAGGAGCGCTTCCGCCCGCCGGACCGCCTCCTCCTGGGCGGGCAGGTCGTCGTACCGGGCCAGCTTCTCCTCCCAGGCGGAGATGTCACGGCCCAGGTCGGCTTCCTCGCGGGCGGCCCGGCCCTCGTCCGCCAGCACGTCCCGGATGGCCGCGTCAATGATGTGCACCCCCACGATCTGGCTCAACGCCTTGGCCCGCAGGGTGCCCGGCTCGTCCAGGAGGAAGGGGGCCTCCAGCTGGCCACCCAGGTGGAGCTTGATCTCCCTGTCCTCGTCCAGGACCAGGGGCGTCATGCCGTGGGCGGCGCGGACCTCCCTTTCCACCTCCGGGGTCACCGCGTTGAACTCGCGCCTTTCCCCGTCCTTCTCGATCACGTACCGGTTGGTGCGGGGTCCTTTCTCCCGGGTGATACGGGTGCCGTCATCGAATGTGACCGTCACCCGGCAGCTCTCCGCGCCCACCCGCACGAAGTCGCTGCCCCGGGGCTCGTTGTAGAGGACCCAGCGCAGGGCCCTGATGATGGCGGTCTTGCCCTGGTCGGAGGGGCCCACGATGACGTTGAGCCCGGGACTGAACGTGAGCAGGGTGCGGGCGTGGCACTGGAAGTTCTCCAGCTCCAGGCTGGTTATGTACCTCACCTTTCCCTCCCGTCCCTCCGTCCCAGGCGTTCCCGGGCCAGCCCCACCCGCAGCAGGGCCTCCGCCTTGACTTCCTCTGGGTACCCTTCGCTGCTGGCGATGGCCGCCACCATATCCTCCAGGTCGAACAGGGACCGTCCCGCCCAGGCCCCGCGTACCCGCTGGATGAAGTCGGCGAGCTGAGCGTCCCGGTAAGCAGCCGCTTCGATGAGGGAACGATCCAGCACCTCATCCCCCGGGGGGGCGCTGCGCAGGGGGATCCCGCGCAGGGTCAGACCGCTCGCCTCCACCTCCACCAGCACCACCTGGGGGCGACGGGCCGCTTCGCCCGGGCTGGCTTCCAGGCGCACCATCGCTCCCGGGTTGACGAAAAGGCGCCCCGGCACCGGTTCCAGGGGAAGCCGGGAATACCCCAGGTGGTAGTGCCCCACCAGGGTGAGGTCCGCCTCCGTCCGCGGGGCCACCCTTTCGATGAGCGTGTACTCCATCCCCGGGGCGGGGGGTTTCTCCACCAGCATGCCGTGGGCCATGTGGATGGCCACGTCCGCCCGGGGATCTTTGGCCACCACGTAGTCGGCGCCGTCACCGCTGTCGATGTCGTGGTGGAAGGGGGCACCGGTGAGCTGCACCTTCAACTCCCCCGGACCCCCCAGCACTTCCACCTCGCCCCGCCGCAGCAGACGCAGGGCACCGAGGGTCTCCACCAGTCCCAGCAGGGTGCGGGGCAGACTGTCCGGGTTGTGACCGTAAACGTCGTGGTTGCCGACGACGCCGTACACGGGCACCCGGCAGCGGCGCAGGATGAGCATGAACTCCCGCACCACCCCGGGGGCCAGGTCGGGCCGGTCGAACACATCCCCCAGGTGAAGGAGGGCATCCGCTCCCAGTTCCTCGGTGAGGTTCACCACTTCCTCCAGTTTGGCCCGGCAGGTAGCGAAGAAGTCGTCCCGCCGACCCTGGGGAGAAGTGCCCCGCAGGTGGGTATCAGCTACCACCAGGAAACGCATCGCCACCCTCCTCCCCCAGAAGCTCCCTCACCGTTCGTGCTGCCAGCTCCCCCTCGAACCCCCGCCTGACCAGGTACGCCTGCAGCCGACGGGGGTCGGGACGCCCGCGGTTGCGGTGCAACCACAACCGGGCCGCGCGCCGGGCCGCCACCTCCTCAAGCCCTCCCTCTTCCCCCTCCGGGCACGGTTGACCCGGTCCCGTGACCCCGCCCCCTTCCGCAGCGCTCCTCATCCCCCCCTCCACCTGGGCGAGAGCCTGGCCGATGTCCTCCCTGCTCACCCCGCGGCGGCTTAGAGCCGCCACCAGCGCCCTCCTGCCCATGGGCCGACGCGCGAGCGCCTCTTCTATGTAGGCGCGGGCGTACGCCACGTCGTCCAGCAACCCCAGCTCGCGCAGGCGAGCCACCACCTGATCCTGTACCGCGCCGTCAAAGCCCCTCCGCGCCAGGGCCACCCGGACCTGACGCTCGGTGCGGGGCCGCTCGAGCAGCCGCAGCGCGTACTCCCTGGCGGCCTCGAGCTGCGGCCCATCCCCGGGGGCCTCGTGCTCAGACGTCTTCATCACTGGCCGCTGCCGGCATTTTCACCGTACCCAGGCTGAGAGCTTCCCGGGCCCTGCGCTCGATCTCCGCCGCTGTTTCCGGATGAGCGCGCAGGTAATCGCGGGCGTTCTCCCTGCCCTGTCCCAGACGGACGTCGCCGAAGGTGTACCAGGTGCCCACCTTCTGCAACACGCCCAGGTCCAGGCCCACGTCCAGGATGCTCCCCTCGCGGGAGATGCCCTCGCCGTATATGATGTCGAAGTCGGCCTGACGGAAAGGAGGGGCCAGCTTGTTCTTGACCACCTTGACCCTGGTGCGCGAGCCGATGACCTCTGCCCCGTGCTTGATCGCTTCCTGCTTGCGCACCTCGAGGCGAATAGAGGCATAGAACTTGAGCGCCCGGCCCCCCGGGGTGACCTCGGGGTTGCCGAACATGACGCCCACTTTCTCGCGCAACTGGTTTATGAACACGGCCACGCAGCGGGTCTTGGAGATGGCGCCGGCCAGCTTGCGCAGGGCCTGGGACATGAGCCGGGCTTGCAGGCCCACGTGTGAATCGCCCATCTCACCTTCCAGCTCCGCCCGGGGCACCAGGGCCGCCACCGAGTCCACCACCACCACGTCCACGGCACCGCTGCGCACCAGCGCCTCGGCGATCTCCAGTGCCTGCTCCCCCGTATCGGGCTGGGAGATGAGGAGGTTGTCCACGTCCACACCCACCCGGCGGGCGTACACGGGATCGAGGGCGTGCTCGGCGTCGATGAAGGCGGCCACCCCACCCATCTTCTGGGCCTCGGCGATGATGTGCAGGGCCACGGTGGTCTTGCCCGAGGCCTCCGGGCCGTAAATCTCCACCACCCGCCCCCGCGGGATGCCGCCGATGCCAAGGGCGATGTCCAGGGCCAGGGAGCCGGTGGGGATCACCTCCACCTGCATCCGCGCCGTCGCCTCTCCCAAACGCATGATGGACCCTTTCCCGAACTGCCTCTCGATCTGGGAAAGGGCCATCTCCAGGGCCTTGTCTCTATCCATGCGGTCCCCTCCTTCCTGGTCGGGAGCCGCTTCCTCCGCCGAGTATATCATCCTGCGCGCCGCCCGGACAAGCCACCCGCCGCCGGCCCCGCCGCGCTGGCCGCGGGCGCCGGCGGCCCATCAGGACAGCAGAGCTAGCCAAGCCGGTAGCGCGCCACGGGGGTGTACACGGGGCCCGCGCGCCCGAGGACGCTCTGGAACAGCACGATTTCTCCCACCGGTACCTCCCGGGCGGAGAAAGAGGCCTGCTCCAGCGCCCTGACCAGGTCGCCCACGCCCCGGGGTGATCGCACCCGACCAAGGGTGAGGTGGGGCGAGAAAGCCCTGGCTTCGGGGGCAAAACCCACCCGGGCGAGTTCCGCGTCGACCCGGGCAGCCAGCGAACCCAGTTCTTCCGCCCCCCGGCCCACGCCCACCCAGATGACCCGCGGACGCCCCGGGGAAGGAAAGGCCCCCGTGCCGGTAGCTTCGAAGGAGAAGGGCTTTGCTCCCCGGGCCGCACGGGCGAGGGCCTCTTGGACTTCCGGGAGGCGGGCCTGGTCAACCTCCCCCAGGAACTTGAGCGTGAGGTGGAAGTTTTCCTCTTCCACCCACTTGACGTCGGCCCGGCAGCGCGCCAGGTCCCGCGCCAGTTCTCCCAGGGCGCGGCGCACGGAGGCGGGTAACTCCACCGCCACGAAAAGCCGCAATCCTATTCCCCCTCGGGGCTACCGGTGACCAGGTAACGGTACAGGACGGTGAGGGCCGCCTGGCAGGCGCGCTCGCGTATCTCTTCCCGGTCACCCCGGAAGAAGTCCGACCAGGTGAATGGGCCATCCGGCCGCGCCAGGGCAAAGCACACCGTACCCACCGGCTTGCCCGGCCTCCCCCCTCCCGGTCCCGCCACCCCCGAGATGGCCAGGGCCAGGGTGGCTCCCAGGCGCACCCGTACCCCCTCCGCCATGGCGGCCGCCACCTGCTCGGAAACGGCACCGTACTGCCGGATCAATTCCCCGGCCACTCCGAGCTGCGACTCTTTCACCTCGTTGGCATAGGCAATGACCCCGCCCACGAAGTAACGCGACGATCCCGGCACGGAAGTGATGCGGGCACCCAGCATGCCGCCCGTGCAGCTTTCCGCCACCGCCAGGGTGAGGCCTGCCTCCGCCAGCCTCCCGCCCACGGCGTGAGCCAGGGTTTCCTCGTCCGCCCCGAACAGGCGCCACCCCAGCCGTCGCCGGATCTCTTCTTCCACGGGGGCGATCAGCCCCCGGGCCGCTTCGGCGCTGGCGGCCTTGGCGGTCACCCGCAGGTGTACCTCGCCCGGCTTGGCATAGGGGGCCACGGTGGGATTGGTCGACGCCAGCAGGTCACCCACCAGGTGAGCCACCCGGGCTTCCCCCATGGCGCACACCTTGAGGGTGCGGCTGAGGATGACCTGCGTACCGGCGCCCCGTTCGCGCAGCAGGGGTTCCACCTCCCGCTCCCAGATGGGAACGAGCTCTGCGGGAGGGCCCGGCAGGAGGACCACCAGCTTGCCCCCTTCCTCCAGGAAGAGACCGGGTGCCGTGCCCACCGGGTTGGCCAGCACCCGCGCTCCCCGGGGGATGAGGGCCTGCTTGCGTGCATTGGGGGTCGGCGCCCTGCCGCGCCGGCGGAAGAAGTCCTCGATCTCCTCCATCACCCCGGCGTGGAAGTCCAGGGGCCGCCCCAGTACCTGCGCCATCACCTCTTTGCTCAGGTCGTCTGGAGTGGGACCCAGTCCCCCGGTCACCACCACCAGATCCGCCCGTGCCAGGGCCTGCCGAAAGGCCGCCTCCATACGGCCGGGGTTGTCGCCCACAGCCACCTGGTAGTACACGTCCACTCCCAGGCCCGCCAGGCGCTGACTCAGGAAGCGGGCATTCGTGTTGACGATGTCCCCGAGCAGGATCTCCGTTCCTACCGCCACTATTTCCGCGATCAAGCCGGCTTCTTCACCCCGGCGGGAGAATTCTGTCCCTCCGCCCCGATTCCTCCTTCCCCGGCTGCGGTACGGTCGGTGGAAGCCTTCCTCCCTGCCCGTGCGGGGACTGCTGCCGGGGACGGCAGGGAGGTCGGTCGCAGCAGGCGCACTTTCCGCCGGGCCGGCGTATCCCCGGCCCGGTCCGGCGGTGCCAGCACGGACCGGATCTCCTCCCCGCTCAGGGTCTCGCACTCCAGCACCCGCTCCGCCAGCCGGCGCACGGCTTCCGCCCGCGGCCCCAGCAGGTCCTGGGCCCGCTGCCTCTGGCGGGTCATGATGTCGGACATGGCCCGCTGCACCGCGTCACCCGACACCAGTTCGGGGTCCACGGCCCCGAGCACGGAGAGGCCCGTGTACACCATGCGCCGGGCGGCCTGGCAGGCGGCATCGTAGTCGTTGGCCGCGCCCGTACTGGGTTCCCCCAGCACCAGCTCCTCGGCCACCGCCCCGGCCAGGAGCACGCAGATCTGGTCCTCCAGTTCGCTGCGCGCGTACAGGTAGAAATCGTCCTGGGGCGCCTGCCGGACGTAGCCCAGGGCACTCCCCCGCGGCGAGATGGTGAGGGAGGAAATCGACCCGGGCCTGATCAGTTCGCTCACCACGGCGTGACCCGCCTCGTGCACCGCCACCCGGAACAGTTCCTGGCGTCGCGGTTTACGATCCAGTTTCTCCCCCATGATCACTTTGTCGATGGCTTCCTCAAGGTGCCTTTGGGTCACCTGGGCCGAGCCCTCCCGCATGGCCAGGATGGCCGCCTCGTTGGCCAGGCTTTCCAGGTGGGCGCCGGAAAAACCCATGGTCTCGCGGGCAATGGCTTCCAGGCTCACGTCCGGAGCCAGGGGCTTTCCCCGCGTGTGCACCTTCAGGATCTGCAGACGGCCCTCGCGGTCGGGCAGATCGACCCGCACCACCCGGTCGAAGCGACCGGGCCGCAGCAGGGCCGGGTCCAGGAGGTCAGGCCGGTTGGTGGCACCGATGAGGAGGATGCGCACGTCGTCTTCCATTGAGAGACCGTCCATCTCGACCAGGAGCTGAATTCGTGTAGCCTAAATAGTGGATTGAACCCCGTGGCAACCCGCGCCTATAATACCACCAGAACCGCAAGGGAGGAAGGCCAGACCATGGACGTGCCGGCAAACGTCAAGGCTCCCGCAATATACGCCCGCGTCTCATCCGAGGACCAGGTGGCCGGCACCTCCCTCACCGAACAGATCGACAGGTGCCTCAAGCAGGCGGAGGTCTTCGGCTGGACCATACCGCCCGAACGAATCTACGTGGACGACGGGTACTCCGGCGCAACGCTCGACAGGCCCGCCCTCACGCGCCTCCGCAAGGACATCAGGCTGGGTAAGGTAGACTTCGTGATGGTCTACAAGCTGGACCGCCTTTCCCGAAACATCCGCGACACGGTGAACCTGGTCCTCGAGGAATGGGCCCAACAATACAAGATCAACTTCCGCTCGGTCACAGAGGACTTCAACACCAACAGCCCCCTCGGCACCCTCATATTCTCCATACTCGCCAGCTTCGCGCACTTCGAGCGGGACGTCATCCGCGAACGAACAACCAGCGGACGCAGACGGAGGGCCCAGGAAGGAAGGCGGCCGACCGGGAACCCGCCGTACGGATACGCCCCCGGCCCGGAAAGGGGAACCATGGTCGTAATCCCCGAGGAAGCCCAGGTCGTCCGCAGGATATTCGACGCATACATACGCGGCGAAGGCTTCGCCGCTATCGCCACCGCGCTGAACTCAGAGGGGATACGGACCAGGAAGGGCGGACTGTGGACGGACAAGGCGGTGCGGGACATCATCATCAACGAGACCTACACAGGCCTCCTCAAATACCAGGGCAGGTTCTGGCCCGGCAGGCACCAACCGATCATCGACACCGCCACCTTCCAGGCAGCCCAAGAAGTCAGGCGGACCAGAAGACAGGTGGGAGGCCGCGCCCTGGGGTCAGAGTTCCTCCTCGCGGGCATCGCCCGATGCAAAGCGTGCGGCCACACCATGTACACCCAGCCTGAAAGCAAAAGCCTCCGGCGACACGCAGACGGGACACCTTACTGGACCACCAACCACGCCTACTACATATGCGGCGGCCGGATGAAGAAGGGCAATTCCTTCTGCCGGTGCGGCCACATTCCCAAACAGCTGCTGGAGGAAGCCGTTGTCGAACGCCTGAAGAGACGATTCCTCGACGAGCTCCGGTCCGGAAAGTACCTCGAAGAACTCCGCCAGGAAACAGCTGCGCACACCAGGCGAATGACAGCACAGCTCGAGGCAATAAAAGAAGCGATCCGCGAAAAACAACAGGCCATCAACAGGTGGATACAGGCCTTTGAGAAAGGGCAACTCGACCCAGAACGGTTCGGTTCAAGAATCGGCCGCCTCGACGAAGAAATCATGGCGCTCGAAGAAGAACGAGAAAGACTGACCCAACAGCTCCAAAAAACAAGAGAAGAGACGACCAACATCGAGTGGGCACAAGCCATGGCCGCCAAGGTGGACCAGTGGGATATACTCAGCTTCCCCCACAAGAAACAGATCCTCCGCTGCCTCGTAAGCGAAGTCCGGGTATGGCGCAGCACCACCGGGAAGGGAAAGCGGAAAGAACCGGCGGAGGTCGAACTGGAAATCGTTTGGAACACCAACCAACAACCCATACCGGAAATGAAATAACGGACACCGTCAGCCCCCAGCCGCAGCAGCACGGGTTTCCTGCGCCGCAACCGGCTCCGGTTTGCCCCCGCTAGCCGGAGCCCCTTCCCGGAATAGGGCCTCGAGCAGCGCCCGCGCCCACAGCCGGAGCCCAAGATCCACCAGCCGGGGGTTGTAAACGAAGCTCTCGCGGAGCACAACCCGGTACCGCTGCCGCACACCACTCACCTCCCCCCAGTAAACTGCCCAGGCAAGCGTGAAACCGTGCGCCGGGCCAACAAAACACCACCCACCACGCAAACTCGGCCAGCACGTCAATATCAAGCCCCGAGCCATCCCAGGCGCCGGAAGACGCAGCTGCCCACCGCTACTACCGCCACTGCTGTGCAAGCGCCTCGAACATTCCCCGAGTGCCGGGGCCAGGGCACCCGGCAAACCTGCGGAAGCGAAGCGCCCCAAGAAAGGGCCGGTGGCCGCCCCGACCGGGGTAGAACACCAGGCGCGTAGATGGGACCCCATGCATCGGCCGCCGAAGCCAGCTCGACTAGGACCGGCGCGGCAGCCCCCGGACTCGGCCTCGTCAGGCACGGAGCCCGCCAGCCCGGTGTGCTCGTCTCCGGAACGGGGCGGGCAACACACCCCAGTGCATCTCAAAGCCGCCTAGACGTCGAACTCGCCCAGCTCCTCATCCGGAGGGAGCGGCAGCGACACGTAGTGCACGTCACCCCGCCCCTTCACCTCGGCAGCCAGAGCGCGGGCGGCAGCCGACACCGCACGCTCCAGGTCCTCCGGCCCGTGAGGACCCAGCACCGCATACATCACGAGCAGGGACCCCCGGGCCCGCGATCCCTCCCGCACCACCGCCTCGCTCCGCTCCCGCTCGGCCCGGAACCGCCCGTCCGGGGCGTCCCAGCAGTCCACAGCCGCGTCGAACCGGTCCCCCAGCCGGAACGGAAGCACCCGGAAGTCAGGACACTTCCGCGAGGCATACCAAGCCACCACGCGCCGGATGTACTGCGAGCCCGGCAGCACGTCCAGAAAAGCACGCGCCATCCGAGCGGCACCGGAAATCAGAGCATCCGACACAAGAGACCGCACCTTCCGGGCCACGTCGGCCACGGCCACACGCCCGGAGACGGCCTCCTGGGCAAAGTCGTCATACGGAAACAGCTCCACCACGGTACATCCCCCCTACACGTCGAACTCTCCCAGCTCGCACTCGGGAGGAAGCGGCAGGGGCGCGAACCATACCTCCCCCCGCCGGTCCGAGCCCACCCCAGCGCGGACCCC
>Ga0080004_1122710_pt1 | contig 13579 bp, 20 predicted proteins | sample WasSprMetagenome_FD_69207 | JGI IMG/M metagenome (GOLD analysis project Ga0080004, IMG submission 69207) | Sulfidic aquatic microbial communities from Washburn Spring, Yellowstone National Park, USA - WS (SPADES assembly) (version 2) | ecosystem: Environmental > Aquatic > Thermal springs > Hot... | reverse complement strand
GATGCTGTTATCGCGGCCATGCCTAAGATCTTGGAGCATTATTATGGCGCAAGCGGGCCGATAATGCTGAATGAGGCCGGCGACAGGTTGCCGGAAACCTATGTCCTCACCGAGGTAGTCAGCATTGCTGGAGCCTATGAGTGGCGGGACACCGGCTACTACAAAGTGGCAACGGGCGAGCTTTCCTGGAGCTAGCTCGGGAAATATTTTTATCCCTCCATTTTTTACTCCCCGAGGACTGGATGCCCAATCCTATACTGAGGCTTAGAGATCTAGTGAAGAGCTTCGGCGGCTTGAGGGCCGTTGATGGGGTTAGCATGGATGTTCAAGAGCGTACTTTGACGATCTTGATTGGGCCTAATGGGAGCGGGAAGACCACGCTCATAAACCTGATCACAGGGGTCTATAAGCCCGATCAGGGTAAGATCATGTTCGATGGTAAGGATATTACGGGCTTCCCGCCTCATGAGATATTCAGGCTCGGAATTGCTAGGACATTCCAAATACCCCAGCCCTTCCGGAAGCTCACGGTCCTCGAGAATCTCCTAGTCTGTTGCAATAATCCCGGTGAGGGGTTCATAAGCGCCGTGAGAAGAAAAACGTGGATGAAGTTTGAGGAGGAAGCTGTTGAGCGCGCTTTCAAGCTGCTGAAGCTCCTGAACTTGGATCATCTATGGGATCAGGAGTCTTGGAAGCTTAGCGGCGGCCAGATGAAGCTCCTAGAAGTTGGGAGGGCGCTGATGTCGGATGCGAGGTTGTTGGTCATGGATGAGCCAGTCGCCGGCGTGAATCCGACACTTGCTCATGAGATCTTCAGGTCCCTAATTAGGCTCAGGGATGAGCTCGGCATAACGATATTCATGGTGGAGCATAGGCTCGATATAGCTCTCCAGTATACAGACGAGGTCTACGTCATGGCCTCCGGGAGGATAATCTCGAAGGGCAGGCCGGAGGAGGTCGTGATGGACCCGCAAGTCATAGAGGCTTATCTCGGGGGCTGATAAGGAAAATGATCAGCGTCAGGAACCTGAACGCCGGCTACAGGAAACTTCAGATCCTCTTCGACGTGAGCGCGAGCTTTGATCGTGAGAGGATCAACGTGATTGTCGGCCCTAATGGGAGCGGGAAGAGCACGCTCCTTAAGTCGATATTCGGGCTCACCACAATATACTCCGGCTCAATAACCTTGGATGGTGTGGAGCTCGTCGGCAAGGCTCCCCATGAGATAGCAAGAATCGGCGTGGCCTACCTCCCCCAGACGGAGAACGTATTCGAGAGCCTGACAGTTGAGGAGAACCTGAGGATGGCTGGATACGTGCTGGATAAAGGCGAGCTTGAGGAGAGGGTTAAGGAGGTGGCAGAGCTCTTCCCGATCATAAGGAGCTATTGGAAGAAGAGAGCGAGACTCCTGAGCGGGGGCGAGAGGCAGATGATCGCAATGGCTATGGCCCTCCTCAGGAAGCCGAGGGTCATGTTATTCGATGAGCCAACTGGAGGGCTAGCGCCAAAGATCGCGAACGAGGTTCTCTCGAAGATCATAGAGCTGCGAGATACATTGAACATGACAATAATCCTCGTGGAGCAAAATGCGAGAAAAGCCCTCGAGATGGGGGATAAGGCATACTTGCTCGTGGGCGGCAGGCTCATATTCGAGGGCGGATGCCAAGAGCTCCTAAACCACCCGAGGTTCTCAACTCTATATCTCGGAATATCAAGCTAGAGTTGATATGCAGGTTAGACCCGATATCGCCTCGAGGATCATAGAGGCTGTTCTGAGGATCTCGACCTCCAACAAGCCGATAAGTATCATGGAAGTCTCACAAGTCTCCCTAACCTCGATGGATGAGACCCGGAGGATACTGGGCCTTCTCGAGATCGAGGAGAGCGCTGTCCTTAGTGAGGAGGAGAAGGTGAGAGCGATTCTTAATGCGCTGAGGCTGGGTGTTGACGCCAGCTCGCTGGCAAGATATCTAGATTGGAGGGAGTTCGAGAGACTGGCCACGTCGCTTCTTGGCGAGGCGGGATATGAGGTGGAGTGGAATGTGAGGTTATCATATTCTGGCAGGAGGGTCCAAGTTGATGTGATGGCTTATAATGGCAGCATCCTCTTGATCATAGATTGTAAGCGCTGGAATAGGCCCCTAACACCATCAGCGGAGCTGAGGATAAGAGAGGGTCAGGAGAAGAGGCTGTTCCTCCTCAAGAGCCTCATCGAGTACTCATTCAGCCAAGAAGGCTCGAAGATCGTCTACATCATCCCGGCAACCCTCTCACTATACAAATCATCGAAGCCAATTATAGATGGCTTCATCTTCGCGTCGCTGGATAAGCTCAGGGGGGCCCTCGAATACGTGGAGAGATCATTCTTTCAGCTCAGGAATGAGAAGGCCACGGTTCCGAGAGATTTCACGTTAAAGCAGATCGTGCAAAGGCTGCAGGAAAAATCTCGCCCGAGAAAATGTTAAGACAGAATTTTCCGGGAATAATTCGCTTCATAGTGAGAGAATGCTTAAATCTAGGAGGGGAGGCTTCCATCCGAGAAGTATGATCTGGGCAGAGTTCGAGGAAGAAGAATGGGAGGAAGAAGAGGAGGAAGAATGGGACGAGGAGGAGGAATGGGAAGAGGAGGAAGAGGAGGAGTTCTAGAAGCGCTGCCCATCTCAAAGTAACCTCCCTTCTCTCCTCTTTTCTTTCTAAGACCTTTTTTTATCGAATAAACTCTCTCATGGATATACTCTCGCGGGGGTTCTCGGGAATAGACATGCATCTCTTATGTGTGGTAGCTTTAGCATCCACCATAGCATCCTTTCGATCCCGAGCCCGAAACCGCTGTGTGGGACGGAGCCGTACTTTCTCAAGTCTAGATACCACTTATAATCCTCAGGGTTTAACCCCGCTTCCCTTATCCTCTCGATAAGCTGATTGTAATCATGTATCCTTTGACCCCCGCCAACGACTTCTCCATAGCCGCCTGGTGTCAACAGATCAGCATTCTTGCAAACTCGCGGATCAGCCGGGTCGGGCATATGATAGAATGCCTTGGACTCTCTAGCCCAATGAGTCACGAAGAACGGCTTCTCAAACTCCTTAGAGAGCTCCCGCTCCTCATCCGCTCCGAAGTCGTCGCCCCACTTCACGTCAAGCCCCTTTCTCCTAAGGATCTCAAGAGCCTCCGCATATGTTATTCTCGGGTATGGAGGCTTGGCTACATCAGGATCAAGCTTCACACCCAGCAAGTTGAGCTCCTTCTCGGCCTGCTCGCACACTCCCTCTACCATAGCATAGAAAAGATTCTCAATCACCTCGAGGAGATCCTCCAGCTCGGCATATGCGATCTCGGCCTCAAGATGCCAGAACTCCGTCAAGTGCCTCCTAGTCCTACTAAGCTCGGCCCTAAAACTGGGCTGAATGCTGTAAACCTTCTCGAGGCTATAGATGGCCGCCTCTTGATAAAATTGTGAGCTCTGCGTCAGGTATGCCTCCCTGCCGAAGTAATCCAGCTTAAAGAGCGTCGCGCCGCCCTCGACCGCCGCTGTTATGAAGCTGGGGCAGTTTATCTCAATGAATCCATTTTCCTCGAACCATCTTCTAGCGGCCTTGAGGAGCGCCGCCCTAATCTTCATTATCGCCGTAACCCTCGGGCTCCTGATATGCAGGTGCCTATTATCTAGGAGGAACTTGATCTTGATCCCCTTCCTTATCGGGAAATCATCAAGGCTCTCGCCGATAACCTCGATCGACCTGCACCTCAACTCAACACCATCAGGCGCTCTTGGATCATGTTTCACCACCCCGGATACCTTTATCGCGGATTCTCGGCGAAGCCTAGCAACATACTCGAAGGAGCCGTCAGGAACCTCGCCCCTCCTAATGGTTACCTGGATTATTCCCGTGCTATCTCTCAGATCTATGAAGAGGAGGCCGCCGTGAGAGCGCTTGCTCCTAACCCAGCCTAGGAGCGTTGCTTCGCTCCCTTCTGGAAGCTTCTTCACATCCTCTACGTACAACTTTTTCAACATGCCACTAAATCCGGGTTAAAGCCGGGAGGAGCACCTTTTTTCCTTTGCTCGAGCCTCGATGCTTGAGAGGCGGCCTAGGTGTTAGAAAACCTTACAGCCCGCGGGAACTTCTCTCTGCGGGACTAGCGGCACGACGTCATTCTCATTCACGACGGCCGCCAGCAGCATGCACTCAGATGTGACCCCTCTTATCTTCTTCGGCTTAAGATTCACGACGAAGGCGAACTCCTTCCCGATGAAGTCGCTTGGCTGGTAGATATGGCCAAGACCGGCAACAGACTGTTTCTTGAATTCGCCGAAATCAACCATGAGCCTCAGCAGCTTGGCCGCGCCCTCAATCCTCTCCGCCGAAATAACCCGCCCAATCCGGATATCTAGCCTCTGAAACTCGGAAAAATCAACCTCAGCCATGCCCCTATCACGTACCCTAATGTTCTTCACGTATTCATATAAAATTGTTCCCCGAAAAAATCCCGGCTAAAACGATGCATAAAATTATCCGAAACTCTTTTATAGAAGTAAGACCTATTTAAAACCGACAGGTGAAGACCTAAATGGCACGGAAGAGACGAGCTAAAAAGGCTTCGGGTAGAAGGGCTGGCAGGAAGAGGGGCGGCAGGAAAAAGGCCGCCAAGAAGGCTGCTAAGAAGAGGGCTAGAAGGGCGCCCAGGAAGAGGGCTAAGAAGGCCGCTGCACCGGCACCCCAAGAGGCTATAGAGCAGATTTAGCCGCCTAAAAGCCCCCCATTTTTTATGCATACCCACTACATGTACCGGCCTTAGTAGAGCGTATATCTTTCTTCTAACTCCTCCTCTCTGATCGGCTTCTGTCGTATTGTTTCCAGTATTTGGCCGGTTAGTGCTGAGAGGAGCGCTGGCGCTATTAGGATGAATGCTAGGTCTATCGGTCTTGAAATTAGGTCTTTGGCGAGCCCGCTTATTGCGGCCAGCCATGCGTATTGATCCTGCCACGCTGGTGCTGAGAGAAATAGGGAGCCTATCCAGAGCATGATGATCGTCGCGGATGTCAGGAATGTCGCCTTCCCAGCGGCTCCGGGGCTCATAAGTAGGAGGCCCACGACATACCCTACAGCCAGCCAGAGCAGGAGAGGTATCACGCCCAGCGGCGGATATCCCCCGATCATCGGCTGACCAAAGGCCGAGGATATAGGGGCTAGGAGGGGCGTATATGCCCTGAGAAGTATTATGAAGATGTCAAGCTGGCTTGAGGAATGTACTATTGGCTCGTTTATGCTCATGAATAGGCCGGCGAGAGTCATGAGGCCGAGTCCCAGTCCATACCCTGCGAGAGCTCTGCCCATTCTCCCAGCCTCACAGAGCTTCTGCGCTCAAAAAGATTTCCCGCCCCGCAGGCGCCGGATTATTATCAGGCGATGCCACGCGTATTGATCCTAGCTTGTTGTTTAAGGCGGCTAGAAATGGGCTTTTTCCTTAAAAAAGCGAGAGGAAAAATAAAAAGGAAGAAAGATGGAAGAGGTTATCAATTATTCAACGCTGACCTCGTTACAACATGCAACATTTTAATGACCCCCATTACCAAGCAATGTAATAATAACGCCAGCAACCCCGAGCCCCGGGAGGGGTAGGGGTAATGGCCGGAGACCCGGCCAAAGGCTGAACCCTCAAAGAAGAGGGGATGTAGCCCAAACCTCCCCACACCAAATAAGGGGAGGAGGTCGGTCTCTTAAGCACCCCTTACCTCCTAAGCCTCCAAATCATTATTTCCTTTGGTAGCCTCTTCCGCTCGAACTGCCGCTCATAGAGCTCCCTAATTCTTTGTATCGTATCAGCCTCTTCTGGAGCCTTATCAGCTCTCACCCGGGTTATTCTTGCGAAGCGAAGAGCATATCCGGACTTGTATTTCGGGCTCTTTTGTATCTCGTTATATGCGACCTCGACCACTATCCTCGGCCTCACCGTGACCGTGTAGCCATCATCGCTGATCCTGAGCTCTAGAAGCCTCTTGGTCATCCACTCGAACTCCTCATCCGTTAACCCTTTGAATGTTTTCCCAACCACCTCGAACTCCCCGGTGGTGGTGTTGTAGGCGGCAAGATGGTAGTTGCTGAGCCAACCCATCCTCCTCCCATGCCCCCAGTCGGCGGCCACGATCACGAGGTCGAGCGTGTCAGCGGGCTTGATCTTAAGCCAGAGCCTCTCCCTCCTGCCGGGCCTATAGGGTGAATCGAGGTTCTTAGCCATGAGCCCCTCATGCCCCTCCTCCATCGCTCTCCTCATAAAGGCTTGAACCTCCTCGATGCTCGACGTCACTATCCTCGGCGCGAGATACTCCGCTGGGATCAGTTTCTCGAGGAGCTCCCGCCTCTCCCAGTAGGACATGTCGAGGAGCTCTCGACCATCTAGGTAGAGGATGTCGAAGATCCAGAGCTTGAGTGGGATCCGCTCAGCTTCCTCCTCAACTTCCCGAAGCCTCCTGAATCTTCTCAGGAGCTCTTGGAAGGGCATCGGGCGGCCTGTCTCATCAACCGCCACCACCTCGCCGTCCAATACTATCTCGCGGAAACTCGATGAAAATCCCCTGACGGCCTGAACTATGTCGGGGAGGCTCCTAGTGACCTCGCTAAGCCTCCTCGAGAATATCCTGACCTCGCCATCCCTCACGTGTATCTGGACGCGGGCTCCATCAAACTTATACTCGAAGCTCATGGGCTTCTCAGACTCCTTCAAGAGCTGCTCCAAGTCATGACACATCTCAGCGAGCATGGGTCTTACGGGCCTGAAGACCTGAAGCCTCACAGACTTAATCGCCTCCCTTCCACCTCTCAGCGCGAGCTCTACGAGGTCTCCAAGCCTCCCTAGAAGCATGAAGGCTCTCTGAACCTCATCTGTCGAGGCTCCGGTTAGCTCGGCTATGGCCTCTAGGACGAGGCCTTCGTTAGCGCCATGCTGCATCTCACCCATCAGCTGCTTGAGAAACCACCGCTTCTCGAAGTCGCTCATCCCGGCCAAGAGACCTCTTAGAATCGCCAGCTTTCTCTCCCTAGAGCCGGGCCCCCTCAGCCTCGAGATCTCGCGCAATCCATTCCATACATCAAGTATTGTCGGCGGCTCGGAAGCTAGGAGCGTCGTCTGCCCAGCCTCCTCAAGCAACTGATAGATCGCCGCCGCCCCGATCTCGAGCTTATCCTCATCACCCTCCGGCGCAACCCGCCCTATCAGGAGAAGGATCGCGGGTGCAGCCTCCTCGGGCCCAACCTCTTGGAGGAGCTTCACGATCTGAGCAACTTTATCCTTCCTACCGCTTAGAGCATTTATGGACTCGCATGCTCTCGCGAGTCTAAGGTATGGTGTGCCGCCCATCTTTACTCGATGGCAATTCTCATGCCTTTAGGCTTTTGAACCGGAAGTCTTAGGATTAGGACGCCTTCTCTGTATATTGCCCTCGCTGCTGATGGATCAACATCCCTCGGAAGCTCTATGAGACATCTGTAGCCCTTCATCCTGAATAGCCTCGCCCTTGCAGCCTTCTCCTTTAACTCCTCAGAGAAGCCGGCCTCAACCATGAGATCCTGCTCCCTGACATTTACATTTATCGAGTCTTTTGATGCTCCCGGGATCTGGACAATGGCGACCACCTCGTCGCCATCAACATAGACTTCGTGCTCGGGTACTAGGTAATCCATCACCACCCTAGCGCGGCTAATCACGGGCTCCGCCGCCCTCAAGGCGGAGTCCATAATCCTCGAGAACTCCCTTATCACCTGCTCAATCCTGCGCCTTAGCTCCCGTTCAAACTCCTCGGGTGAGAACTCCGATACCATCAAAACATAATTACATCATGGCGCGATTTAATATTTCCAATGCGCATAGTCTTAGCGCCTACCTCCTTGCCGGGCCGCCTTCAACGAGTTGTTCCTTCAAAATTATTATCGGCCTACCTTCTATTATCGCCCTAACCAGCTTCTCCCTCCCGCTCTCCACAAGCCTCCATACGGTATTTCTCGAGACATTCATCATCTCCCCCGCCTCCTCACATGTCAACTTCTCCAACTCCACTAATCTGAGGGCCTCAACCTCGGCCACATCCAAGTATATCGGATCATCAGCTTGCTTAGGTAAAGGCTCAAGCCTGTCAATGAACCTCTCCATAGATATTGTTACTGGCTTTGGGAGCCGGCCCACCCTACCGCACCTATGCCTTCTACACCAGCATCTGTGCACGTGTTACGTGATTAGTCACAAAATTTAAATATTTCGTGATATATCACATAATCGAGAACATGGGCTGGAGAGGTTTAGGATGGAAGCATTGGCATTGGCCTAGTGGATGGTGGTGCCCCAGACATCCATGGCCGCCTCCATGGGCTGGAATCCACGCCCCCGCCTACTGGTATAGGCTAGATCCAAGCGAGGAGCTGAGGATGCTAGAGGAAGTCAAGGAATTTTTGCTAAGCCAGTTAGCTGATATCGAGAAGAGGATAGATGAGCTAAAGAAACCCGGTGAAGAGAAGAGGTGAACTATCATGGATGTTTTGACAATCATTTCGTTGATAGTTTTCGGACTATTAGCCGGAATCTTGGGGCGGATTTCTGGGGACGGGCGGGTGTGTGATAATGCTCCCAGCATTATACTTCACTATACAATTACAGCTTGTCAATGGCTATAGGAACCACCATAACAGCCGTTATCATCACAGCTGTATCAGGTTCAATCGCGCATATCAGGATAAAGAACGTCGATTATAGAACAACATTAATCGTAGCCATCTCCGGGGGATTGGGCGCTATTATGGGCTCATTAATATTCCAATTCTTGACAGCTGAGCTTCCAATACTCAAGATAATACTTAGCCTGGTGTTTCTATACGTCTCAATAAGGATGATTTATGAGGGACTTTTACGCGGGAGAAGTGTTGAGAAGATGGGGAATGTTGTGCCTGGGACAGTCTTGTCAAAAGCTTTGATCGGATTTATTATCGGAATCCTCACTGGAATAGTTGGACTGGGAGGAGGCTACGCGTTAGTTCCATCCTTTATATACCTGCTGGGATCACCTGTAAAAATAGCCGTTGGAACATCATTAACATCGTTTATAAGCATGGCTGCGATATCAGGCGGCTTCAAGATCGTTCAGGGAGTGGTGGATGTCGCGGCCGCCCTCTCGCTTGGAGCGGGGACAGCGATAGGGGCGCAGATAGGCGCCAAACTCGTGCCAAAGGTCCCAGCGTGGCTGATAAAACTGGTCTTCGGAATAGTCTTCCTATACGTTTCACTAAAATTCATACTTGACGTTTTCGGAATTAGGATCTAAAAAGGATCCTTCGACGATCTTAAGGTTTCATTGCCTTACCCCTTACTTAATTTTTATATTAGAGAGACATGGGTTATGGCTCAGTATTTTCACGGAGGTTTGGGGGCGCGTTATGGCGCGGTGCTCCGTCTGCGGTAAGGAGATCTTGATGCCGTTTAGATGTAGTTATTGTGGGGATTATTTCTGCGCTGAGCATAGGCTTCCGGAGAAGCATGATTGTCCCGGGCTCTTCGCGGCAGCCTCGCCATATGAGAAGGAGCGGAAGAAGCGTGTCGAGGTTGAGGATTGGGAATTGTTGCCTAGGACGAGGCCGTCGAGAAACCGGCTCAGCCCCTCATCGCGTGACGAGATAATTCATCTAAGCATCGGCGCTCTTCTAGTGATCTTGGTGGGCTTCTCCATAATAGGCTACAATTTCAGGATCCCGCCGGTTTTCCTCGCAGCCTATATCGCGGGCTTCGTGGCCTCCTTCCTGATCCATGAACTTGCCCATAGAGGCTATGCGAGGTCCAAGGGGCTCTATGCTAGGTTTAAGCTCGACCCCATGGGGGCAATCCTGACGCTCGTCACCTCAATACCATTCATGCCATTCAAGATCATAGCTCCCGGGGCTGTGGTGATCTTCGGGGTTGCGCCGATCGAGATTCTAGGGATGACCGCCCTAGTAGGCCCTCTCTCGAACATATCGCTCTCAGCCATCCTCATGATCACGGGGCTCGCCATGCCATTCCTAGCCCGCATCCTCCTGCCACTAAGCCTCCTAAACGCCTTCATCGCCCTATTCAACCTAATACCATTCGGCGAGCTCGATGGAAGGAAGATCCTGGCCTGGAGCCCCTCGAGATGGGCCATCGCCTTCGCCGCGAGCATAATCCTGCTCATCGCAGCATGGTTCAGGGTCTACCTATAAGGTGGCCGGTCCTCTTGGATGATATAGAAGAGGCCGGGTGTTCTGGGGGTGGTGGGGCCGCCGGGATTCGAACCCGGGACCTCCGGCGAACTGTCCCAAACAGAACATTTGTTTGAGACCCCAGGCCGGTATCCTACCATGCTGGACGACGGCCCCACCGACAACACCTACTTAACACTTCTAATTTTACTCTTTCCCCGGCGGAGAATAGCATGACGAGAAGCCATTAAGCCTCCCATCATTTGGCGAGCTCTAGTAGGCTGTGACACTCTTGACCTTCGGTATCTTGAGGAGCTCGTTAAGCCCCTCTCCCGATAGGGGCTTCTCGAGGACTAGTATGAGTTTTGGCTCTGGGAAGAGCTCGGGATCCTCGGCCACGGCCTGTCTTATGCTTATATTCTCCTTGGCTATTATCTCGGCCGCCCTCGCTATTATGCCGGCGGCGGTCGGGTCGGCCCTTATCTCGACAACATAAAATCCAAGCTCCTTAGCCACTGGCGCGAGGAATGCCCCAGCCGGCCTTATTCCCGTGAAGATCTTCCTCAGCATCTCATCCTCAAGTATCTGCTGGACGGTCTTCCTGACTATTCGTCTATCAACCCCCGCGGCTTTCGCGAGCGAGCTGTCCGGGACCTCCATGGGGCCAACAACGATCTTACCCTGCTCATTAACTCCAATACCATTCTCAATCATAAGCTTCGCAACCTTCAATCGCGCGGGGAACTCCTGAAAACGGGCAGCTATCCTACGCCACACAAATAAAGATCCATTGGAGCGGATTTATGCATTACTCCTCGGTTTCAGGTATGCCGTCCGCCAGCCCCGCGCATTAGATAGGCCGCCATCGCGATTAATGCGGCTAGCGGCGCGAATATCAGTTGTGCATAGGTTGAGCCAAATAGCTCAAACAGCATGCCGGTGGCTATCGTTGAGATGAATGAGCCCAGGGTTGCGAAGGCATAGACCATGCCGGATAGAGCCCCGCCAATCTCAGGGTAGATTGAAGTCACCCAAGCTATGATCGTCGGATATGCTGGAGCTAGTAGAAGACCTGAGGATGACCATAACGCTATCCTCATGTAGACTGATATTGGGAACGAGGCCGAGAGCATTAAGATTGATGAGAAGCCCCCGGCAATCACTAGAACCTTCCAGTATCCGATCCTATCTATGAAAGGGGCCCATAGAAGCCTTCCCAAGCCGCTTAGCCCCCAGAACAATCCCACGGCTAGGCTCGCCTCTATGAGAGATGCTCCTTGGTCGCTTAATATCGATGGGAGCCACGTGGTTATGCCAAGTTGATTCGCAACTATGAGGAATGGTATCATCATCAGTGGAAGTATACTTAGAACCTGCTTGGGCTTTATGCTTCTCGGCTCGCGAGATGTGCTTGACTTATTTTTACCCAGCTTTATCCCCGTGATCAAGCTTGCAGCGAATGAAGCTAGGAGTAGGGGGGACATCATGAGATATCCAACCCTCCAACTACCATAAGACAGGGCTATGTAGGCCGCTAGAACCGGGCCCAAGGCCGACCCGATGTTCCAGCCTATGTGAAGCAAGTTTATCGCCATCCCGCGTCTCTCGCTGAAGATATCCGAGACGAACGCGTTCACGGAGGCCTCGAAAAATCCTATCCCTGCTCCAATTATGAAGAAGGATGCTCCGAGGATTAATGCGCTTGGCGAGCCCGAGATCAGTAAAGCGCCTAGCCCCATCATCATGAGGGAAAGGGAGACCAGCCTTATAGTCCTTGGAGGAGCCTTATCGGATCTGCAACCCTCCTTTTCGTCGTTTTCCTAACCCATTCTATGAAGACCGCTAATACGAATTCGCTAACATTTTTATCTTCCATCATTCTCCAGAACTCCTTAACAGCTCCTCATTCATCTACTTCCACCTTTCCCTTACTACATGTACCCGCATCATTAATGATGGGCTTCGGCTTTATGGTATGCTTGTCTCGGCGGTCTTCAGCTTGAATAACACTGCGTCCCACATTTCCTCCCATACATCCCCGAGATATTCGATCAACTGATTCCAGTCCATTATCTTGATCATGTCGCATCTTGTTACGCGCCTGTCGCCCTCACATATACCTCTGACGACGAAATACTTGACCTCGTCCCCCCTCCCTGAAAGGTATTACGAATATCTGCTCCGATGTTTTCTCATCACCATAGAACCTTATGTTCAGCCAGCCTCCCGGCATCTCTATGTAGGCCGTGTATCCCCCTTCCTCGGGGCTGGGTGAGGCCGAGGCCACCCCACCCCTCCTAACATCCTCCACCATCATACTATGCATCGCCTCCCTATCCTCCTCCCTCTCCAATAGGCCGGAGAGCACCATCATTATCGTGCCCTCGCCATGTCTAACATCCACGCCAAGCCACCTCACGTAACACCTGCCACAAGCCTCCCCCTATTTCTTGGGCTCTCCCCTGATTGGGGAAATAAAAAATGGGGGTTATGTGGGCTAATAGTCCTCCGGGCATATGTCGTCCTCTGTTATCGGCTGGTCTTTCAGGAACTTCTCCGCGGCCTCTATATCGTTGAATAGTATCGAGGTGTCCATGGTATGGTGACGGCTGTGGTATAAGGGTATACCGAGGATTGTTCAAATGCACGCGGCTGGGCAAGGTATTCAACGCCGACATCATTGCGGCACGAAACATTTTAATGACGGCGACGTCGAACAATACCTCGATGACACCAGTAACCCCCGAGCCCCGAAGAGGGGAGGGGGTAATGGCCGGAGACCCGGCCAAGGGCTGAACTCCCGGAAGGGGGGATGTAGCCCAAACCTCCCCACTCAAGCGGGGAGGAGGTCGTGGCGTAGAAGATGTACGAGGAGAAGCATAACGCCCATAAAAGCTTTCTCGAGATCATGTATCAGCCCTTTTACACCGCCTTATCTTCTTAAAAATTTTCGCATCTCATCACCCCTGAAAGCAGAGAGCTCCTTCAATATCGTGATCTCCTCGATCTTTTCTTTGCCCAATAGCTCCCAGATTATTCCTCTCGGCCTCCCCTTCGCAGCCTGCACTCTGATGAGCTTTGTTGGCGTCGCGATTATGTCTAACGTTAGGTCGTAAGGGTCTCTTGGAAGCCTCTCCACGAGCTGGAGGTCATGGATGTTAGTTGCTATAGTTATGTCCGGGTCTATCCTGCCGTATTCTAGGAGGATTGCGTATTCGAGCTCGCTGTATCCCCCGCCCTTCCCGAGCCTGAGACCGTCCCTTGTCGCGGCGACGGACCCCGTGACGATAAGATCTATCCTTGGCAGATCTCTCGGATGCATTTTCCTGCCATAGATGAATGCTCCTCTTATCGTCGAGGCGTATTCTAGCTGTCCTCG
>Ga0080004_1122462_pt1 | contig 13583 bp, 34 predicted proteins | sample WasSprMetagenome_FD_69207 | JGI IMG/M metagenome (GOLD analysis project Ga0080004, IMG submission 69207) | Sulfidic aquatic microbial communities from Washburn Spring, Yellowstone National Park, USA - WS (SPADES assembly) (version 2) | ecosystem: Environmental > Aquatic > Thermal springs > Hot... | reverse complement strand
AAAATCTGTTTAAATTGGTGTGTCAGACAAATATTTTAAAGTAAATTTTCCAAGTTTCCTTATGGCAGAAGAAACTTATGAAATTGAATTGGAAGATGTGGGAGAAAAATTAGAGCAAGTAAAAGTTTCGAACTTAGTTAGAGAAGAATTAGCCAAGAGAAAAATAATATCAGAAGGGCAAAGCGTAGTAGTTCCAGAAGGAGCATATGAAGAAGAAGCAGATAAGTATGGATACATTTACTTTCACTATCCTTTTGAAGTTTTCGAAGAAAAAGGTCAAGAAATTTTATTTACTGGAACAGTTTATGGAAAAGCATTACCAACGAGAGAAATAATGTATATGACGATAGAAATTCCGAGAGAAAAGGCAAAACTTGATAAAGTCAGCTAAAGGTCGTGAGTGAAATCGTCTTCCCAACTCGCTATTTGGTCGTCAGTAGTGTATGGTGGTCTGTAAATAGTAAATCTATATCTATCTGTTGCTCTCTCAAATGCTTCTCTTACTTCAATATAATCCCTTCTTCTCCCTTCAACTAAAACTGAAACCCTTTCGTAAGAATAATCCCTTATTTCAAGAATAGGTCTCTCTGGAACTCTCGCATAACCTTTAGCCCACATTTCTTTTTCCAACTTGCTCATAGGAACTTCTTCCAACAATTTCTGCCAACTCTTTGGCAACTTATCTTTTTCTATCCACTTGCTCCAAGTTAAAGCACCTATTCTTCCAGTAGGAGAACGCCAAGTCATCATTCTCAACTCTTGCTCCTTTATCAAAAACCTTATAGCTTTGTCGTATCTGTTAAACATTTCCTTTCTATCAGAACTGTAGCTTCTAAAGTATGGCGGTGATTCAAAAGTTAGCTCCCAAATGACTTGCGTGCTTTCTTTAGCATCTGGTCTTTGATATGGACATCTCACAATTCCAGAATAAGTTATCCTCCAGAAGTAAATTCTCCTTCTTGTTGGCATCATCCTTCTTATAGCTCTTAAAGCAGTTTCTCTCATCCTTCTTATAACATCAGCAAGAAAACCCAAGCTAACTTGCCCTTTCACTTAATCACCTTCATTTTCTTTATTTGTTTTAATGATTTTAGTTTTATCCATCTACCAGCATTTTTGTTATTCTTGTTGTCGAACAAAATCGAAATAACTCTGTCTTGCCTAATTCTAATTTTATCGACAGCTATTCTCCCGTAATCATCTCCAATTTGCTTCCTAATTTTCATAACCATAGCTTTTGGCAAATACAAAGGGATTTTTGTTTTAGAATCACAAACTACAAAGTGAAACCCTCTTCCAGATGAGCTTCTTCTAAAGTAAATATCAAAATCTTTCCCAAATCTTTTCAATAATTTTTTAGCGAATTTAAGAGCGAGTTTTTTGTTATCGGCATCAAAATTAAGCATAGCGTAATCCATTTTGTTGAACAAATCCATCAAAAGCCACTTGCCAGATTTATCGTAAATGCTCCATTCTCTCACATCATCACCGCTTTTCCAAAAAGTTTTGTGCTTTCAAAAAATATCTTTGGTAAAATTTCTTGCAAAAAATGTGAAATTAAAATTCCAAAAATTATTGTGAACAATATCAACAAAATTGTAATCAAAATTGTCTTTCTCTCAATGGATTTACGATTCATAATATCAGTTATTGTAAAAGCTTAAATATTTATCGGTTAATGAATATTATGGCAGAGGAAATCGTCAAAGAAAAAGTCAATGTAATGCTTGACTTGAGAATAGATGGAGCAAAGATTAAAAAAATTAAGGACGCTTTAAAAAATAAGCCAAAAGGATTGACGATAGCAGAAATATCTAAGGAAACTGGTTTTGGAAGGATAACAGTAAAGAAGTACTTGCTCTATCTTTTAAGCAAAAAAGAAGTTGAAATGAGGCAAATTGGAGTTGCTAAGGTATTTTATTTGAAGGAGTGATTGTGGGGAAGGAAAGGAGGTAGATAAAATGTTTGATTGGTTAAAGAGATTGTTTAAAAAGGAGGAGAAAATTGATTGGAGTAAAGCAAAATTAATTCAAGACACGAAGAAAAGAATTGTCCCAATTGACATAAATCCACCAGAAGAGCCAAAGAAACCTTTGCTCGAGCATCTCGAACAATCAAAAAATGAATTAAAAGACGCAGAAAAGGTAAGCAAGGAAAGTTTCAAGATTTACGAGGGATTTTTGATTTGTGATAGGGATAGGCTTGATGAAATAGAAAACGCTTTGAGAAGAATTATAGAAAAAGACCCAACATTCCCAAAAATCGACAGAGTTGGTGCTCTAATTGTTTTAAGGGGTAATAACAAAGACGAGCTACACAAGAAATTGAGCTGGGTTGTAAATAACATTGATGGAGCAAAAGGATATTGGGTAAGAACTTTAGAGTGAATTAGAATGATTTTGATGTGCCCCTATTGTTTAAACATTTGGGAAAGCGACGAAAGATTTGGAAAGTGTCCAAAGTGTGGGGCGGAGTTTAAGCCAACTGATGGGCTGTGGGCTGTCGTTTTGAGATGGTGATGATGAAAAGTAAAAAGAAAATGAAAGAAATAATTGATAAGCTCGGAATTGCCATACAGAATAGCGGAGATAGATTGGAAAAAATTGGAGCATTTTTTAGAGATTTGAGTATAGAAGTTGGGAAATTAGATAAAGAGGTAATACTTTCTAATGTCCGATTGAGTTTGGGAGATATTGAAGAAGAAATTAAGAAGATAAGGAAAGCGATTTCTTCTTACAAAAAAGAAATTAAAAAGATTTAAAGCTTTGTAGGAAAAATGCTATTATCTGGTTTGGTAAGCTAATCTTCGGTCGGGTGTGGCAATCTGCGGTAGTGTAAGGATATTTTTACTCTCCTGTCGTTCTTTTCAATCCTTACCTCACCAAACCCAACCCACCCAAACCTGACAAAACCGAGCATGACCACAGAAAGCCTTAGCCACACCTAATACTACCTCAACAAACTTTTGAGTTTAAAAATATGATGGATGGTTGGAATATTATTAAAAACGCATTAATTTTAGAAGGAAAAATAAAATCCTCGCCTCACCAAACCCCACCAAGCCCTACGATTACCTAACACGACCAAAGAAAACCCAACCCTAATAAAAAATATTATTACAAAAGCTTAAAAATGTTGAAAGCTTTAAATACTTTTGTTAACAATAGTATACTATGGCAGTCATTAGAGTTAGTGAGAAGGTAAAAAAAGAACTGGCAAAAATGAAAATTCATCCAAGGCAGAGCTATTCGGAAGTGATTGAAGAATTGATAAAAAGGGTGAAGAAAAAATGAAAGTTACAGATAAAGATTACATTGAGGCAAGAGAATATTTCGGCGTATCAGCGAGTTGGCTAAAAGTAGAACTATCAGAATACATAGACGAAATGGAAAAAGGAGACGCAAGTTGGAGTTGGTTTTTAGAAAAAACTCTTGCTGTTTTGTATAAATTAATGAGGGGGAGGGGTAAAAATGGAAGAAAAAATATTGGCAATTGAAGAAATAAAAACTGTTCCAGAGCTTTATCCGAGAAGCAAGGTAAGTTGGCTAACAGCTTACGACTATTCTCAAAAAATGAAAGCTGGTGAAGTTTTTCCGCCTGTTGTTGTAGCTTATTACAACAATGAGTATATATTAGTAGATGGGTGGCACAGAATTGAAGCCCTGAAAATTTTAGGAGAAAAGTATGTTAGGGCACAAATAATTAAGCCAAAAGATGAGAAGGAAATATACATTCAAGCTGTAAAGCTCAACTTAAGGCACGGTAGACCTTTATCTCCTTACGAAAAGGCTTTAATCGTCAAGAAATTGGAAGGATTTAACTTCACAAAAGAGCAGATAAGCGATATTCTAAAGATACCGCTCGATAGCTTGGAAAGATTTGTTGCCGATAGAGTTAAGAGAGTTTCTATTGGAAAGGAAATTGTAGTCAAGAAAGTTTTGTCTAATGTTGAGCTACCGCCAGATTTTGATACAAGCATACAAGAAAACTTGTCTGCCAGAAATCAGATAAAGCTTTTAGATGAATTAACAATTTTGCTCGAAAACAATCTTATTGAGATTGATAACGAGCAGGTTAAAGATAGGTTAATTAAGGTATATTCGCTAATACAAGACCTTCTTGCTAAATTGGGGGTGATAGAATGAATTCGAAGAAAAATAGATATGGAAAGATACATGTTGTAATAGAGGGGACAACTCCCCTATTAATGAATAGGTTAGCTATAGAAAAGCTAAAACGGGGGTCGATAGAATGAATTTGAGGTCCTCTCAGGTGCTGTGGGGTTCGGTTAGGAGGTGATATATATGTCGAAAAATAGATATGGGAAAATATATGTTGTAATAGATGGAAGAACTCCACTATTAATGAATAGGTTAACTCCAGAAAAGCTAAAAGTTGAAAACAGAAGCGGGAAAAAAACAGAAATAATACAGCAATACGACCCAGTAGAAGAAGCAAAGCAAAGTGCCTACATAGATGTAATAGATGGAAAAGAAACTCTATACATTCCAGCAGAAGCAGTATATCAATGTATCTTGAACGCTTCGAAAATATACAAATCTGGAAAATTCAAAATGAGAGACCTTTTGGCTGGTTCGATAATGATTGAACCAGAGAAAATACCATTAGGGACAAAGGAGTATGAAGTTGACATCAGACCTGTAAACATCAAAGGTTCGAGAGTTTTGAGGGGTAGAGCAAAAGTTCCAAAATGGAAGGCAGAATTCTACATAATTTACGATAAGACGCTGTTATCAGACACAAAGCTTCTAAAAACAATTCTCGAAGACGCAGGAGTGAGAGTAGGTCTTCTCGATTACAGACCGCAGAAAGGCGGACCATTCGGTACATTCGTAGTTACCAAATTCGAGGAGGTCGAGTAAGTGACAGTAGGCGACTTTTCGCTCTTCCTCTTAACCCTATTTTTTGTTTTTCTCGCAGTTTTTGTATTTTACATTAGGTTTTTCTCTTGTCAGCATGTTCAGGTTTGTAAGTTGATTTATTATAGCAAAGATGGTCCAAAAATGTATGATATTGATTGCGATTTAGTTTACAGCAGAGCTAAAAACACTACTGGTGCTGAACTAACGAGAGTTGCTTGTAGCGATGAAGTTTTATCGATTTTGGAAAATATGACAAACCTTACTCTAAAGGGTAAAAAGTGCTGGTATAATTGCTGTTATACAGATGGCAGTTATTGTTCTGGTGGGAAAGCTGTTAATATTCAAGCTATTGAAATTTTCGAGGGTGGTTAGATGTCAAAAAGTAAATTAAGAAACTTTGAAAATGGAGATGAGAATTGTGAATAAGAAAAGGTGGAATACTGTAGATTACATCATTTTAACCTTGGCAGTATTAGATTTAGCTGGAGCTATCTCAGCATTAGTTGGAGCCATAGTTTATTTCGCTGGATTTAAGCAATATTTGATGATAACATTTTTGTATGTATACAATATTTTGCTCTTAGTATTTTTCACCACAATTTTGTCAAAAATGGGAGGTGAGAAAAATGATAACAAAATGGGCTTTGATAAAAAACGACAAAAAAAGAGAGCTAACATCAGTGGAGATTAAGTTTAAAGATGGGGAAGAAATAAACGAGAAAAATGCTTTGAAAAAGGTAAATAAAATAATGAAGCTCGATGAGAATGATGAGTTAGTTGGAATTTATGATACTGAGAGCGAAGCCAGATTGGTGGCAGAGAGAATAAAGGAAATTGACGAGCAAATAGCTATGAAAAATGCTCAAGAAATTATAATAAATTTAACTCAAGGTTTTGCCGCTTTACTTGCTCTTCCATTCATAGCGGCAGAATATTACAAACAATGGCTAAAGTTTCTCCATTCTCAAATGGATTACTATGATGTAGATAAAGGAAAGTGGGTTAAGAGAAGCTTGATTTCAAGAATTAAAGAAAAATTAGGAGGCAATAAATAAAAATTTATTCAACAATCTTTAATCATAGGTGAGAAATATGATACTGTTAGTTCCGAACAGCAAGAAAGATGAAATTGAATGGAACAGATATAAAATATACTATTTTCTCGACTTTGACCTCGATAACCTTGTAACATCTTTTGGGTTCAGCCAAGCAAACATTGACAGGATAGAAGACAAGGAAAATGGAGTAATAATTAGATACTTTGTTGTCGATGAAATAAGAGAGCTATACGATATTTTCCCTCTCGGCGAAATTGATGAATTTCTCGAAGAGTATTATGAAATAACAGAAGATTTGCCAGATTTCGATGATAGAAGAAGCGTCGAGAGATGGGTCATTGCTGCAAAGGTTTCTGAAGAAATTGAAAGGTTGAAAAGGCAGATAGAAAGAGAAATGATTGAAAGGTTGAGTTTTTTCAAGGGCTGTATCTTTGTCGAAGTAATATCTGGCTCGAGGGAAAAAGCAAAAGAATTGATAAAGCAGAAGTTCCCAAATTATGAAATTATAAGTGATTAAAATGATAGCAACAGAAGAATATTTCGAAGCTGGTAAAATATGGTCTCAACTTTCTTTGATTTCTTTATTAAAAGATAAAATAGAGAAAGCTTCTTAAAGGAGGTAGATAAGAATGAATGAAAATGTTGTTTTCGTTGGAAAGAAACCTTTAGTAAAATATGCCTATGCTGTTGTGACGCAAATATCAAATGGACAAAAAGAAGTCCACATAGTAGCGAGAGGAAAGCAAATCTCGAGAGCAGTAGACACATTCAACTTATTGAAGAGAAAATTCTTAAACAACATAAAGCTCAAAGAAGTAAAAATTGGTAGCGAAGAAGTTGAGAGAGAAGTTCAAGGAAAGGGTAAAATAAAAGTAAGAGTATCGTTCATAGACATTACAGTAACTCTCTCTTAGGGCATTCTGGCTTCTTCTGACAAATAAGCAATTGCCTTGCTTAGCAATCTAATTGCCCTTCTCCAATCTTGCTTAGCTACTTCTACAAAGTATTGTTTGAGCAAATCCTCTGCGTATTTACCGAGAAAATAAACCCAATCGCCAGTAAACCTTTCCATCAATTCTATATCCTTTTCTGGAACATTGTAAAAAATTCTTGTTTGCGGTTCTTTCTCTTTTATACCACCGAAGCAACTTGCAATTACCGCAGGTTTTCCATCTACTTCAAAACGCTTACCAGCATACCTTGTTCTGAAAACAGGCAGTCCCTTTGCGTCTATACACTCCTTAATAAACTTAACTACTTCCTCTGGCTTGTATTCCACTTTTTGAAGTTTGACTTCTACCATAGCCATTCCCCAAGAGCCTTTTCCAATTTTTCCTTATCAACTTCTTTTATGTATTTCTCAAACAAGTATTTCCATTCCCCGCTGAGCTTCTCCATTATTTCATAATCTTCCTCGGGGACATCATAAAACACTCTGCTAAATGGCTCTTTGTTTGGACCTTCTCCGCCCCAGCACATTACTACTACAGCCCTTTTCCCATCTACTTCAAATGGTCTTCCTGCGTATTTTGTTCTAAAAGTTGGAACCCCTTTAGCGTCTAAACATCTTTTTATGAAAGCAATTACATTTTCTGGAGTATACTTATATCTCGGCAAATGTAATACTATTCCATCTGTCATTTTTTTCACCTTTCAATCGCCCATCGCTCTTTTCAACATTTCCCTCAATCTCGAAATTTCCTCTGGACGAGGTTTCCACCTGTATACTGGCTCTATTTCTGTTCTTGCACCTATCTCATCGAGCTCCCAAATATACCAGCTACCGTATTCTCCTTCAGGAACATAAGGCGAAAATGTCCAACCCGACCAAGTGAATTTTGTATCTTGCTCTGTGGCAATCCACATCCATCCTGGTATTGTCCAAACTCCATAAATCTTTCTTTTATACTCCTTCATAAGCTCAATTCTCTTCTTTAAATGCTCTATGTCAATTCCTGCCCTCTTTCCTATTTCTATTAACTTTTCTTCAATCTCTGGAGTAATTTCAATTCCTCTTTTTTCGTCCATATTTTTACTTGAAAAATCGGTTTAAATTGATTTGTCAGACGCTATAATTCTTCTTCGTCTTCATAATCTTCTTCGTCTTCCCATTCTTCCTCGTCTTCCTCTTCCCAAATATCTTCGTCTTCTTCCCACTCTTCTTCCTCTTCTTCATATTCTTCTTCAGTTTTTTTCTTTGCCATTAGGTCTCACCATCCTTTTCCATTTACCAAAGAACACCATTTTAATCTCATAGTTTTTACTATTTAAAGCCACTTTTTTGAACCATTGCTCGACTATCCACTTAGGAACACGGGTATCTCTAATTATTTGCTCAATATCAACCCAATCATTTTTGCTTTTTATGTATTCTTCAATTACCTGCCAGTAATTCATTCACTCCACCACAGCTTTATTTATGTCTTCTGTCCATCTTTCATACCTTGCCAAAAAATCTTTGAAATATTGAACCTCAAACTTTTTCCTCTCCTCTCTGTCTTTAATTTTTCTTGATTTAGAACGAACATTCATTTCTTGTAGCTCGAGAATTTTATCTATTGCCTTCTCAGGAATACCCTTTTCCTTCATTTTCTTCTTGAATTCTTTTATCAACGGCTCAATTTCCTTTTTGCTCTCAGGTAACATTTAGCTCACTCCAGCCAATCGTTTCAGCTCTCTCGATAATTTGAACGTTTGCAACCTTCTAAGCAACGATTTTTCTGTCTCAAAAATTTCTCTGCTTGTTACCAAACCTTTTCTCTGCAGTTGCGTTAAAACATCATCTATTATCGCCATTTTTTCTTCAGCTGTTAATGGCTTTGGGGAGAGAGTTAACACTAAAGCTTCCACTACATCTTTTACTGTTATTTCTCTTCTCTCTGGCATTTATTCACCTATTGCCTTTCCCAAAATCTCTTTGGCTTTCTCATTAACAGTTTTCTTAAATTCTTCAACCTCTATCGGATAAGTCTCTCCAGTAAATATTGAGAAGGACCTTGTGTAGTAATCAACATATATGTCTTCAAACTCGTCAAGGAACTTCTGCTCCTCTGGTGTGAAAGGAGTATCTTTGTAGACAATCAACGATACATTTGAAGCAAAAACATTAGATGTTGGTAATATTCTTTTCTGAACATTGAAACCAGCTTTTCTCAACAACTCAATTGCTGTGTTTAGATATTTCTCGTTTTCTTCTGGACTACTTCTAACAACATAAGAAAGGTCTATTATCTTTACTCTTTTCTTGTCTTCTTCTGGAATTTCATAAGTATAATAACCTCTCCAAGGGTCTATGCCAACCCATTTCTTTTTAAGCTTTATCTCTGCCATATTTTTACTTAAAAAATTGGTTTAAATTAATTTGTCGGACACAAGCTTTTAAACTTCTTTACAAACTTTTAATTAGGTGAAAATATGGCTGAAGTAAAAGAGTTAATGTTCGCTGGGCTTGAACTGACTGGAGCACCAAAGTTTGATGAAATAGAAAAAATAGCAAAATCTCTTAGTGAAGAAAGAGAGAAGTCATTAGAAAGTTTGAGAAAAGTTATTGGCATATAAAAAGGTGAGCAAATGCCAGATGGAGTATCTTTAAGCGAAGTTTTGGGAGGCATTAAAAGGGAATTTGGAGAAACTCCAAGACCAGCCGAAGCGTTATATAAAACACCAGCACCTACAACCACAGCTACACCTACAACTACTCCTTCTATCACGCTTACTCCAGAGCAAAAAGAGAAGATAAAGGAAGTATTGGAGAAAATTATTGAGATAGAAGCTAAGGGATTGAAGAAAGCTGGTGAGATGATTTCTAAGTTGATTGATAAATACAGAAAAGAAAAGCAACTTGCTGAGGCAACAGGACAGCAAGTAGACATAGAGAAAGTCTTTAAGGAAGCTGGAATACCTGTAAAAAGCATGGAAACTGGAGTTTATCAAGTATAAATTGTGATACTTATGGCACAAATGAGGCAAGTCCCGATTAGCGATATTTTTAATAAAGAACAGGCTAAAGAATTGAAAAAGATTTTGGAAGAGGCAAAAAGAAAGAATTTGGACCCATTAGAATTAACTGATGTTTTTAAGCAGACATTTGCCAAGTGGAAAGGAGATTTATTGGAAAAGGAAATACTTCCTGATTATCTCGCTTATGCTTTTGCCTATGTTTTATCACAAGCTGGTTATGATAGAGCGATAAACGAATTAAATAAAATTATATCATCTAATAAATAATATGGTGGTTCTATGGATGAAGACAATTTAATCAAAAAAACGAAAGAATTCCTCTCCTATAACAAAGATAACATTTTTAAAAATCTATTACAAGCAGAACATCACGCAAAAATGCTTGATGGAGAAGTTAGAGGCGGTCACGCTAATTGTATAGTAAAGCACCTTGCTTTTGCTGAAGGCGAAGCGGAAGAAGCTATAAATCACGCTCAATTAGTAGAGCCACATAAAGTAGAATACTTCAAAGCTCTGAGAGACCTTGTTTATTTTCTAAGAAAGCAAGTAATGTCTGGATTAGTAACATCTGAAGATTTGAACAGAAAAATATGGGTCTTAAGAAAAATGTTTGAAAGTTTTAACGAAGAATACGACACGACAAAATGCACAGCTTGTGAAGCTTTATCTTATTACGACACATCGAGAGAAATGGAAAAGCTGCAAGAAATAAGCTAAAAACTACTTGAGCAATTCTTCTATGCTCTTTACTTCTGCTAAAGGTTTTTTACCAGTAACTTCTTCAAGGAAACCTTTAGCTCTGTTTAAATTTGTTCTTACTCTATACAAAATTGTTTCTCCGCTCCTAACTGTAGGGACTTCGAAACCTATAACTTCTTCTGGAATAATATATATCAATCCTTTCATAGTAGAATCTACTGCCATGTATAAGTAAGCTTTTTCTTTCCAACTTGGCAAATTCTCGAACAAACTCATTTTTATTTCCCCTCCAAAGCGTCCAATAATTCGTTTAGCTTATCTCTCCACATAATTATATTTTCCTTAAGTTTTTGCTTATCGGCAAAAGGATTGAACATATCGAGATAAGATTGAGAAGCGTAAAAATAGACATCTTTAGCTAAACTTTTCTCCTTCTCGGTAAAAATCTCGCTCGGTCTCAAGAGTGTCATTTTATCACAAGAAATTCAAAAATAAAAAAAGGGAAGGGGGAAGGGTTATCCCATTTAGGCAACTTTAGCAAGTTTTGCAGCAGCTTTCTCTTTTATTCCCTTGAGTTGCTCTCTCAAACATTTTTGCATTGAGCCGTCATAGAAATGCTTTCCTTTACAAGCTACTGCAGGTTTTATTTCAGCCATTGCTTCGTTGACTGCTAAAACTTTCTTAGATGTTCTGATTACTCCTGCTTTCCTCGGAATTACTCTACCAAGACTTGGCTTACCATATATTCTTATTCTGCTACCCAATATATCAGCATGAGCAACTCTTCCTCTTGTTTGACCCAACTTCATACATTATCACCTAATAAAAAGTCGGAAACCCTTTTTAAAAAGTTAACCCTAACAAAAAGTTTGGTTTTCCGAACTTTTTGTTTGGTTAATATGTGGCTTTATCCTGTAATTAATTTGGAAATCTCCTAACTTTATTACCATTTCCCAGTAATTCTTTTTCTTAATTAGCTTTATCTTTTTCAAATCTGGAGTATATATAGCTCTCCCATCAACAACTTCTTTCTTTATTATACCATAACTGCTCCACCTCTTTAAAACCTTTCTTACATAACTCTCTTCTTTATTTAATATTACTTTACTACTTTCATCTGGGTAAACATATTTCACGAATTCCCAAGTGCTCATAGGTTTTCTTATTCCGCACATCAAACCAATCAATGAAAGGTCTCTTTTAAGCGTCTCTATCAAATCCCTTTTCAACTTCACCACCTAAATCTGATGAACAGCCCAAGCGACTAAAAGCATTAATGGAATGAAATAAAGAAACCACATGTATGGAGCATTAGCTACAAATTCCCTTATAAAAAGAAACAATAGTGCAACGAAAATCAAAAATATAACGCTCATCAACCATTTTTCCGCTGCCATTCATCTCACCTTTTTACTATTTTGCTTCGGAATTTGTATTTGTTTTGTAAGCAATCCCATTTGAAACCAAATCAAAGCATTCCTTATAAACTCGCTCAAAGTCATTTGATTTTCTCTCGCCACACTTTCCAAATAATTTTTCAGATTTTTCGGTATTCTAACGCTTATTCTTGTCGTTCCTTTTTCCTCTCCATCGTTTCTCATTCGCTCCACCTAAATAACAACTCTAAATATTACATACATAATTATTCCAGCTATAATAATTCCAACAGCCCAAGTAAATGCAGTATATGTAGGCATTACACATTCTCCTGTTTGATTGTTACAGCCATGCTCACAGTATTCAAGCTCGTTCTTAGTAATGTTATAAGTTTTTTTATTTATTTCCCAAGTGGCAGTTTTTATTACCATTCTGTGAGTGGAATTGTAGCAGTATGAAGATGTTTCTGGGGTAGAATGCAGAGCCAAAAGCAAACCAATTATATCTTCTTGAGCTTGTGAAACAGCTTCAGTTAAATTTCCAGTAATGTTGAGAGAAACATTTAGAGTAACATTAGAAACATATTCTTTCAACTGCCTCTCTATTACATCAAATGCCGAAGAAACATAAAATGTTTTAGCAGATTTTATAGTCATTGGTTTTCCGTAAAGAGTAACATTACATTCAACATATTCCAAGTAAGTTCCATATTTTTCTGGAATAGTAAAATTAGAAACATAAAAACCATTTTTGTATTGAAGAGGGGAAGAAAAAACGAGATTGAAATCGGGGTCAAATATGTAAGCGCTACAGTTTGCGTTATCAATAGTATTTCCCCAAACGTCAGAAACTTGGGCAATTATGTTTGCTGTTTCGTTTGGGATGTATTGAGCTAAAGATACAGCGAAGCTCAAAATTATTGGAAGCAAAACCAAGATTTTCTTCATACTCATTTTTAGCCACCATATTTAAATGTCTGACATCAAGAAATTGTTCTTATTTCTGGAGTGCTTTCATCTGGAACAACTTTTTTAACCTCGACATGAATTTCTCCTCCACCTCTCAAATTAGTTTGGACAACAGTAGCATTTTTGTAAGCGTATAAATTGAGCAAATCTACGCTAAAAGCTTCACCAGCTGTCATTCTTACAGTTACGGGATTGTGAGTGGATAAATCTATAGTGAAAGATAATTGCGGAGTATTAACAGTAGCTGTCCCCAATGTTTCCCATTGATTTGTAGCAGTATTGTTTATTTGAATTGTTACTGGATTTGCCGAATCAATAGCAGTAAAGTATATTATAAGTTCTCCTTTACCAGAAACTCCTGATGGAATTGGAATAGTTGTTGTTAAGTCTTTTGCACTAATATCAACACCATCTTTATACCAAAACTGACTCTGGCTCGGGGTTAAAACAATTAAATCGCTTGGGTAAGTGCAACTTACTGTAGTCATGTAAACCCCTTCAATATATGGAGCTACAAAATCCCAGTAATACAAACCATTTTCAAAGGGAAGCATTGTCACATTGTCTACAAATTTTGTTGTATTTGGATAGTAAACTGTAAGCTTACAAATTGCGTTGTTGACAGGAGTAAAATAATT
>Ga0080004_1222053_pt1 | contig 13584 bp, 11 predicted proteins | sample WasSprMetagenome_FD_69207 | JGI IMG/M metagenome (GOLD analysis project Ga0080004, IMG submission 69207) | Sulfidic aquatic microbial communities from Washburn Spring, Yellowstone National Park, USA - WS (SPADES assembly) (version 2) | ecosystem: Environmental > Aquatic > Thermal springs > Hot... | reverse complement strand
GGAATTTTCCACGTTCCCCGCCTTCTAAACCCAGAGCCAAAGCGAGGTCTTTTGGGATAGTTACCCGGAACCGGCCGTCCTTTCCCCGCACCACCGCCACCTCTCCGCCCCGGAGCTTCATGAGTCCTCCATCGTTCTCTTTTATGGTACCATAAAAGGACCTTTAAGGTCAAGGATTTCGATGGGGAAAGGACTAGATGTAAAAAGACTGGGTTAAGGAGGATCGGGACGGGAAGAAGGAGGAACTTAACAAAGGGCCCCTTTTGTAAAGTGCTAACAATTGGCTTTAGCTCCAGCAGCGTCAGCGCATCTTCGGCCTTGCAAAAACTACCTTCCCTTCCACAATAGTCATGTGGACATCAAAATTGTCATCAAATACAACAAGATCTGCCTTCATCCCTGGGGCAAGGAGTCCCCGTTCATGCGAAACACCCAGAATACGTGCTGAAGACCAGGTTGCCAGCTTTACTGCGCATTAAGCTTTGCCTTTAAGAAGGCCTCTGCCCTACCCCGCGGACATGATCGCTGCAAAACAGCTCTATTGCGTTTAGTTGCCACAAACAGACTGTTTACACCAGCTCAGCTAATGCTCGGGCAAAAAGTGAACGTACTAGAATTACTGGCCTCCCCGTAGCCAGATGCACCTGGTTTTTTGTCCAAAGGGGATAGCCAAAGCAGTGTAAGAGAATTGCGGCAGCCCCATGCTCCACAAGTGATCGAGCTGTTTCTACTACCCGATGCCCTTCAGTGTAAGGAGATACAGCGGCGCCAATGGCTGGGATCCCTAACTTCTGGATCTCTTGGACTGCTGATGCGATTTGCTTTGGGGAAGGGACCACTACACCGAGCGGTCCAGGTAAAGCAAGCGCGGTGAGAAAGCCTTCCAGCAACAAATATGGTAGGAGGAGTGGAACACGAGCAGAAAGCTGCGGGAATGTCCCGGAACATAGTAAACCGAGTAGCTCTACCTCTTTCTCTAAGGAGTGGATTATCCTTTCTATACGCTCATGAACGAAATCCTTGTCTACTAACACCTCTTGGCCGCTTGCTAACCGTGTAACCAACGTTTTTTGTTCGCTCTTAGGTGAATGAAGAGAGATTTCTTTTAGGGTAAGTCCATCCAACGCGCCTGCCTGGATGATTTCTACATCCTGCGAAAGGAACTGGCGAATTTCCGGGACTACGTCATCACGGGGCGCTTGCCCCACAGTTATAAGACCAATGCGGGTCATAAAGATTTCCTCCCGAGAGTCTGGAGATGACGCATCGATCCATATAAGGAGACTAAACGTAAAAATTCTTCTTCGTCATAAAACTTGCATCTTCCAGCAGTAAAGGCCTTCGCAACCTCAATACAGAATCTTGCCGCCATTTCCAAGTCGACGATTTGGTTAGCGCCAGTGGCACAACCAGCTACTGGAATGGCTGCTGTAGTAGCAACGCCCACTACCGGGGCAGACGTTGCGGTCGCGGGCTGCATGATACTGTTGAGGTGATAGATCCCGTTGCCGTAGGGAGTGATATCTTGAGTGGTGATGGGTACAACAGCCGGGGGTTCCCCAGTTACGTTTCGCATAATCGAAAGCAAGTCCTCACTTACACGCAGGATATAGCCCTCCTTGACCGTGGGAGTGATGGCGAAGCCACGCCGATTGATAACCCAGTTGCCCTTAGTGGCGTCAACGGAGAGGATAGCGTCCATGGCCGGATCCACCTCATAGCGGTTCATGGTAGCCATATCTACTGGTGAACCCATAAATGGCGTTGGCTCATGAGGGATTACAGGAGCATTCGGACAGATATGGGTGGTAATGATTACATCGCCGGGAAAAAGATCACCCTTCTTCGCCATTCTCGCCAATTTCGCAGCACAAGCCAGAGCGACAATCGCCCCGTCAGCATCGGAAACTAGGCCTAAATATTCCGGCCTTGCGCCAACCCCACCTAATCGTCCGATGATACCTAACGTTGGTCCTGTTGCTTGTTTGGCCGGAATACGGGCTTTTATGAAGTCAGTTGCTCCTTGTTCTCCTTGAACTCGCGTGACCTCCACTGTTTCCACGCCGCAACTTCTTAGCCAATCAGCAACTTCGGCTCCGCAAACCTGCGCACTTTCTAGAACTTCCATTGCCTCCATGACTTCTCGCAACATCATTCCCCTCCGAAAACATAACGGACGATGGGCCTGCCGATTGCGTTTTCCACCGGACGAAAAAGCTCGGGCTCGCGCATACCCTGTCCTAAGATCAGCTGCTCTTTTCTAGCAACGACTATGGCTACCTTCATCCCCTTCCTGATTTCGGCACTGGTCACTGGTCGGTGGGTAGACATATCGAAAGTAGTGATCAGGTCAGGGAAGGTATAAAGCCTTTCACCTTGGGCTTCGAGCAACATGTATTCGTTCCAAAAAACCAGTTCATATATTCCTTCAATCCAGACCGTTCCACGATCAAAGCCTCCTTCAGTAGTAAGTTGCACGTGCGTTACACGCCCTTCTGCCACCACTTCACCCCCGAGATACCGAGCCACTTCTTCTTCTACAGATTTGCCTTGCCGCTCTACTTGCGAGATCACCTCCCCTAGTGAAATAGCCTGTTGCATCGCTCCAACAGCTGCGTGTTCTGACAAATACCTGGCCTGAACAGGATTTCTGGCTACAGCCACAATGCCTCCAGCCTGGACTGAAGCCTCGCGCACGAGCGCGGAACACCGGCGAATATTGCCCCGAACCAGAAGCTCTACACGGGTCCCGCGCGTTAAATGGCCACCACAAGCACTTTGGATTGCCACATAATCAGGAAGTTTATGTAACCCCATAGCCCCCATTAAAGAGGTGGGATGAGCTCGACCGTTGCAGGGAGCATCGACAACGGGCAAACCCAAGATCGCACCTTGGAGTAGTCCGTTGACGGAGGCCATGCCGCCCATTTCGTTTGTGATCAATCCGCATTTCGAAATTCCTAATGCCTCCATAACGATCTTCACAGCGTTAACGTAATCCATAGGTTTTAAGTATCGGTTTTCAGCAGCTGGAGCTCCAACTGCAGCTACTGTAATCACTGTCTCCTCGGGATTGAGAGCATTCAAAGGGAGTATTTCGGGTTCGCCCATTTCTAGGGCGAGGTGTCCCAATTTAAGCCCCTCTTCCATATAACCTCCGCCACCTCCTCCCAAGACAGCGCCCCCTAATACCAGCGCTTCCACAAGCTCCTTGTTACACGTCACGAAAACCTCCTTTACTGAACCGCATTGTTGGCATCATCGCAAGATCTGCGTTCTCATCTTGGGATCAAGGGCATCACGGAGAGCATCCCCAAGAAAATTGAATCCAAGAACGGTTAACCAAATGGCTAAACCAGGGAAAGTAGCATGCCACCAAGCAACCGAGAGATAGCGGCGACCCTCACTGATTATTGCACCCCATTCAGGCATCGGTGGTTGAGCACCGATACCGATAAACCCCAAACCTGCTGCATATAAAATGGCCATCCCCATGTCCATAGAGGCCTTGACTAAAAGAGGGGAGGCACAGTTGGGCAAGACGTGACGGAACATGATTCTCCATGAACTGAGACCGATGGCTCGACCTGCTTCGACGTAAGATTCTTCTCGTATGGCTTTTACTTTGCCATAGATTAGACGAACATAGCCCTGCCACCAAACCATAGAGAGCGCAATCATGGCGTTTGTTATTCCTGGGCCAAGCGCCGATACAATTGCGATAGCTAATAAGATTCCTGGAACAGCCAGAAAGATGTCGGTTACTCGCATGATCAACTGCTCTATCCATCCCCCGAAAAACCCAGCTATCAATCCGAGTGGAACCCCAATTCCTGCCCCGACTCCAATGATGATAACCCCGATTTGTAAGGAGATTCGAGTCCCATAAAGAACCCGGCTGAAGAGATCCCTCCCGACCTCATCAGTGCCAAATAGGTGTTGGGCGCTAGGTGGAAGATGCCGATATTTAACGCGAACCCCACCCATTATGTCCTGCGGATACGGCACAAGTAGAGGAGCGAAGGCAGCGATGACAAAGAATCCTAAAACAATAATGAATCCAGCTATGGATAACGGATTTTTGATCAGTATTTTTAGAACCCGCTTCGTCTCACTCATGTTAGTCATACCGGATTCTTGGATCGAGCACCCCGTAAAGCAGATCTACTATTAAGTTAGCTAGAGCAAAGTTAAGTCCGACGAGGAGCGTAGTGCCCATAATGGCATTAAAATCAGCAAACGTGGCCGACTCCACTGCATAAAGTCCAAGACCCGGCCAATTGAAGACAGTTTCCACCATTACAGTCCCCCCCAACATCCACCCGAATCGGAGGCCGATCATCGTCGTCGTTGGGATCAGGGCGTTCCGCAGCATGTGCCGCCAAATGACAACCCTCTCACTAAGCCCCTTGGCTCGCGCGGTCTTGACAAAATCGGTACTTAAAACGTCCAAGACCTCAGCTCGAGTCAGCCGGGTTAGGGAAGCAAAAGCTGGGAAAGACAGAGAGATCGCCGGCAAGAGAATATGTCGAAACGCTTCAACAAATGTCCCCCAATGCCCGGTTAACAAGCTATCCAGAAGAAAAAAATGGGTAATACCCATAGGTTGAGGAGTCTGGAATCCAAGTCTTCCTCCACTGGGCAAAAGTTTCCACTTTAAGCCAATCAACATTTGCAACATCAAAGCGAGCCAAAAATCAGGCATACCTACCCCGATCACGGCTATTAGCCGGCTCAACTGGTCAACCCACTGCCCGTGATAAACTCCGGAGAGGGTGCCGATGAATATTCCTCCTAAGCTAGCAAGCAGAAGTGAAAAGAGGACGAGTTCCAAAGTTGCTGGATAGTACGTAGCCAAATCTTCGATTACCGGGCGACGAGTTCTAATCGATCGTCCGAGATCGCCCCTGAAGATTCCTCGGAGATAGTTGAAGTATTGAACAGGAAGAGGATCATCAAGCCCAAACTCCTTGCGCAGTTTTTGCACCATCTCCTCTGTAGCGTCTGGGCCAGCGGCAAGACGTGCAGGATCTGCCGGTACTACACGTGAAATAATGAATACGATAATTGACAGCCCGAGTAAAGTAAACCCCAAGAGTAAAATGCGACGAAATAGGTAGCTAGTCATAAATAATGGGGGCCGCTTATTAAGCGGCCCCCACCCATTTCAACTCTTGGCAGGCAACTTAGCTTTGTCAATATAGAGATAATACATGTCGATTTCTGAGGTCATCCGCAAGGGGCAGAACCGGAAGCCTTGTACATACTCGCGAAATGCCCAACGGCGGTTATACAGCATCCCGAAAATCTCTGGAGCGTCATCTAGAATGATTCTTTGTATTTCCTCGTACATCTTGCCCCGAGCATCCCAGTCAACAGTAGCCCGTGCTTGCTCCACAAGCTGCGTTACCCTCGGGTTTTCGTACCAGTGTGCATAATAATACCGGCCCGCCGACATCGGGTGATATTGAATGGCGATAGCATCAGGGTCATTCGTAACCGGGGTCGTGAAAACAGCCATCATATCGGGTGAGGTTTCCGGTTTAGATGCCAATTCAACCATTTGCGGCCAAACCATCGGGACCATTTTTACCGTTATCCCAAGTTTGGCTAGGCTATCTTGAAGCACTAGTCCTATGAGCCGCTCCTCTTCCATTCCGGCTACATACACGTACTCCAGCTCGAAGCCACCCTCAGGATAACCAGCCATTCGCATATATTCCTTGGCTTTTTCCAAGTCTTGACGATACATCTGCTCCTTGAGGCTCACGTAACCCTTAGTAGCTGGAGGAAACGGACTATCTTCAAGGATGGCATGCCCTTCGTAAATGTCAATTAGGGCATCATAATCAAAGGCATAGCAAATAGCTTTCCGAATCAAAGGGTTAGCAGTCATACCGCGCTTAGTGTTCATCTTGATTCCGAAGGTCGTCATTCCAGGGTATTCGGGAACATAGATCCCCGGTGTTTTTGCGAGTTCGTCGAAGTCCCGCGGCGTCACCCCTTCCACGATATCTGCCTCCCCAGTCAGAATGGCAACACGTTGGGAAGCAGGTTCACGGATAAGTTTGAAGATGAACCCTCCAATGTGATCAGGGTTCGGCCATCCTTTCCAATATTCATCCCATGCTTCGAGCCAGTAATATTCACCGTGTCTCCATTCTCTGACTACAAACGGTCCGGATCCTGCCTCGTTGGGAGGATTGCGTAGCCAGTTTGTCCCCCAATCCCCATTTACCTCGTGAGCCATGACCACATTCGGATTCATGATGTACCACCACGGCAAGACTGAAATAAAGGGAGCGTATGGATAGTTCAAAGTAAACCGAATGGTATAGGGATCGATTACCTCAATCCCTTCAGGATCAAGAATTCCAAGAAGCATCCAGGCCGGCCCCTGTTTAAGGGTAAGGGTCCGTACAAACGAGAACTTCACTGCGTCTGCAGTCACCGGATCCCCGTTATGGAACTTAGCGTTCGTGACCAAGTGGAAAGTCCATACTCGGCCATCGGGAGAAACTTCCCATGAATTCGCAAGCCAGGGTTCCAATATTGGCGGGTTGTCTACATACTTAAAAAGCGCATCGTATAAAGATTGAAGAATATTCCGGGTTGACCAATCATAATGGATGCTCGGGTCAACAATTTCTACTGGCTGGCGCGCTCCATAAACAATGTGGATTTTCCCGCCGACGACCTCATACCCCAAACCAATTGCTCCTAAACCCGCAACTAATAAAACTGCAACTGTTATCTTTCTAAACATTTTTCCCCTCCTATTTTAGAATTTTAATTCTATAACAATAATTTTAACTAAGGATCACCTCCTTTCCTTTAAGAAATTTGTCAACCACCACGTTAAAACGTGGGTGGACTGACTGCCCATATTCCTACTGCTTCCTCCTCCCCTACATTCTCAAACCGATGCGGCTGGTCACTGCGGTAGGTAATACTGTCACCAGCTTTGAGAATGTACGCCTCATTCCCCACTACAATTTTTACCACTCCCTTCAAAACTATACCACTTTCAATGCCCTGGTGTGTATAAACCGTTGCCCCACTCGTTCCACCTTTCTTAAGGGTCATCTTGAACAGGGCAACCTGGGGATTAGGAGCAGAAAGGATGTCGTACTCCAAAGATGGGGAAACGATAAGCCGCCGGCGTTGGCCATCTAATACCACGGCATCGAAGGGCATAACTTGGTCCTCGAAAAAATGGACCAATGGCTTGCCTAACGCATCCGCGATGCGCTTGAGCGAAGCTAAAGAGGGGTTGAGTTTACCGTTTTCCAGCCTGGAAAGATAACTTTCTGACTTTCCAATTTGCCTTGCCAGCTCTCGAAGAGTCAGGCCTTTCGCTAAACGCAACTCCCGCAGCCTGGCTCCAAGCTCCTGCATCAATCCTCCTTCACTATTTGTAAAGTATACTCTGTCCAGCTATTGCTGACAAGAAGTGAGGCTCCCCCTAATCATGAAGCATCAAAATAAAATTGCTAAACAAATCCGCATAGTGCAGCGTCTACTGTGGTTGATCAGCATGGTATCTTCCCATCAGGATTCGCCTAAACCCTCCTAACTTGCGTGCTCCTCGTGCAGGGTTACCCCTCCTCTATTCTGACCTTGGGGCTTGAAACCCTTGTGCGGCAAATGTCGCGGCTAAGATAAAAGTTTATTTAGTTAAGTAACAACGCTGCACTGTTACAATTTGCATCCAATTGTAAAAAGCCCTAAGGCCGATCAATGCGGTCCGCACGAGGCAAATGGGAGGAAACCTTTCAGCCCACAAAGCTTCTGAAACCTTGGGGGTGAAGGCGCCCCTTTAAGCGCGACATATGTCGCAATAGAGGGATCAAAGGTTTTGGGCCTGCCTACAGAGGCTGGAACATCGATTATTACAATTGTTACCAAATTGTAACCAACCCTAAAGCCCATAAAGGCGGCCCGTCCGAGTAGAAGGGGAAGAAGAGGCCCTCCTAGCCCCCTCGCCCTTTAAGAGCCTTGAAATCAAAGAGAAAAAAACATGCTTCTGGACTACTTTTGAAGTGCGATATATATCGCAATAAAAAGATCAAAGCTTTTGAGCCTGTCTAGCAGGGATTAGAATCAGCTGCTACAAGTTAGCCAGAACTGGAAGGGGGTGAAGAATGGTAAAGCCCAAGGGATTTTTGCGCTGGGTGGGAATAGTAAGTTTAATTAGCGCATTGATTGGGATTCTAGTAGGCTGTCAGGTCAGCTATACACCACCCCCATCTCCGACTCCTCCTGCCCATACTGTGTCAACGCCTTATACGCCGTCTGGCCCTTCCAATGCCCAAGCAGGGGATACCCTAACTTTTGTGACAGGCGGAGCAACATGTAGTCAAGGTCATTCCGTGGAATATAGGTTTGATTGGGGGGATGGAACTTATTCAGCCTGGAGCCCGCAACCAAGTGCAACCAAGACTTATTCGACCCCAGGGACTTATTTTGTTCGTGCGCAAGCACGTTGCGCTGTTGATCATTCAGTAACAAGCGGCTGGTCTGCTGCCCTCTCTGTAACAATTACACCTAGAGATCCATGCGCAGGAGTGACAGGATATACGGCAAAATACTACACGTGGCGCTATTGGTTAACAACCAAGGCAGTAAGGTGTTACATTCCCAACTACCTTCTTTGCCGTTCTCAGCATGCTGATAAACTCGCCGGTATTCCCCGCACTGGATTCTTCCCTTATACTGGGGTCTGGCAACTGGTTAATTGGCCTGAAGACGATGCTTTTTTACGTGATCTAGTCAATGCTATCAATAGTGGCCTCACAGATTACTACGAAATCGCAACGAACACCCTCCACTTTGTTGAGGCACTTATGCCTTATACTCCAGAGGTGGGGGACTATTGGCAAACCCCTGTAGAAACGCTTTATCTGCAGACAGGCGATTGTGAAGACGGAGCAATTTTATATGTTGCTTTGCTCAGGACCTTAGGCTACCCAGTTTATTTCGGTTCATTCCTTAGCCCAACAAAAGGCGGTCATGTTTTTGCTTGGGTTGAGGTGGCCAAGTCGTGGGTAGACTGGTGTGAAAGTAGACCTAACAAGTGCAGGGATCTCCTTGGTTGTTGGACTATCGCTGTAGTAAATGGAAAGTATTATGCTATGGCTGAAACTACTGTTGACCCTTCGATTGAAAGCGGGGGATACTGGGGCTTAGGATGTGGCTATATTCCTCCGGATGCTCAGAGTTACATTATCTTTCCACCAGGGGAAGGTACGACCGCACAACCGGCCACAATTCTTAGCTGCCCCTGCTCCAATTGAAGTCCAATTGTAACCAACCTCAAGGCCCGTAAAGGTGAGCCATCCGTGAGGAAGAGGGAAGGAAGACATCCTCCTAGCTTTCTCGGCTTCTACGAGCCTTTAAATTGAGGGGAAAAGAACCTTCTGCCTCCTTTTTGAAGCACGACATTTGTCGCGAAATAAGGAAAGAAGGTCGCTTTGGCCAGCCATCCTCATGGCTACTTAGATGTCTCTATCGGCCATTCGACCCTGGTGTAAGCAAACGCCACCATAGCAGCATGGCGTTATCTAGTGTACGCGTTCTGTCAGCCCAATTCGTTACGCAAAAGGAGACGATCATCGCCTTAACGGTCATCGCCCCCTTTTATTTCTGGGGGGGCCCAAACCATAGGTGGAACTTCTGTCCTTTTTGTTAAGCGCTAAAGGGACAACGCCTTCTCCGTATCTGAGCCTTTATGCTGTATTGAATAAGCTGGGCCTCAGCGGCTATGATGGTGAGGGTCGTCATTATCCATCCCTCCACCCCCGGCATAACTCCCCAGACCCTGTTTATTCAACACAGCAAGCGATGGTGAAGGAGATCGAGCTTAAGGTCTGGGTCTACAACTTGATGCTAGGGTTAGCTTTGGTCCCGGCTCTTTCCGCCGCGGGATCTTGATAGGCGGGGAAGGGGTGGGGGGTATATCATAAGGCCGGGGATCTGAGCTGGAGGTTACTCCACAAAGCAGCTAGCTGTGAAGGAGGTGGGGCGATGCGCAATTTAGGAAAACTCAAGCCGAGGTGGTCCTCGAGTGGGGTTAGATACGCCGGTCGCGCGAGCAGCCAGAGTCCAGAGAAAAGGGGTGATCTAAAGGAATACAGAATGCGAGCCAGAGTTACTGTGTTGATATTTCTGCTTTGTCTTTCTGTGGGGGTGAGCTCCTACTTAGCGCTTGGCCAGGGAGTAACAAAGGAGGTTTTTGCGTCAAGGCCCTTCAAGCCTGCGGACTTCACCTCTTATAAGGTAGATGCTACTGTCTTTCAGCCACCGGGATGGTAAGTTTATGATGAAGGAGAAAGCGATCAAAGCAGTCGAGCCTATCCGATAGGCGCCCCGGGTCTAGTCACTAGCCTAGCCTTGGGGTGGATGCAGAAATCCGGCAACCATCTCGTTTTCTTCACTGGTGCCATCAATGGCAGCGCCGATGCATGGACGCATATTCAACTTAAGGACTCCGAAGGCATCCCCGACAAGGTCGGGCCAGAGGAAGTGGACGGTGTCGGGGTACGGATCAAGGGGAAGATCAAGAGAATTGATTTCACTCTTGCTGTGTGCGGCCTCTCATGGACCCAGGCATTCGGCAAGATCACCATTAATGGCCTTGAAGGTGATCTGAGCATCCTTAAGGTTGGAAATGCTCCTGCAGGTCCGAGTCTCGACTTCGACCCATGCGTCCCTGGACCGCAAGCGGCGACGGGGATTGCCAAGGCTCTCAAAGAAGTCATTCCTGAACTTATACAAGCTACGGGCGCGTTGCTTGACGCTTTCAGTGCCGCGGGGGTGGCATTGGGGCCGGAAGAAGAGTATGAAGCCCTGTTCATGCTCCCATCGTCCATAAAGCGAGAGGAGCTCCTCGCGAAAGTGCTTGGGAAGAAACCCTTGGACGTGTCCATTCAACTAGGCTTTCGCTCCAGTGCTGCCCTAGCCGCAGGAGCCCTCAGCGGGGGATACATAACGATTGACTCTATGGAGCTAGTGGGGTTCGCGGGGGTGGAACCGGTTGTTCACCTGGAAGTGTGGTATTACTTTCATCAAGAGGGCTTCCTGACTCGCCGCCTTGCGGAGGTTCAAGAGTACAACATCAAGAAGGCACAGTATGGCCTTGAGGATTACCCCAGCATTCCCATCACTTGTCCCATTCCCTACCCAGGGTTACCAACAATACGACAGAGGGGTAAGCTCTATGTCATTTCCGGGGATCGCTTATGGAGACTGGATTACCTACAGCTCGACGATGGCCAGAGGACTCCCGTCCAAGGGGATACCTGCAGTTTCGGGCCGATCGTTATGGATCAGTCGCATAAGCTAGTATTCGGCTTCGAGCGCGCCGTCGCTGACTTGATTGTCGCAGGTTTTCGCACTGACCCACCCTCGTCGAGTCTGCAACAGGGCCAGGAGTTCAAGGTATTCATGGAAGTCATCAACATAGGAGAAATCTCAGCCCTTGAAGCAGATCGGCGATCTCCGATTTCAGGAGAGACCAAAGTGCGTGTTACAGCTATTGGCACTGGAGCAACCGGAGAAGCGACCATTACGGGCGGCTTATGTGGCTACCCAGGGAAGGACTGCTCGTTACAGCCTGGCGAGACCAGGACGATCCAGGTTGCCGGTCCCCCCGAGGGATGGATCGCTCCAAGAGATGCCCAGAATCTGGTCTTGCAAGCAACCATTGATCCTGATGATGTGATTGATGAAGGGATTAGCGGGGAGCAGAACAACACAGCGTCTCTGGTTGTATACCTTGCGGCTCCTACCCTTCCTGATCCAGCGTTCAAGAACCCCCGAGACCCCAAAGGTGAGGTTGGCTTCGAGCAGCTTGGTGACACCGTCTTGCGTCTCTGGGCGGATGTGACCAATCTTTCGCCAGTACCAGCTTCAAATGTTGAAGTAGTCTTCAGTATAGATGAACCTCTCCCTGTGGGAGCTATGACCATTGGCAAAACCACGATTCCGTACTTGCCGGGCAATAGCGTCCGCCGAGCATGGGTGGAATGGAATGTTTGCAAGGTGCCTGCGGGTCCCCACAGGGTTGGCGTTGGCATCGATCCAGACAATAAAATTCAAGAGCTGAACGAAAGGAACAATAATACAGGCTTGACAGTGACCATTCCTGCCTCAGCGAATAAGGCCAAATTGACGACAGACAAGTTCACTTATCAGTCAGGGGAGGTCGTGACAATCCGCTTCTTCAACGGCTGCTCCCAGACGATCTCCTTGCACGATAGCGTCCCCTGGGTGATCAAGGACAGCCAAGGGCGGGTGATCTTTGCACCAACTGCTCTACAGGTAATTACTGAAGTCCGACCTGGGGAGACCAAGACCTGGACCTGGAATCAGAAGGATAATAATGGCCGGCAAGTCCCAGTAGGAACCTATACCGTTGAGCTGAAGACCATGGATGCCGGGACTTACACCGCCAGCTTTGAGATCAAGGCTTTAGTACAAGCCAAGCTGGATGTCAAGGCTGTGGTGGAGATCTCATGGCCAATCCCGACGAGAATCGAGATCTCAGTCCTTGTGCTGGTCAATGGAATCCCGATGTCTACACCTGCCAGCCAGCTATTCCCCATAAACGGGCTTGTCTCGCTCACGGCCCTTCAGCAAGAGGTGAATGTCCCACCTTTTGGCACGTTCTACTTCAAGCAGTGGGAGTGCGAGTCCCCAGCAAGGGGGCAGGAGGTCTTCAGAACGCCAACGATCATGTTCATTCTCGGTGAAGACACCGTGTGCACGGTGGTTTACGAGAAGGAATAGGATTATGGGATCGTCAGCTCAGCGATCTCGGCCTCTACAGCTCCGGCCCATGATCGCCCTTGCCTTCTCCCGGTAGTGGAGTCTTATCTTCTCCGGGTCAACCGTTCCCGATCAGGATTCTTCCTTCCGGTCATTGCCCATCCCTCCACCTTCGGCATAACTCCCCAGACCCTGATTATTTAATGCAGCATTGAATCGAGGAGAACGTCGTTCTGAACCATTTTTAAAGTGCGACATTTGTCGCGAGGCAAGGTAAAAAAATCCTCTTGGCCTATTGCTTTCATTGCACTTGTGTGTCCCTCTCGTTAGCTAAGGCCTTCACTGGCCCCCTATTCACTCCGGAGCCTAACGGCTCGGCCTTTCCCGGCTCAGAACTAAAATGGAACAAGAAAGAATCCAGCCCAAACGGGCGCCTAAATGAGCTAAAACAACCAGGTTTTCAAAAACTCTAACCGCCCCAAAGCCAGCGAAAGATCCCTCGTGCCCACCAGGGCCGCCTGTCGTCCTTTGGAGCTGGAAGAGCAAGACGCTGCAACGCCTCTACCTGACCCTGAAGTTTCAGCGCCATCTCCCGCCAATAGTCTCGCTCCTTCCGAAGCTCTTCGATCAAGGCTTCTTTCGCCTTTAGAACCTCTTGCATAAAATTTGCTGGCTCCTGCGCTAAGCTTTGCCTTCCGATATCCTTATCAGTAGAGATTTCAGCTATAGGGCTTAGCTCCCTTTGCACTACCTTTGCAACCTCGGTTAGCGGTACACCGCTTGCTTTAAGGTATGCTGCCCGCTCAAGTATGCCGA
>Ga0080004_1085438_pt1 | contig 13591 bp, 13 predicted proteins | sample WasSprMetagenome_FD_69207 | JGI IMG/M metagenome (GOLD analysis project Ga0080004, IMG submission 69207) | Sulfidic aquatic microbial communities from Washburn Spring, Yellowstone National Park, USA - WS (SPADES assembly) (version 2) | ecosystem: Environmental > Aquatic > Thermal springs > Hot... | reverse complement strand
AACCGGGCCACAGGCTTAGCAGGCCTGCCCCCTACCACGCTAGGGCACCGCCGCAGTTTGCTCGTTGTTTTATAGTTTGGGTGCTGGTTTATAAGAATTGTCTGGCTTGGGGTGAGTGTTGACTGAGTAAAATTGTATTGGTTTGTTTTGTGGATTGTTTTTGCTGGCTTTTATTGTATTATTTTCAGTTTTTTCGTGGACGTAGTTGCGTTCAGGCTATAAGGCTTCAGCGTCCTTTGATAAGGTTTGAGACCATGGTTGCGGCAACATCATCTAAGGTGAATTCATGATCGTAATTTGGTGAAATGGGGGAGGGCTGATTTCCGAGATAATTGGACATGGAATGGGATCAGGAACATGAATGATGCTTGTCAAGCTCTCCATCTCCCAAGCAAGAATTAAACAGAGACGTGGCTTTCAATTCTCTTTTTAAGATCCAGAAAACAGAGGGGTGAAGCAAGCAGGGATGACGGCTTGTCTTTTAATTATCTTTTTTGAGATTTTATCGTGAAGAGCCTGAGCTTCCAATATTTCTATAAGGGGAAATTTTAACCAAAAAGAGATTGATGATCCGATGCGGAGAATCACACGCGATTTCGGAAAAAGAGGTTCTAAGATTTTTACGCAATATGGGATTGATGTCGGGGCTGAAAATATATAAATATGACGTGCCTACCGGTAATTTTGCCTCATGTCAAAAATGAAGTCTCCTGCTAGCGCTCTTGGAGAAGCTGTAGGTCATTTGGTTGAGGAAGCTGTGAGGAAGGTTATCATAGATATAATAACCCCCTATGGTTTAAGCATGGGTGTTCATCGCCAAAAGATTTCAGACAAAGTAGGGATAAAGTTTGAAATCGATATACCAATTCTAGAGGGTAATAAAATTATTGCTTTAATTGATGTTAAATATCTCCGGTATAAGAAACATGCGAGAGACAAAGGAAGTTGGGTGGTTGTTGCGCATAATAGGTTAAAAGCCTCTTATCCCGAGATCAAGCGTAGATTAGTTATATTGGTGGGTCCTGGATGGACTGAGGAAGCAAAAAGAATGATTTCTACATCTTGTATAGATGTGATAAGCATTGAGCCTGAACTGCTTGATTCTGTACTTTCAGAGTTTGGAATAAGGTTTACATGGGATGAAAAAGATATGGAAATTCCAAGGATTGCGTGGGAAAATTTTCAACGACTTTCTAGTGATGATCTTGAAAGAATTAAAGAGCGTATTATCGAGAAGTCAAAAATTAAGGAAAAGTTAATGTTATGGTTTAAGCAACATATATTTTGTGAAGACCCTGAAGAAAAACTTTCATTAACCTACATTTGTCCTGAAGCCGAGAAAACTCAGAAACTTGATGAATTTATTTCTGGAAGAGAACAAGACTTTCCCTAAGCTTTACTCCATGTCTTCTTCCCGTATTTGCCACATATTTCCATTTGCATCCTCTTTCCCTGATGACATAGATTTTATACCATTTGAATCCTATGGCAACGCCTATTTTACCTAAGTATTCATCTGTCGGTATATGAACTCCATAAGGAGCAGAATCTCCTACAATCATTATGAAGTATGCTCCATCTCTCAATACCTCATAAATTTCTTTCATCGCCTTTAACATGTCATTAAAATAGGCGACTATCATTATATCATAATCCTTTTTTCCACTCTTTGTTCGCTTAATTTTGTTTAAAATCCTAGATTTTTTAATAAGCTCTTCTCTCACGCTCTCCTCTATTTCATCTGAAGGCATAAGTCCTTCAGGTAACCCCATCTCAACAGCTTGATGGCTACAAGACACAATGAGCTTTTTACGTATCTTATCTGAAATCTCATTCCACGATGAAGCCCAACCAAGAAAGTATAGTTCAAGCCTTGTCCTATCAGCATAATCATAATTGTTTAAATATGGGGGTGATGTGAAGCCAAAATCAATGCTGTTCCTGTCTAGAAATCTAGTTAATCTTCTCGTATCTTCTTCATAAATCATCGTTTTTGGAATTTTGTCTCCCAGTTTTAACTTAACAATAGTTAAGTCGTTATATTGAGATTCTAGCCTCAGCTTAAAAGCCGCAAATGGTGGTAGTACATGTTTCTTTCTTTTCTTTTTAGGCAATATGTAGGGCCATCCGACATCAACTTCGGTTACATCTCTTAATGTAGATAGAAGAGCCAGAAGCAAAAAGTTGCGAAAATGCTCATCATCTATTTCTTCGATGATTTCTTTAATAGCGTATAACTCTGCTAATACATGTTTAGGATAACATTTTAATAACAACTCGGGTTTTGAGTGAAGTTCTTTTATTAGCTTATCAGCCCTGTCTTTGATTTCGTTTTCCATTTTACTAATTACATTTTTTATTCTTCCCTTTAATGTTGAGAGATCAAACTCCCAATAAGTCTTCACTCTTGCAACCCAAGCTAATAATGGATGATATTCTACACCTACTGAATTTATTCCAAGTGATTTTGCTACAACATTAGTGGTCCCGCATCCTGTAAATGGATCAAGTATGATAGAGTTACTATCTATTTCAAAAACCTTAATGGTTTTTCTTACAAGCTCAGCGGAGAAGCCAGCAGGAAACCTGAACCATCTGTGGACTGGTTCATCCATGTTATCGGCAAAAGTAACCTTTCTATTATTAACAATTCTTTCCAAATCCTTCAAAGAATCCCTTTCTATCCCAAGCCATCTATCCAAATCCATCAACTACATCTCCCCCACTTTATCTTCTGCTCCAAGCTGCGTATCCTAATTCTAGAGCTTACCTGAACAACCATATAAACAGTGCACAATATTAAGTTAAATACTAAATACCAAAAAAGAGAAGCTTCAGAAAATCCATTAGCATTGGCCATGAGAAGCATTCCAAAAAGCGCGCCCTTTTTCTTAGATCTCATATCCTTATTCTCCTTGCCGAGTTTTCGCCTGAATCTCGGCCATGATCCCTACGAATTCTCTTTTTCTCGGCCTCGAAATTGATGTACTCTAAGGTTTTGCGTAATTCCTCTCGAGCCACCTCTCTGTGTCTTTTATACTCTTCAAGTTTATCAAAGGCTTGTTTAAAGACCATGAGCATCATTTTCTCGATCTTTTCAACATGGGTGCTTACATTCATTCCAGATACTCATTATAGTATGTTATAGAGCACTATAAAAAGTTATAGTGGGTTGGAGGCAACATTTATAATCCCATATAGCAGACTATAGACCGATGGGCCGGAAAACAACAATTCAAGTGGATGAGAGTATAAAGGCGCGGTTAGATAAACTGAAGCTTCATCCGCGTGAGCCTTATAGCGATGTGATCAAGCGGCTCCTTGAATTCTATGAGAAGCATCACCTAGGAGCATCATAAGCTATGAAATTAAGTTATAAGCTAAAAATTGTTCTTTTCTTCCTTTTGTTATAGAGATTGCTGGTGAAAGCTGGTCTCAATTATCGCAAGCAATCATTAAACTTCATTTTTGTTCTTCAAAATTTTTAATAATTCTTTCATGCCTTTTTCATATTCTGGATAGATTCTTTTCACTATTTCCCAGAATTTCTTAGTATGCCTTTTAACGATTAGATGGGCTAGTTCATGAGCGATTATGTATTTTAAAACAAATTCTGGGTATTTTCTTGCTTTGATGTTTATGTAGATTTTATTTCCTTTGAGTAAAGCTAATGTATCCATGTTAGAGCTCCTCCACTTCTTTATTTATTTTCTCAGCCATATTCTTCCTCCAAGTTTGTAAAGATTTTATCAACAACCTCGTCTAATTCTTCCATAATTCCAATTCTCCCTAACTATTCTTTTTACCTCCTTCCTCCTCGCCTCCTCAACGCCGGACATCGTGAAGACTGCCTTGGCCACCCATGCCGTGTAGTATACCGCGTACCATAGCGCCCTCCCCGGGTTCGTGGAGCCAGCTATCGTCCACACGAGCCCCTCAATCCTCTTCGGGTGGCTTACAGAGTTCATTAGCCCCCTCTCGATGGCGTCCTCCGGTATCCCGAGCTCCCTAAGCCACCTAAAGTAGTTTTTAACGTTCTGGTATGAGCCCTCTTAGTGTATCCCTGAGCCAGAAGAGATTTTCTGAGCGCCCTGAATACCTCATACGGGTATGCTCTACCGCGCTCGAGCAGGTAGCGCCTTATGAAGCACCTGTTGGGAGTTCTTCCAACACACTCTACTTTTCTTTGCTGAACCTACTTAAAATTATTATTAAAGGAACAAAAGGGGGTTTAGTAGCACCATTTATGCTGTTTATGCTTCTGCATCTTTAAAGAGAGTTTTCAAAAAATCTAATTAAGCACCAGATATGATGTGGTTCTAGTATGGCAGGTGTATAAATTGTTCCACCGCCCCAATGACCTACCCAAAACTTGAACCTTTCACCTCCGAGATTAGGTAGATAAAAGCCTACGCGTGTGACCTTCCTCGCTGCGTCCAAAAGTTTGTCAATATTTTGTCCTTCCATGGTTTTACCGCTTATCTTTAAGCTTGATAACTCACCCATATCTTCTGTTTTAACATACCTAAGTTGAAGGACTGTCACATTTCCTCCAAGAGACCGCACATATTGTATCAAAGTGATAAAATTCTCCTTGTTCAATTTGTAAAGTCTTATTGCAAAGGGGTCTTTGCACCTAACTATTGAAAGTAAGGTTGCGGATAGCTCCGCCAATTCTCGTGGAGCATTTACGACCACCGAGAGACCGTCTTTATGTTGCCATATTTCAAACTCTGCTCTTTCTACACGATATTCTATCGCTGCAATACCTTTTCTTAAATACTCAAACCACACCTTATAATGAGCATAGTTTTCATCTTCAGATACTAATATAAGCCCTCCATCTTTGAGTCTTTCTGGAGCCTCTAACCACTTTGCATTGATCGCCTTCCATGCTCCAGGGAACTCCATCATTATGTCTAGCTTGAACTCCTTATTCACATCTAAACTTTTGGGTTCTATCCTAGGTCGTGTTAAAATGGCGAAATTCTTTGGAAGCGTCATTCTAATCCCACCCCCAGATTAACGCATGTTGTGAGTTACTAGTGTTTACTAGCTCTTCATACAAAGGTCTCCCTCCAAAAGTGTTTTTTGACATCAGTACAACCAACTTTGCTTGAGCCCTAGAACAAGCAACATACAGTTGGGCTCGTAGCTTTTCATCCTCAAGGAACCCTATACGCCTCCACGGATTGTTTCTTACTAATGACAATATAACCATGGGGTATTCCCTTCCTTGTGAGCTATAGGCGGTAATCACACGATTTCCAAGAATGTTATAGTAAGAAGGATGCCTTGTTCTAAGCCTTTCCCTGATCTCATACACTTGAGCACTATAAGGCGAAATTATGGTAGGTGCTAGCCCTTCTCCTTGAGCTTGATACGACTCATGCGCAGCTACAGCTATATCAATAGCAACCTCTGCTTCTGCTATATTATGTAAGGAGCCTGACCGCGTCCTCTCCTCTCTATTGTTTCCAAGTAGTCTATCTGAATTTAAAACCACATACGTGTACGAAGGATTTAATATTTCTCTTAACTCTTCACGACGTAAACATGACCCTTGCGGTACTCTTTCTTCCGCATATCTATAACCAAGACCTTCTAAGTCTCTATCTCTTATATCACTACTTGATTGGAGTCTTGCAAAATCGTGCCACGGAGAGAGTTCCTGCCTCATTCTATTTACAGCGTTACATATCTCTTCATGCATTCGATATTGTAAGGTGAGCGTGTTAAGTCCTCCTTCGATTGTACGACGAGCCCTTATGAATTCAACTATGTTTTCCATTAACTCCTCTTGTGTGGTTACTACAGGCAATTGGAGCGGGTCTCCAAGTAAAGCGTAGCCCCCTCTTACGTATCTATCTACGCTAGCACCTGTTTTGCTGAGTATCATGAAAAAGATTGCTGGATCAACCTGACTGAACTCATCGATTAAGACTTTTGTGTTAGAAGAGCGAAATCCCCCCCTTTTAATGCGCCCTAGCATATAGGGAGTGCAAATAATTATAGGGATATTTCTTAATCGTCTTATATCATTTGGTCCTAAGTCGGATAGGTCCCATCTAACACCAACTATACCTCTTTCCCAATTCTTTTCACGCGCTCTAGGATTTAGCCAGACTACGTCTCCTGGCGCTACACCCAAATTTTCGAATGCTAATTTCGCTTGTTGTGCAGCAAAGTTTGTCGGAGCGATATATAAGACACCCCGTATTATGCCTTCTAGAATTCCGTGGACGCAGGCATAGGCACCTACTGTTGTTTTACCCGTACCAGGTGGCCCGTCAACTATTGGTAGCAAGAAACCATCTTCTAGTAAAGGGTTTTCGAGGATTGAACGTATTGCCCTTCTCTGCTCTTCATTTAACCTATTCCTTCGTTCCTCTATCCTTCTCCTAACATCATCAATGTTGGTGAAACTCATAGTCATCTACCCGTGCCCTAAACTGACCTGACCCGAAGAGCGTATCTATAAAGCGGACAGTTACATGTTTCCTCGCTCTTTCATCCCTATCAACCCCCCATTTTTCTAAGTTAAAAAGGGATTGTTGAACCAAGCGCTTGAGAAACCAAGGTTCTTCCCTAAGCAATAAACTTCCTCTAATTAACAAAACGCTCAAATCCTCAACGTTAGTTGGTCCTTCAATGCGAACAAATACTTGACCCTCTCTAATGTTTGAGTAAGTGTTGTCAATGTCCAATTGCGCTCTTCGTCTTAAACCAGCAGAAAATGATCCAAATATGATGTCAAAGTTAACAACCTCATCTTGGATAACTTCTAATAAAGAAGGTCTGAACTGTTCATCGATTCTTACTATAAAACCTTCGTTACGAATAGACCTAACGATACTAGCAGGGAAAATACTCCTTCCCATTAATAACTCTCTGAGATCTCTTTGAAGAGTGGTATCTTGATGCTGTTCCATGTATGCAAGTTGATAAAGCATCAGGTCATGTCTCCAAATCTGCTCGTTGAAAAGCGCATAATATAATCGCCTAAGATCACTTCCAAAAGCGCTTCTTCTTTCGGGGTATCTTCTTCGACGGTAGTAACAATTATTTATCATTGCACATTCCTTTATTTCCTCACCATATCTACAAGGTCTACCATGGAACCCTCTATTCTGCCAAGCTTCATTAATCGCGATAGCTAAGCGAGAGTTGTTGCTAGTTGCGAGGTCACTAATCCAAGAAAACGCGTCTTCCGCTAACTCGTTAAATAGAGGGTTGTTTTTATCTACCAGAAAATCTCTATAAGGCGTCTCGACTATAAGCTCGTAGTCTTCGAAGTTCTCACAACCTAACACTTCACGAACAAGGCCGTTACCAATAGAGCTTATAATTTTCCAAAGAAGCCAAAGTTGGAAGTCTTTAAGGAAAGGTGGTTCTGTGTCGTCCTCTCGTCCTCTTAATGTCCTTTCTATTATTCTACGATTAGTAATATCTATTTCGTCTATCACTCCATGAAGTGGGAAACGTACTTCTCTCCCGAATGTTACATTTATGCTAGCTACGTGAACTTCAAAAAATATTCTCGGCCTTTCATATAATTGTTCTAGACTCTCCCTCTTTCTCCTTAACCAGTAGCGTAAAAGTGTTCTAAGGCTGCTTTCCGTATCTACATCAACACGTTGGCTGGAACAATAATTACTAAGCAGGCTTTCAGCATCCTCTATTCTTTTCCCTCTTACTATTTCGGTTTTTAAATAGGAGATAAATTGGTGGTAATGTTGCCCAAGCTGAATTCCTTCTTCATCCCCTCTTAATCCTCTACCAGCGCCACGCAGCCCATGATAAAACTTATGAAAAATCGCAAGAGGACATAATGCAGCATCGACAACGTCTTTAACGTTTGGGAAAGGGTTAAAGGGAGGATGCCCTCTTCTATATACTTCCTCTCGTAAATGCTCCGGTCTCGGCCATCTCCATCGCGTAAGAGGTACTCTTCTTTGCCTCAGTTGTCTACCAAGGTATGGTAAAGATGTCACTCCAGCTCACCCCCCATTGCTCTTTTTCGATTAATTTATCCAGATCCTCACTCATCTCCTCCAACTTTTTGTGTAGAAGATCTTTGCCGATACCTTTCTTGTTTGCCACCATTTTAGCAACCTCGTTGAAGACGAAGATTCTAGCACCTAAATACTCGACCCTATTTTCCTCGACTCTTTTGAAAGTGAACCAAATTAACCCAAGGAATTCTATAAGTTCTGGATGCTCGGAGAAGTATTTTACTATACTTATCCATTGAGTTTTTATAGCGTTAAATATCTTTAAAATTTCGTTATTTTCCTCCTGCGTAGTAGTTAATCGATCTTCGCCAATTGTTCCATCTATTATTGTTGTTAGTAAGCTTTGTGTTAGTAAATTAGCAAATTTCTCAGAAGCTCTTACCCACTGCGGGCTCAGTATTAATGAACGAACTTCATCTGGTACAGAGTCTCCTTCTTTTTCCCAGAAGACATAGTTAGCTTTTTGGAACATAAATTTTAAACCACTCGCGATTATATTGTGATATTGTTTTACATCCTCGCATCTCCTGTAAACTTCTTTAATCACGTCTACTGATTTAATGTAATCAGAAAAAATGAGACCTTCGTTTGTTAAGAGTAAATCCTCAGGTAGTTTGCTTAGAGGATTTATGCGTCCGCGCATGTTTTCGTAGTCCACTTCACAAAAACTAAACTGTTGAAGGTTTCTTACATCTTCTTCTTTTAAAGGAAGCCAACCTGCGTCATGTAAATCCTTTCCAAAATCCAGGTCTCTTATGAGAGTCCTAAGCATGTTTAAAATTACTTCGCTTCTAATCAAGCCCCCCTTTACACTTACTTCACAACACAAATATTAAGTTTTCTTCAAAAACACTAGTTGTTCAAGAACAACATGGTCCAACTCCTTTTTGGAAATAAAAGCATCGACGCAAACTATCCTCCCCTCATCATGAATTTCGATATCTCTGCCCATCGCTTTGAGAGCTTCTGCAACTTTTTTGCCGATTTCTTTGTTGTAAAACACCACATGATTCATGGGCAAACCTTTCTCGCAAGGAGATAATGAAAAAGCATCAAGCTTAGCAACATACATTTTTTCAGAATCTTGAACAATGCAAGAATTTTTGAGGCATAACCAGCATCTATCACACTTGGAAGTAATATTTACTCTTTTTTTAGTCACATGAAGAGCTCCTTTAAAACAACTTCCTATACAGGCACCACACTGTATGCAGTTTATAGACCTAAATAGGACTTTCTCTATTAACATTTTAATGCGTGTGTAGTCCTCTATATTACATTTTACCACTAATTCGACTTGGGACTCTTTTACTCTGCCGCTCATTTCAAACTCTTGCTGTGTGTTAAGCTTAAAGGATTTGTCTTCATTAACCTTCATTTCTCCAAGTATCTTTAACCAGTCGAATGTATCTCTCCTATAAGGAAGAAGAAATTCAAATACTAACTTCTCATCTTCTTTTTTGACATGAAGCGGATTTAAGAAAATTTTTTGGCGTTTTGGTTTCCTTAATCTCCAAAGCCCTTTTTTCACCCACTCTCTTGACCTATAATTTTCAGCAGCGTAAGATAAAAGCAATTTTTCAAATTTTGTCCACAAGAAAGCATGTGTGAGCTGCCTCATAAAATCCATAAGCGGTGGTGTACATGGGCAAGGCCAGCAGCCAACTCTGGTATGTCCAAGTTCATATAACTTGTTGATTTTGATACCTTTCCAAAGTATATAAAGCCATACCTCTAAGTCGCTCCAGTTGTTAATTGGTTGAATTAGTTTCTGACCTACGATCTTTTTCCCACGCTCAATTGATAAATAGTTGCTTCTTCTTCTAGACTCTCCTCTCCTTATCCCTGTAAGAAATGCAGCATCGGTAGGATCGTTTAAGTAGTCATTAATGAAGCACCTTACAGGTTGCTCTTTAAATACATGACAACACCAACGATAGTAAATGCTAGGGGGCCCTAATTTCTTACAAAGCTTAAAGAAACTCTGCTTAGCCCTGTAATATTTTCCGTGAGCATCCTTTATCAATGGGAAATTGTAAGTTCTTGAAAACTCTTCCACGAACCTATATGTTTCGGGAAACTCTAGCGTAGTATCGACAAAAAGAAGTGGAACATTTCCTAATGCTTTTTTGGCAAGCATAGCTACAACGGTGCTATCCTTTCCGCCTCCAAAAAGAACGAAGGTTCGTGAGCAATCTTGGACGGCTTCTTTGATGAAATTTATTGTCTCTTCTTCCTTATTTTTTAAATATTCTATATTGGCCTTGATCGTTCGTTTGATTCCCTCTAAAAAGTCCATATCTTCTGCGCAGTTTACATTTTTCTTATAATAAAGAGGTATCAATCTTCTGTTGATCACATCAAGTTTAAAAGTTAGGAAAGTTTCTCCTTCAGAGATCACTCTATTTCTATATCTGAAGGCAAAGGGAGGGAGCCTTACACCTAGTAACTCCTCGAATAATGTCCGCTCGCTGCTAAAAATTGGTTTGAGATCCCTTGCACATTCTCGACCACTGCTGCCGCAGATATTACATATCTCTCCAATTATTGGAATGTTACAATTAGTACACCATTTGATGTTTTTCTCCATTTTTGATGTCATCTATGGTCACCACTATCTCTTTCCCTACAAATCTTCAACCATCTCACGTAATGCTTTTGGCGCATATATAACAAAGCGTTCGCCCATTTTGCTTATTCTGCCGCGAAATCGTATGTGTCTTTTGACCTCCCTCTCTTTCTTATAACTGTTATTCATTTTTGTATTCATATTGGAATTGAAGTTTATTGTTACATTCTAAAATATATAACTTTCGCTCATATCCGTCACCACTTGGTCATATGCTTGCAGTACTGGATCATGCGTAGGACTGGCCGCGTGTATGTGCGTTTTGATGAATTCTTGAACCTCCTGTAGCACGTCCTCAAACTTAACAACCTTAACCCCAGCTTCTCAAGCTCACCGCCGAGATCCGTGTCATTGAGCTTGTAGACGTCTACGTCAATGGGCTTGAAACCCTGTCGTAAGAACATGTGGATGAGCCCTAGGGCGCTGTCCAGGTCCCTGCAGAGGTGGTATGAGACTGACAGCCCGCTTGCCGTGAAGTTTAATGGGCCTGTATAGATCCATACTCCGGCTCATCTATCGAGAGGGCCTCCGGGTTATCTATCTTCCAAGCTTCACTCACGAGGACTTCTGGGCGGATGATGGCGTGATCGAATGGGCTTTAGGAATACTGAACGAGCTATTCAGCTTCCTCTCCCAAGTTCCAGGGGAAGTGGAGCATACATGCGCTCGCCAGCTCAAGTATGTGAGCGTTGGAGGTGAGCTCCTATGGGCAAGATCTACCTTCTATCCTCAATGATAATCCCGATACCTTTTGAGTATAAGTCGGCCATGGTTGTGGTTGAGGAGGTTTCTGTGGAGGGGGCTAGGGCGATCCTGGAGGGGGGCTTCGTATCTGCTGTTGGGCATGAGGCGACTGCCAGGTTCCTCTCAAGGGTCCTCGGCTTGGAGGTGAGGCCGAGCAGGGAGGCGGTATTCCTCTATGAGGGTGATGTGGCGATAGTGATACAGTTTGGGGAGAGGATACAGGGGGTCGAGCTGGGGGAGGATGAGGTCGAGAGGCTCTTCAAGGAGGGAAAGGCTAGGCTCCTGAAGATAGCGGTGAGCAGGCTGGGAAGCAAGGAGTGAGACAGTTAGCCTGATGATAGATTAACCTATTCATAAAATTTATATTCCGAGTTAGGATTATTTTCATTAGGAGCCGCTTTGTATGAGGGAGAAGGCTTCCCGAATTCCAAGGTAAATACATTAAGACCGAAGGTACTGAAGGTTTTGACTTTTCTTTACGGCCCTTTTATATATATTGTTTTCATTGGGACATTTTTTCTCTTATTGACATCATTAATGACTGTATCATCTTGGCAAGAGATTCATACCTATCTTTGGATACCATTTTGTCTGGTCTCCTTAATATTGATGTTAGCATTAGTGTTTGAGAGGCTTAGAAGATTAATTGAAAGAGGGATAATTATCATCAGGGTAATCTCTGTGGTATCTGTGTTACTTGGATTGATCCCAACGATTGACGCATGGTATTTCTCATTAGGATATAGATGGACTTTAACACCTTTCTATATTATTAATGCGATCTTCGTGCTTCTAGTTTCTTTCCTGATCTCGCCTGGGATGAAGGAGAGAAGTGTTGTTAGAGAGCCGGCTAGTAGGGGTGGTTTTGTTACATACCCTTTCTTGAAGGTAGCGTATCATAGTGGGCCCTATGCTGGTAAAGAGGAAGTCTTCCCAGTAACATGTGAACATGTGAGTATCGTGATGGGTTGCGCTCCAGGATATCTTAATTGTATGGTGAGCGAGCGGTTTGCAAGCTCGCTAACATCCCTAACCTCAGCAGCTCTTGAACTGAGTAAAGGAATGGGAAAATACAGGTTGATGCTGGGAATGCTGTTGTTTAGGGTTGAGGATCGTGATAAGCATGGGCGTCATACATGTGATCTTAGCAGGATTAATATTTACGTTAATGGGCAGTTCTCCTCATCAGTTACATTCCAGCAAGAGCATGGGGAGCCGTTCTCAATACCGATTATGCCGGGAATAACGAGGATTGTAAGAAAATTAGCACCCATACTTGTGGTAGTCGGTATTAAGAGGGGCCGCCATACAATGGTTATGGAGTTAATTGAATCATCTGGCAATATACTTGATGTGGCTAGGCTGAACTTCGAGGTCTATGAATGGATGCGTGAGGGAGAGGACTGGTGGATAGTTCCGGTAAAACTATCACTGCCAGAATTCAGGTATCCGAAGCCCGCAACAATATACTACCGTCGCGAAATATTGTCTGAGCCATTAACCGTGGAAGATACTGATAGAATTAGCGTTGAGAAGCTTAAGATCACCACCTCGTCAGATAAAATTGAGCCCGGTAAGAGTCGGATAAAAGACCTTGAAATCATCCTAAACGCTGTGGAACGATATTACATCACTACAATCGAGGTGACGATCGATGATTCTCTTCAACTCAGGTTCTCCATGAATGAACCATTACCGCTTTTTAAGCATGAGAGAGATATGTTAAAAATCCCACTACTATACCCGTTAAGACTACAGTCTGGAAAGCATACAGCAATCCTAAAAATCTTCGGAGACAAGCTTCCGTACGTCTTATTAACAGGGGGACAGGAATTACTAGCATATGTTAAGGACTTTACATGTAAAGCATCAAGGAGAGGGTATAGGGGGACGAAGCTAAAAGAAGATAAGGTTAAGACGCTCTTCAGGGAGGGGCCAGGTTCCTGAAGGTGGTCGTGGATAGGATTGGGGTGGCGTAAAACATTATAGGAGAGGGCTACTGCGTTATTGGGGTCTAGTGGTGTCTTTTTCATTGTCTTATGTGAGGAAAGGTGGGGTGGGGGAGGGTTTTCTGGTTTCGTGTTGTTTTTGGCCCCCAAACTAGGGGCGTTCTGGGTTTTTGGCCCTTCCTCCCTCTTTTTCATTGGGAGGCTTTCGGGGGGAACGCGGGCTCCCCACATTTATCTGGGGGGGGGGTTGGTTT
>Ga0080004_1123365_pt1 | contig 13599 bp, 18 predicted proteins | sample WasSprMetagenome_FD_69207 | JGI IMG/M metagenome (GOLD analysis project Ga0080004, IMG submission 69207) | Sulfidic aquatic microbial communities from Washburn Spring, Yellowstone National Park, USA - WS (SPADES assembly) (version 2) | ecosystem: Environmental > Aquatic > Thermal springs > Hot... | reverse complement strand
AAGGGCAAGGTTAAAAGCAGGATTGGGATACATACTCATAACGATTCTGGGTTGGCTGTTGCAAATACTCTAGCAGCAGTAGAAGCTGGTGCACGCCATATTCAAGGGACTATAAATGGTTTAGGTGAGAGATGCGGTAACGCCGACCTCGTCCAGATTCTCCCAACCTTAATACTTAAAATGAATTATGATGCTTTGAAAACCAGAGTGCCTCGTGAAGAGAAGCTAAAGAAGCTTAGAAATGTTGCAACATATGTTGCTGAAGCATCTGGCATACCTCTATCACCGTACCATCCATACGTTGGAGAGTGCGCTTTCAGCCACAAGGGTGGAGTACATATAGATGCTGTATTAAAAGAGAAGAAAGCGTATGAGCATATGGACCCTAGCTTAGTAGGGAATCTAACAAGATATATTGTTTCAGACCAAGCTGGAAGAGCAGCTATACTACAAGAAGCCTCGGAGATGGGGCTTAAACTTTCTAAAGATAACCCTGCTATAACCAGGTCACTGCAGGAGATCAAGAGTATGGAAGCTGAAGGATACAGGTTCGATAATGCTACTGGAAGCATACGTCTAATTATTCTAAAATCTATAGGATATAATACAGATAGATTGAAGATTATTTCGTGGAGAACTCTAGTAGAGAAAGGACCCACAGATAGGGTTGAGGCGATAGTTACATTGCAATTAAATGGAGACATAGTTCATGGAGTCGGTAACGGTGTAGGACCAGTACATGCATTAGACCTAGCCTTCAGAGATGCGATATTAAGGAGACTCCCATATTTAGAGAAAGTCAAGCTTGTAAACTATAAAGTTTCAGTAGTAGACGCAGCGAACGGTACAGGTGCAGCTGTAAGAGTCTTCATAGAGTTTACAGATGGAGAGAAAAGTTGGGCATGTACAGCTTACTCTAGGAATATTCTTGAGGCAAGCTTGAAAGCATTAATAGATGGGTACACGTATAAGCTGATAACACATGATTTAGAGAAGAACCTACCTAGTAGATGATGAATCTTCCAGATCCGAGATAATCTTAATGGATCTTAATGATGAATCTATAAATCTTAAGAATGAATTTAATGCAGCTCTCAAGGATACCATATCATCTGCATGGATTATTAATTTTAATCCTTCATTAACAGCTAAAACCTGGACTCTTGTTCTTCTAGAAGGTATATCTCTCGCTTCTATCGAAATGGACCTGTGGAGTATATTTCTTTCAACAGGTGGAACAGTTATCATTATCTCTGCCGTAGCACTGTTTCTTTGAGAGCTGCAATGAGCTTTAACTGGCGAATTTGTATCTGTATCTTCTACAGGTGGATACTTCTCCATCTAGTAATTGAGTGTCTCCGCATATAATAAAAATTTCTCACGTAAAACTTCATTTACATAATTATTGAGGTCAATAAATCATGATGACACGTTACTCGAAGAATGGTTAGCCTTCCACGTCTAATCAGTGAAATCACAATACATTCATTCATTTCTTTGAGGATAAAGTCCATGCTCCACCTGCAAATTTGTAGCCGCATTTAGCGCAATGCCAGATCCCTACTGATACTCTTTTAACTCTTGATGCACCACAGCTTGGACATGTATGTAGTGATCTCTGCTCCCGTTCCATCTCAGCTACCTTCTTCCTAATTGTAGAGCCGTACCTAGCCATGAATCTCTTAGCAGGATTACCTTGTACACGTCCAAGCCTCATAAAAGCTCTCCAAAATCATTTCAAAACCTTAATATATACGTAACCTCGATGTATACGAATTAAGAGGTTTATCCTAAACAAGTATCGTTTAATCTATGGTATATTACTCCATCCATTATGCTGGCAGATTAGCTCGATAATTGTTAGCCTGGGAAAAGATAATATGCTGGGTAGTCTCACGTATCTCTGGGTTGATAAGCAGCCAATTTAGAAAATTTAAGAAGTTAATTAAAGACTTCGTTTATGGAGCGACTACGTATGAGTATGCTCTTGAGCTTGAACATAAGATGTTCCAGCATGAATGCATCCTCGAAGCCGTCGTTTTTGGAGATAGATATGGTTTCCCTATCTCAAACTATTATAAACTGAGACTTCTACCCTATTGGATAGAAAGACTAACTCAATTTGATAAAGGAATTCTACGTGAAAAGGATCTATTAGAAAAGATGAAGATATAGAGATAACTCAATTAAATTATCAAAATTGATTGAAAACTCTTATATAATAATGACAGTATTAATTGTTCAGTGAGTATTGAATGAGGGGAAGTGATAAAAGAAGGGATAGGAAGGAAAGCGAAGTGATTAAAGCTGCCAAGAGCCTAATTTACGGGATGGCTGCGCATGGAATGGTTTCTTACGCATTAAAGACTAGGATGCATCTTGAAAACCTGTTTATGCTCATAACGCTTGGAGACATGCTTGGATTACCGATACTACCACCTTATTATACTCTTAGACTCTTACCCTATGCAGTGCCGCATATTAAGACTTGGAAGAGGACTCTTTTAAGGGAGAGAGATGTCACAGACCTAATAGTAGGTTGAAAGTCATGAATATAAGAGAATACTTTGAGATCCATCCCAACATAAAATACATTATCTTCGGGGGTAAAGGTGGTTTAGGTAAGACAACGCTTTCAGCTGCAACATCCTACTGGCTATCTAAGATGGGTAAAAAAGTTGTCGTATTTTCAACAGACCCTCAAGCAAGCCTTACAGACATCTTTGAAAGAAATATCTTTGGAAAAGGCGAAGTTGAGATAGCTCCAAACCTGTATGCTCTAGAAATTGATGCTGATAAACGTATTGAAGAATACCAGGAATTAATAAAGAGGAAGATAGTTGAGATGTATGGCGAAGTACCTCCTGAAATTGAAGAGTATATAGCATCTGCATCAGCTGAGCCGGCCATGGCTGAATCAGCTACATTCGATGCGATGGTCGAGTTAATGACTAGCGGAAAATACGACGTCTACATTTTCGATATGATGCCGCATGGACATGCGATAAGATTTCTCGGCATGAGCCAGATATTAGATGCCTGGGTGGACAAGGTTGTTGAGACGAGGAAAAAAGCCTCGGAATACGGTGAAGTAGCAGCTGTCATGAGTGGTAGAGGCAGCCTAGCTCAGGAGGATGCAATATTGAATGAGCTAAACTTCATTAGGTCAAGGCTAGATTTTGTCAGTACCATAATGAGGGACTCCGAGCACACTGCATTCTTCTATGTCTTGATACCTGAAGAGATGGCCATATTGGATACCCAGAAAGCAATAAGGATGTTCAGAGAATTCGGTATTCCTATAAGTGGTGTAATAATAAACCAAGTTTATCCAGCTGAGCTCCTAAATGATCCGTCTACACCAGAATTCCTCAAGAACAGGATTATAATGCAGCAGAAGCATATGAAGAAGATTAGAGAGCTGTTTAGTGAAATGATTCTTGGAACGGTTCCAATGCTTGATAGAGAACCTAAAGGTCTAGAGATGATAGAGAAGATAGCGGGTATATTATATGGGGGTGCTTAAATGAATTTTAATGAATTTATATCTTCAAAACCAAACCTTAGATATCTGTTTTTCGGCGGTAAGGGTGGAGTAGGAAAGACTGTAGTAGCGGCTGGTGCTGCACAATATTTCGCAGCAAGAGGTAAGAAAACTATAATCTCATCAACAAACCCCGTTCATAGCCTGTCAAGCATTTTCAAGATAGACATATGGGGGAAGGGAGCCCAGAAGCTTACTGAAAATCTTTACGCTATTGAATTCGATATATCGAAGACTACTGAAAAGTATAAAGCCGACATGAAGGAAAAGTTACTTACATTCATAAAGTCTGCAGACATACCAGTAGACCCTGACCCCTTCCTAGATATAGCTACAACCAACCCAGCCTTTGAAGAAGCAGCAATGTTCGATGATATGGTGAACTTGATCCTTGAAGACAGGTTCGATGTATACGTATTTGATACGGCTCCTGTAGCACATACTTATAGGCTTCTCGGTCTATCTAAAGTCTACGACCTATGGCTTAAAAGATTGATCAAGAGCCGGGAAGAGGCACTTTCATTAAAAGTTAAACTCTCCTTTAGAAAGGAGAAGGTTATCGAGGAAATAAAGAAGGATCCTGTCCTTCAAAGTGCTCTTGAAACTAGAAGACGTACAGAAGAAGCAAAGAAGATCCTGACAGACAGGGAGAAGACTGCTTTCTTCTTTGTAACATTGCCTCTCGCACTCCCTATAGCTGTAATAGAAAGATTCATAACATGGGTGAAAGCATTCGATATACCGATTGGAGGAGTAATCGTAAACTGTGTACTACCAAAAACGTTACTTAGAGATGAAAAGTTATCGTCATATGTTGTAAATAAGTTGAGAGAGCAGGATGGCTACCTGAAAATGATCAATGAAAAGTTCCCAAACCTGGTAAGAGCATTCATACCATTGTATGAGACAGAAGTTATAGGCCTAGACATGGTAGACAAGGTTGCGGATGCACTTGCTAATGGAGGATTCAACTTAGTTTAGATGGATTCTTTTATCGCTTGACCTGACCGCATGAGTAGGTTAAAGACGTTCTTAATAGAGGAGTCACCTAATATTCTGGCTACAATCTTGACCCAACCTTCACTTTCTTTAATTGAGAGAGAGTCTATACAATCTTTAGAGGATGATAAGCTTTCTTCTATCTTATCTAAGAATTTTCTTGTTTTATCTAAGTTGTCGGTAATAACTATCATGCCAAGCTGGCTTAATTCGATTTTCTCAAGATTACTATCAAGCCTAAGCAGCTTAAGATAACTCTCTTTACATATCTCTATGTTGATTGGACATCTTTTTGGAAGTGACCCCCAAACTAATATATGGTCTTTATCTTTTGTGAGTGGAGATAATAGGTAGTAGAGTGGGTTCTCCCTCCAGGTGAGAGATAAGGTTACATCTATTCTGCTGAATAATCCACCTTCTTTAGGAATACATAATGCCTTAAAACCTCTACCATACCTTCTGAAGCCGACGAACTTGCAGAACGGTAGCGAGACATCCCTAACCTGTTCTGCATACTTTATCATTGCACTGCTATTCGCCCTTAAACCAATAACGAACAGTACTGCTAAAATGATTATTATGGTAATCAGTATATAGAGTTCCTGCATTAACATAAAAAAGTGGGAGGGGGTATAAAGCTATTTAGCCCTTATTCTAGTATAGGCCTTGTATCCTTCGTAGACCATTAGTAGGGCCAGCACTATTAGGACAACGTTTATAGCAGCCGCAATCCCAAGACCTACCTTTTCAGGTGCAGCAACATAGCCAGTTATTCCACTATATGCAAGATATATTAGCGCTGAAATTGTTGTAACGATCATGAAAGCCATTGGGATACTTGTGAAGATGGTCTGCCTCTTCTCTCTTAGAAGCCATAGGGTTATTATCATTAAAGCCAGCCCAGCCATAAGCTGGTTTGCTCCACCGAATGTGCCCCAGATATAGGCGAAGGCTGCTCCAGTCTTCGGGCTCGTCACAATATAGACGATAATCATCACAATGAGTGCGCTGACATATTTATTCCTTAGTATACCACCTAGAGCAGGCCCGCCTAGCTCTGAGAGGACTAGGCGCGTTATTCTAAGTCCGATATGCATTATCGTTATGGCTAATATAACCAACATTATAGTCGTGTAGGCTCTTGCAAAGTCTATCGGAACACCCCATACGTTGAGAAGCGTTGAGCCGCCTGTGACAAAGTTTGCAGCAGTCTTCCCAGCCTTAATATTGCCTATCGCTACGTCAGGCGACAATATAGCGGCTGTCGTGAGAGCAACCAAGGCCATGATACCTTCAGCTATCATCGCTCCCCCAGCGACCATACTCCCATCTGCTTCATTATCAAGCTGCTTAGACGTTATAGATGAGCCTATCAGGCTATGCCACCCCGATATCGCTCCACAGGCTATCGTTACAAACAGCATCGGCCACAATGGTCCTGAAAACGTTACGGCAGGGTCGTAGAATGTTGTCACAGTTGGAGAAGCATAGGAGATTCCTGAAAACATTCCTATGATTATGCCTATTATACCAAAGTAGACTAGGTAGAAAGATAAGTAGTTTATAGGCTGTATAAAGACCCATATAGGTAAGACAGCTCCAAAGAAGCAAAAGATTAGAACTATCCACATCCAGAAGTCGATAGTCCAGATGCCTAAATCGATCTTAACTGGTATTAGTAGACCGAGATAGACGCCGATATACATTAAGATCACAGCGATTACCGTAGTAGTAACGATGTTTATTTTGAGTTTATATGTTAAGTATCCTGCAAGCACCCCGATCAACGTCGTTATTAGAACTGGCAGAGGAGATTGAGGGACAGTGTTAAGGAGCCCACTAACAACATTAGTGAAAGATGACAACACTAATACAATGTACCATAGAATATACCAGAGTAGTATCGTTCTAGCTCTTGGCGAAATCAGTTCATAGGTGATGGGGCCGAATGATGCACCCTCAGACCTTACTGAAACCATCATGCTCCCATAATCATGTATCCATCCAATGAACATGGTTCCGAAAAGTATCCAGAGGAATGCTGGAAGCCAGCCCCACTGAATTGCTATGATTGGCCCTAGGACCGGGCCTAGAGCGGCTATACTCTTCCATTGGAAACCAAATAGAACATACTTATTTGATGGAAAGAATTCGATACCATCCATGTAGACATGTGCAGGAGTTGCCTTCTTTGGGTCAACCATCATTACATTTTTATCAAACCACTTGACATAGAACCTGTAGGCGAGACCATACATTATTATACCTATTATAACTACAAGTATGGCGTACATCGACAGGACCTCAAGTTACTTTAAAACCTTAGACTTATATAAGCTTTTTAGATGAATACATGCTAAATTTAGGGGAGGTTCCAATCGTATACTAGGCATTCTTATAACGAATCTATATTGAGTAATAGTTTTGCTCAGCCCTGCTCATTCTGGTTTCTAACGTTTAATGCTTCGGAAAATTTCTGTCTAATGAATTTACTCTTCTCCGATGCCGTTTCTATCATCTGTTCTAGTAGGTTTTCAGGTATTAGTCCCGGAGAGTTCTTCTGTATAGATACTACGTTATCTTTCTCGTCTACACCGATAATCAATGAGACATCTAGAGCTGATTCTTCTTCAATTTGCGGATCAACTAGAAACTTCTCTTTAATTATCCCGAATGTAACAGTGAATGGTAAGGATTGAAGTTGTAGATTAAAGTATTCTCCTGTCTTCTGCACTTTACCGTTTACGACTTCATACCTTGGGATTCTTGCAGTAGCTAGAGCAGCAAGAACAGCGATAGTCGAGGGATCGTAATAGTTCCCATCATAATCAAGTACGTAGATATCTATGAAGAGGATGTATGCTTTCTCTCCCTCTATCAAGCATAGCTTCTCTAAATCTATACACTTGCTTTCCCTGATACTACGGTCGACTACTCTTGCAAGCTCAACCCCACGTTCATCAGGCGGGCCAGGCTCAAAGCTTATCGAGGCAAGCGGTAGAAGCTCAGCATTCACCGTGAATGATCCTTCTCTCGGTCTATCGGAGTATGGTGAACCTACTTCTGCTTTTATTCCAACCAGTATCTTTGTCCCACCCATTGAGACGAGCGCAGAGCCATCTGCTTTCTCTACGAGTCCAGTAACAATGTTTATCGGTCTGATGTCTGTTGGAGACCTACCATCAAGCCTTCTGCCCTGCATTAGTAGGTTGTATATCTTTTCTTGAACGATTCTAGCTGTTAGGCTCTTCTTCATCTGAGATATGGACATGCCATGTTAAACCTCCATTAGAGATGCTTCACTATACTTTTTCCTAAGAGCATCCCTCTGTTTTTGATAAATCTCCAATATCCCCTTCTTTGCAAGTTCTAGAGCTTTCCTGAATTCTTCCTTCATGAGTCTCCCATTTAATTGGAGTAAGACTATAGAGTTAAGTCGTGGGGCCATAGCAATAGGCATATCTGCTTCCCCATACTTATCTTCTATGTCACATAAATCGAGAACTAAGTGGCCTTCAACTTTTCCAATAGCTACTGCAGCTACTAGGTCAGCCATAGGTATACCTGCTTCAGCGAGAGCGAGAGATGCAGCTGTCAGACCAGCAGTTCTCGTTCCACCATCAGCTTGTATGACTTCAACATATACATCGATGCTTGTACGTGGAAATTCTTCAAGGAAGACTACGCTTTCAAGCGCTTCTCTTATAACCTTAGATAACTCTATCTCCCTCCTAGTCATTCCTAGAGGCTTCCTCTCATCCACACTAAAAGAAGTCATATGGTATCTACAGTTTAGTATCGCACGGTCTGGTAAAGCTAAATGTTTAGGATGTACCTCTCTCGGACCGAAGACGGCTGCGAAAATCTTAGTTCTACCCAGCTCAACGTATGCTGAGCCGTCGCTTTTATCTAGTACACCTATCTCTATCTTTAGAGGCCTGAGCTCCTCCAGCCTTCTACCATCAATTCTAATACCTTCTTCACTTATTAATTTCAATTTTTCATTATTCATTTCCTGCTCCACCTGCAAGAATACTTCTAATTAAGTTTTCAACTCTTTCTGTTAATCCTTGTGAATGTGCTTCCTTCTCGATCAGTCTTATCGCAGAAACTGCTGCAAACTCGTTGGTTGGAGATGGACCCCTAATAACTATAAATCCGTTTCTCCCCACTAGCATATCGCATCCAGTCTCCTTCTTGATCATGTTAATCATAGACCCCTTTCTACCAATTAATCTAGGAATTTTTGATGGATGCATACTTACCAGTAAACCTGAAGCAATCTTCTTAATCTTTTCACCAGTCTCTAGGAATACCCCTCTAAGCCCACTCTCTTTCACGAATGCATAGATGACTTCTCCAACCTTCAGGTTTAGTGCTTGGACTTCTTTCTTATCAGGTATTCTTATCGTTGCTGTGAGGTGTCTCCCTAAACTCACCTCGAACCCATTTGGTTTAACATCTATAACTATCCCTATAACTTTATCTCCAGGCTGGGGATTATATGCACCCTTAAAGGATATAACGCATACTTTATCATTCTTGACTGTTGCAAAACCTACTGTTGAGGCATAGACCTTGCTTCCTAAAACGTATGTTCCCTCACCACTTCTCTTACTATCGTCTGAAAGTAGCTGACCAGGTAAGACAATCTCCCTCTCTGAAAAATATAAAGGCATGCTTCTATCCCTCTAACGGATTTACCTCGATTCTTCCACTCGCTATCTTCGTTAACCTATCTATTAAGTCTAAATGCAGACCTGTTGGAACCTCTACTATACTAACCCAGCTACCGTCTTTCCCCCATTCTTCCTTAATAATCTTCCCCATATTCTTAATCAATCCATAAGATTTCCCAACTACGTCGCCTGGAAGCCTTATCTGGAGTTTTATCACACCTATCTTAAGGGGGAGTATTGCTCTAAGCTTCTCTATAATCTTTAATGCTTGTTCTCTAGCATCTTGAAAAGGATCTATCGTTACCCCCACTTCCTCCATAGCCAGCTCTATCCTCTGGGGAGGGTGGGGGAGATTAGTCCTAGGGTCGACCGCATTCTTAGAGATAAAATCTACAATCGATTTCTTCTTTTCTTCTATCAGCCTTCTTCTCTGCTCTGCAGTAACTTGTATTGTTCCCTCCTTCAGTATTGTCTCTGCTATCTTTAAGAACTCCGTTGTACCGAAGGCTTTCCTTAATTCCTCCTCACTCGCTCTACTTCCCTTACGGGAATCTTTGTAAATCTCTTCATAGACGACAATCTTTGAAACAGGTATATTTTCCCCAAGCCTATACTTAAGAGCACGGTCAGGATCTACAAGTATCTCGAACATTATACCCTTCCTTTCAATCCTCGCCACTGTATAGCTTTTAGACAATCCTATTTATCCTCCCGGCTTATTACACGCTTAATTCTTTTACTCTACCTAGAGATGATCTATCCAGGATGTTTATTAATGTTCTGCCTTAGCTCTTCTTATCTCTAATCAATGGTTCAAGCCTTGCTTGTAGTTCTTCAGAAGGCATTGAAGCATACCTCCTAGTCTTAACAGGTATAGTTACTAGACGGGCTGTCCATCCCTCTTCGATCTTATCAACAGAGTTTACCAATGCTTCTAAAGCTAATTGTATAGACTCTTCTAAACTAATATTCTTCTGATAATTCTTCTCTAGGAACTCTTTAACTTTATCTGCGCCCCTACCTATCGCCCAAGCATCGTACTCTAGAACTAGACCACTTGGTTCGGTATAGAAGATTCTTGGACCCGTCTTATCTACTCCACCAAATAGTATTGCTGTTCCAAACGGTCTAACGCCTGCATGCTGCGTATACAGCTGCATTATATCTCCTATACGTTTAGCTACTGCTTCAACTGTAGGCTCTTCATCATATGATAGCCTTATAACTTGAGCATAAACTCTAGCGTTATCTACTAGTACACGCGCATCGGAGTTTAGTCCAGCAGCTGCTGCACCAATATGTTCATCTATCTGGAAAAGCTTCCAGGAAAAATTAGGATTCTGAAGTTTAGTATGCATTCTCTCTTCTACTGTCAAGACGACACCTTCTACACATAGTATAGCTATAGCTGTAGAACCTGATCTAACAGTTTCAAGAGCATACTCTACTTGATAGAGTCTACCCTGAGGTGAGAAGACAGTTATAGCTCTATCATATGCTCCTGCAATACCAAGTGCTGCCAATCCTCTCCTCCACCCTAATCATATCAATTATTTTCACCTAATAAAATTTCCCAATTCTATAAGAGCATCTAGAACCTACTTAAAGACTGGTAGCCAGCCTATCCCACAACTCACTGCATGGATGGAAGATAAGATAATTTTTTCTATCCTTAGATGAGAGGTTCTTAATCGTTAGCGATTCCTACTTGGAATCCCTAAATAATGATTAACCCCTAAATACTAGGAGGTGTTAAAATTTCTTGATGGCCAGCTCCTTCTATATAGTGTTAGGGTTAATTATGGTTTTGATAGGATTGGCTATAATCTTTTCTGTATTGGGGTTAAAAAAAGCTGAAGTAAGGAGCGGGGGATTCATACTTATTGGGCCATTCCCTATATTAATTGGTGGTAAAAGCCTAAAACCTTTACTCCTCCTCTTTCTAATCTCAATTATAGTAATCTTCTCCTTATTCATTTTTCTAGAGGTAGTAGGATATGCCTGAAGAATCCATGGTACGTATTCCGAGAAGCATAATATTTCTGATCGGGGGTTTTCTAATACTTATCGGATTAACCTTAATCTTCCTAGGGTTAAGCCCGGAGATTAAGGTTGGCGGTCTAGTAATTATCGGCCCTATACCATTCTTCTTCTACTCCGAAGAACCAACCTCAATCCTAATATCGCTGGGGACCTTCATCTTCTTCATAATACTTCTATTCATCATTTTCACATATCTAGTTTCAAGAAGATTAACACCAGCACCCGAGTAAGCATTATATATTAAAAAGTAGAGAGATAATACTGGAAAGGTGGAGGAGTTGCCTTTCTGTAGGGAATGTGGTTCAAAGCTATTCTATGATAGAAACACAAAAGAATATGTATGTAAAAGCTGTGGGTTGACATATACGTTCCAAGACCTCATAGTTGAGTCAGAGAGAATGTTTGAGGACAGGTTAAAGAGGGATGAAAAGAAAAAAGCTAGAGAAGAATATTTGGATTGGTGGTTATCTAAGAAGAAGTGAGAATATGGAGATAATACTATTTGTAGAGAGAGGTAAGTCAAGAGAATTAGAAGAGAAATTGCTTAAAGATGACATAGTATCTAGGGGTAACGTCATCTTTAGAGTTTCCGAGCCATTCAGAGAAGGAGGATTCTACGTTAGAGTTCTAGGAACAGAAGAACAATGTAATAGAGCAAGAAGTCTCGGAGTAGAAATAGCTGAAGAAGTCTTAGGTGAAGAGAAGGAAGCAGTCTTGAAAGCAATAAAAGAAGATGATGAAAGAATGCTCTCAGGCTTCTCAGGAATCTTCAAATAACACATAGACCGGCATTCAACCAGCTAAGAAAACCATCTTAATCATTTAAAGAGAGTAGCATTTCCCAGACCCAAGGATCCAGACATTACGCTGATAAATACTCCTATAATAAGAGATAAATAGCATCATATCAAGTATAGTCAAATGAAAACGAGTTGGATGGTGCTCTATCGAGGATGTACACAATCTTCATCACAGGTACTGCAGGATCAGGTAAGTCGACACTCGCGGGAGCTTTCAGTGACTGGTTAAGAAGCCAAGAACAAACAACATTACTTGTAAATCTTGACCCAGCTGCGTTAACATTACCCTATGAGCCGGATGTAGATGTCAGAGAAATGGTAGACTATGAGAGGATAATGACGACGAGAAGACTAGGACCTAATGCTGCTCTAATAGCAACGTTAAGAGAAGTAGCAAGACACATAGAAGAATTAGCTGAAGAGGTAAATTCGCATGATGTAGACTTCGTAATAGTTGACACCCCTGGTCAACTTGAACTATTTGCATATAGAAGAGAGGGAAGAATATTTACTAGATATGTTGGAGATGGTAGGAAGGTTATGTTGTTCCTACTTGACCCTATGTTCTGTGCAGTAACAAGAAACTTTGTAGCAAGCATGTTCCTAGCATCATCAATATACCTAACATTTCAGCTACCAATGATACAGATACTCAACAAGATAGATGCTGTCCCCAAAAAATATATCGATAGAATTGAAAGATGGAGCGGGTCGCTAGAATCATTAATAGTAGATATAGAGAATAAGTCAAAGAAAGTATTAATGCATCTATCAAGAGAGATCGCTCAAGCAGTCTACGATATAGTCTCTAGTATACCCATACTCCCAGTATCGTCTATAACTATGGATGGATTTGCAGAACTACATGCAATGCTAACTAGGGTATTAAGCGAGGGAGAGATGGAACTGAGGTGAACATATGAATATAACAGAACTAGAGAATAGACTGCATGAACTACGTGAAAAATTAAGAAACTTAAATCTAGAAATAAGTGAAAGACGGTCAGAAATTGACCAATACATCTCTAAAAGAGATAGCATGCACTTGGAGATTAAGAATCTATCAGAAGAATTAAGGAAGCTTAATCGGGAACGTGATGAGTATCAAACTAGAATAGATAAATTGAGAGAACAACTTGAAGAGAAGAAGAAAATACTTAAAGAGAAAAGCACATTATACTTTGAGATTAAGCAAGAACTAAAAACGTTAAGAAATGTTAGAGAAAACATTGAAGAAATAGAAGAGAGGCTCAAGAAACTTGACTGGATACTTCAAACAAAACCTCTACCGAAAGATGATGAAAAAAGAATATACAACGAAGTTGAGAGACTTCAGTCTGAGCTACAATCAGCTAGAAAGAAGAGAGAATACAACAGTAAGCTGCAGGAGTTAGATATAGAGATGAAGAATCTTAAAGAGGAGATACAGAAGGTTAGAGAAGAGATTGGAAAAAGTAGGGAAGAAATACTTCCTAGGATACTAGAGCCGAAAACATTACTGTGGGAGAAGGTTAAGACGCTGAAAGAGAAAGCA
>Ga0080004_1108034_pt1 | contig 13603 bp, 7 predicted proteins | sample WasSprMetagenome_FD_69207 | JGI IMG/M metagenome (GOLD analysis project Ga0080004, IMG submission 69207) | Sulfidic aquatic microbial communities from Washburn Spring, Yellowstone National Park, USA - WS (SPADES assembly) (version 2) | ecosystem: Environmental > Aquatic > Thermal springs > Hot... | reverse complement strand
AACTCTGTGATATGGATTTTCATATATATTGTAACTCTTCAAGATGAAAAAATGCCTTTCAATTACTTCCTTTACAATATGATATGGGAAACCCCTTTTTCCTATTTCCCAGTAATGTTCGCCATCAAATTCATGTGGTTTATGGGATTCTAGCGCTAAAACCATCTTAAAGTCTATAATGGGAACTCTAAATCTTAGAACAAAACTTGAAGAAAATGGAAGAGTTAGCACAACTGCTTTTTTAGTTACATATTTAATTTCTTTTAATGCTTTTTCAAAAAAATTAAATGGCAAATGTTCTAAAACTTCAGCCGCAAGTACAGTATCAAATTCGTCTCTTTTAAAATGTTGCGAAAGCTCTAGTACGCTACATACAACGTCTGGTTGAAGTAAAGGATTTATATCAGCTGTGCGAACATCAAGATTCTTCACTCGCTTCAAATACCATGCAACCACGCCATGTCCAGGACCGATCTCTAAAACCCTCCTTGGATTAGTCCATAAAACTTCCTGAATTTGATACCAGTAGGAATTCCATCGACCAAGGTCATCATATTTTGCGCCCATTATTTTTTCAGTCATACGCTTTCAGCGCACGCTCCTGTTTCTAAATTTTACCTTTTGATCCTTTAAAAATATTACGATAACGTAGCGCGCGCTACCATACTCATCTATAATGGTGGCTCATGATGGTACCTTAATAAGCGGCATACGAAGAGATAAAGAAGCAAGCACTTCCAACTTTTGCCCTAAGAACCATTCAACTTGGTTTCCGAGATTTCTGATTTAGTTAAATGATTCTACCAACACCTTGACATATTTTGATCCATAGGCTTATTGCACTTTAGCTGTAACTTCAATTTGAGTACAAAAAGCTAAAAGTTAATCGAATAATTCATTTTTAGGCCTTTCGTCATTTTTAAATAATATTATAATAAAAATGACATAGAACAATATGGCTACAATGGAAACAAAATCAACCTCAAGAATATTCACTGGTAATTCGATTTCTATAAGCGTTGGATAGTCGTATTTATAGGAACCTAATAAATTGAACCGATCACCATAGCATCTATTGGCGTTTTTGTCGGAGATCAAGACGTTGTAAGCTATTTTTCCCCTTAATATTACACTTCCTACACCACTTCCTATTATTTGATTATAGGGAATGTCGAAAAATGCTCCTTGGAATGTTACAATTCCCGAAAGCGTGATGTTAGGAGTCCTTACTATTAAGCTTATATCTGAAGCTGAATAAACCAAGGCTTCAGATACGTTGTAGAGTTCGCTTACATCGGATAGATAAGTTACTATTTTTCCTTCTTTACAATATGAAGTTAATCTAAGCGTTGTGCCTTTTGGAATCAAAAATTCAACATACTCGTCATGGAGTGGACGTAATATTGCTGAAGTATTTAATGAGAGCACTAAGTTATGGGGGGAGTAAAAGATAAGATGATCAGTGTTGATATGAAATTCTTTTCCATTAGCAAGTTTGAATCGGGTGGTTATATTAGATCCGTAGACGGCTACGTCCATGGAAGAAATAGTAATATTTCCTTCTAAGCTTTGTTCGCCATAAATTTCTATGGGGGCAAGCTTTACTTCAGCGCCTTGTTTCATATAATTTAACAATGATTCGTCTAACGATTTGAGAATCGCTCTTGGATCACTATATTCTCCTGGCTTAGACTTTAAAAGAGGCGCAAAATTCACATACAAGATTTTCCCTCTACCAATTTCTTTTTCGAATACGAATGGGGCTACCTTTTTGCCATCAAGCGTGTACCAAGAGCTTACATGCACAACTCCATCGAATGACTCCTTTGGTCTAATATCAAATTTAGAGCCTAGATGAAAACCGTCTACCCCGTCCACAGAAACGGTATCAGGTACCGCATAATATAACCCATTCCATAGGGCTCTATAACTTCCGACAAAGAAAATATATATAGATTGATAGTATTCGCCGCCATAGGTTACCTCTGGAGGATCATACCTCGTGCTTCTGGGCCCTACAAAAACTAGTGTGTCGTTAAGGTAAACGTAGCACGTGTTGGGATCTGGGAAATACAGTTCGATCTTCTGCCAGCGTTGAGGATATATTTCGGCGATATCATATATTATTTTTCCCCCATCATAGTAGTAGTCGAGGCTATAATCCGAATCCACCAAGCCAACTCCGGAAGCCAAACCGTTCATGAGAATTAAACTATTTTTGATAGTTGTTTTGTTCTCTAAGAGCATAAACCATGTACCTATGGCAAAGGGAAAACTTTTAGGCCACCTTCTAGGGTACGCTAGTCCTAGAATTCCGCCCTTTATTGCGTCAACTAGAAGACTGTTGCTTCCTCGGTATTGATATACATCACTTATAGAAATGTCATCCATCTTAAGCCCCCCTCTTAGATCGAAGTTCCATTCTTTAAAACGCTCTTGAGAAGCCCAAGATTCTTGGAAAATCACTTTTTCTTTTGCACGAATTCTCATCGATTGTGAGAAGTAGCCCTCAGTGGTACCTAGGATTATTAGTTGCCCGCCTTCTTTGACCCAATCAATATACTTTTCTGCTTCAGAAGAATTTTTCGCATCATCTATGAGGATAACTATTCTGTCATTCATAAAATATCTGAGATCCCATTCATCATATATACTGTATGAAAGGCCCAGAGAGTCAAGAAGCGCAATTTTTGGCGATGCCTCTTTCAAATCGGTGTTTATTACTATAGGTACAGAGGTTTCTCCATTACAACGTTTAACATTCTGTGGAACCTCGAATATTAATACTTCAGAATTGTTGAATATTAAGGGCAGTGTGCTTAACACTGACTTCATGTAGGCGTTAGACTTCTGGATCACATCATAGTCCTGCTTTGTCAAATATATATAGTCGACAAACTGAAGGTAAAACTTTGGAATACTGGAAGAGAGCGAGCTGAATGGTACATAATACCTGTTTATCGTTACAGCGCCTGTTAATCCAACCTTTGTAAAGCGCGGACTCCTAAATGTTAATACTACATTAGACAGGTTCGCTTTCCGCTTTAGATATTCCAGAGCCTGCAACTCGCTAGGGTTTATTGGATACGCCTCCATACCACTATTTGACCAAAAAGTTGCTGAGAGAAAAGTGGAGCCAGAGTTTAATAAAATTAAAAATCCTAAGCCAACCGCTATGATAATCTTTTGGTTAACTTTCAAGTACTTGAAACGTTCAAACACTTCGTACAATGCTAAGCCTGAAACTGTTGGGAAAAGGATTCCGCCGAAAGTGAAGAGAATCCTTAACTCCCTGTAAATCATATAGCCAGAAAGGTTTAGGTAAGTTATTGCCTTACCAAAGAGATAGGCTATCGCGAAAGCCATGCCAAGAAAGGCTAAAATTTTTTCCTTATCTTGAGAAAGCGAATTCTTTGACAAAAGGATCTTTGAGAAGTATAGTACGCTAATAAGCAATGGTAAACCGAAGGCGATTGGTATAAAGTATGTGGGGGCGGCGCCAAGGTAGCTAAGTAGCCCACTAATGTAATAATCTCTATCTATATATAGCACCTTCCAAATTAATAAAAGGACTCCGTAGGAGAAAAGCATGACGAAAGCTAAAATAGCTCTTACAATATTGCTCAAGATAGTGCTCATTAATTTTTTAAATAAATTCGATATTTTTCCGAAATATTTTCCATATAATACTGCGAAGACGAGCGCAACAATATATAATATACCTATGTAGATAGAAAAAACAGCTCCTACGAAAGGAAGATACGATATGATTATAGCTCCAAGCCATACCCCTAACGTTAAGGAAAGCGAATCTCTTATGTCAGAAAGACCTAATATGAGAGCTGAGAAAAGGAAGATTAATACATAGACGGCTTCTGCAATATGTAAAAGAAACAGATTTAAGATTAGAATTGCTTCGACTATGTACGAGAAACGCACTTTATCTTTCTTAATAATAAAAGAAGTTAAAACTAAGACTGAGAGAAAATGTAATGTAACAGGGGCGTAAGAATAAATGTTTGTAATAGTGTATATTGAGTTGATGGTCATGGTCTTCCCCGATGCTTGTAAGAAGTATTGGGAAAGACTCTGAACGTTAGCTGGCATTTTACCGAGTATGGCTTGAACCAGGAACGTAAAGCTCCCGAAAGTGGTGAAAATGAAGGTTGATAGAAAGGCCACGCTTCTATTGTTAGTAAGCATATACGTTAAATCATAAAAGGCTAAGATTATGAATATGTTAAATAATCCAAGCACATCAGAAATGTTTATGGGTGGCAAACCTGAAAGCTGACTTACAGAAAACAAGTGAAGCGGGAAAAATGGAGGGTACGTTAACACACCAAAACGAGTTAACTCGCCCTTCTCAATCCGAGTAGTCATGAAAGCATGATCCCACATATCACCGTTTGGAACCGTTAAACTGCTCAAAAGGAATATTGAGACGAGTAAGGAAAGTTGGAAGAGAAATAGAAGGAACATTAGGATATTCTCATTTTCTAATATTATGTTTTTATATTCGATCAGATGGTGATTTCTGTTATGCATCATCTTTATTATGTTCATTATGATTATCAGTGTATTTGCTATAAGGATCCATGGCAAAAACGGCTGAGCAAACATTAGTGTTACCAATGCAATTAGAGCATTGATAAATGTAGAAAGTAGAAAAGACGTTGGTAATAGTAAGGAAGAAGGAAGCTTATGCTCGAACAGGGATATTACAGTGAACCCTGGTAGAAAAACACCCAGAAACAGTCCAGATAATACTCTAACCCAAGAAAATATCCCGATTGAATGCAAATCGACAAAGACGCTTTCACTCATACTAGGTAGTAAGCTGACGATGACCAAGCAAGAAGCATATATCGCGAGAAGTAGCGCCTTTGAAGGTAAGCTCATTTTAAGGATTATTCGTATTTTTTGGTGAAAGATATAAGTTAGCAACATGAGAGAAACAGTAGTTACAAACAAGATGATTGAAAGGTGTTTTGTTGGGATGTCTACGTACTTATACATGAATAAAAGTAATGGAATGTTTGCTGTAGCGCACACAATTATTTTTTCAAACGCGCGCGCGCTCAATCAATACCCTGTCTTTAATATTTTGTTAAAGTAAATTGTTGCAATCTTTTTATATGCTTCTTGACCTAGAAGTGAGAGAGCTGTTGAAAACAGTAGCTTCATGTTGAAAGGATATGTTTTGACTGCTTTGAAAAAGTAACTTTTCCCCTCTTGGATATTTCCGTTGAGGCATAGAAGTGTGCCTAACTCATAGTAGTGTTTTCCTAATATTTTTGGTTTTTTTGATATTTCTTCAAAATATTTCTCCAAGATACGTTTCTGAGCTTGTATGTGAGCGCCAATATTACGGGAAATGCTATCAGTTTGCATGTAGCTTATCACCAATGGCTCATCTATATGCTTAAAACGATAGTATCTTGATATCCTAATCCATAGGTCCCATTCTTGTAAGCGAGGAAGAGTTTCATCGAACATGCCAACCTTTTCAAAGCATTCCTTCTTTACCATAGCTGTCGGCGTCCCTATAAAGTTCGTTTCGAGAAGTCTTTCATGAATATTATCTTTACTCTTTCTGTAGTTTGATTGCGGAATACGAACGACTCTATCTTTGTCTATTCTCCAAAAACTTGTATATACGACGCCTACCTCCCTAGGGCTATTTTTAAATGCATCCATCTGTTTTTCAAGTTTCCTTGGAAGCCATACGTCATCACTATCTTGAAAAGCAATATATTCTCCGTGTGCAACTTTTATGCCAATATTGCGTGAAAACGAAGCACCCATGCGTTCTTTATTCCGAACATAACGTATCCTTTCATCACAAAAGCTCTTCGCAACCTCTTCAGTATTATCACTTGAGCAATCATCTACAACGATAATCTCTAAATGCTGGTAAGTCTGACTCAGTATACTTTGAATAGCTCTTCTAAGCAAATGCGCTCTGTTGTAAGTTGGTAAGACAACGCTAACAAGTGGCTTATTCGTCAAATTCAAACGCAGCTCATCCTTGCGATAAGTTTTATTTGCATTTTATTTGTATCTTTTCAAACTCGAAACGAATTAAGCTCTGCTAAAATTAGCTTTGCTTAAATTAATAAATTCTCTAAATATAAACTTAGGAATTTCCAAGTTTCTTGTTCTACAAGGTAGCGAAGTATTATTAAGATAAATCGCAGCATCTACGACAGTAAAAAAACTGAAAGTTAAACCATTTCAATGCTAATAAATTTAGCGAATAACATTGAACTACCATACCAATTTCAACTTTCAATTTTCTTGACGTAATTTCAGTTTAAGAAAGAATAACTCTGCCGGGTATGGTAGCATATATTTTTCTACGATACTATCTGGCACTTTCCTAATGGCTTGAATTTTCATGTGTTTTTTATATGTATCTCTTAGGTTTTTCAAATTCCAGAAAAACGCTTTAATCCACCCTAATATAACTGGTTCTTTAAACTTAATAGATTCGTAAAGGGAAAAAAGCATAGAAGTAAATAAATATAATGGGAGCCGCTTTATCAAAGTCTCTAAAGAATAGTTCTTAATAATAGTCATTATAGTGTCGTGATAGCTGAGATATTTCTGATCTATCTTCCTTTTATAAACTGATTTAGTTGCATAAGAATAGAAATGATGACAAACTGCTTTAAGATCTGTAACAACTCTAAAGCCTTGAAGCCGAGCAGCCCAGCTCAGGTCTAAATCACCTAAGTATTGATCAGCATCAAAAAGGCTTCCCATCCTGGAGATTAGTTCTCTCCTGATGATTAAGCTGGAACCACCAGCATAAAAAAACCCTTCTAGAAGGTCATTTGACCTAACTATACCGACGAATTTGTTATGAATTCTAAATATACCAAAGGGGTTTCCTAAACACACGCGTACGCGCGCGTTGTCATGTAATATTTCTCTGCCACCACAGATCCCTATTGAAGGGTCATTTTCTAATACATTGACCAACTCCTCTAAATATGAAGAGTCAACGTACATATCATTGTTCAATAATGCTAAATATTTGCCCTTTGCATATAACATTCCTAAATTATTTCCTCTACAAAAACCTATGTTAGATTCGTTTTTGATGATCTTAATGTTTAATGAAGGGTACTTAATAACAACTTCATTCATAATTTCGAGGCTTCTATCATTAGAATTATTATCTACAAAAATTATCTCAAATTTCGATGAATCGAGTGTTTGCTTAGAGAGTGATTCGAACAATTTCTGAATAAAAGGTGCGCCATTGTAGTTTACTATTATTACAGAAACAATCGTAGAGTCATTCTTTTCGAGCATTTTATTTTCCTCGCAAAAGATTATTAGTCATAGACTTTCTTATCTTCATTACACCAATATTCGTTTCGTATTTTATACCTTCTTTGAACGAAATATATTGAAGCACCTTTTCCAATTTATCCCATCCGTTGTTCCGATCTATCTCCCATGAGTGGCCCCACAGATGATAGACCCCACCACTCTTAAGAAATTGGTCAAACAATAATCTTGCACGATATTCCCAGCACGCGCTCTTGTTGAGATTTTAGACTGAATCCATATTCGTAACGTCATAGCGCGCGGTATCATTCCAATAAAAACTGCCGGTTTACGTGTAGGGGGACGTCGCATAAATTCATTTACTCTTTAATAATTTTAGAATTTCTCCATTTGTCATATACTTCACATACGGCTTATTCGATATGTATTGAAGTACTCGTTCCAATTTTTGCCATTCATTATTTCGTTCTATTTCCCACGAGTGCCCCCAAAGATGGTATATCCCACCTTTATTGACGAATTGGTCAAATAGTAACTTAGCACGCAATTCCCAATCCACATACGCTTTTACAGAAATTCCCGTTTTAACACAAATCTTTAACGTAGTGAGGGGAGAACCATTTGAACTATGCAAAGTTATTCCCCATTCATAGGGATCTTTCGGAAATTCAAAGATTCTACTTTCACACGTTCTAGCGCCAAGAAATCCGATTTTTTTAACAAGTTCCTTTATTTTTTGGTTGTACTTCCCCTTCGGATAACAGAACATATCAACATCAAATCCTAATATTCTTTCTAAGTAAAGTTTTGAACCTTTAATTTCATTTACAGCCCCATTTATTGAAATAGATGTAAGATCCGGATGAGTAAGCGTATGCGCTCCAATCTCATGATGTTTGGAAATCTCCCTTATTTCATCTTCTGTCAACCTGTCTCTTAAGTAAAACGGGCTGATATAAAATGTTCCCTTTATACGGTATTTATCCAATAAACTGGCAAGCTTTAGATCTAACCTATGTCCGTCATCCCAGCTTGTTGTTACGATGTAGAACCTCATAGGGGTTTTCAGAATATAGTTCGTTCGCCAATTTTTCGGAGCATGATTTGCGGAACTTTTCTTCTTATGCCAAGCTTCTTAGCTAACCATAATATACCTCCTTCATATAGTAAATACCTTATTTTTGAAGTAAAATAAGCGTAATCGTTAAATGGTATCAGGGTTCCGCCGAATCGAGACTTAAATAGGTAATGCCCCTCTGTTGGGTTTAATGGAGTTGGACCGAAATCTAGGGATTTATATCCTTTATCAGTAAGCTCCTCTATCAATTTCCAGTACAGGAACTCGTTGGGATTTAAGTATAGGTATCGTGAAAGAGAAGCATTGTACCAAATGTGAGCTTTATCTTTAAACAAGAATGCCATTATTCCTCCTATAGGCTTATTTTCGAAAGTTGCAGTTAAGGTTATAAAGTCTTCGCCATGTTTCAACCGACGCCATATTAGTCTAAATAAATTTATGCGGCTATTGTCTAAAATACCCTTTGTCCTACTCATAGTTTCCCTATAAAACGTCCAATAAGTTTCTACCTTTGGGCATTTTTTATCCACTTCAACGCCCAACTTAATAGCCTTTCTAATAGCATTTCTTGTTTTCTTATGCAATTTGTGTTTGAATATATACTCTGTACCTTGAGATAAATCAAGAATAAAAGTGCAATAGTCATGTTGTCTTACATAATAGCTGGGAATAAACTGGTTTAAGGGAGATGACGATTGAAATCTCAATTTAAAGAAGGCGAGACGCTGCTTTTCAGCAATACCTTCTAAAGCGCTTAATACGTCCAGCAAAAAATCCTTACGCATTCCAGTACTATTTATTAAAAGTCCATTGCAATCGAGAAGAGAGGTTAATCCATGTCCAAAGGGAAAAACACTAACAAGGTATAAAGGTAGAACTCCAATAACATCACTTTGATCGTAAAGTAGGAAGTAAAAAGGCATTTTGAATCCGTATTCCTTCAATATCTGCATCCACTTCAATGTATGGAAAAATGTGGCATCTGGATGATTAGATACAAACGAATTCCAATCTGGATAACTCTTTTCCGTTAAATTAAGTATTCTCATAACATTAAAGTTCTCAAATCATCATACTGAGCTTTACTCATCATGGACTTGCGTAAACAGTTTTTGAAACCATAAAGTGATGAAGATCTTACCCCAGAGAAAATGACATAGTGGTAAGGAATAATCATCAATATCTAAGAGATTATCAATGAACGTGCCAAGTTGATTCATGTTAAAGATATTGTTAAATTTGTCTTGGTTTTTCAGCACATTTTTTTGAAGAAGTTGGTAAACTTTTCGTGTTTTAATGTATTTTTCAAAGTTTGGGGTAGGGGTCGCTTTCTTTCTATATATAAATGATTTGGGCATGTAAGGTTCAAGTAGTTTCTTAAGAGGCCATTTTATAATTCCGTTGTTGATTTTGGCAGACCAAGAGATTTTGCCCTGTTCTTCTAAAATATCTCTCCAGAGGAAGGGATATACAGTATAAACATTTGGGAATTTTTCTCTTAGATGTGTTTTTTCTGCCATTTTAGCTGCAGCGGAAAATATCGTCTCTGCAACAGTAGCTCTCTCTTCAAAAGTCTTTGAGGAGGGCGATTGAATTAAGCTGTCTATTAAATTAACAATTAATTTTTCTAAGTTTTCATTATATTTTGGCATGTAAGGGAATATATTATTTGATGGAACAATTATTAAAGGCGCTAAATTTACGTCATTAACCTCGTAGTATTTCGCTATTGTGCGAAGTGCAGTTTCCAAGGTACTTTCTTTTTTCCAAAGCTCTGTCCGGGAATAAAGGATGTGGGTTATCTTTTTTATAAAAAACGGTAAGCTATGCGCTATTATGTAGGGGGCTTTGTTTGGACCTATTGTATCGAATCCGAAGCAACTTTCTGCTCCGTTTCCGTCGATAATTATTTTCTCCCCTTTATTAACTACTTCTTTGAATAGAAAGTATGTTGGAATTGTGGAGAAGTCGCTAAATGGGTAATCATATGATTCAGCAATTTCATATATAATTTCTGGAAGTTTATCTTCATTCATGAAGACTGTATCGAATTGCGCATTTACCGATTTGGCGGCTTCTTCTGCATATACTCTTTCAGGATCATTTTTATCTAAAGCCAGGAAGTATGCCCGGATCGTGTTAGTGGATCGTTCATGGATTTTATGGGCAAGAAGGGTGGAATCTACGCCTCCGCTTAAAAGCAAAGCGCAATCTAATTGGCCAAGCACTTGAGAAGTTGCATTTAGAATAGTATTTAGAGTATCTAGATCGGCTCCATGTTCTCCGGAAAATGAGAATTTAAAGTATGGGGATTCGAACTCTGGCTTCGAAAAGTTGAAAATAATGAAGTGCGCTGGTGGGACAACATAAATTTGTTCAAATGGAGATATAGGTGGCGGAATGAAACCATACTTTAAAATAGAATATATTGCCTCATAATTTATTTTGGGTAAATTTAATCGCGAGAGGATGGAGAAGCTTGAGGAAAATATTAAGCTTCCATCTATATATTCATAATATATGCGATTTACATTTGCTCTATCTGAAGCTAGATATAAACGTCTACTTTCTTTTTCAAAGAATATTACACTCACATTTGATACTATTTCTTTAATTAAATTAAGAAAACCATTATCAATGTCAGACTTTCTGATAGAATCAATTATTTTATAACCAGTATTATAGGATCCTATTATCGGGATGCCCTCAAAGAGCAATACTCTGCTTTCATCCTCATAGTACTGACAGAAATCAAATTGTGTATTATTAGTGAAGAACCAAGCTCTTTCCTCCTTATATTGGCACGCAATTTCTACCCCATTAGGATACTTTTCTTTTATGTACGATTCTATCCAAGTAGGTTCCACTTTAGATATATAGCCAAATATCAATGTCCGAAATCCCCTCTACTAGATAACAAACAAGTTCTTCTTAACATATAAGTCTTTCTCGCGCAACTCGTGTTTTCACAGCGCAGTAGTAAAAACGATTAACTTAATCCTTTTAGCCAATTCTTCGAAAAGGGGATGTCTGAAAGGGGCAATCGTATTGCGGATTGCAACAACTCTTACTTTATTCAGATTTTTCATTTTAATGAATTACTTCTTCGTATACTTTTTCGAGCTCAGCAGCGACCTTGTCTATCGAGTACTTTTCTTCGGCCAGCTTGCGGGCGTTGCGCCCCATTTTCTCAGCTTCTTTCGGGTTTTCGAGAAGGTGCGCAAGGGCGCTGGCCAGCTCCTTTTCGTTGCCTGCCTCGAAAAGAAGGCCCGTTTCCCCGTGCAGGACTAGGTCGGGCATGGCCTCAACGTTTGAGGCAATCACGGGCTTTGCGCAGGCGTAGGCTTCCAGCACGACGTTCGGGAAGGTTTCGTAGCGCGAGGGGAGTACGACGAACTCGGCGTCCACGTATGCGCTGAGCTTGTCCCTCCCGTAGAGGGGGCCCGTGAACAACACGGAGTCCGAGAGCCCGAGATCCTGAACCAAGGACTTCGCTCTGCCTAAATAGCCATCGTCGGAACCGGCTATCACCAGGATAGCGTCCTTGAAGCCCGACTGTCTCGCCAGCGATGCGTACGCCCTTATGAGAATGTCAACCCCTTTGATCCAGTGGATCCTGCCTATGTACAGCACGATTTTCTTGTCTTCGGAAACGTCAAATTTTTTCTTGAATGTACCTTTGGGGGGTAGGTTGGAGTACTCCGAGAGGTCTATCCCATTCGGAATAATTGAGATTTTTTGCTCAGGTATGCCCATCTGTTTATAATGTCTCGCTTCAGCCCTCGTGAGTGCGATGGCGCCAGAGACGTCTCTCAAAAGCTGGGAGCCGTAGACCACATCGTAGAGTAACTTCAGCGTCTTCCAGGAGCCTACTCTGGGCGCTGAGCCACGTGCTTGTAGCATGTAGGGTACGCCGTATTGCCTCGCAATCCGCGACACGACGGCATTCTGGAGTGTCCTGAACTCGTGGAGGTGTACAATGTCGAACTCTTTCACCTCTTCCTGAGCACGGGCAGGCAACGCAGGTGTTAAGAACAGCTTGAACATTTTCACGGTCAGCATGCTTAGGTTCCTGAAGTAGACAACTCTGAAACCGTCCACCTCCCTCTCGATCCACGGTGCCTTCCCATCCCAGATCCTTGTGCGCAAGTCTTTGGCGTCCGTGGTGTATACTGTGACTTCGTGGCCTCTTTTAGCCAACTTCCTTGATACCAAATATGTAGCCTGTGGAGGACCCCCAAAAGCAGTAGCTGGTGGGAAGTAGGGTATTACTTGGAGAATTTTCATGCTTTCTCAGTCGTGGTTAATGCGACTAGTAAATCTGCCCCGATTTTTTCTATGCTTGCTTCGCGCTCTACAAAGTTTCTGCCGTTAGCTCCCATTTTCTCAGTTATCTGAGGGTCATTGGCGATTTTTAGCAGGTTCTTCGCAAGGGCTTCTGGGTCGCCAGGTTTAGAGACGAGGCCTGAATGGGTTTGGAGGACGTGGAGGGCTGGTGCTCCCGTGGACATGCAGATTATTGGCTTGGCTACAGCCTGGTACTCGTATAGCTTGGAAGAGATGCCTAGGTATGGTCTTCCAAAGTCTTTTAGTGGCAATAAGAGGGCGTCTGCTTGGCAGAGGAGTTTGGCTACTTCTTCTCGGGAGAGTATTTTGTCTATGAGTTTGACGTTTGTGAGGCCGAGTTGTTTAATTCTGTTTTTGATGTATGGTGCTAGTTCTCCTGCACCTTGGAGGATGAATTTTATATTTTGGTCTTGGAGAAGTTTTGCGACTTGAAGAACTTGTTCGAAGTCGTATGCTACTGAGAATGCCCCGCTGTATAGGAGCGTGAATTTTTCTTTTTCGTTTTTGGGTGGGCAGGGCTTGAATTTTGTTGTATCTACTCCTCCTCTTACTGTTTTTATTTTTTGTGGGTTAGCATGGTAGCGGTTTGCAATGACTAGTGTATAGTATGGGCTTATGGGTGTTATGACTTTTGCTTTGTGGTAGGCGATCCTGGCGAGGGTTTCGGCTATTTTTGCTGGTAGTGTGTTTGGCTTGAGTAGGTTGAGGCTGTACATGTCTTCTGGCCATAGGTCGTCTACGTTTAGGGCTACTGGGGCTCTCTTTATCCAGGCGTAGATTTGGGCTGGGTAGAAGGATATTATGTTGGGGTTTGCCGCCCATACTACGTCTATTTTTGCCACTGCTGGGAGGGCGAAGAGGGATGATATTGCGAAC
>Ga0080004_1129232_pt1 | contig 13604 bp, 18 predicted proteins | sample WasSprMetagenome_FD_69207 | JGI IMG/M metagenome (GOLD analysis project Ga0080004, IMG submission 69207) | Sulfidic aquatic microbial communities from Washburn Spring, Yellowstone National Park, USA - WS (SPADES assembly) (version 2) | ecosystem: Environmental > Aquatic > Thermal springs > Hot... | reverse complement strand
CATCTTCACTCTGGTCTCCGCCCACGCGGCGCAGGAAGAAAGACGTAAATCTGCCACACATCAACAGAAGAAACATTACTACGCATCGCTGAATTAACAGCCACACAGAAACAACTAAAAAACAACGTTTCTGACCCCCCTTTTTCTACAGAGCTTAGCCATCTTGCCATCTTAGCTGTCTTTCTATTTTCGCCAAGATGGCACGTGATGGATAAATACTAATCACACTTCTTAGGCTTCTCCATCGATCCGTGGCAGTCGCCAACGCTCTAGCTTTACCAACAATTTTGAACTGACCCGCTTACAGGGATGTCTTCACAGGGATAATCATCCCTGTGGGTTTATCCCTGTAAGCGGTTCCAGTCGGGGGTTTCTTTGCCTTTGGCATATTTACGATGCCCCGTTTAAGGTGCGTAGTGTTTCTCTATGACGTAGGCCCAGCCCTGTCGAGATGAAAAAAAGGGGTGTATTGGTTCTAAGCATATGCGCAACCGAGCAGTTTCTTGGCCTTGTCCAGGAACTTGTCGAAGAAGGCCGCATGATCGGAAAAACCACTTGGGGGCGTTGATCATAGTTTGGCACATATGAGCGCGAGGACGCCCAGAATCGCCAGGCTGATAATTAGCGAAATAACATTCGGGATCTTCGACGTATAGTCATTGATTAATAGGGGGTTTGGCACAAACACGATGATCAGCATCGGAACGATGAAGAATGCGAACACCAAGATCACAAGCATCACTCCTATGACGCTCGCCAATGCCAAACAGTGAGGTGTAAACTCGTTGGCCATGGCCAGCCGGAACTCGCCACGTCTCATGGCTTCGCGAGGAATTCGATTAGTTGCCTGGCTTGCTCTTTGTCAATGGGTATCCTGACGCCTACCTCGCAACGGCGGCCGTGGCAGTGAACATATATCTGCGGCCGACGTATCTGTCTCTCCGCAACCAGCATAAACGCCTTGGCGCCGCCTGGCGTCTCGCTGTAGATGCGCCCAGATCTGCTCGTATAGACGGAGTAGTACGCGTGGACGACATGCATGGCAATGGCGGGCGCAACGGGCTCCTCAACTACTTTGCGGAACTCCGCCCCGCTGTCGGAGCGCTCCACAACAACTGTCTTGAGGGGCACGAACCTGTATTCATACACCCCCAGCGACGGGGGGACGCCGACAGTTTCGGCCAGTCTCTTAACCCGGGGATGCTCCAAGACGTCTTGTAGTAGCTTTGCGCCCCTTATCGGCCGCGTCTCTACGTCGAACACCTTGACGGAAAGACTTGGAAAAGTCATTAACACGTCGTCCCTCTCCACCGCTTCAAACACCGTCTTCCCACCGCTGTGAAGCCACGCCGCGAAGTAGAGACCTGGCTCCACCATGTTCAACATGTCTTCAACCGTGACCATGTTCTTAAAAAACCCGAAATTTAAAAAGATGGTAAGAGACAGTGATGAAGATCCTAAACCCCTAACCGGGGCAACGAGCAACGGCGCTACTGAAAAAACGAGGTTAATTTTGCCCCCTCTTCAGCTCCTCCACCTTTTTCTTCAGCATCTCTTCCGCCTGGTCTACGAGCCCCGCGGACAGCGCCGCCATAACTGCAAGAGTCTCCAGCCTGTCGAGTTCTTTTAACGCCTTTCGGTAGTAGTGGTCGCTCAACTTATCTGCTACAAACATCGCGGCCATAAGTGCTATGTTTATAGCTATTAGTTGCCAATAGGCACCATAAGACAGAATGTAGGCAACCGCCGCCAAAGCTGCCGACACAAACAACACGAATCCAAGCTTAGACAAGAAACTGGCAATTCTGCTGTACATTAGACTCCTCTTCGTAACGTCCTCCACAGCCGCGAGGAGCTTCTCAACGTTGCTCATACGATTTTACACCCCGACGTTGTTGCAACGCCTACCAAGCTGTCGGTTATACAGAGCTCAGATCTATTTTCAATCTCCATGTCACATAGAGAAATCAACAAGTTATAAAGGTGTACTAGTAGAAAAAGAGGGGGTTTAGACCCAATTCGCGGCGCTTAGAATTACCTGAAAACCTCTCCGTATATATTCAACGAATTCATCGGTAGTGAACACCATATTCCCTACTGCAAGTCTCGGACTGTTGATAACTTTGTTGCCACTTCTAAGCACGAACATGTCCCAGCTGTCGTTTATGAGCCTAACGTCGCCAGCCCTAACTTCTACGAATGTAGATTTGTCGCCGCGCATCAGTTTCACTTCGCCACCAGGAGTGATAAATGAAATTTCGTATTTGCTGACGATGATGTGGGCGCTGTCGGGCAGGCAGATTCCGCGTGGGACGCACTCTATCGCGCTTCTAAATGTCTCCATCACTTGCTCTATTTCACGGTTTATGACTACTTCTTTATGTTCGACCTGTCCCATAGATTAAAGAGAAGCAGGAACATTTAAAGATTAAAGGAAGAGAGGTTTTACGCATATCTTCGTCATCACATCACAACGACGAAGCGCCGCTGTGCAAATGCCATTATGCGTAACTTATCGCACATCTGTCCTCGTAGCGGATTATAACGTACTGCTCCGACGGCCCACAGACCAGCAAGCTCGTCGTTAATTGTCATCTGCGCGCCCTATGTCCTCCAGGGCGCCGACGGGAGCTACGAAGGCCGTGAGGGTCGGCGCCAGCTCGCCAATCATGCCCTGCATCTTTCGCGGATTCCGTAGAGTCTGCGCACCGTTTCCACGTACTCCTCGCATGAGGGGCTGACCAGCACCTCCGCGACGCGGCCCCTCTTCACGAAGACGTCTATGAATTCGACAGGCTGACCGGTTATGTCGTTGCGGAGGTTTCTCTTGTCGAAGGCGAAGCGGTCAAACAGCGACTCCTTAAGAAGCGGGAGCCTGAACTCGGAGCACCTAAACGCCGTGTACGCATCTCCCGCGGCAGTTGGCACAGTGCCGACGACGTGCACGACGACCTGCCTGCCGCTACTTGCTTCCTCAGCTGTAGCGCATATGTTGGGTCTGGACAGCCACACCCCGCCGTCCACAGCCACCTCAATCCTGTCCCCAGCCCTGACGTATGTGCGGCCGCCATCTGCGCTCCAGCACCCCTGCGACTCCAGGGACAGAGTTGTGGCAAGTCTCCGTCTCCTCAGTCTCCAGAAGCCTTCGACCCCATGCATGGGGTCGAAGTAGAACCCGCCCCCAACGTACAGGAAACTACCCGAAGACACCAGCCTTATCTGCCTGGCCCAGCCGTTGGCTAACGCAACAACAGCCAAGTCGCCGCTGGCCACGTACTTATTCCTAAGCTTCTGAAGAAACTCCATGTATGGAAGAATTTCCACCTTTTAAAAAGAAGATGCGCCACACCCCGACCTCCACCCGCCCAAAGGGGCTTTCAGATGTAAATCTTCTCAAATTCCTCGATAGAGTTGATTGTCATAATCTTATCGGTGTTGCCAACCTCGACATATGCCCACTTGCCCTTGTCCCGCGGCGGAGGGCTTTTGGTTTGGATGTAGGTAGTACCGCTCCATGTCAACACATACGTTCAAGAGAATTTTGAACAAGTCGTCCAGCGACAAAGATGAGCCGAAACGCCACAGGGATGACCTAACAGGGATGATTATCCCTGTAAAGACATCCCTGTGGCGCGCTAGTTCAACGTTTTGCCCCGCGCCGTAGCGGATATGGGAAAAATCAAAACAACAACCTCAGTCTTCGAACTTCCCCAGCGGTTGGGTATCCTCCAGCACGTGGAGTATGAGCCACCTCGGCGGGAGTGGTGTACCGACGGGTGTCTCTACGAGGGGTTTTTGACAGCTGAGGGGTGCCGCAGAGGTGTGTGCGTGCGGTATAGGGTGTGGGCGTGGTCGAAAGACAAAAGGCGGTGGGAGGTGAAGGAGAAATGGAGGAGACGGAGGGATGAGGAGGCGGGTGGATGCATCAGGCAACAAGTCGCCGACGCTATTTGGCAGTTGGCTGAGCGGGGCTACTCCGTGGAAGTCAGCAGAGAATGCGACATCATCATAAACGGCGTAGCTGTTTCGAGACCCCACTGCCGCACAACTGATGAGTGCGTCGAGCAGATGCTGGAGGAGTACAGGAGGAGACTGGAGAGCCCCCCGCCGCCGCGGCGTAGCCCGGAGGAAGAGGAGTACGAGACATTGTTGCAACGATATGCGTGGCTGGGGTGGTGGAACAGAAACGTGATCTTAGACGCATTGAGACGCAACCGGCATGAGTTGCTGGATCTTCTGCAACGCTTAGACAGCATAGACGTTCCGCACATTAAGACGTTCCTTGGCCGGTTCGACATCGACATGCGTTGCTTAGTTGAGATTTACAAAGGCGTCGATGGCTTCTGCATCGCCTTCTGTATTAAAGACTCCACGCCGACTGCGTATTGTTATGAACCTGAGAGAGGCTGGTACCACGCGCCACGTCCGAAGTTTCAACGCCTAAAACCGCAGGAGGATGGTACACTGGCGGAGATATACACATTAGAAAACAAAGAGCTGGTAAGGATAGCATAACTACAGCCCAGAGCCGTCTCCGTTTCCTCGTTTCAACACCTCCCTTTTTCTCCTGGCGGCCATGCTTAAAAACATCCTCACTTTTTAGAACATGGAAATAACCATAAGGGTGGAGCGGCTCCAGGGCCCCATCAAAAACGGCAGGGTGAGGGCCGGGGAGAAGCTCCACCTAGACGTCTCGCGGATAAGAAGGGTCTTCGCCTGGAGACGCAGGCTGTACGTGGTCTACGAGACCGACAAGGCCGACTACTACAGGCCATATGCAGAACAGCCGCCACCCTACGCCGTGGAGCTCCAGCACAAGGTGCAGAAGTACAGGGTGGACATATGCGACAAGTGCGGAAGCGTCGTAGAGTGGGACGCCGACGAGCCTTTCTGCCCACGCGGCTGTCATGACTACTACGACGACTGGAGCTACAGCACCGAGACGCGCGAACGCCTTGTGATCGAGCCGCCGAAAGACGAAATCGTGCAGTTCGTGGAGAAGGCGTTTAAGGTAAAGGCAGAGCTCGCCGCAAGCGAGTTCTACAACCTCGCTGGCGGGTGCGTTCCGCAGTTCAAGCTCGCCGAAGTTGACTTCTCTCTGTACGAGGTAGGCGTAAGGGGGTTGGCGGTCGTGGAGAATCCCCAGTTTGAGTGCTCCGACTACGACAGCCCAGACGTTGAGGAGAGACGCTACGACGGCAGGTACATCGCCGTGCAGATCGGGATGGGCACAGGCCTTGGGGTTCTGCTGTACCGCTACCAAGGAGAGCCCGACCTCTCTGTCGTGTACCAACTCCACGAGGAGCACATGGACAAGAAGCGGAAAGAAGAGGAGGAGCGGAGGAGGGCCGAGGAAGAGATGAGAAGACGCATGGAGGAGGAGGAGAGGAGGTGGGGAGACCCCGCCAAAGTCGTAGAAGCCATACGCGCCGCCCTGCCCACCTGGGCCGACGGCGCCGTGGTTGTAGCAAAGAGCATCTGCGGCGAGGACTGCGACGTCTACTACTACGTCTACCCCGTGAAATGGTCGCAACGCGGCGGCTACTACTACTCCCCAGAGTGGCGCACCCTCAACATCGGCATCCCAGACAGGTTTCTAGAGAGATTCGCCGACTACGTCGTCCTGAAAAACGGAGAGACGCTCAAAGTGAAAAAGACAGAAGGCTCCGGAAAGTACGTCACACTAACAGTTTGACATCGACAGGTTAACGCACCGTACATGTGGCACCTACAACATCTCTGCTTGACTATAAAAATGCAACAAGATTCTACGCGGGCGAAATTTGGTAGAGACAAAAAAACAGAAACTGCAGTAGAGCATTTACAGATAACCAGAACCTCGCCCTTTAGGGTGGAGAGGAGGTTAGACAGTTACCAATCCACTCCTTTTCTCTTTCCAAAAACAAACATTCAAAACTCATAAGAGAAATAGAAAAGGGAAAAAAGGAGGGAAATTACTCTATCTTATGCACTATTACTTCGTAACAAACCAGATCTTCGGCGCTTGGCTCGGCTTCTTGGCCCCTTGATGGCGTGTTAAGAACCACCATAATTATTCTTTCACCGTTGTAGGTATATACTCCACTATTAGGGTTAGAAAGAGACAGTAACTTAACTGTGCCAGGGTGGCGTATATAATGAACTACTTGTCCACTTTGTATCATCTTCTTTACTTCCTCCAATGCTATCCTCTTGAACTCGATAACCACGTTTCTATGTCCGAACATGGAGGGACTAAATCCGTTTAGTATTACGATCTTGTTGGTATTTGGGTTGTTTATCTTTTCCATGTTTCTTTTTTGTGCATCTTAATTAAAATGATTTGCTTTTGCTATTTCTGGGCACGACTACAGGGATATCCTCACAGGGATAATCATCCCTGTCAATAAATCCCTGTTAAAACATCCCTGTAGGGAAATCCCTGTCGGAAAATTTTGTGTTTTCTCCACCAACTGAAGAGTTATAAGGTAGGCAGAGGTCTAAGCCACATGAGAGAGGTGTCTGTCGAAGAGTATCTAGGCTTTATTTCGAGGAATAGGAGCGTTCTCATCGAAAACCAAGTTATCCCGCTGGAGCCTATTGAAGTGGAGAGACTTGAGCCACTGCCAGAGGAGCTCGCCGACATATCAACCACCGTTTGGAGCTTCCCTAAGAGGGGCGCGTGGGCCACCCACAGAGGCGACTACAGGGGGAACTGGGCGCCGCAGATACCGCGTGCCCTGATCCTCAAATACACAAAGCCTGGCGACGTAGTCCTCGACCCCATGGCGGGCTCTGGCACCACGTGCATCGAGGCGCTGTTGCTCGGCAGGAACTGCATAGCTACAGACATAAACTACGGCGCAGTTATGCTGACGCACCACAGGCTCTACCACCTGGCCCGCGCCCTTAAGGAGGTCGAGGCGTGGTATAAGGTGTTCCACGGCGACGCCAGGAGGCTTGACGAAGTCGAGGACGGCTCCGTCGACTTGGTGGCCACCCACCCACCATATTTCAACACGATAAAGTATGGCGGAGAGGAGGGCAACCTCTCAAACGCCGAGAGCCTAGAGGAGTATCTGGCGCTGTTCAAGCAAGTGGCAAAGGAAATCTACAGGGTCTTGAAGCCTGGCGGGGTTCTGGGCATCTTGGTCGGCGATACGCGGCTCAAGAAGCGCTACGTGCCAGCGTCGCACTACGTACTGCTGACGTTGCTAGACGCGGGCTTTGTGCTGAGAGAGGAGGTCATCAAGATGCAACACAACATGAAGACCACCCGGGAGGTGTGGCAAAAGCGAAAAGAGAGAGACTTCCTGCTAATACGCCACGAAAAGCTGTTCATATTAGAGAAGGGCGCGGCGCCGAAATACAGCACAAAGCCCCCGTTCATAGAGCTGAAGATCTAACGCCTACAGGGATTTGTTGACAGGGATAATTATCCCTGTGGGGTAATCCCTGTGACGTTTCGGTTCAGCTTACTCGCACTTCAGTTTCTTGACAAGCGTCTGGATTCTCTTTGTCGTCTCGTCGTCTATCCCTCTCCTGTGCACCTCCTCTCCAATGAGCGCGAGACGTCTGTGCGTCTCGCATGCGGGGTTGTACTTAGGTATGCTGAAGTAAGTTATGTAGCTCGGCTCCACGTGCCCCACCCAAGCCGATATTTCCTTAACCACGGCGTTGATCTGGGGGGCGAGGAGGATGGCGAGCAGGTAGTAGGCCTCCTCCAGCGCATCCACCACGACGTAGTGGGCGGAGTGCTCAGGCACGGCGCCAGTGGTCTCCACCGCTGGCACGAACCCATCCGCCACGTCTCTCCACGCCACCTTAAAGCGGCTGACGGCCTCCGGTCTCATCCTCTCTATGTGCCACCACTCCCTCTTCCCGTGCCTGCTGGAGCCCAGCAACGCCCGTTGCACGGAGCTGAGGTAGTTCCTCCAGAGCAACGTCTTCCGCAACTCTGACAGGGCTAGGGGCGTCCCGTCCTTCCTGTACGGGGCCAGGAAGTAGCGGTACCTCACGACGCGGCCGACCTCAACATCCCGCCCAAGAAACCCCCTAAACACGAAGTCCTCCTCCACCACAAACGGGCCGTACTCCCTGCCCCACTTTGTCTCCACCAACACGCGCCCCGGCCCCGCCGGCTTCGGCTCTCCCTCCACCAGCCACACGCCCCCCGCAACGCCGAAGCTCACCCCCTCGCGGCCCCTGTATGCAGAGACCCCCAGAAGAGCCGCGTCGTAGGCATCTTTCGAGAGCCAGTACACGCGGCCGCCCAGACTGACAGCAACTGCGTCTCTCCGCCTAAGCTCGACGCACGCCGCTATGTTGCTCAACGCGTCTTCTTCGCCAGGCACACAGCCACGTCTCTTTGCTTCCACATATATGATCATACCGCCACGAAGACTATCCCGGGCTGGCTCTGCGCCCCCACAAACGGCTTCACGTCTCCCAAATCCCAAACCTCCGCGAGCTTGTGCTTGGCGAGGAGCTCCCTCCACCTGGCGCCGTGGACGCCTCTGAATATGCTGGCGGGCACCATCAGAGCCACCACACTGCGGCTGTTTGTCAAGTGTCTCAGCGCCACTGCAAACAGCGGGATGGACATGTCCATCTTCTTCGCCGCGGGGCCTGGCGGTTGCACCCCCAGCGACTGAGCCACATGCTTAACCAGCCTGCGGTAGTCTTCGGGGTACTTCGATACGCCGACCCAGGGCAGGTTGCCCAGCACCAGGTCGAACCCCCCACGCGCCACATGAAGAGCGAGGCGGCGGTTCAGCGCCGCCCAATCCCCGGTCTCCGGACTCTCTTCTGAGAAGAGCCCCCTGGGCTGATGAAGCGCAAGCAGATCCAGCCTTATGATGGGCAGAATCGGCGGGCGCGGCAAATGCACTCCGCTGACAGCCAGGAAGCGGCATATCTGCAACATGTAGTTGGCCTTAGCCGTTGCGACCGCGGCTGGGCTGACGTCTATGCCTACTACGTTGCTCAGGATTTCCTCTACAAACTCCGCCGGCTTCAGCCCCGGTCTCCTCTCCCCGTACCACTTAATCAGCGCATCTATGTACTGCACGCCAAATGCAAAACTGCCACACGTGGGGTCGACGAACCTCGGGATAGCCCCGCGTTTCTTGTAGTGCTCGTCCAGCAACTCTACGATTTCTCTGTCCGCGTCGCCCGCTGGCAACAGCTCGTCGGGCGTTTTTCCGCGCACCAGCAGGTGGAGGGCCCGCCAGAGCATGAGCTTGACAATCCAGCTCGGCGTGTAGTACTCGCCGAGCTGTCTGCGCAACTCCTCTGGCAGTATGCGCTGGTAGACGCGGCCGAGGAGGTCGGCCCCTGGCGCCTTCGCCCAGTCGTAGCGGGCGAGCCCCGCGCCCAGGTCTCTGAAGAACGCGTCGAGAGCCGAGGCGGCATCTGGGCTGAACGCCCAATCATATTCATCGAGGTGCGGCGCGCTGAGCCGCCAGAGGGCGGAGAGACGCGCGGCGGCCTCTCCCCCGTACATGCAGAGCTCCACGGCCACCTTGGCCTTCCCACGGCCGAGCGCCATCTCCAAGAGGGCGGCGCCGAGGGCCTTCACCCATGCCATATAGGTCGAAAGCGCCGCGAAGAGCCTGCGCCTCTCCTCGCCGCCCAGCTCCTCAAACGCCTCGCCGTAGAGCCAGCGCATCGACTCCTCCCACGTGCCGTAGGCCCGCCCCGCAAGCTCCGCAAACTTCTCCCCATGTCTCTCCGCAAGCTCCCGCACGTCTGCCGCCAGCGGCTCCGCCGACGGCTCCCGGCTCCCTACGTCTAGCTTCTGCAGTAAATCAAGCACGCGTCTCAGCTCGCGGAGCACGCGGGACGGCCCCCCTCTGCCGTGCTCCTTCGCATATATGAGCTCCGCCCCTCTGTAGACCTCGAAGCCCGTTGCGCACCCGCCCTTGGCAACAACGAGAACCCCGAAGCCGCCCTTGAGACGGCCCAGCAGACGCCTCCTCCCCCGCTCCTTTTCGTGGGGAGACGCCACTTCGACAGCCACATCTTTGGCGGAAGTCTCCACATCCGGGATTCGACACATGGGCGCATCGGCCTTCTGGACGTTAAGCATTTGCATGCATATAAATACGCAGACGGCATCATCTATGCTTAAGGAGAGACGCATAGGCGAGATCGCCTTCTACGCCATCGACAGCCGAAGCCTTGCCGACGCCCTCAAGAAACTCGGGATCTACGACGACGTGGCAGGCGGCAGAACCCGTTGCTACTTCTGCGGCCAGCCAGTAGCTGTGGAGAACCTGGGCGGTTTCTTTAAACACGAAGGCCAGATCCGCATCGTCTGCAACAGCATCAAGTGTCTCTACGAAGCGGCCTGGCTGACAGCCAGGAGACGCATGCAACAGCGGCAGAAACAACCGCTGAGGAGGAAAAAAAGGGGGTGTTTCAGAGCTGGGGGACGCGTTGCGGGGCTAAGACGTTTTTGGCGTATTCTTCGGCGCTGTTTTGTATCGCCTGAACGACGTGCTTAAGGTACTTGTCGCCGCTTATCATACTTCTGGCGACCAACGGCTCCGTCTTCTTCAAAAACCCGCCTGGATCCTCTATTTCCACCAAGCCAGATACGTACCTAACCACCCCCAAGTCTGCAAGTCTCTCCAGCTCCCTCTCCATCTCCCAAGCCGTGGCGTATATGGCAACGCGCTTCTCGCGCCACAGCCTGTCGAACACCAGCTGTTCTAAGTCGCCGAACTTTACAACTGAAAGCCCCGCCTTAGGATGAATATTTAAAAATCCAAGCGTCTCTGCGGCTAGGCCCCCTTCCGGGGCCCGCGGTGCTGGCCCGGGTAGCTCCATGACCCCCATCTGAGGGGCCGTTGAGGATGGGGCGAGGGCGCCGATGAGCCGTCCGGAGGGCAACCACCGCCCTTCAGGGCGGGGAGGAGGCCAGAGACACAGATCCGCCGCATCGGCTGTCCTCGCACAGAACCCGCACGAATTCGCGCAGTATGTACACGAGCTCTATCATGACAGCTACTGCTCCACGTATTAAAAATGTTCATCACGGCCGAGGGGAAAGCGCCCATACGACCAAAGAGCTGGCTCAGGGCGCCCACCAGCTGTTTCCCGCATCGGCGGCGATGCTTATAAATACGCAGAATTCTGAACGCATGTTCAAGCCTAAGGCGCTGGAGACCGCCTGCGGCGTCGCCGAATACCTGCATGAGGTGGCAACATGATAGCGGTGGAAATTCTGAGACCGCGGGCGGGCTTAACGCCGATAAGCCGCAGGCGGGTGGCCGTGGCCCTGGGCTTGGCCTTGGCGGTTGCCCTGAGGAGGGCTGGCCGCTTCGAGCGCGTGGAGATCCGCGCGTGGAGGGGCGTCCCCGACGCGGCGCATGTACGCGGCGAGGAGGTGGACGTGGAGCTCGGCCGCCGCGTCGACGTCGGCGCTGTAGATGGCATCGCTGAGGGCTTTAGGCGGAGGAGGTGGGATGGCGTGACGCTGGTGCTGAGCGGCGAGCTGGGCGCTGTCAAGCTGGGGGTAGACATAGACATCTACGCTCATGAATACGTCCCCGTGCAGGCGGGGATATCCAGCGAGGGGCTGGACGTCCTCGCCGAGCCCAGAGGCCACGTGGATGGCGATGTCGTGGAAAGCTTTTACGAGCTGTTCGACGTAGAGCGCGAAAAGATGGAGACTGTTATCGATGAGTTTGTAGGGGAGATGAAGCGGGTAGAGCTCAAGGTAGCGGTACACACGGGGGCGGGGGCTTACCCGCTTTGGAGACTCGCGGCCAGGGTATGCGCGTTGCGGGGCTACAGCTTTTCGCCAGAGGACGCGGCGCCGCTGTGGTGCAGGCCGTGGGTTAGGCAACTCGCGAGATACCTCTACAGGCTGTCGCCGCCTGGGCTGAGGGAATTCGCGGGGCCCCGCGGCATGGTGAAGATCGCTAGAGACTTAGCGCCAGAGCTGTTGAAGTATTTGGCGGGGCGCTACGTTGTGAAGCCGCATGAAGACGCCCTGCAACTGATCCCGCTGTCTCTCGCACGTCACAGAGAGACCGCGGCTGAGCTGAGAGACGTGTTGGCAGAGGCGATGAAAGAGACGGCGGGCAACAAGGCGCTGAGGATGATCGAAGAAAAAGGACGCCTGGACTGGGGGGAGTACGTAGAGACGCTGGAGGAGGAGCTGAGACAAAGGCTGGCAGTGGCAAAATAATTCTGGTCGAGTAGTCCATACTGTTTCTAAACGAGCGGCAGTACAAAGAGATAAAGGATCCCACCAAGATGAATCAGCAACTCTAATTCACGAAGCCAGCAATACAGGAATAGGCCCGGGAGGAAAAAGAAGGGTTTCAGCGTACAACCTTCGCAAGACGTATTTTGCCAATCTCCTTTACTATCATTTTTACTATTTCTTCCGCTTCGCCTAACGTGTTTTTTGCCGCCAGGATCTTAATGCCGAACTCCGCGGCATCGGGCTCCTTTTCAACGTTATTTACATAATACAGCATTTTTCTCTTGCTGATGTGAGATATCGGCAACTGATCCACAAAGCTGTAATACGCAAGCACAACAGCTCCCAGCCTTACCTTAATTCCGCTTGGATGGATACAGCGCTTCCAGCACAGTTCAGCTTTTCTACCATCTACTGTTATTTCGTCATCTATTACCACAAGATGCCTGCCGATTTCAACATTTATTATGTTAAAATCGTTTGTACGCGCCTCCCATTTTCCTGGGCTCCTAATTATGTACTGGAATGCGCCAGCTTCGACGTCAAAATACGGCATCATTTTGTGGATGCTGTACAGGTCTTTTACGAATATTTGAGTTTTAGGTTCCATGTAATTATCCTTTGCACCGTCTTTTAAACATTTTCCCACAGCTGTCTGGCATCAGCATCCACAACTGGCCATCTGAACGTCCTTACAGGGATTATCCAACAGGGACAATCATCCCTGTTAGGCGATCCCCACCTATTAGGAGACCGCCTTGCGTTGGTAGCATGTGGAATAGGTACCTGAACCTGCAAGCGCCAGCGGCGCCATGAGACTGATAAAGACGGCGTTGCGGAGCCTGCGCATGGCCCAGATGGCAAATAGCATAGTTGCGAAGAAGGCCAAAGTCTCAACAATGAAACCGACCGCTCTGCGGACTGCACCTCTCACAGCTAGCAGTCGCTTACTGCCTATAAATAACTACCCGCTCGAAGCTGAGTAGACGCCACAGCTCAACAACGCGCACACGGCTCCTGGAATGAAATTTATAAAATAGGTACTTGTTTCGCCCCATGGGAATACTGGCCCACGACGAAATTAAGAAGCTCATTTCGCTGGGCAAGCTCAAAATCGACCCCCTCTACCCGGACACCGTGCGGGAGAACGGCCTCGACCTGCGCATCGGCGGGGAGTACGCCATATACGCCTACGAGGGGACTGTGGTGCGGCCCTGCGAGCTTAAAGACGCGAGGCATCTCTTCCGCGTCGTGAAGGCAGATGAGGTGGTCATCCCGCCGAGGAGCTTCGTGCTCCTGACCACGGAAGAGTACATCAAGATGCCGGAGGACGTGGCGGGGCTGGCGAACCTCCGCTCAACCCTGGCGCGGTACGGCTTATCTGTGCCGCCCACCGTAGTCGACGTGG
>Ga0080004_1139364_pt1 | contig 13611 bp, 13 predicted proteins | sample WasSprMetagenome_FD_69207 | JGI IMG/M metagenome (GOLD analysis project Ga0080004, IMG submission 69207) | Sulfidic aquatic microbial communities from Washburn Spring, Yellowstone National Park, USA - WS (SPADES assembly) (version 2) | ecosystem: Environmental > Aquatic > Thermal springs > Hot... | reverse complement strand
GGGACTAAGTACAACTTGTCGGAGACCGGGCCGATAGTCCTCGCCCTTCCCTACAACTCGAACGTCTCGATACGCTACTACCCCGAGTGCGGCTACATGTTCAGGTACTGGTCCCTCTCCGGAGGCCTCATGAGCAACGACACCTCTTCACAGACGATCGCCGTTAGGGTCCTAGGCAACGGGACGCTCACCGCGCTATACGAGGTCTCGAGGCCCGAGAACTGGCGGGTCCTCTACATCAACCCAGCAAAAGGGAGGGAGGGGTTCGTGCTCGCACTCACAGAGCTCGAGAAGGAGTACGAGATACAGCCGATAAGCTACGGCCGGGACGCTCAAAGCGGAAAATCGACCGAAACGACGCCGACGCTGATGCTGGGGGACGTAGTGAAAGTGATACTATATGCGAGGGCTACTTCGAGGGACGTGGGGCTCAACGTGACCTTGGGGTACTACTACAACGACGTCTTCCACTTAATCGGTAGCAATACTACGACGGTCGTAAGGTCGAAGGACTACGTCGTCTACACTATAACCATCAAGCCCCTCATCAAGGCAATTCCCGAGGGGAGCAATTTCGTGCTAATCCTCAAGCGATCCGCCACGGACACTGGTGGAGGCACCCTGCACGTGTTATGCGGTCCTGATAAGTCGAGGATAGAGCTCTGGTGAACCGCTTTTCGCCATCCTGCACCTTAGGCGCGTTTAAGGTCTTGACAGCGGACTAATAGCCCTTGACAAGAGCATCGAGCCATCTACACGCGATCATTCGTAAAGCCGACTATGGGGGCATGGCCATTACTATTCATATCCATGCTGACTCAACTTTTTAACGCTTATCAATGTTCACCCGCTGACTGGCACGAACTCAAGTTGTTACTAGACATTAGGCAACCTATTCCTAGTCCTATAATCTGAGGAGCAACCTGAGTATCAGCGGTGTGAGTATCGTCGAGGCTAGCGTGACTACTATTGCAAGTAGAGAAGTCTTCACGATGCCATATAGGTCGCTCACCCTCTGGCCCAAGTCATCTATCCTCTTGTTCAAGTCATCTATCCTCTTGTCCAAGCTATCTATCCTTACATCGACGTAAGCTCTCAGCTTCTCCACGTCGTCTTTAGTCGCCATCTCCTTCCTCAGCTTCTCCACGTCTTCCTTCATCTCTCTCCTCAACTTCTCCAAGTCCTCCTTGGTCGCCATCTCTCTCCTCAGACCTTCGATTTCTTTCCTCAAAGCCTCTTCAATTTCCCTCCTCAAAGCCTCTACGTCCTCCTTCAGGGCCTCTACGTCGTCCTTGGTCGCCATCTCCCTGGATATCGCTATGAGCATTGCCCTCCTCAACTCCCTGTGTCTCAGCGCCTCCGGCAACAGCTCCTCCGCTAGAGCTCTCCTGAGCTCTTCGTCCCTCTTCAGCTCCTCCAACAGTTGTCTACCAGTCGACATCTCCACCAGAAAGAAAATCGCGACCTCACAATATATAAAGATAGTCGTTCAAACCCTTGTACCCTGAGACACCAACAGTGATTGCTCATGTCCATGCAAAGCCGTCGGGATGATTTAAAGCAATTGCTTCAAGGGGTTCTGCGTATTGGGGCAATGGCTCCACATCCCCTAAGCGATTTGATCAGTAGGGACAGCGTCGAACAGACAGGACGTGTTGATGACGCTAGAAACCCCTTAGCCACGGCCTCTCCCCCGTTGCCCCTCGTATATCCTCCTGAGGGTCTGCACCGTGTCAGCTTCCAAAGGCGACTTGTCCTCCCTGACCCTCAATATCCTGGGAAACCGAAGGGCGAGCCCTGACCTGTAGTGGGGGCTCCTCTGGACCTCGTCGAATGCCACCTCGACCACTATCTTGGGCTCCACGTAGACGACCCTGCCCTCCTCCCTTATCGCTATCTCCTTGAGCCTCCTCGTCATTAAGGCGAGCTCCTCGTCTGTCAGGCCGGTGAAGCACTTGCCCACCACTTCAAAGCCACCGCTCTCGGGGTCGTAGGCCGCCAGGTATAGGTCGCTCAGCATCGAGGCCCTGTAGCCGTGGCCGTACTCGGCCGCCACGACCACCAAGTCCAGGGCGTTGAAGACGGGCTTGACCTTCAGCCACCTCTTGCCCCTGACGCCGGGCGTGTAGGGGGACTCCAAGTCCTTCGCCATCACCCCCTCGTGCCCCTCTTTCAGGGCCCCCTCGTAGAACTCCTTGGCCTCCTCGTACTTGCTGGTGACGAGGGCCTCGATCACCAGCTCGTCGCCAGCCACCTCCCTCAGCAACCTCCTCCTCTCCGCGTAGGGCAGGTCTATCAGCGTCCTGCCGTTCAGGTGGAGCAGGTCGAAGAGGTAGAGCCTCAGCGGTATCTCCCTCGCCAGCTCGCCCACGTCCCTCTGCCTCCTGAACCTCCTCATGAGCACTTGGAAGGGCGCTGGCCTGCCTTCGCTCGTCAGCGCCACGACCTCCCCCTCGAGGACGGCGCTCTCGACCTCCATCTCCTTGACGATATCCACCACCTCCGGCAGGCTGGAGGTCACGTCCGTCGCCCTGCGGCTGAAGACCTTGACCTTCTCGCGGAGCTTGTGAATCTGCACGCGGGCCCCGTCGACCTTGACCTCGAAGGCCGCCCTGCCTCCCAGCTCCTTCAAGGCGGACAGCAGGTCCTCCGCCTTCTCCGCGAGCATTGGCTTCACTGGGTGGAAGAGCACTATCTCCTGGCTCCTGAGCCCCTCGACCCCCTCGAGCCTCGCCCTCTTGGCCGTGAGCCCCAGGTCGCTAGTGAGCATGTGGGCCCTCCTGACGAGCTCGTGGGGCGCGTTGAAGGCCTCGGCTATGGCCTCCTCCATAAGCCCTTCGCTGAAGCCGTGCCTCCTCTCGCCCAAGGCCAGCTTCACCAAGTACTTGACCTCCAAGGGGCTCTTAGACCTCAGGAGCAGCCCTTGGAAGAGCCTGAGCTTCCTCCGCCTCGAGCCCTTGCCAGTCGCCCTAGCGATCGACTTGAAGACCTCGTAAACCTCTCTGACCGTGAGGTCGCCTCCCATCGCGAGCGCGCCCCTCTTCAAGCGCCCCTCGGCTATCCTCATGGAAGCGAGCCCCAAGTCCCCAGTCGCCTTGAAGGCCTCGAGGAGCTCCTTCTTCGACGAGGAGAAGGCCTTTACGACGCACTCCACCACGCCGGACGCGCCCAGGCCCATCTCCGGCTCCCAAGGGGGGAATAGCTCGCCGACGACGAACCTGACAGCGAGTTCTAGGTCATCGACCTCCAATTTCTTTACGAAGTCCGACACGAGGGCCACCATCGAGCTCCTGGAGCTAGTGGACTCGAGCTCCTCGCACAGCCTGCAGACGTCGATGAAAGCTACCATCTGTGGACCCTCGACCGCAAGTTGACGAGCCCTCGACCGAAGGCTCTCCTCGCTCTCGAGTATCTGCTCTTCAGCGGGAAATAAAGCTCACGTGGACCGCACCTAGCCACCCACGATCTTTCGCATCATCGTAAAAATTTCAATGATGCGGCTCTCCCGACCGAAAATAATTTAAAATATGCAATATTATATATTTCTGAGAAGCATGCCCTCGGCAGATTTAGTCAAGCTCACAGAAGCGTCAGTTAACAAGCTGAGGAGCGTCTTCGAAGAAGTGTATGGCTCAACCTTCCTCAAGACCTTGGACTTCTACTTGAGCCTTGAGAGCGGTGGATGGGGCTACTCAGGCCTCCTCTCGATGGTCATAGAGAGGCCTAAGAAGGCCTACGAGGGGCTCGTCAAGTTCTTCAAGACGGAGTCGGCGGTCAGGGTCCTGTGGGAGACCGTGCTGGCCAAGGTCGCGCCCGACAGGGCCTTCGAGTTGGCCTCGAGGTTTCTCGAGGTGCTGAGGAACGACGACAGGGATGGAGCCCTGAGGCTCCTCTCGGAAATACCCGACCCTTTCCTGTTGTAGAGCGCGAAGCCTCTGCTCAGAGAGCCGCGAAGAACAAGGCGGAGGAAGAGCGCAGAGCCTGAAGTATTGACGAGTGAAGAGCAACATTTACGACGTACTCTGGTCTAGTTTATTGACTGGTAATCACTCTCTTGACAGCCTCTCTGTGTAGCGGCGTTTGCCAAGCGACGTCCCTCCCTATCCCGAGCTCTTCATCTCTTTCGGGCGGAGGCTCGTCTATCCAGAATATGGGGTCCCTGTCGTACATGTTGTACACTATGAGGTTCTTGGCGATGAGCTCTTCCCTGAACCCGTCTGGGAAGTCCTCTTCCCACAGGCTTTGAGGATCCTCAACTACCCTCTCCAAATGAGGCCTCCACTTCTTGACGAAGTCCCTCGTCAAGTCTTTTGCCTTGACGACTTTAGCGACGACGGCATCTACATTCCAGCTAGCTTGATAGAGCTCGGCCAGCATGTTAGGGTTTCCGCCAGTAAGCCTCCACACCTCCTCGAAGTCGGGCTTTGGGCTCGGCAACTTCTCGTACAGCTCCTCGAAGCCTCTCCTGCCCATGTTCCACATGGGCGTGAGCTCGGCCCATCTATGTCTCCCTATCTCCCTCCTCGACAGCCCCTCACTGGTCGTCGCTATCGCCACCACCCTCTCGCATCCTTCAGGAGGGTACTCGGTCAGGCCCAAGAGCGACTTCACGTACATCGCCGCCTTGTCGAGGCCTATCGCTTGGAAGGCGTCGTCCACTAAAACAGCGACCTTCCTCCTACGCTTGCCCATGAACCACCTCACTGCGACGACTACTAGTGAGGCCAGCTTCGCCTCGGCTATGCCGGCGGCCTCTAAAGCGGCCTCAGCGAACTTCTTCACAAGGTCCTTAGCCTTAGTGTGTACTATGAAGTCCTTGCGCATGGGGTCTACGTAAATTACCTCGTAGCCTAGCTCTTTTAGCATCTCAGTAGCTTGTTTAAGCCAAGATGTTTTTCCACAGCCCTCCGGCCCAAATACGACGAGGGGGTGCCAAGTGCCCCTCTCCGCGAACTCCTCCACTTGGCGGATGGCCCTCTCCCTGTCGCAGAACTCTATCTCCAGCCCAACGAAATCCAGCTTTGTCCTCCTCATTTCAAACTTCCTTGAAGCTCAATGCGGTATTAAATGGGCTCGTGAACGCCTTGCGTTACTTAGCCCTTCAGAGGAATTTAAGCTTAGCAGTCGTGATGCCACCTCGACCAAGACGACCGTCCTCCTCTCACTCACGAGTCGCTCAATAGCAGTTATCGCGATTCACATCAATCGTCTTCGCATCAATCACCATGCTACCTGATTCGAGGCGTTGGTTGACGTTTAGATCGTAGTCCTCGTTGCTTAGAGGGCTATCAAAGCTTCGCTTCTTCTCACTTGTCTCGTCACTGGGTCCACCTCAAGGCCCAAGCTCTCTAGGGCGTGGAGGCCGAGGACGCTTTCATCGCCCTCTTCCGCGAAGACCACGACTGTGGGGGCTATCTCGCCCTCGTACTCCACGAACGCGTAGCCCACGTCTCTGACGATGACCTCGCCCTTTATGGTTTTGAACCTGCTCCTCCTAACGGGCTTGACCCCCAGTTCCTCGAGGAACCTCCTCGGCAACCAAGAGTAAGCGGCTCCAGTGTCCACGAGTAAGTCCAGCTCCTGCGACGCTGGGCTCGTCGGCAATGCGCGAAATCTCACGCGTATTCTCGTCTTGCCCATCGCCGTATCCCTTAGTGGTTTTTGTCCAGACCAATATTAGAGCTTTGGATGTGAAGTAGCCGCTAAGACCCGATGGCTATTTATTCGAATGTCTAAGGCATGCACAAAGTAACGTCAGTGCCAAGTCTTAGTCCTTGAAAGCCAGCACCGCTTCTGCGCTTCTGAGCACCCTAACGTCGAAGCCCACTTCAGCCAACCTCTTGGCCACGCCCCTCATCAAGTCCAATCCCCTAGCCCTGCCCGGCGAGCCTACGTAGTGGAAGAGGACCCCTCCATCCTTGAGGACCCTGTAGAGCTCTGAGTACAGCTTCTTGCCGTAGAGGTCGCCGGTCCTCGGCGAGAACCGAGGAGGGTCGTGGATTACCCTGTCGAAGGCCTCGTCCTCCAGGTCCTCGACGACCTCGCGCACGTCCCCCAAGACCACCTTAATTCGCGGATTGCTAAGCCCCCAGCTCCACGGGTTGTAGCTCGCCAGCTCGACGACGTTCGGGTCGACCTCCACAGTGAGGACCTCGGCTCCCGCGAGCGCCGAGTGTATGGCGGTGTAGCCCAAGCCCATGCAGGTGTCGAGGACCCTGTGGCTTGGCCTGACCTTGGCCAGCGAGACCTTCTTCTTGGCGTCCTCCCAGGGGGTCGTGCCCTCGATTCTGTGCATGTGTATCCCGTCTATCTCGAGGGTGGGGGCGGTGTTGTCCGCCACCCTCCTAAGCCTGTAGAAGTGCTCGCCAGCCACGACAAGCTTCGACAGGCCGTTTTCGCTTAAGGAGTACACGCCCTCCTCGTCCTCAGCCACAGCCTTGAGGCTCTCCAAGTCGACTGTAAACCCATTGACGAGGGCCCTGGACCCCTTCACTCCCACTTCGACCCCCTTGAGGCCCAAGTTTGCCAGCACGGTGAAGAAGCTCGACTCCAAGCTCCTCCTCAGTATCTCCCTAGCGGAGCAACAGTCAAGTACGACAACTTTCTTGGGCACGAACTCCACGAATGCCCAGCCCTTCACGAGCCCCCGCCTTCGCCTCCCCTGCCGAGCCACCTGAAGAGGCCCTCCGGCTTCGGCCCCCTCTTCCTGGGGTTCAGCACGACGTCCTCGAGGAACCTGTCCCTGACGGGCTCGTAGACCTCCTTGAAGAACCTCTGCTGGTCGAGAAGCGCCTCCCTGTCGAAGCTCTTCAGGTACTCGAGGGCCGCTTGCCAAGCCCTCTCGTAGGGCACCACGCCCTCTACGTGTTGCGCTATCTGCCTGTCGTAGTCCTCGGGCCTCTGCTCCTCCCCTCCTATCTCGAACCAGCCCCTCTCAGACACGAAGGCGACCTCGTCGCCCACTTGGACAGCCCTCTCCTTCTCGCCCTCCGCCGAGCCCTTAGCGGCCTTGGAGGTCCCCCTCTTGGAGGCCACCCCCCTCGCGTGCCTCTTGGCCCACGCGTAGAATATGGCCCTGTTCAGGCCGAACGACTTCGCCCTCTCCAAGTCCCCGGTGAGCAAGTAGTAGCGAGCCGCTTGGAGCAACCCCATGACTTGGAAGCGGCCTATCTTCCCCCTCCTCTCGACCTCCACTGGCTTGGGAGCGGCTATTGTCGTCCTAACCCTCTCCTCGACAGCCCCGGGCCAGCCCCTGTACCCGCCGACGGCCTCGATCGCCTTGAGGGCTGCCTCGTCCCCCTCCCCCTCGACGTACTCCCTCCATCTCTCGTCGTGCTTGAAGCCCTCGGGGCTGGCCCACCCGACCTCGAAGCTGTCTAGGGCCTCCGGCTTGAGGCAGACGCAGCACAGGTCTCTCCTCCTGTGGAGCGACAGGGGGGCCGTGAAGACCCTCTTCAGGTCTATTTCGTTCTCGACCTTTAGCACGCCCGACCTCGAGGCCACGTCGAGTATCTTGTCCTTGCACCTCTCCAAGACGTAGTCCACGAGCGAGTAGGCGACGTCGAGGGGGTTGTGCTTCGAGAGTACGTCGCTCGAGAAGCACCTCTCGTGGACGTGGACGTGGGCCCCCTCGCCGCTCCACTTCACGAACACGGACTTAGCGATCCCCAGCCTCTCGAGCTCGTCGACTATTATCTTGGCGACCTCCACCACGTCCCTCCACCTCTCGAGCTCTCCATCTATGTCCCACACGGGGGACGCGTAGGCTATGTTCTCGCGCACCTCCAAGTCGAGCCTAGAAGCCAGCCTGCTGTACACGTTCACGGAGCCGTAGACAGCCCTGGGCCTCACGCCCTTGAACTGTTTGATCAGGCCCTCCACGTCCTGAGGACCGTCGATCCTGAGGGGCCTCCCATCCCTCGAGTACCTCAAGAACACCCTGCTACCGAGCGCCCCTCCCTCGAGAGCGACCCACCTGCCCCTGCAGTAGTCGGCGACCTCCCTCTTGACGACCTCCCTCGAGTAGTGGCGCTCGACGAGCTCGTAGTCCATGTAGCCGACACCTGTAGAGACTTTGGACCAGGACTGTCATAAATCTGCGCGAAGCTTCAAGCCGTCGGCCGCGATCCACGACCACTTAACTGTCAACAGTTAGGCTGTCGCTCGAAGAGTCCTTGACGAGCAAGCTTTATAAGGCCTCCGTCAAGCGAATGCGGTGCAGGTGCCGGAGATGCCCGGTGATCTAGTTTACTTCGGCTAGAGACCTAGCGTCTCCCCAGCTCAAGAGGCTCGCGTGGACCATAAGGCAGGCCTCCAAGAGCCCTCTGTACTCCAATAAGCTCAGAGGGGTCGACGTCAATTCCATAGACGATTTGGCGAAGCTCCCTTTCACGACCAAGCAGGACCTATTGGCGGTCTACCCCTACGGCGCGCTGGCGGTGAGCCTGAGCGACGTGTGCCTGATACTCTCCTCCTCAGGCACGACCGGGAGCCCGATACTGACGTTCTACACGGAGGCCGACTACAGACTCTGGATGGAGAGGCTAGTGAGGAACCTCAAGCTCGTGGGGATAGGCAAGGGGGACGTCTTCGTGAACACGTCGAACCAAGGGATGTTCACCGGCAGGGGCTACAGCGAGGCGGCGTCGCTGGCTGGGGCGGCCTCGATACCGGTCGGCCCGGCGTCGCCCGAGAGGCACCTCAAGCTCATGGTCGAGCTCGGCGTGACCTCCTTCCACGCAGTCCCCTCGTTCGCGCTCAAGATGGCGAACTTGGCCGAGGACTCCGGGCTGGCGGAAAAGCTGAGGCTCCGGAAGGCCGTGATAGGGGCTGAGACATGGAGCGAGTCCACGAGGAAGAGGATAGAGGGATCCCTGAACGTGGACGCCTACGACAACTACGGGGTCGCCGAGCTGGGAGGCCCCGGCATAGCTATTGAGTGCCCCGAGAAGGACGGCATGCACGTCTGGGCCGACCACTACTTGGTAGAGGTCGTGGACCCCGAGACGGGCGAGCGCTTGGGCGAGGGCGAGGAGGGCGAGCTCGTCGTGACCACCCTCACCAGAGAGGCCATGCCCTTGATAAGGTACCGAACGGGTGACGTCGTCAAGCTCCTCCCGAGCGACTGCCCCTGCGGCCTCGAGACGCCCAAGATATCTAGGGTGAAGGGGAGGATCGACGAGATGGTCAAGGTCCGCGGGATAGGCCTCTACCCCAAGATAATAGAGGAGATCACCTCCAGCATGCCGGAGCTCACGGGGGAGTTCCAGGTAGTCCTCTCGGGCATAGACGACATAACGGTGAAGGTCGAGGTGAAGAGGTGGGTCAAGGACGTCGACAGGGTCGTGGGCGAGCTCAAGGCTAAGATAAAGGAGCTGACGCTGCTCAGCGTAGCCGTGGAGCCCGTGGAAGAGGGGAGCATAGTCTATCAGGGGAAGGCGAAGAGGATCCTAGACCTGAGGCAGCTGTAGGTGCGCCGCAAGGCCCCTACCTCGGGCCGTGCCCGCCTCGACTCCTAGCAAATTTTTTTACTGTTTTCATAGCCCACTTATCTTAAGGCCTTTGGAGGGTCTATGTTGGAGATACTGGGCCTAGTGTCGAAGAAGAGAAAGGTCGGCAAGGACGACTTCTACAAGAAGCTCGTCTACGGCAAGGGGGCGATATACGGCGTCGAGAGGGACGTGCTAGTCAGCGCCGTGAACAACCTAGCCCTCGAGATATCCTCGACGCCCTTCGGCTTAGCCTGCAAGGCCCTCTCGACGACTGCCAAGAAGGACATCGGGAGCATAGTGGTCCTGAGCGAGGTGAAGCCCCTCGCCAAGGAGCTCAGGGAGCTGTTCATCCAGACGGGCCTGGCGGCCGACGACGTCCTCGACCTCCCCCACGCCAAGGACATATTCACATCGAAGAAGGCCAAGAGGTCGGTCGTCTACAGCCACATAAGGTCCACAGTCGAGTGCTTCCTGCTGAGCTCAGTGCTCAGGGGCGACGTCCCCCAGCCCTTGGCTGACAAGGTCTTGGAGGCGGCGTTGATGGTCCAGCCCTCCATAGTGAGAGCAGTCGAGAAGGCCAGCAAGGAGGGCTCCCCCGTCTGGGGCGTGGCTTGGAGCGCCCTCTCGTCGATAAAGCCCCTCATGGATCTGCAGGGCATACCGCTCCTGCTGTCGGCCCTGCCCTACGCGGCCCAGCAGGCCAAGCTGACGGCCGCCTACATGTACATGAAGAAGAAGCTCCAGATAGACATAGACGCCCTCCTCGCCCAGTCGGTCGTTAAGCCGAAGTAGCCACTCCGAAGCGGGCTCGGTAACTTATAGAGGACGTCTAAAGCACTAAGTAGGAGGGGCCCTTGAGCTCGACTTCTAAGTTTAAATGAGCGATGGAGTGGGTACGAAGTCGTGGATCGGAGGGGCCACGCGGGCTTCACGCTCATAGTTGCGAGCTTAGCGGCGCAAGCCCTCGGCCTAGCGTTGCAAGCTGGCCTGCTCTTCATATCGCTGTCCGCGGTCTTCTCGGTCCTCCCCGACATAGACCTGAGGCTCGAGGTCAGACATAGGAGGTACACCCACAACCTGCTCGTGGCTCTGCTCGCAAGCGCGCTGATAGGCATGGTCGCGAGCCAAGCGGGCTTGGGCTTCTTCACGGGCTTCATCACGTGCTTATTAGGCTACCTCTGCCACATACTCGGGGACCTCTTGACCTACATGAGCTTCCCGCCCCTGTGGCCCGTGGTCAAGAAGGAGGTTAGCTTGAGGCTCTTTAGGTCGAGCGACAGGGCCGTGAACTCGGCGTTCATGTTCGCTGGCTCCTTGGCCTTCATAGCCTTCATATTTAAAGCCCTAGGCTAAACCCTTAATGGGAGCTACGTCGAGTAAACTTCGCCTGCGTAGGCCTGCGAGGCGAGATGATCCTCTTGGGCAAGCCCAAGGCCACCAAGGCCAGAGTAAGCTTCTTGGGCAGACACATGATGATGAAGAAGGAGTACGCCGAGCTAGTGCTGGCGGGGGCCAAGACCGCAACCATAAGGCTCGGCGTAGTGAGGCCGAAGAGGAGGCGCGTTCTGCTCCACAGTAGCGGCAAGGTGCTGGCGGAGCTCGAGATAACAGGGGTCGAGGTCAAGAGGGTCCGAGACCTGACGGACGAAGACGCCAAGCAGGACGGGTTCCAGGACAGGCGACAGTTGATAGAGCACCTGGAGGGGATCTACGGGAGGAGGCTCGGAGAGGACGAGAAGGTCACGGTAATAAGATTCAGGATCGCGAGGAGGATCGAGGGCTCGGAGGCCGAGGAGGGCTCCAAGTACCTCGGCTTAAAGCCCGTGGACGTGGCCAGCATAGCCCTGCGCTACAGAGTGAAGCTCAACCCCAAGGACATGGTCGTGATAAAAAAGGTCGCCGAAGCCGGAAGCATCAGGAAGGCCGCCAACGCCCTCTTTGGAGACCCTACTAGGAGGAAGGCCATAAGGGCGGCCCTCGACAAGGCGCTGAGGAAGCTCATAGAGGCAGGGGTGATAGCTAAGAAAGGCCGGGATGAGGAGAAGGCCGTCACGGATGAGGGCAGAGAGCAAGGCTAGCTCGACTAGACCACGAGCCTGATTCTCAAGCCCAAGCCCCTCGCAACCGCCTTGTCGTAGGCCAGCTTTGCCGTGATGGCGTCTTGAATAGCTAGACCGGTCGAAGTGAATACGGTTATCTCATCCACCCTCTCCCTACCCCTCTTGAGCCCGGCGACGATCTCTCCCAGCTCACCGTAGATCTGCTCTCTTCTGAACAAGCCCTTGGCTATGGGCACGTTGATCTCGCCGCCGTGCACCGCCTGCTCCACGTCGTCCACGACAACCTTGGCCCTGAGCAGGATGCGGGGGTCTAACTCCTCCTTGCCCGGCGCGTCAGCACCTACGCAGTTTATGTGGGCACCTCTCTTCACCCACTCGTCCATGACTATGGGTTCTCGAGATGGCGTGGCAGTGGTGATGACGTCAGCTCCCTCGACTGCCTCCTTTGGTGCCTCGCAGACCTCGACCTTCGACCCCTCGACGACCTTCGAGCTGAAGTCCGCAAAACCCCTCGACGCCTTTTCATCGACGTCGTAGACCTTCACGTGTTTTATCGACCTCAGGACTAAGCTAAGGGCCATCAGTTGCGTCCTAGCTTGGGTGCCAGCGCCTATGAAGCACAGGGTCTCGGAGTCCTCTCGCGCCAGATACTTGGCGGCTACTCCACCAGCGGCCCCCGTCCTCATAGCTGTTAGCCAGCTACCGCTCATGATTGCCGTCGGGAAGCCCGACTTGGGGTCCACCAGCACGACGACGGCCATGACTGTGGGCAGGCCGTACTTGGCCCTGTTCTGAGGGTGGGAGTTCACGACCTTGACCGCCGAGACATCGAGGGCCTCGAGGTAGGAGGGCATCACCCTTAGGTCCCCGCCGTACTTGTCGTAGAATAGGTACGACTTCTTGGGCATCTGGACCCTGCCCAAGCCCTTCTCCTTGAAGGCCCTCTCGACGACCTCCATGACCTCGCGCATGTCCAAGAGCTCCTTGACGTCCTCGTCGGTCAGTACGAGGGTCTCGTGCACCGGCCCTCACCGAGGCAAGTTAATCCAAGCCTCACATCATCGCCTCTCGAAGGAGTCTATCCCCCTCCTCCACCTCTCTATCACGTTCCTCACTTCTTGAGCTAGGTACTCGCAGACCTCCTCGAGGAACCTCTTGGCCTTCTCGACGTCGAAGTCCACTACAGGCCTCTCCCTCTTGTAGGCCAACGCGGAGGCCGGCAGGGGGTAGGCCCAAAAGCCCTCTTGCTGAACCACGTATTCCTCCTCGTCGTAGAGCTCCCTCTTGAGGAGGTCGGGCCTAGTCGCCATCAAGGCGGCAGTCTCCTCCGCTAGGGCGTGGCCCTGGCCCGTGGGGTAGTGCTTCTCGACGACGTCGCGAGCGGCGATCCACCAGTCTATGGCGATCCCCCTAACGCCCGCCTCGAAGTAGGCCTCCCTTACTGCCTCCCTTATGAGGTCCGTGTTCCCTCCGTGGCCGTTGACGAAGACCACGTGCTTGAAGCCCTTTTTGGCCAGGGAGACCGCCACGTCCTTCACAAGCGACTTGAAGGTCTCGGGCCTCAGCGTCAGGGACCCGGGGTACCCTATCAAGCTCCTCGTGACCCCGTAGTTGATGGTTGGGGCCACGACCCCTCCAATCTTCGAGCAAAGGACCTCGGCTATCCTCTCGGGTATATAGACGTCTGTGCCCAATGGGAGGTGCTTGCCGTGGGCCTCTATCGTCCCGACGGGGACGAAGGCCGTGTCCACGCCCTCGTCCACCAGCTTCTCGACCTCGACCCAGGAGAGCTCGGCCAACCTCAAGACCCTCAAGCTCCGCCACCACTGAGAAGCTACCTAGAGGAGCAATTTATCTAGTCTGGACACTGGTTGGCCGGGTCTTGTAGTCGCTGGCTCTAGCCACATCACCGTGGCCGAGAGCCGAATCGGGGATGACGTCTAGAAGCGGCCTAGACCCTGTACAGCAACCTGAAGGGACCCACGTACCTCTCGACGGCCTTGTAGTCGGCCTCGTATATGTGAGCGCTCGCGGACAGCAGCGTGAGCCTCCTCGGCCCC
>Ga0080004_1112202_pt1 | contig 13618 bp, 12 predicted proteins | sample WasSprMetagenome_FD_69207 | JGI IMG/M metagenome (GOLD analysis project Ga0080004, IMG submission 69207) | Sulfidic aquatic microbial communities from Washburn Spring, Yellowstone National Park, USA - WS (SPADES assembly) (version 2) | ecosystem: Environmental > Aquatic > Thermal springs > Hot... | reverse complement strand
GTTGGCTTGTGATGGGAAGTTAAAGGATAAAATATAATAATATATTTTCTGTATATCGAGGTTTGCTGCAAAAAACTTCAACTTGCGGATTTTTTAAAAGTTTGGTATAATGTTTATACATTAGCAAATGAATAAGATTTTTGCGAATTTATTTTTAAGTTAAAAGTTGGCGGGTTTGTAGCCTACCTATGAGGAATTGAAACTACAATAGTGAATGACGTTTAATATCTTTTCCGTTAGGTTTGTAGCCTACCTATGAGGAATTGAAACAGTTCATACAGTTCTCTAACGAATACCTTTATTTTGTGTTTGTAGCCTACCTATGAGGAATTGAAACCAAGATAAACTTAACAGGCATGCTCTTTAAAGTATAGTTTGTAGCCTACCTATGAGGAATTGAAACTTGTTTATTTCATAAGTATAGATATACCGACCTTTTTGTTTGTAGCCTACCTATGAGGAATTGAACTACCTCCTTAAAGAATTTAATAAAAATTCTTAAATTCACTTTGTAGCCTACCTATGAGGAATTGAAACTTTCTTGCTCGTTGAGTAATGGGAGCATATAGAGCGTGTTTGTAGCCTACCTATGAGGAATTGAATTTGAATCTAGTTAGATATCTCATTTCACAACCTCCTAAAGTTTGTAGCCTACCTATGAGGAATTGAATTATAAATCTGAAATAGTTAAATGAACCGAATCTCGGTCGTTTGTAGCCTACCTATGAGGAATTGAAATTATTACTAAAATGTGGGACTTTGTTTCTTTGATTATGTTTGTAGCCTACCTATGAGGAATTGAAACTGATACATGAAGAAATTATCTGTGAACGTTGCTTTGAGTTTGTAGCCTACCTATGAGGAATTGAAACATCAAACCGCTTCTTTTATAATTGGCGTCTCCATACGGTTTGTAGCCTACCTATGAGGAATTGAAGTTCGAGAATGGATATACAACTTTCATCGAAATCAAGTTTGTAGCCTACCTATGAGGAATTGAAACTCGGCTTCTGATGTCATTGGCCAGGCTTCAACCACCGTTTGTAGCCTACCTATGAGGAATTGAAAAAGCAAGACATTAAAAATTAACATCTTAAAGATTTCTAACATCTATCAAAAGAAAAAATCCCTGAAGATATCCCAAATTATTTATCTAAAATCGAGAAAGAAAAGAAAATCTTCATGAAAAAAACAACTTTAAATCTTGTAAAAGTCTCTAATTTCTCATTCAAAAGATTTTCACAAAACGGTAGGACTAATACCTTTATTTCAAGAATGCTATAATAATATGCTATCTAAAAACGCTTAGGAGTAAGAAATGCTTGGAGATATTCTATTAAAGTATTGGAAAATCATACTTGGAGTTGGAATTGTTTTAGCTGTTGGAGGTTTATTTTTACAGCAAACTTTGCCGGTCATAGGAAAGATAGTTGAATTCATAGGATTTTCATTTGTTGCAATTGTTGCATACGTTCTTGGATATAAAAATGCATCAGATGAAGCTGAAAAGCAGATAAAAGCAGAAATAGAAAAATTAGCAAAACAAGACATAAGATACAAATTTGCAGCAGATAGAGCTATAAAAAATATTAAAGCACCATTGACAGGTAAAAAATAAAATTAAGGAGCTGAAAAGATGGAGTCAGCAGTATTGATTGATAAAGAGTTTGACGTTGTTATAGGACTTGAAACCCACGTTCAAATGAACACTCATACAAAAATGTTTTGTGGATGTAAAGTTGAGTTTGGAGCTGAGCCTAACACTAACGTATGCCCAGTTTGCTTAGCACATCCAGGGACGCTGCCGGTGATAAACAAAAGAGCCATAGAGTTTGCCATAAAAGCAGCTTTGGCGTTAAACTGCAAAGTTCATAACCTTTCTATCATGGCGAGAAAAAATTATTTTTATCCAGACCTTCCAAAAGGTTATCAGATTTCCCAGTATGACAAACCACTTGCAACAGATGGATACATAGAAATCAAAACAGAAAACGGATTTAAAAAAATAAGAATTCATAGATTACACATAGAAGAAGACGCAGGAAAAACAATACACGAAGGAAGCTTTTCTTATGTAGATTTAAACAGAGCAGGTACTCCACTGATGGAAATCGTCACTGAGCCGGATATATCCTCTGCAGAAGAGGCAAGAAAATACTTAGAAAAATTAAGAAACATCATGAGATATCTTGGCGTATCTGATGCAGACATGGAAAAAGGACAGCTTAGATGTGATGTAAACATATCCTTAAAACCAAAAGGCTCTGAAAAGCTTGGCACAAAGGTAGAGCTAAAAAATATTAACTCATTTAGATTTATCGTAAAAGCAATAGAGTATGAGATAGAAAGACAGTCTAAACTTCTGAGAAAAGGAGAAAAAATAGTTCAAGAGACAAGATTGTTTGACCCAAACACCGGAAAAACCTACACCATGAGAACAAAAGAAGAGGCACACGATTACAGATACTTCCCAGACCCAGATTTACTGCCGGTAGTAATAAAAGATGAAGAAATCCAGCAGATTAAAAACTCACTTCCAGAACTACCAGACCAAAAATATCACAGATACATTGAACAGCTTGGACTTCCTGAATATGACGCAGAAGTGTTAACATCTGATAAAGCCTTAGCAAACTATTTTGAAAAAGTTATAGAAATCTTTCCACAAAATCCAAAGCTTGTAGCAAATTGGATACTAAACGAGCTTCTTGGAAAGCTAAACGAAAAAGGGTTAGAAATAGAAAATTCTCCTATTTCTCCAAACTATTTGGCAGAGCTTTTATCATTAATTACCGATGGCACAATCTCAGGAAAGATTGCAAAAGATGTGTTTGAAATAGCATTTGAGACACAAAAATCACCAAAACAGATAGTAGAAGAGAAAGGATTAAAACAAATTTCAAACGAAGATGAATTAAGAAAGATAGTAAGAGACGTTCTTGCTAAGTTCCCGGCAGAAGTAGAAAAATACAAATCAGGAAATGAAAAAATTCTTGGATTTTTAGTCGGCCAGATAATGAAAGAAACAAAGGGAAAAGCAAACCCTCAGCTTGTGAATAAAATCATAAAAGAGGAGCTACAATGATAAAAAGATATACCCTCCCAGAGATGGGAAATATATGGAGCGAAAAAAATAAATTTCAAAAATGGTTAGATGTAGAGATAGCGGTTTGTAAAGCTTGGAATAAACTTGGGAAAATACCGGATGAAGCGTTAAAAGAAATCATAGAAAAAACACGTATAGATGATGAAACAGTAGAGAGAATTAACGAGCTTGATAAAGTGTATAATCATGATGTCCTTGCTTTTGTTAGTGCAGTGGCTGAGCAGGTAGGAGAAAATGGAAGATACATACACTTAGGACTTACATCATCTGACGTAATTGATACAGCTTTAGCATTAATCATGAGAGAAAGCTTAGACTTACTTATAAAAGATGTTGAAAAGCTTTTAGAAGTTTTAAAAGAAAATGCATTTAAGTATAAAAACACAGTAATGATGGGAAGAACTCACGGAGTCCATGCAGAGCCTATGACCTTTGGGCTTAAATTTGCATTATGGTATGAAGAGTTTAAAAGAAACAAAAAAAGATTAGAAAATGCAAGAGAAGTTATATCTGTTGGAACAATATCAGGAGCAGTGGGAACCTATTCTAACATTCCGCCAGAGCTTGAAGAGCTTACATTAAAAGAGCTTAATCTAAAACCAGAACCAGTAGCAAACCAAGTTATCCAGAGAGACAGACATGCAGAATACATGACAGCCTTAGCAATAACAGCATCATCCTTAGAAAAAATCGCCGTTGAAATAAGACACCTGCAGAGAACAGAAGTTTTAGAAGCACAGGAACCATTTAAAAAAGGACAGCGTGGCTCATCGGCAATGCCACATAAAAAAAATCCAATCACTTGCGAGAGAATTACAGGACTTGCAAGAGTAATAAGGTCAAACAGCCTGCCTGCCATGGAAGATATAGCACTATGGCATGAAAGGGATATATCCCATTCATCGGTTGAAAGAGTAATACTGCCTGACAGTTCAATAGCTCTTGATTATATCTTAAATCTAACTATCAACGTATTAAAAGATTTGGTTGTATATCCGGAGAATATGAAAAAGAACATGGATAAATCAAAAGGTTTATACTTCTCTTCTAAGGTTTTAGTAGCACTTGTAGAAAAAGGATTATCAAGAGACCAAGCTTATGATATAGTTCAAAGAAACGCAATGAAAGCATGGGATACAGAAAACTTAATGTTTAAAGACGCTCTACTACAAGACCCAGAAGTTATGTCTTATTTATCAAAAGAAGAATTAGACAAGATATTTAATGTAAACGAGTTTTTAAAAAACATAGATTATATCTACAATAGAGTTTTTGGCAGCGAGGATAGTTAATTTTAGCAGACGTTATAAGGTTAAATGGAAGTTTAGACTGTAAGGTGCTTTAAAATTTTATTAATCCAATTAATATTTTCCTCGTCATCCTGAGGCTGTGAAGCCGAAGGATCTAATCTTTTGATTTTTTAATTTGAAAAGAAAAATATGAGATTCTTTGCTTCGCTCAGAATGAAATCTTTGAGGTCAAGATTCTTTTACCGTCTGTAGAAATGGCGATGTTGATTTTTGGAATAATGTAAATCTTGAATATGTTTAAAAGCATTCTATATTATTTTAAGTTTATGTAAAATAAAAATAAAAAAATCAACAGAGGTAAAAAATGAAGTATTACATAAAAACTTTTGGATGTCAGATGAATGTAAATGACTCAGAAAAAATGGCAGGTATTTTACAAACTCTTGGATACACGCCTACTGAAAATTGGGAAGAAGCAGATGTTATTCTTGTAAATACATGTTCGGTAAGGGAAAAACCGGACCAAAAAGTTTTATCAGCACTTGGAGAGTTTAAGAAAGTAAAAAAACATAATCCAAATGCAGTCATTGGCGTTTGTGGTTGCTTAGCACAAAGGGCAGGATACGAAATTTATCAAAAAGCACCATTTATAGATATGGTTTTTGGAACAACCAATATCCACCATCTTCCAAATCTTTTAGAAGAAGCCAAAAGCGGAAACAAAGCTATAGAAATTTTAGAAGAAATAGACGAAAATGAAAATCTTTTAGACCAATTCCCAACTGTAAGAGAAAATAAATATACAGCATTTGTTACTGTAATTAGAGGATGTGATAAAAAATGTACATACTGCATAGTTCCAACAACAAGAGGAAGAGAGAGAAGTAGAAGAATCGGCGATATTCTTAGAGAAGTTCAATACTTAGTTGAAGATGGTGTTAAAGAAATCCATTTAATAGGTCAAAATGTTACTGCTTACGGAAAAGACCTTGGAGATGTGAAGTTTTGGGAGCTTTTAAAAGCTGTTGCAGAGGTTGATGGAGTAGAAAGAATTAGATTTACAACAGGGCATCCAAGAGATTTGGATGAAGATACTATAAAAGTTATGGCAGACCTTCCACAAGTCTGCGAAGCCTTACATCTACCAATTCAGGCAGGTTCAGATAGGATACTACAAGCGATGGATAGAGGCTATACTCAAAAAGAGTACTTGCAAAAAATAGAATTGCTTAAAAAATACATTCCAAATATAGCATTGTCTACTGATATCATAGTTGGATTTCCGGGAGAAACTTACGAAGATTATTTAGAAACAGTTAAAGTAATAAAAGAAGTAGAGTATGACCAAGTGTTTGCATTTAAATATTCACCAAGACCGGGAACTCCAGCAGCAGATTTACCAATGACAGAGTCGCCGGAAGAGCTTTCAAAACGTTTAAATGACTTGATAAATTTACAAAAAGATATAACTTTTAAAAGGAATCTTGAATATCAAGATAAAATAGTTGAAATCTTGGTAGAAGAGATAAATCAAGAGAATAGGTTGGTAGGCAGGACAAGGACTAACAAACTTGTTTATGCGGAAGGAAGTCCGGAGCATTTAGGAAAATTAGTAAATGTAAAAATTGAAAAAGTAAATAGATTTTCCTTAGAAGGAACAATAATGGAGGCGATTAATCATGGTTGAGATGGAAGTCCAGGGAATTACATTAGACCCAATAACAAACATGCCTGTGTTGTTATTAAAAAGCAAAGAAAATGATGAAATTCTGACGATTTGGATTGGTGTGTTTGAAGCAAACTCGATTGCTATACATTTAGAATCAATGACCTATCCAAGACCACTAACCTATGACCTATTTACAAACATCTTAAACTCACTCTCAACATCCGTTGAAAATGTAATAATCCATACTTTAAGAGATAATACTTATTACGCTTCAATCATCTTAAGAGACAGGGAAGGTAGAATTGTTGAGATAGATGCACGTCCAAGCGATGCTATAAACATTGCTCTAAGGTCTGGATGTCCAATATTGGTTTCAGAAGAAGTTTTAGCTGAAGCTAATAATGGTAAAAAAGAAAAAATTGATGAAGAAGACTTAAGAGAATGGATAGAATCACTAAAGCCAGAAGATTTTGAGAAAAATATAGAATTCTAAAAGACTAAAGCCTTCATATAACAGGATAAGACTAACCGATAAACATAAAGAAAGGATTATTATAGATACCTTGGGTTAGAAATTAGTAATTTTTATAGAATTTAAAAATGAGATCCTTCGCCCTTAAGGCCTCAGGATGACAACGAAAGGTTGATTGATAAGCATTAAAAAAGGATAACCTTATTTGCCATTGTGCAGCCGGCTAAGAGTCTCCTAATTTTACTGAATTTTTCATCCAAAAATATTTTTGAAAAATACTTTAAAATCTAATTACTGCTGCACCCCAGGTTAATCCACCGCCAAAAGCAGTTAAAAGAATATTATCTCCTTTATTAAACCTTCCTTCTTTGTAAGCTTCATACATAGCAATGGGAATGGATGCAGCACTTGTATTTCCGTATTTATGAATATTGCTATAAACCTTTTCTAACGGTAATTCTAATTTTTCAGCCAATGCTTGGATGATTCGTATGTTGGCTTGATGAGGAATTACTAACTTAATATCTTCTTTATTTATCCCGGCTTTTTGTATTGCTTTCAAGCAAGCAGTTTCCATGGATTTAACAGCTTGTTTGAAAGTTTCTCTTCCTTGCATTCTCAGCTTCTCGCCAACCTGACAGTGTAAAAGATGACCATAAGAACCGTCAGACTTCATCACTGTTGATAAAATATCACTCGATGAGTTAGATTTAGAAATCACAACGGCACCGGCACCATCACCAAATAGTACTGCAGTTGTCCTGTCAGCCCAATCGATTATTTTTGAAAAAACTTCACTTCCAACTACAAGAACATTTTCAGCTTTACCGGATTTTATAAAACTATCCGCTATTGTAATGCCATATATAAAGCCGCTACAAGCAGCTGAAAAATCAAAAGCCATTGGATTTTTACATCCAAGTTTATCGGCTAATATACAAGCCGTGGAAGGAAATATATTATCCGGAGTAGACGTTGCCACGATTACAGTGTCTATGTCCTTAGGAGTTAATCCTGCATTTTCAATAGCTTCTTTTGACGCATGAAAAGCAAGGTCGCTTGCCTTAACCCATTCATCTGCTATTCTTCTTTCTTTTATCCCGGTTCTTGTTGTGATCCATTCGTCCGATGTATCAAGGATTTTTTCTAAATCATGGTTGGTTAAAACTCTTTCAGGAACATACATTCCTATGCCTTTTATCTCACTGGACATTGTTTTCTCCGTAAATGTCTTCTTCTCTTCCTTTTATCAGCTCTTGAGGAATAAGTGTGTTAATATTTTCAAGGAGTTTTTTGTTAAAATCATGATTTACAAATTCAGAAGCAAATCTCAATGCGTTTTTTATAGCTTTTTCATCTGCTCTCCCATGGGTGATTATGCATGTTCCCTTAGTGCCAAGCAAAGGAGCACCGCCGTATTCTGTAAAATCTGCTTTTTTCTTAAATCTTTTTAAAGCAGGCAACATTAAAGTTGCACCAATTTTAGATACAAAGCTCTTTTCTACCTCTTCTTTTATCATTTCAAGAATAATCATTCCAAGGCTTTCGCTTGTTTTTAATACAACATTACCAACAAACCCATCGCAAACAATAACATCAAAATCACCGGTGAAAATATCTCTACCTTCTGCATTTCCAACAAAATTTAGTTTAGTCATTTTAAGCAGCGGATAGGTATCTTTTACAAGCTCGTTGCCCTTTCCTTCTTCCTCTCCGATGCTTAAAATTCCCACTTTTGGATTATCAGATGTTTTAAGGATTTCTTTGACATAAGTATGACCCATTACTGCAAAGTATAACAGATGTCTTGGTCTGCTGTCTACATTAGCACCAACATCAATCAGCACGGTTTTTGTTCCTTTTTTGTTTGGAAATGCTACTGCTATACCCGGTCTCTCTATTCCTTCTGCAGCTCCAATGATAAACTTTCCTATGCTCATTGCAGCACCGGTATTTCCGGCAGACACAAAAGCCTGAGCTTTACCTTCTCTGACTAATTTCCCTGCAATATGCATAGAAGAGTTTCTTTTCTTTCTTAGAGCTATGGATGGAGATTCATGCATTTCAATGACTTCAGGAGCATCTACGATTTGAATCGGAAGATTTTCTATAGAAAGATTATTTTTTTTTATCTCCTCTTCTAATACTTCCTTCCTTCCTACTAAATATACACCTATTTTATACTCTTTTGCAAACTCTATTGCACCTTTAATATTACAGAGAGGAGCATAATCTCCTCCCATTGCATCTAAAGCTATAAACACTTATACGACCTCAATAACCTCTTTGTTTTTGTAATATCCACAGTGGGAGCAAACTCTGTGAGGAGCTTTTGGCTGACCACACTCAGGACAGATAGAAAGTCCGGGCATTTTTAATTTCCATTGTGCTCTTCTCATAGCTGTTTTTGCTTTAGATTTTTTCCTCTTAGGTACTGCCATATTAAAAGCCTCCTTTTTTCAATTTTAAAGAATATATTATATCAAAAATTTAAGATTTAAGAGACTCTAATTTAGCAAAAGGAGACAGCTTTCTTCTCATTTTCTCTTCACAATCACACTGCTCGACGTTCTTATCCGCTCCACAGTAAGGACATAAACCTTTACAATCTTCACTACAAAGCAGCTTCATCGGAGTGTTTACAAGGATTTCCTCTCTGATAAAATCATACACGTCAAATTTTTCTTCATCTTCTAAGTACTCAGAGTATAATTCAGCCTCTGAAAGTTCTTGATGTTTTGGGTGTTTTTTTGTAAATAGAACACTTTCACAAATATTAAACTGTTGATAAAACTCAGTTAAGCATCTATCACAGTGCATTAAAATAGACGTGTTGAAGATAGCCGTGATAACATAGCCATCTTTGTCTTTAAGTAGATGTAATTTTACAGATACACTTTGCCCATCTTTTACGATATACTCTTGTGGTAAATCCAGCTCATTCATTGGAATATCAAATTCAAGCTCTTTAAAAGGTTCTTTTTTAAGCTCTTCTTTTAAGTTTAAATATATTTTCAATTTAACTACCTCATAAAAAATTTGTTATAATATAGTACAATGATTTTAAATGACAAGACAATCAGAAAATACATAAGCGAAGGTTTACTTGAGATAAATCCACTCGATGACATCCAAATTCAGCCCTCTTCTGTTGATTTAAGACTTGGATATGAGTTTTTGATTTATCCGGAAGACATAGAAATAATAGACGTAAGAGACCCTTATTTTTCCAATAGGCTTATAAAAGAGATAGCCACAGAAGAAGGGTTTATCATCAAACCAAAACAGTTTGTTCTTGCTACGACGATAGAGTATGTAAAACTTCCGGACTTTTTAACAGCATTTGTAGAGGGAAGGTCTTCCTTAGGAAGGCTTGGCTTATTTATTGAAAATGCCGGCTGGGTGGATGCTGGATTTGAAGGCAACATAACCTTAGAGTTTTACAATGCAAACAGCATTCCAATAAAAATTTATCCTGGAATGAGAATCTGTCAGCTTGTTTTCGCAAAAATGGAAGATAGGTCAGAAAAGCCATACAGAGGTAAGTATCAAGGTCAAAGAGGAACAACAGCATCAAGAATATTCTTAGACATAGATTAAGGTTTTGTTGATTAAAGCCAAAGACCATACTATATTTCATTCTGCAACCTGCTAAGAATCTTTATCCGTTTCCCTCCTTATTTATTCTTCTTTGCTTTATAAAAGATGAGATTCTTCTAATTAAAGTCTTTTGCATGACAAAAAAGCATGCTTACTAAATTTTACAGCACTTTCTACATGGTGCATTAAGACTGCGTGTAAAAATCCAAATCGTCATTCTGCGGCCGTGCGAAAAATCTCGTTTTTTCTTTTCAAATAAAATCAAAAGATGAGATCCTTCGGTCTAAAGTATTTGAGATGACACAGGAAGACAAGCCTGCAAAAATTTTGGAACACCCTTATAGTGCATTTTCCTTGAATTTCTTATTATGTTATCATATTTTATCTTTTATTAATAACGTTTTTTAATAACTTTATGGAGGATCAAAATGGAAAAATTGATTATATTTGATACAACTTTAAGAGATGGTGAACAAGCACCTGGTTTTTCAATGACAGTTGAAGAAAAAGTAAAGATGGCTTTACAGCTTGAAAGACTCGGCGTTGATGTTATTGAGGCTGGTTTTGCTGCTGCTTCTGAAGGAGATTTTGAAGCTATTAAAAGAGTTGCTCAGGAAGTAAAAAATGCAAAAGTTTGTTCCTTGGCAAGGGCATTAGAGTCAGACATAGAAAAAGCAGGAGAAGCACTATCTCCATCAGAAAACAGAAGAATTCATACATTTATAGCAACATCTCCTATTCATATGCAGTATAAGTTAAGAATGAAGCCGGAGGAAGTTTTAGAAAGGGCTGTAAAAGCAATAAAGTATGCTTTAAAATTTACAGATGATGTTGAATTTTCTGCAGAAGATGCTTTTAGGTCTGAAAGAGAGTTTTTGTACAGAGTTTTTGAAGCTGTTATAGATGCAGGGGCTAAGACGATAAACGTACCTGATACTGTTGGTTATGCTATTCCGGAAGAGTTTGGAAAGTTAATAGCTGATATTAAAAATAACGTTCCAAATATAGATAAGGCTGTAATCAGCGTTCACTGTCATAACGATTTAGGATTAGCGGTTGCAAACTCCCTCTCTGCTGTAAAAAATGGAGCAAGGCAGGTTCACGCAACCATAAATGGAATTGGCGAAAGGGCTGGTAATGCTGCACTTGAAGAAGTTGTAATGGCTATAAAAGTTAGACATGATTACTTTAAAGATGTTTATACAACTATAAACACAAAAGAAATTTACAAGACAAGCAGATTATTATGCAGAATTACAGGAAGCTTTGTGCAACCAAACAAAGCAATCGTTGGAGATAATGCTTTTGCCCACGAAGCAGGTATACATCAGCATGGAATTCTTGCACATAGAGAAACTTATGAAATTATGAGAGCTGAGGATGTTGGTGTACCAAAATCTAAAATTGTTCTTGGAAAACACTCTGGAAGACATGCATTTAAAGCAAGATTGGAAGAGCTTGGCTATACAACCTTATCAGAAAGTGAAATAGACACATTGTTCCAAAAGTTTAAAAAACTAGCAGACAAGAAAAAAGAAGTATTTGATGAAGATATAGAAGCTTTAATCTTAGAAGAGTTTTCAGAATTTGACCAAGAGGCAAAATTAAAATACTTCCATGTGATCAGCGGTGATAACGTTATTCCAACTGCGACTGTAAGGATAGAAAAGGAAGGACAAGAGATAATCTCAACTGCATGCGGTGATGGTCCGATAGACTGTGCATTCAATGCTTTAGAAAAAGCTCTAAACATAAAAGGAAAGCTTATGGACTACACTATAAGGTCTTTAAGCTCGGGTAAAGATGCAATGGGTGAAGTGAGAGTTATCATCAGATTCGAAGATTCTGAGCACATAGCCTCCGGAAAGGGAACATCTACAGACATAATAGAAGCAAGCATTAAAGCCTACATAGATGCTTACAACAAATACATGGCAAGAAAATCTTTCTTAACAAGGCAAATTAACGAAGGAGTGTAGATGAAAAAAAGCTTATTTTTAATCTTACTTATTCTAATAGGGTTTGTTATTTTATTCATCTTGGGAAAGATAAACTTTTCAAAGCCTGAGATTACAGTACTGAATAAAACTTTGTCTTTAGGAGAGAACGCTGTTATATCAGTCAAAGCCGTAGACGATAAACCGGGTATAAGAGATATAAAAGTATACATTTCCCAGAACAACAATAAAATCAAAGTTTTTGAACAGAGTTTTGACGATCAAAAAGATGTATCTTTAAATATAAATATTAAGCCCAAGAGTCTTGGCTTGGTTGAAGGAAATGCTATCTTAGAGATAGAGGTAAGAGACGGTTCCATACTTAAAAATACAAAAGTATTAACAAAAGATGTTAACATTGATTTTACACCACCTTCAATTTCTATATTAACATCCACCCAAAACTTAATAAACGGCGGGACAGGTTTTGTATTTGCTAAATCATCTGAAGACTTAAAATCTTTAAATGTAAAGGTAGAAAATCTAAGTTTTAGATGTTTAAACTTAAATAACATTTATGTATGTCCATTTAGCCTTCCTTATTTTTATGATGATAAAAAACCTATTTATTTACAAGCTCTGGACAATGCAGATAATAAAACAGTAAGTTCAATCTCTTACAATTTCAAAAAAGTAAATTATTCACAGTCCATTTTAAATATTGATGATAATTTTATAGACACAAAAATAAGGCCGCTTTCAGATAAAGACATTCCAGATAAAATTGAATTGTTTAAGTATGTTAATACCGTTATAAGAAACAGAAATGAAAGCCTTATCCATAAGATTGCAAGCGAATGTAAAAATGTGTATCCGATGTTTGAAGGAGAGTTTATATATTTAGAAAATGCTGCTAAGCTTGGCGGTTTTGCTGATTATAGAAAATACAGATATAACGGTAAAATCATTGAAGGAGCAGATGCATATCATAAAGGGTTTGATTTTGCATCTGTAAAAAATGCACCGGTTAAAGCATCTAACAACGGAAAGGTTGTTTTTACTGGATTTTTGGGCATCTATGGCAATAGCATAATTATTGACCATGGTCTTTGTGTTTACACGCTATACTCTCATTTAAGCGAAATTGCAGTTAAAGAAGGGGAAGCAGTAAAAAAAGGTCAGTACATAGGAAAAACAGGAACGACAGGATTGGCTGTAGGAGACCATTTACATTACGGAGTTTTGGTTAACGGAATAGAGGTTAATCCAGTAGAATGGTTTGATATTAACTGGCTAAATACAAGATTTTATAAAAATTACAAAAACATAGTAGGAGGTTCACAACAGTTGCTATTTTCTGTAAAAAACTGCAAAATATTAAATTGTTATGAATAGAAAACTGTTAACTATAAAAAAGTGTGAAGAGATATACGGTATCAGTAGAGTATCATTGATTAATTATGAAAAAAAGGATTGATAACTCCTGTAAGAACACCGGGCGGAATCAGAAGATACAGAGTTGAGGATATAGAACGAATTTTGGGAATGATTAAAAAAGAAAGTAACTATAAAGTGGAGTAAATG
>Ga0080004_1121082_pt1 | contig 13620 bp, 10 predicted proteins | sample WasSprMetagenome_FD_69207 | JGI IMG/M metagenome (GOLD analysis project Ga0080004, IMG submission 69207) | Sulfidic aquatic microbial communities from Washburn Spring, Yellowstone National Park, USA - WS (SPADES assembly) (version 2) | ecosystem: Environmental > Aquatic > Thermal springs > Hot... | reverse complement strand
TGAAGAGGGCGATTTTCTCAATGAAGGGAGGGATATCCTCGGGCTTTAAAAGAGGAATTTCGTTCTTGTATAATCCTTCCTGCTCGGGGGATATGAACTTTGGTTGGAAACCATACACAATGGGTGTGTCTTTCCCAGCGTAAATCTCCTTGAACAGGCGTTCAACCAGGGATTTATCCAAAAGGGAACTGATCGTAGGGAAATCGTTGGGGATTTTTTCCTGAAGCAGAGCCTCCAATTGGTTTAAGCCACCGCCTCGTTTGTATATCTCTTCTCCTATTTCCCTTAGATTGAGAGGGTGATTGAATGCATAGGAGAGCGATATGAGAATGAGGGCAGAGGTTACATCCCAGTCGTTGTTGAACCCTCCCGCCATTTTCAGGAGCTTGATATGGTATTTGCGTGGGGAAAACGGGCTTTTTATGGAAAGAAGCTCAAGATATTTTTTGGTTGTCAGTAGGATGACATTCCAGAACGATTGATGGACATCCAAGAGCACGCCATCAACATCGAAGATTAAAGCATTGACCTCTTTTAATAGAGGCTTGACCCGAGGTTGGACGAACCTTGCTTTCACTTCTTGAAGGTTTATCCCTTGCTCTCCTCTCCGCTTGCTACCTTTTGCTTCTTCTTCTCTAACCAAGCCTTGTATTCCTCCATAACCGGGCGGGTTACCTCTTCCATCCTTTGGGAGTATTCATCAAGGAAATCTTTCAATTCAGTGAAGAGGCTATCAGCCCCGGGGTGAGTGGGATGAGCGCCACCTTCTTGGGCGGATTCCCTTAATACCCAGGGATTGTCAACAATCATACAAGGCTTGAAATAATTATCCGTCCAAGGGAATCTGCTCCTTATCGCCTTGAAGAAAGGCGAATTGAGGCATTCAAAAAGAGACTTCTCTTTCACATTGTCAACAGCGAAATGAGCGAAAACGCAGGGCTCAACCTCTCCCTTATTGTTTATATGGGCATACAATCTGCCTCCAGCCATACAGCCAGAGGTGAGGTGCCCATCGTTCCAGAAGTCGGCGACGAAGATGGGTTTTGTATCCCGTATCTTCCAGATTCTCTCCCTAACATATTGTCTTTGTTCGGGAGTAACCATAAGAGATGTATCCGGGCTCTTGCCAACCGGCACATACATAAAATACCAGCCGAAGAAGCAACCCTTATCTATTAGGAAATCCACGAATTCTTCGCTTGATATGATATCATAGTTCAGCTTTGTATATGTGGCGGAGAAGCCGAAGAAGACCCCTTCCTTTTTGAGATTGTCCATAGCCTTTAGCACCTTATCATAAACTCCTTGCCCTCTTCTATAATCTGTTTCCTCCTTGTATCCTTCTATGCTGATTGCGGGAGCAACATTTCCCAATTTCCCCAACTTCTTCGCCATTTCCTCATCTATGAGCGTTCCATTTGTATAAACCAAGAAGCTGGCGTCGTTGTGTTTCTTGAATATATCCAGTAGTCCATCGTAGACAAATGGCTCGCCACCGGATATCGTGAAGAAATAGGTTCCCATCTCTTTAGCCTCGCTTATGACCCTGTCAAAGACATCAAACGGGAGGTCGCTTTCCTTGCGGTAGGAACCAGCATAGCAGCCGATACAATTGAGGTTGCAGCGCATCGTTGGGCTGATGACTATTAGGAAAGGCGCGGCGAGCCCCTGAGCTTCTAACTCCTTTCTTTTGTCAATACTGAAGTAAACGCAATTCAATCCGAGGTTGCTGAATAGTTTTTTCCTCACAGTTGGATTTGTGTCCCTCAGCACCCGGCGAGCGAACTCTATCGCTGGATGTCGTCTTTCAAAGAGGGCGCGAAGCTCTCTAATCTGCTGTTTATGATAATCAAGACGCGCCACCTTCTCCAAAACATATGTGAGGCGAATCAAATTATCGTCGGAAAAACGATTGAGCAGGGGAGCGATGAATCTCATTGCTTGGCTTGCCGCTATCCCTATTGCCTTTTTCCTAAGAGACATATCCAATTCCTCCTTTCTTTTTAATTGCTTGCAGTGGGAATTTCCTCAGTTTCAGGATAGGAGTAAATCTCTGGGTGCTTATTCACGAACTCCTCAAAATATTCTTTGTTTCTTATACAGCCTGGGTCTGGACCCATAGGGTCACCGAAGTAGGCAAGCGCCCTCGCCCGGCAACCACCACAAGCCCTGTTATATTCACAGCTTCCACAGGCGCCCCATAATTGGCTCCTGTCCCTCAATTTATTGAGGAAGGGGTGGTTATGCCAGACATCAAGAATTCTATCGGTTCTGAAATGACCAAGATGGACATCAGGCATATAAACGCAGGGAGTATATGTGCCATCAGGCTGAATAGCCATATACGCCCTTGCCACCCCACATCCACCGATTAGCTCGGCGAGAAGGGATAAGTCCTTTGCCTTTCCTACGCCTAAGTGAGCGATGGGAGCGAACTCCGGTTTATCCTTGTCTAAGGTGACTCTCCCCAGCTGGGGTGCGGTGGTGCAGAGTGAGCCACCTTCAAGGAGGAAATCGTACATCTGTTGGAGGACGCATTCCTTTTCATCGGGAGTTAAATCGCTATTCCAGATTTCCTTACCCCTTCCCGTTGGTATGAAGTTGTAGACCATAACCTTGTAAACTCCCAATTTTCGTCCCAATTCAAGAATATCCTGAAACTCGTCGTAATTGTATCTCGTCACTGTGACGGAGAGAATCGCATTGCCTCCCGCTTCAATGACATTTTTAATTCCCTGTATAGACCTCTCCCAAGAGCCCTTTACACCTCGGAAGAAATCGTGCTTTTCCGGGTTGGCGCTATCAATGCTCACTGCCACATAAGCGAAATCGTATTCCTTTAATTTCCTCGCTACCTCTGGCGTTATAACGGTGCCGTTCGTATTCATTGAAAGGTAGAGCCCTCTTTCCCTCGCTTTTTCCACGACATCCCAGAAATCCCTGCAGAGGAGCGGTTCGCCACCGGAGAAAGAAAGAGTAGGTATCTGAGAATCGGCGATTTCATCTACAAGAGCGAGCTTCTCTTCCTTTGAGAGTTCACCTGTGGATAGCTCCTTTGGGCGTAGAGTCCCGGCGTTTTCATAACAATGTTTACAGCGTAGATTACAGGTATAGGTTATGTTCCAGACGACCATCAAGGGGGCATAGAAGGTCATAGGAAGCTTCAATCCATATTTCTGGATGCTGAAGGCGGCGTTAAGGATGGTTCTGCGGATGTTGGGATGAGCCATATATTCTGGAATTTGCTCTTCGGGAACACCGATTGCCCTCGCGACGGTATTCATCAGGGAGAATATAGGGCGCTCCCTTAGCCCACGAGGCTTTTCTCCCCTTGCTAACCTATCCATTAATTCCTCTAAGCGGGTCTTTCCTCCGTCGGTTGTGGCGAGTAGATGGGATATAGTAGCCTTGGTCAAAGGGTTGTTAAAGAGCATCCGCAGCTTCAGGTAATCCGTCTTCGCCTTGATATGGCTTCTCTTCATTACCAATAGACCCATTTCCTTACGCCTCCTTTCCTATATCCAAGATTTTAGCCTCCTCTTTTAATATTGAGGCGATGAGTTCCTTCTGCGCCTTGCTCAGACGGGAGAGAGCTTGCTGGCAGATTTGCACTATCCTGCTCAGTTTCCCCTCTCTATCCCCCACCATAGCCGCTCCACTGATGAGGGAGAGGTCCTCTCCGCTTTTTATGATCCTTCTAATGCGAGAATAAAGCTCAGAGGAATAATTCCTGAGCTCAAGGAGGAGCATTGTGAGGCTGCGAGCGGATTGCAATAGAGGGGTTGCCCTCACTGTCAACTTCTCCTTTAGAGCCGCTGAAGCAGCTCTCAAATCCCTTTTCGCTAACTGAAAATAATGGGATATCTCTTCCCTCAAAGCCTCCAAACCGCTTTCTCCCTTCAATACTTCTTCCCCTTGGGGGGAAAGGGAGAAGCGGAGGGAAGGGCGCCCCCCGCATTTTCCATTGCATTTTCTCAACTCCGACCGGACATATCCCTCATTTTCGAGTTGAATGAGAAGCTCATAGGCAGACCATTTGCTTATTCCGAGCTCTTGAGCGAGCTCTTCATAGCTTATAGGTCCTCTTTCTTCAGTTATTTTCTTGAGCGCCTTCAAAGCTTCTCTTCTTCTTCTCGTGAGCATATCAATCACCAAAAATACCAAAAACCAATTATAATTATAAGTAGGGTCTGTATTTTCGTCAATAATTTTTTCCAAAAATACCAAAAACTATTTTAATGTTTTGAATAATTTTAAAAAGATATGGACTAGCTTAAAAGGTTTTTGAGTCATTGCTGACATAGGTATAGGCGTTTGAAATGGAGAAGGACAAATATCAGAAATAGCGAATTAAAGGAGATATGGTGTATGCCCACAAGATATCAAACTAAATTGTTAAGGGATTATAAGAGTAAAAAGAGTCCAATGCCATCTATAAACTTATACCCATAGATACGCGCCCACCGTAGGTGGGCGCGACAATCTCTTATTTAATGGAATGTATCATAATCCCTCCTCAAAAACTACGAGATTGCGAGCCTGAACGCTAAAGCGTTCAGGCTCGCATCTATGGGTATGGTTTTTAATAAGTTTTTGCTCTTCTCCACTCTTATTGGATCTTCCAAATAACTCCAAATTATAAATTCATTTTTTTGCCATCCACTATGCCTCCTTCTCTCCTCTTCGATTAGAAAAGAATTAGATTTTATTTTCAAATCACTATTTCTACTCTTCATCACCTCCTCGTTTCCAAAACCTATACCCATGCCACAATGACAGAAAGGGCAGAGTTGTTTCGCTCTTAGTAGTTACAATGCAAGGGTAGGGAATTAGAAGAAGTCTCAAATCTTATGGAATTATACAATGTTTTTACAAGAGCTTGTCTTGTAGCTCTTTCAGCTTGTTGAGGGCTTCTATAGGGGTTAGATTTGTTAAATCAAGATTTTTTATTTCCTCCAATACGGGATGCTCCAGCTCGAATAGGGAGAGCTGAAGCTTTTGCTTCCTCGTAGGGATTTTGCTATGGGAAGGCTGTTCATTTTTCTCCAATTCCTCCAGCACTTCCTTCGCCCTCTCCAGAACCTCTTTCGGGACTCCCGCCAAGCTTGCCACTTGTATCCCATACGATTTATCCGTTGCTCCGGGTCGTATTTTGTATAGGAAAACGATTTTCCCACCTTCCTCCTTCACATCTGCCCTCAAGTTTTTAACGCCTTCATTCGTTTTAGCTAACTTGTTCAGCTGGTGATAATGGGTAGCGAAAAGGGTGCGTGCACCGATATTATCGCTCAATATATACTCTGCAACTGCCCAAGCTATAGATAAACCGTCAAAAGTGGATGTTCCTCTACCTATCTCGTCCAAAACAATCAGGCTTCTCGGGGTTGCATTGTTGAGTATATTTGCCACTTCGTTCATTTCCACCATAAATGTTGATTGTCCTGAGGAGAGGTCATCCCTTGCTCCTATGCGAGTGAAGATTCTATCAACTAAGCCGATTTTACCATATCGCGCGGGAATAAAGGAACCTATCTGCGCCATCAAGACTATTAGCGCAACCTGTCGCAGATATGTTGATTTTCCCGCCATATTTGGACCGGTTATTATGAGGAGGCGTTTATCTCGGCAATTCAGCTCAACATCATTTGGAACGAATCGCCCCGGCTCCATAAATCTCTCCACAACCGGATGTCTTCCATCCCTTATCACGATTTCATCGCTTTCGTCTATAATCGGTCTCGTATAATCATAGCGAGCTGCTACCTCCGCGAGAGATTGAAGCGCGTCCAGCTCAGCTACAGTCCTCGCCACTTGCAGGACCTCCTCCGCTCTTCTCACGACCTCATCCCTCAGGGATACGAAGATTTCATACTCAAGCTCCGCCATCCTCTCCTCTGCGCCCAGGACCTTTGCTTCTAATTCCTTCAATGGTTCGGTTATGAACCTCTCCGCATTAACGAGCGTTTGTTTCCTTATGTAATCCTTTGGCACAAAGCGAAGATTTGGCTTCGTGACCTCTATATAGTAGCCGAATACCGCATTATAGCCTATCTTAAGCGATTTTATGCCCGTGCGAAGGCGCTCCTTGTTCTCCATCTCCGCTATCCATTCCTTTCCCTGAGCCGCAGCCTCCCTCAACTCGTCAAGTTCCTTGCTGAAGCCCTCCTTTATTATTCCCCCTTCCCTCAAAGTCGCTGGGGCATCCTCTCTTAACGCTCTATCTAATAGGGAGTAGAGGTCGGGAAGGGGATTCAATCGCTCATTGATCTCCTTTAATAGCGCGCTTTTCATCTCCGAAAGATGGGGGGAAATAGCGGATACAGTCCCCAATCCTCTCTTCAAAGTCAACAAATCCTTCGGGGAAGCAACGCCCGTAGCACATCTCCCCACTATCCTCTCCAAATCCCCAATGGACTTCAAACCCTCTCTGAGCAATGCTCTTATCCTCCCCTGATTATAGAGCTCCTCCACTGCATCCAATCTGTTCTCTATTTCCTCTTTTGAGAGAAGGGGTTGTTCTATCCATTTCCTCAACAATCTGCTTCCCATCGGCGTGAGGGTGGAATCCAGAACTCCGAGCAAGCTTCGTTCCCTTGACCCATCAAAGGATTCCGTTATCTCAAGCGTCCTCCTCGCGATTGTATCAACGAGCATATACTGCTGAGGGAAATATATCGAAATGGAATTTATGTGGCGGAGGGATGATAGTTGTGTCTTCCTGAGATAAGAGAGAATCATAGCGCAAGCTTGTTGAACGAGAGGATACTCCTCTATCCCGAAACCCCTTAAGGAGGAAACTTGGAAGTGTTCAAGGAGAATCTGGCGAGGCGATTGGAGAAGGAATGGGTCATCCTCAATGAAAGTGATTGTCGTGCCGCCTGGGGCGTTCTTTCCCAATTCCTCGTCTTTTGGGAGGAGGAGAAGCTCGGCTGGCGATGTTCTTTGAAGCTCTTCCCAAAGCAGCCGTTCCCCTTTTATGTTAGTGCTTATCAATTCTCCAGTTGAGACATCAGCAATGGCAAGCCCGTATTCGTCTCCATCCCTCGCCACAGCGGCTAAAAAACTGCTCCTTCTCGCTTCTAACATAGATTCTTCCACAACCGTTCCGGGCGTGACTATGCGAGTCACCGCCCGCTTCACCAACCCCTTCGCCTTCGCTGGGTCCTCCATCTGCTCGCAAATGGCTACCTTGTGCCCACGGGAAAGGAGGCGAGCGATATACCTCTCCACGGTGTGATAGGGAACGCCGCACATAGGGATGCGTTTCCCCTTTCCCGCCTCCCTTGAGGTCAAAACGAGGTCGAGCTCCCGGGAAGCGATCTCCGCGTCCTTCCCGAACATCTCGTAGAAATCGCCAAGACGAAACATCAGAATGACATCGGGATACTGCGATTTTATGGAGTGATATTGTCTAAAAAGAGGCGTTAAGCTATCCTTCTCCTTCTTCATTTTCCATCTCTCCTTTGAAGCCCCAAAGAAAGGCTTCCTTAGTCCTTACCCTCACTAATTTCCCTATTAGCTCTCTTTCACCAGGGAAGACGACGGTTTTATTTTCCCTTGATTTCCCCACGAGAAAACCCTTTCCTTTAGGGTCCTCACCCTCAACTAAAACCTCAAGAGTTTTCCCCAAAATCTTTAGATTCTTTTTCCTGCTTATCTCGTTTTGAAGAGAGATTAATTCCTTTAGGCGACGCATTTTCTCCTTCTGTTCCACTTGTCCCTCCATTCTCTCCGCCAATGTCCCCGGACGAGGGGAGAAAGCGAACATATAAGCTTGGTCGAACTCTATCTCCTCAAATGTTTTGAGAGTGTTTCTGAACTCCTCCTCTCCTTCTCCCGGAAAGCCAACCATAACATCTGTAGTGATGGATACATCCGGTATATTTTCCCTTATCTCTTCAACCAAGGCTTTATATTGGGATACGGTATAGCCTCTCCGCATCGCCTTGAGGATTTTATCATCTCCCGATTGGATGGGGAGATGGATCCAATGGCAGACCGCTGGTATGGAAGCGATTGCCTTTATAAGCTCTCGGGAGAAATCTTTCGGATGAGAAGTTGTGAATTTGATTCTTTTAATCGGCAATTCTCCCAAGGCATATAAAAGGTCAACGAAGGTATATCCCTCCTTTAAGTCCCTCCCATATGCATTTACATTTTGTCCAAGCAAAGTTATCTCTATTACCCCTTCATCTATCAGATTTTTCGCTTCTTCAACGATTTCCCGAAGGGGTCTACTTCTCTCCCTTCCACGAACGAATGGGACAATGCAGTAGGAGCAAAAATTGTTGCATCCGAAGATTATCGGTATATAGGCTTGGAATGGTTTCTCCCTGAGAGTGGGGAGGGTGGGGACGCAGCCGTTGATATCAAGAGCAATGATTCCTCCCTTTCTCGCTTCTTCAACGATTGAAACGATATTTCTCACCTGTCCAGTGCCCAAGACGAAATCCAATTGGGGAAAGCGTTTGAAAAGTTCTTCTCCCATTCTTTGAGCCATACAGCCGGCAACTCCAACGAGGATATGAGGTTTTTCCTTCTTCAACTTGCTGAGGTAGCCAAGGATGCTAAGGGCTTTTTCCTCCGGTTTCTTCCTCACGGAGCAAGTATTTATCAGGAGGAGGTCGGCTTCCTCGGGAGAGTCGGTAGGTTCCCATCCCTCTCTCCGAAGCATTCCCAGCATAGCCTGGCTATCCCACTCATTCATCTGACAACCAAATGTCTCAATCCATACCTTTGGCATTTCTAAATTTATTTTAACTTTCATAGTTGAGAAAATCAATTGACTGAATATTTAGGAATTTAGGTTTTTCAAAATCAATATAGCCCCAAAGCCAATGTCCTTTATTCCCCTTCAACATCCTCTACTTTTATATTTCTTAAAAGAACCATTTTTTATCTATGCCCTAAACCCAACAACACCAAATTTTTAATTTGTTTATTGACATACGCTTCTTTATCTTTATAATCTTTCATACCAAGTATTCACAAATCGTTTGATTTGTAGTATAATGAAAAAAAGATGCCTGAATTACCCGAGGTAGAAACGATAAGAAGAGGGCTTGAAACCACAATCGTCGGCAAGACGATTGTGGATGTTGATGTTTTGGACCCCTATATGCTTTCAATTTCCCCAGAGGAATTCAGGGAAAAGCTCAAGGGAAAAAGAATAGAAAGGGTGAGGAGGAGAGGGAAATACCTTATCTTTGAATTGGATGGAGATGAGGAGCTGATAATTCACCTCAGGATGACTGGTCAGCTTCGTCTCAATGAGGGAGAATATACGAGATTGATATTTCATATAGATGGATTGAAGTTATATTTTTCCGACTTGCGAAGGATGGGGGAAATGCATATAGTTAGAAAGGGTAGATATGATGATATAGAGGGGCTGGCGACGATGGGACCTGAACCATTGAGCGAGGCATTCACCCTCTCATATCTGATGGATGTTTTAAAGAAGAAGGGCGGTAAGATAAAGACAGTCCTTATGGACCAGGCGGTTGTGGCGGGGATTGGGAACATATATGCTAATGAGATATTATTTGAGGCGGGGATTCATCCCGAGAGACCAGCGAAAAGCTTGACGGCAAAGGAAATTGAGAATATATATAAGGCAATTAGGAAGATTTTGGAGGAAGCATTGGAGGCAGGAGGTGAGACCTTCTCCAATTATGTGAACATTTATGGGGAGGCGGGAACATATCAACCGAGGGTATATCAAAGGGAAGGGGAGAAATGCGTTCGCTGTGGAGAAGTGATAGTGAGTAAGACAATAGGGGGCAGAAGCGCCTACTTCTGCCCAAATTGTCAAATATAAAGGAGGTCCACCGCTCGTGGAGAAGCAAGAGGAAATAGAGAAGGAAAAGAAAAACGAAAACGAAATAGAGATAGACCTGAGAGAGACAATTCGTCCCCTCCAGAGGGGGATGATTGTCAAGGGCACCGTTGTTCAGGTTGACGAAAATGGAGCAATGGTGGATGTTGGCGGGAAGGCGGAGGGTTTGCTGCCAGCGGACGAGATATCGCTTAAGGGGAGGGTGGAGCCAAGGGAGGTCCTCTCGGTTGGCGATGAGGTGAGGGTCTTCGTTTTGAAAGCGGATGCGGAGGAAAGCGAGATAATCGTATCCAAGAAGAGGGCGGATTTCGAGCTCACTTGGCAGAAGTTGGAGAACGCTCAGAGAAAGGGAGAGATTCTCAACGCTATGGTAGTGGATAGGGTGAAAGGTGGAGTTTTGGTGGACCTCGGAGTGCAAGGCTTTGTTCCTTATTCTCACTTAGACCTTTCCCAATACAAGAAAAAGAATCCCAATTATCTGATTGGGCAGTCCATTCCCCTTAAGATATTGGAGCTTGATAGGAGCAGGGGAAAGGTTGTTTTATCCCATAAAATAGCGGTGGAGGAGGAGAGGCAAAAGAGGAAGGAGGAGATTTTCTCCAATTTGAGCGAGGGGAAGGTAGTGCAGGGCGTTGTTAAGAGATTGACTGACTTCGGCGCGTTTGTTGATATTGGAGGGATTGAAGGGCTACTCCATATCAGCGATATCTCATGGTCATACATTAAGCATCCGAAGGAGGTTTTGAAGAAGGGACAAAAGATAGAGGTTGTTATATTAAAGGCTGATAAGGAGAAGGAGAGGATATCATTGGGTTTGAAACAGCTCCTTCCCGACCCATGGCGGGAAGCGGAGAAGAAGTATAGGGAGGGGGATGTTGTGCAGGGCAGGGTGGTGAGGCTCGTTCCCACGGGCGCCTTCGTGCGTTTGGAGGAAGGCATCGATGCCTTTATACCCCTCTCTCATATAAGCGATAGAAAGGTGAGCAAGCCCGAGGATGTTGTGAGGAAGGGTGCCAAGGTTGAGGCGAAGGTGATAGATTTCCAGCCCTCTGCACGCAGGATGCACTTATCCATAAAGGAGCTAAAGAGGGAAAGAGAACGACAGAGAGAGAAGCAAAAGGCGCAAGAATATTTGAAACAGCAGAAGAGGACGCCGACGACAATAGGAGATATAGCGGGTGATGTGCTGAAGAAATTGAAAGAGGGAAAGGAAGAGGAGGAGAAGAGTGATTAAGGTTGCGCTTACGGGCGGGATAGCGAGCGGGAAATCAACCGTCCTGAAGATGTTCAAGGAATTGGGGGCGAAGGTGCTTGATTGCGATAGGATTGCTAAAGCCTTGACAAGGAGGGGTAATAGGGGGTATAAAAGAATCGTGCAAGAATTCGGACCCGAGATTTTAGATGAAAAAGGAAGGATAAATAGGAAAAAATTGGCACAGATTGTCTTCTTTGACGAAGAGAAGAGAAAGAAGCTGAATTCCCTCATTCATCCTTTGGTTTATGAGAGATTGGAAAAAAGGATGAAGAGGATGAGAGAAGATGTAGTAATCGTGGATGTTCCTTTATTGGTGGAGAGCGGTGGTGAAAAAATGTTTGATAAGATTATAGTCGTTTATTCGGAACCTTTCGTCCAGTTGAATCGTCTAATTATGAGGGGGCTCAGTGAGGAAGAGGCATTAGCGAGGATGAAGTCGCAGGCGAGTTGGAAAGAGAGATTGCGGGTTGCTGATTTTGTGGTTAGAGGGGATGTAGATATCAAGGAGACGAAAAAAGAGGTTGAAAAAATTTGGGAAAATATAAAAAATTGCTTGCAAGGAAATGAAAGGTGCTTTAGAATAAAGGGAAAAGACAAGCAGGAGGTGCATCCAGCTTGTTGTTAAAAAATTATAAGAAAACAAATATCGCAATAGTAGAAAAGGAGGGTCGCAAAATGGGGCATAGACAGTCCTGGCTGTTGGCATTTTTAGTTGGCTTTGCTTTGCTGGTGGGCGCTTCATCCCTTCAGGCGCAGGGGAAGAAGAGGATATTAGAGGTGGCGATATTGGATTTTAACAACTTGAGCAAGTATGAAGGTAAGATGGTGGGGAGGCGTGCCGCCGACGCTGTGGCTATGTCCTTGACAACCCTTGCGGGGGATTACTTCACGATTCTTTCCCGTGCTGATTTGGAGAAGGAAGTGGAGGCTGAGGGGCTCTCCTATCCCCTTGATAAGGTGGATATGGTGAGGTTGGGGCGCACTTTGGGATTGGATGGCATTATCACGGGAACGGTGATACAGGTGGGGATTTCCCGCAGCAATGGCGCCACACAAGCAGCTGTTGAGGTTGCCTGCCAAATGCTTGATATCTCCACTGAGGAGCCGATAACCGGTGCGGTAGCGACGGCTAAGAGCTCGCCAAAATACGATTATACAGGCGACCTTGATATACTGGTTGATGAAGCACTCAATAAGGCAGCTTACCAAATCGCTCAGCAGTTCGTTTCCTTTGCCGTTAAAGGTGTTCCCGAGTTCACTATCTTAACAACGATGGGGAGCGAGGTTCTCCTCAATGCTGGCTCCCGCCAGGGAATTAAAGAGGGAATGGAGATGGTTGTTCTGCGTGGAGGGGAGAAAGTGGGAAGGATAAAGGTGAAGGAGGTAACCCTAACTGACGCAACAGCGACGATATTGGAAGCTCCTCGGGGCATTCAGGGAGGGGACAAGGTGCGAATTGTCTACGAAGCCCCTCCCATTGGCAAGGCTCCTTTAGAGCAGGAGATAAAGGAGAAGGCAAAGACGAGCCTGCAGAAGACCCTTCCTGCTTTGCTCTTAGCCTTCGGCATTTATAAGTTGATGCAGAAGGGTTCAAGCGCAACCGCTGGTCCTCGCCCAAGCACCTGTTATGCGGATGAGTCCAACGGAATGCCGATAGTCCATCTAGCCTGGGATTACCGCAAGATACCAAATCCCACTAATATCGCAGCTGTAATGGTTTATAGGGTTCCCATCAACCACCCTATGCCTTCCTCTCCAACTGCGATTCCCTCCGACAGCGATGTCTACTTGATATATAGTTGGCGCAATAACCTCTATTTCGATAACGGCATTCTCTATGGCGGATCTACACCTCCCAGCACCTGCGTGGATTCCCTTCAGCTTCCCGTCACAATCACAAGATATACTCCCTCGGATGACCTTACGAGCTTGGATACGAATGATGTAACGACGACTCCTTTCGTCCCTGGTAATTCCTATAATTATTATGTGATTGGGATAAACGCATATTGTCCTCCAGCACCTCCAGATGGTGAGGCTCGTGTAGTCTATCATTTTATGGACCCTATTTTCATTGGGAGTTGCACGCCCATCTATCCACCAACACCTGTTTCACCGGCTAATGGAACAACTCTCCTTGTAAACCAATTAAATAGCGTTTCGTTCCAATGGCTCGCCGTGGATGGAGCTAATGAATATGTCGTTGAGGTCTCAACCGACCCAAGCTTCCCCTCCGATACAAGCAAAACATTGCGCAGCAAGCCGCTTTATCTTATAGGCAATGCGGGAGAATTGATGCCAGAGACTGGCTTGACCCTTGACCTATCGAGGTTCAAAAATGCGAAGGTCCTATACTGGAGGGTAGGGGCGATACATAGAGAAGATACCCAGAAGCCGCCAGGAGGGTATGTTTTCCGCAAGGGATACTGGTTCACGATAAACATAGAGCCAGGTCCCCCTTCCCCTCCTTAATCAAGGAGAGGAAAGACAGGTATGGAGAAAAGAAGATGGGAGGTAGAGGTTTATG
>Ga0080004_1160778_pt1 | contig 13624 bp, 11 predicted proteins | sample WasSprMetagenome_FD_69207 | JGI IMG/M metagenome (GOLD analysis project Ga0080004, IMG submission 69207) | Sulfidic aquatic microbial communities from Washburn Spring, Yellowstone National Park, USA - WS (SPADES assembly) (version 2) | ecosystem: Environmental > Aquatic > Thermal springs > Hot... | reverse complement strand
GCGTCGGCCCCTATCTCCCTCGCCCACTCCTCGTTCACCGGGCCTCCCCCCACCATCAGCCTGTACTTTTGCCTCGCCCCAACGGCCTTCATGTACTCCACGAGATCGCGCTGCATGACCTTGGTGAAGGACATGAGGGCTGAGGCGGCTATTATGTCCGCGTTGGCCCTCTCAGCTCCCTCAACGAACTTGTCCACAGCAACGTCAACTCCTAGATCAATGACCTCAAATCCAGCGGCCTTCAGCATCATCGCGACTATGTTCTTCCCTATGCTGTGTATGTCCCCCTGCACCGTGCCTATGACCACCTTCCCCAGCCTGACCTTTTGGCCTTGGGATTTGTCGAGGGCTGGCTCCAAGACCTCCACTCCCGCCTCCATCGCCTTCGCCGCCATCATGAGGTGGGGCAGGAATATCTCCATCCGCTCGAATTTCTCCCCAACCTCCCTTATCGCAGGGGTAAGCCCCTCCTTTATGGCCACGAATGGGTCCATCCCCTCCTCAAGCGCCCTCCTAGCCGCGTTTTTCACGCGCCCCTCATCGTAGCTTAAAATTCCATCCCTCAATTCCTTCAGGATTTCCTCCTTAGACATGGTTCATCCCTCAATCTCAAGGCCGAAATCTATAAGCTTTGCCCTAGCCTCCTCGTAAAGCTTTAGGTTTTCCTCAGTGGGCTTAAGCGTTTTAACGTCATAGCTCTGCTCAAATGTCTTGCCCTTTGGCGATTTTTCGAAGTCCAGGGTGTCCTTGTAAGTCGAGACGATCCTCGCCACTATCTCGTTCGCATCCTCCCTCTTCAGCCTTGTCGCGGCCTTCGCCACCTCCGCGAAAAGTCTTGAGTGCAATGGGTTGTGGTGGTTTGGGTAAAGGGGCTGGGCGGGGCGCGGGCCCAATAAATTTCTCCCTGAGACGACTGAGCAAATCGCGAGGGCGGCGGCCTCGAGATGCATCTGCATGCTTCCAGGCCTCCCAGCAGTTGTGACGCTTGTTGTGGTTATGAGCTTAGAGTTCCTGGCAACGGCCTGCCCCATCACGCCGTTCATCCACAGCGAGGCGGGGTTGGTCTGCGAGCGATACCTGACATGCTGGGGGCCTATATGGTTAACAACTGCCCCGAACACCACCAAGGTCGCGATTTGTTCCGCCACAGCGACTATGGCTGCTGTATTTGGAGCTCCCGCATATCCGCCGATTATGGTTGTCGTGCCGGCGTAAATTGGATACCCGTAATTCATGAAGTGCGCTGTCTTAGAAAGCAGGACGTCATCCACTTTTAACTCGGGCAAAAACATTACTGCCCTAAAAATATCTTCGGGATTTTTAGGCATTATGCTATCCGCACCGAGCTCGTTGAGGCTAGAAACGCCCGCAGCAACTCCCCAAACTATTGGCATGAAAGGCCTGCCAGCGAGGACTAGGGCCTGGTTCATAAGCTCCGCGTAAAGCCTAGCAGCGATAACCTCAAACGCAGAGTTTGCCCTTATAGTTTCCACCCCATTTAAGCTTTGAATGTGCCCCCCGTGGAATAGGACGTCTATCAGGGGCTCTTGGGCGAAAGCCTGATTCATTGGGACAAAGGCTTCGAGGGTGGTCTCAACCCCAAATGGACCTGAGAATATCGTTGGCCTTTCCCCGCTTTCTACTCCCCTCGCCTTGATCTTAATTCTATCTTTGCCCTTGCCAATCTCAAATTCAGACGCGGCATGCTTCAGCGCTTCTTTGACCTCGCGCTCCTCGAAATTTATAACTCGCTTGTTGCTAACATTGTAAACACCACATTTCAGCAATAACTCCACCCCTGCCTGCCATACCTCGTCTGCCAATCCATCATCGCTTGAAACGTAAACGCTTGGGTCGTAGGTTATGTCGTGCTCCTTTGCGAGCTCCATAGCTGTTTTCGCTAACCTCATGTCAAAATCTTCCTCCTTCATCATTGGGCCGAACTCCGCCCTCCTCGCTATCTCCCAAAAGCTTATCATGTTATGTTTCACCTTCATAGGTTCTTTCTTGCGATTATAAAAATTCTCGCGATTATGTGAGTAAACTTACTTCTTATAAAAACGAATAATCCAAATCGCGCCGCTTACAGTAAAAAGCTCAAATACTGAAACTTGGCTCACGGATTTATGGCGCAGTTTGAGCAACTTTGAATAAACACCAATTTTTAAAATCTGCGCCTAAAATGCCCCTAAACCATTTCTTGGAATTTTTAAATGATGCATGCCCCTACTCAGAAAAATAGGAAAAAATTAAAATGCCTTAATTAAGTTTTAAGCTCTATCTCGATGCTGACGTCCTCAGGGACCTGCACCCTCATTATTTGCCTCATCGCCCTTTCATCTGCCTCCATATCAATAAGACGCTTATGCAGCCTCAGCTCCCACTTATCCCATGTGGCCGTGCCGTCTCCGCTCACAGATTTCCTAGTTGGGATAACTATCCTCTTGGTGGGAAGAGGGACCGGTCCCCATTTTCTAACGCCGGTCCTTCCAGCGATTTCAATAATCTGTCTACAGACCTCATCAAGCTTTTTTGGGTCCGTGCCCGATAAACGTATTCTAGCCTTCTGCAAATAAGCCACCCTCCAAGGGGTGGTGGCGGCCGCTTTATTGCTTTACTCTGGGGGTCAAATCTATGCAGACGCCGGCAGCGATCGTCATCCCCATATCTCTGATGGCGAACCGGCTTAGTTGCGGTATTTCAGATGCTTTCTCCACCACCATCGGTTTTGTTGGGGTAACTCTGATTGTCGCCAAATCTCCACGCTTAATAAACTCCGGTTTCTCCTCCAATACCGCACCGGTCTTCGGATCAAGCTTATTAATGATCTCAGTTATCTGACATGCAACCTGGGCGGTGTGCATGTGGAACACTGGAGTATAGCCAGCGGTGATTACCGTCGGGTGCTGGAGGACCGCAATCCTAGCAAGAAATTCACTGACTACAGTAGGAGGTGCCTTCGGATGACCAGCAACGTCTCCACGCTTTATGGCGGTGCGCTCAATCCCCCGGACGTTGAAGCCTATGTTGTCACCTGGCTCTGCCTGCGGAATTGGCTCGTGGTGCATTTCGATCGACTTTACTTCGCCTGACACCCCTGCCGGCTCAAAAACAACAGTATCGCCGGTCCTGAGTACCCCCGTTTCGACCCGCCCAACTGGCACTGTGCCGACGCCTGTTATAGAATACACATCCTGCACAGGGATGCGCAGCGGTTTCTCTATGGGCTTTTCGGGCACGACAAAGCGATCCAGCGCACTTATAAAGGTAGGTCCAGTGTACCACTTCATTTTGTCGCTTGGCTTAGTAATATTTTCACCCAGGAAAGCTGAAGTCGGCACGAAGGTAAAGTTTTCAGGGTTTCGGTACCCCACCGTTTTAAGAAGCGTGATAACATCGGCCTTAAGCTTGTTAAATACTTCCTCCTTGTAATTAACCAGGTCCATCTTGTTTATCACGACGACCAGCTGGTTAACCCCGAGCGTGAAAGCGAGAGCGGCGTGCTCCCTGGTTTGGGGCATTATCCCGTCGTCGGCCGCAACCACGAGAACCGCTGCGTCGGCCTGGCTCGCCCCGGTAATCATGTTCTTCACGAAGTCCCTGTGGCCAGGGGCGTCTATGATGGTGAAGTAATATCTGTCCGTCTCAAACTTTTTGTGGGAGAGGTCAATAGTCAATCCTCTTTCTCTCTCCTCTTTTAGACTGTCCATGACCCACGCAAATTTGAATGTCTTTCCCTTATCACCCATTTCTTCAAATTTTTTGATCATGCTCTCGTCGACAAGCCCCTTCTCATATAACATCCTCCCCATTAAGGTGGACTTGCCGTGATCCACATGTCCTATTGTCACTAAGTTTAAGTGTGGCTTAGGCATATTACCCCTCCTTTATTCGATATAATTTTTTGGCTATTTATATTTGAACAGTTTGGTTAAAAGGCTTTCGGATTGGTTTGGTTGGAGATCGGGATCGTTAAACGACTATCTCGCCCCTTTAGCAATTCGCTCCATCTCCTCCTTACGCGCAATCGCAAAACTCTTCATGTCATAGTTGGCCGCCATGATCAACTCTTCCGCCAGACACTCCTCGATCGATTTTTTGCTAGAGAAGGATGCCGCGAACGCCCCCGAGGCCAAATTCTTAAGGGCAATGTCGAGCCTCCTCTGGGGTGCCGAGTCTACCGCCACATGATAAGTAATCCCCCCGTAGCTTATCCTGGTCGTTTCCTCCCGCGGGGCTGCGTTTTGAATGGCATCCACCAAAACCTGAACCGGATTCTTCTTTGTCCTCTCCTCTATTATCCCGAAAGCTCTCTTCACAATGTTGTAAGCCTTATGCTTTTTGCCGCACGCCCCCGCATCGCGTATCAACTTACCGCCGAGCTTTCCAGCCCCTGGCCCTGACCGCATGACCTTGTTGATCAATCTCTCAACTATCGTGACCTCCGATTTTCCAAACTGCTTGCTCGCCTGCCTTCCCCCTGAGTGAAGGACAAAAGGCGGCTTGAGTCTAATGTACCTCTGAAGGCCCTGATCCTTTATCACCACGTTTTCCACGTCCCACTTATCAAAATATTTAAAATTAAAACCCACCTGATCACCTAGCCGGTTTCTCCTTCCTGCCTTTCACCAGCTCCTTAAGCGAAACCCCGTTCACCATAACAACTTTATACCTCACCCCTGGGATGTCACCGTACGCTCCCCCCTTGGCCCCGCCTATGCCTTCAATAATCACCTCGTCATGCTCATCTATGAAACCTATGGCACCATCCCCTGGGGCAAATGCGGTCACTTGCCTCCCGTTTTTAATTATCTGAACTCTTACACATTTTCGAATAGCCGAGTTCGGCTGTTTTGCCTCCACCCCGACCTTTTCAAGGACTATCCCCCTAGCCTGGGGTGAACCCTCCAAGGGGTCAGCCTTCTCATCCAGGCGCAGCACCCTTCTCTTGTAATCAGCATCCTTCCATCTAAACCTGCTCCTGTCTGAGATTAGCTTTCTCGCGGCAAACTCCCCTACCGGACCCTTTCCCATACGTATCCCAATTATTTACCCTTAAATTTTTTAGATTATCTCGCTATGTTTTTAATAAACTTTACATCAATGTTACGTCATGTATCCCGTGATGACGTAGCATAAGAATCTTGGCCCTGTGTATGTTCTTCCCCTTACGCCCCACAGCTAGGCCTCTATCCTGCTCTTCCACATCAACCACTGCGATTTTTTTCCCGCCCTGTGTGACTATGTTTACCCCCCTAACCTTTGCGGGCGCGAGCAAATTCTTCAAAAACGTCGCGGGGTCATCAGAATACTCCACCACCTCTATGCTCCTCCCAATAGCCTTTTTGGCGTGCCTTATTCTGCTGCCCCCCTTTCCTATGGCAAGGCCCAAATCTCCCTGCCTAACGACAAAAATTACCCTTCCATCGTCACCCAGTATGCAATCTTTAACCGTGGCGCCAGTCAAACTTTCGAACAGTGCGATGCAACGCATTTCGTCTGCTCCAAACTTTATACTCACCCATCTCCCTCGAAATTCATAATGCCAGATGTACCTGGATCCAGAATTGCGATGGTGCTGACTAGAAAAGGCTTACCGCACGCCAACCCTAGCTCAGAGCTGTCTCCTTTAAAAATGCGCACGGGTATATTCGCCATCTTCGCGTACCTCTCAACATCAGCCCTTATTTCCTCAGGAACCGTGGATGAAATTATTACCAATTTAGCATGCCCCTGCTTTACCGCCTTAATTGATTTGTCGGAGCCAAAGATAACTTTTCCGGTTTTAACCGCCTCGCGGATTTCTTTACTTAGATCCAACTTTCTCCCCCTTCATCACAAGCTCCACCGATCCTGTGCCCAGTGGTATGGGTTGCCCAGCTATCACATTTTCTATTATGCCGTCTAGCCTATCTGTCTCTCCCCTGGCGCATGCGTCAATCAAATGTTTGACGGTAATTTCAAACGAAGCGCGGGCCAGCACGCTCGCCTTTTCACCGCTTATGCCGTGTCTGCCTATTTGCTTCACTTCCCCTCCGCTGGTCATCATGTCGGCCACTAACATTATATGCCTTTTATCCACATCCAAACCTTGCTCTTCTAAGGTTTTAATTGCCTCGCCGATTATCGCATTACGCGCTGCTTCAATCCCCAATACCTCCTCTATCTCGCGTATGTTGTTTGTCACGGTTCTCTTTTTATCCACGCCCGGAGTTTTTAATATTTCTGCAAAATTTGAACCCTCCGTGTAGATCACATACTCATCTTCTTCCATCTTGACTACGACTCGATTTATCCCTTTTATCCCGCGAAGAATTACCCCCTTCACCTTAGTGCCGATGCGTTTTAAGTCGGACGGGGTCTGACCCTCTGCTTTTATGTGCAATTTGTTCCCATCGAGAAAAACTTCTGATTTAAGGGATTCCCTGATCGCGTTCGCAACTTCGCTTGGCTTGATCCCCCTCTTCTGCAATCTGGAGCGATCTAGGGTCACGACGTACTCCATGTTGATCAGGTCCGACTCCATTTGCGATGCAACATCCTCAACTGTCACCATCTCTATCTGCTGCGCAAATGCCCTGGCCTTTTCCTTGTTCTTTGCCAGATCCCCTTCGAGGTAAACCGTCATAAGTGAGGTCGAAGGGGTTTTCCTGGCGTCGAGGATCTCTATCAGGCGCGGGAGCCCGAGAGTTACGTTCAGCTCAGCTACGCCCGCATAGTGGAATGTCCTCAGGGTCATCTGCGTCCCAGGCTCGCCCACGGACTGCGCCGCAACTATGCCCACGGCCTCACCGGGCTCTGCAATTGCATTAAGGTAGCTCTGCTTCACTTTTTCAATGATGCGACTGAGCTGCTCGCGCGTTATTGCCCTCTTCTTACTCGTTTGCGACAGCTTTTCTTCAAGCTCCTCAACTATGGCATCCGGCAAAAACCCATAGAGCTTTTGGACTTCTGCCTTGACTGTTTCCTGAGAAACCCCCGCCATCTCACTCCCCCCTGTAACCCATCTCCCTCTCAATTATCCTCTCAACGTTAACCGCTTTACCCGCATCGCTGCGGGCAGGATCTACGCCGTCCTCGCCGTACAGAAACTGAATTATTGAGCCGCGGTTGTCCCTTACCGTCGAATCGTACTCCACCCTCAGATCTTGGAGGGCGTTTATTAATCGGCGCTGCATATACCCGCTCTGAGCGGTTCTCACTGCGGTGTCGACTAGACCTTCGCGCCCGCCCATTGCGTGGAAGAAGAATTCCAGAGGCTGAAGGCCTAGCTTATAGCTCGAACTAACAAACCCGCGAGCATCGGCGCCTAAATCCTCTGCCTTAAAGTGGGGGAGGGTACGACCTTTGTAACCCCTGCTTATCCTTTCCCCCCTGACTGACTGCTGACCGACGCATGCGGCCATTTGAGTAAGGTTTAGCATGCTTCCCCTGGCCCCAGTCCTTGCCATTATAACCGCGTGGTTGTCAAGCCCTAGATATTTTTCAGCTATCTCGCCGGCCCTGTCCCTGCTCTCCGCAAGGATCTCCATTATCCTCATTTCGAGGGTCTCCCTAAGGGATCTGCCCGGCAGCGGCTCCAGTTCGCCGGAGTTGTAGACCTCAATCAGTTTATTCACCTTTTCCTTGGCTTCGGATAAAACCTCGCCTATCCTCTCCTGAGCCTCAGGCGGAATGTCCTCGTCATCAATTCCTGTCGTAAAGCCGAACATCATGGCAGCATAGATCGCCATCCTCGTGACGCGATCCAGAAACTCTCTGGCTGCCTCCGTGCCGTAATCCTTGACTATCCTATCGAGAAGCTCACACCGATCAAGAGCTTTATAGCTGTAAGCGTCCATCACCCCGCTCTTCAATTCTCCGTCTTGGATCACGACAAATGCATCTATGTTGCATTCCTCCTCATCGCACTTGGAGCAGTTCTCACATATCCTGGAGGTGAAAGTTAGGTTCAAATCCTTGGGTAAAAGCATGCTGAATATCTGCTTTCCTGACCAGTACTCCACATTTCCTTTTTTGGCCACGGGCTCCGGCAGATCTGACGTGATGCCGGCTGCCGCAAGCAGCTGGTGCGCCTGTTCCCTAGTTAGGAGCGTGTCCCTGCGTGTGAGCAAATACGCGCCCGTTATGTGGTCCTGTATGCCGCCTATTATCGGCCTCCCAAAACGCGGCGAGAGTATTTGCTCCTGAACCTTCATGAGGATGCGGGCCTCTGCCTGGGCCTCCTCGCTTTGGGGCACGTGAAGATTCATCTCGTCTCCGTCAAAGTCCGCATTGTAGGGGGGGCAAACGCACAGATTGAGCCTGAAGGTTCGGCCAGGCATGACCCTTACCTTATGAGCCATGATCGACATCCTGTGCAGGGAGGGCTGCCTGTTGAAAAGCACCATGTCCCCATCCACGAGATGTCTCTCAACCATAAAACCTACATCAAGCTTGTTCGCTAAATCTTCACGATCCGCATATCGCAAATCATACCTTTTCCCGTCAGGGGTTATTATGCAATTTGCCCCCGGGTGAACATCTGGGCCACGCCTGACGAAATCCCGTAGGTACTCGATATTGTAAGCCGTAACGCGAACGGGCACAGTTAAAGTTTTGGCAACGTACTCCGGAACCCCGACCTCATTAATGCTGATGTAAGGATCTGGGGATACGACGGTGCGGGCGGAAAAATCTACTCTCTTGCCCGAAAGGTTTCCGCGGAATCTCCCCTCTTTACCCTTCAGGCGCTGCGCGAGCATCCGCAATATCCTGCCGGACCGATGCCTTGCAGGAGGCACTCCTGAGACCTCGTTTGTGAAATAGGTTGTCACATGATACTGCAAGAGCTCCCATAGATCCTCAACAATCAAATGCGGAGCGCCCGCCTCTATGTTTTCCCCCAACCGCTGATTGATCCTTATTATGTCGACGAGCTTGTGCGTTAGGTCGTCCTCAGACCTTATACCCGACTCCAAGGTTATGCTGGGCCTGACAGTCACAGGGGGCACTGGCAAAACGGTCAACACCATCCACTCCGGCCTCGCCACCTGTGGGTTTATGCCAAGCAGGAGTGCGTCCTCATCAATTATGCGCTCTAACCTCTCCCTGACCTCGCTTGGGGTAAGTCTGTTTTTGCCCTCGATGAACGTCGTCGGCTTCTCGAATTTTAGCTGGGGCTGTTCCTCCCCGCAGTAATAGCACTTCTCAGCAGCAAAAGCACTTTTCTTAACCTCTTCCGAGATCATCCACCATTTCTGGCCCCTCGCCCGCGCCTCCTCTATTTGCTTCCTGTATGCCTCAACTTTTTCCTCAGGCAGAAGAATTCTTCCGCATTTCTTGCAAGTTGCGCGGAGGCAGTCGTGAACAGTGTCCACATAACCTATGTGAATCACCGGGCGGGAGAGTTCGATGTAGCCAAAGTGACCCGGGCACTCTCCCGCTCTCCCACCGCAGGTCCTGCACCTCAGGCCAGGGTCCACCACTCCAAGGCGGGGATCCATCAGGCCCCTTTCAATCGGGTACCCGTCCTCATCATATGTATCCGCCGTGACTATTCTTGTCACTGCCATCTTACGGATTGTGTCCGGAGAAAGCAGGCCGAAGTCAATCCTATCGATAAGTTTCTTCATTCTCATCATTTTATCACCTACGCCATATCCCTAAGCCTGAGTCGAGGTGAGAGGCACATGGACTGCAACTCATCTATCAAAAGCTTGAACGCGTAGGACATCTCAACGCTGTATATCTCAGACTCCTCACCGCAGAGGGGACAGTAAATCCTATCCCTCCTCCTGTCGTGAACCGCAAATCCCCCACATTTGCCGCAGACTAAACCAACGTATTTGTCCGAGGCATCTAGGAGCCTTTCCTTGAGCAGCATCGCCGCGCCGTGGCCTATCAAACAATCCCTCTCCATTTCCCCAAATCTGAGGCCACCCTCACGCGCCCTCCCTTCGGTTGGTTGGTGGGTCAGCACCTGTACCGGGCCCCTCGAGCGGGCGTGTATTTTGTCAGCCGCCATGTGGTGTAACTTCTGATAATAACAAACTCCTATGAATATGTCTACGGGTATGATCTCGCCAGTGATCCCGTTGTACATTATTTCCTTGCCCGTGTGCTTAAACCCATACCTGTGCAACATCTCGCGCAGCTGACGCTCTGGTGTTCCCTCAAAAGTTGTACCATCTATCCTGCTCCCCCCCATCGCGCCGCACTTCCCCGCAATCATCTCCAACAGTTGCCCAACAGACATCCTAGAAGGAATTGCATGAGGGTTAATTATTATGTCTGGGACTATGCCCTGCTCGGTAAACGGCATGTCGGCCCCATCGAGGACGACCCCTATAACCCCTTTTTGCCCGTGCCTTGAGGCAAATTTATCCCCGACCTCTGGAATTCTTGTGTCGCGAACTCTGACACGGGCCAGCTTGTTCCCCTCGGATGTGCTGCTGACAAGGACCATGTCCACGATGCCCTCCTCGTTGGGTCTAACCCTTATGGAGTTCTCCCTGCGCCCGTGTTCAACAGCGATCCCGAACTCATCCACCTCCTCAAGAAATCTTGGCGGACTTGTCCTGCCTATAAGAACGTCCTCAGCCTTGACCTCGGATTCTGGCTCGGTTAACCCGTCTTCCCCTAGATTGCGGTATGAGCTCGCATCAGCGTACCCCCTGATCTCCTCGCTAGGTATTTCGAACTTATCCTCCTGCCCGCCCGGATAGCGGGCCTCCTCCGCGTCGTAGAGCCTGAAAAATGTAGAACGTCCTATTCCGCGATCTATTGAGCTCTTATTGAATATTATGGCGTCCTCCATGTTGTAGCCGCCGTACGACATTATCGCTACGACCATGTTCTGCCCGGTAGGGCGACGGTCAAATCCAACAATGTCCATTATCTTTGTTTTTACAAGGGGGACCTGGGGGTAGTGGAAAAAGTGGGCTCTGGTGTCCACGCGAATCTGGAAGTTCGACGCCGAAACCCCCAACGCCTGCTTGGCCATGTTCGCTCCATATGTGTTGCGGGGGGACTGGTTGTGCTCGGCATAAGGGACGAGGGCGGCGCTTATCCCCAGGATTGACAGGGGGTTGATCTCTAAATGAGTGTGCTCCGGGGTGAGCTGCTCGGGGGAAATCGCTATATAAGCATCTTCCTCCTCATCGGCATCAAGGTATTCAATTATCCCTGCCTTGATCAAATCGGCCCACTTAAGTTCTCCTCTTTTAACTTTATCGATATGTTCTTGGGACAACTTGGGCTTTCCCTCCTCAACCACTATTAAAGGCCTACGAACCCTGCCCGGGTCGGTATTGATTATTACCTCCTTTGTGTCCTCCCTGTAAGCGATGTTAACTTGGTCATCAATTTCTCCCCTCCTCCTGAACTCCCTGAGTTTCTCCGCGATCCTTTTTCCATCACCAGTTACCCCAATCAATCTGCCGTTTATGTATATGCACTCCCTGCCCTTCCGCTCGCTGCCCTTCTGTATCACTGTTATGTCCAGTTTGCTAAGAATTCCCTCAACCCTCTTCTCATCGCCGCCCGTTGAAATTTCTGCCGTAAGGGCTAGGTTTTTGACCAAACCGCAATTTGGGCCCTCGGGGGTCTCGCATGGACAAATCTTGCCCCAGTGGGTCGAGTGCAAATCGCGCGCCTCGAAATGAGGCTGACTCCTGCTCAGAGGAGAAACCACTCTGCGTAGATGAGAAATCGTGGCGATATAGTTTGTCCGATCGAGCAACTGGCTTACTCCTGTTCTGCCTCCCGGCCAGTTTCCTGTGGCCAGAGCGTGCCTTATCCTCTCCGTTAAGACATCAGCTCTGGCAGCAGTTTTGATGTTGGGTTCACGTCCCCTAGCATGCGCGCGCTCAAGCTGATATTTTATATCCCGGGTTAAATTCACGAATGCGAGCCTGAACATGTTTTCAAGGAGATCCCCGGCCAATTTCAAACGCTTGTTGGCGTAATGGTCCTTATCATCCACATCCCTCCTGCCCAGGGCGAGCTCTATGGCCCGCTCCGCCATTCTGCCCAGGTAATACGCCTTTTTGGGTCGATCTGCGGGACGGGAACCTATGTGCGGCAAAAGATACTTATCCAAGACCTCCTGCGCCCTCTGCAGCCTGTACTTTTTGGTCTGACCGACCGCGACTCTTTTTCCGATGTAATCCAAAGCATCTTCCCTGGTCTTGGCCTCTTCAATTGCCTCCTGCAAATTCTCGAAAAGCTCCTTGACAATCTCAGGGTCATCGGAAACGGCATCAACTATTTCGCGGTCGCTTTCCAATCCAAGCGCCCTGAGCAAAACCACAAACGGAATCTGCCCGGGCACCGCAGGAAATGAAACACGTAAGAGACCGTCCTTTTTACGCTCGACTATAACAAGGGCTCTGAACCCCCTCTGGGTTGAGAAGACCTTCGCGACCTCGGTGCCCATCCTTTCGTCCCGCTCGACCAGAATTAAATTTGAGGCGAGATCCTCCTGCGCGACTATGACCCTTTCAGAGCCATTTATGATAAAATAACCGCCTGGGTCAAGAGGGTCTTCGCCTGCCTGGATGAGCTCCTCATCGCTTTTTCCGTATAGATTGCACTTTCTGGACTTTAGCATGATCGGCATTTCACCTATATAAACCTCAACCGGCTCGCCCTCCTTGCCATCCCTGACCGGAATCATCTCGAGCCAGATCGGGGCGGTGTAGCTGAGGTTCCGCAGCCTCACATGATTGGGCAGAATCGGTCTGCGTGAGCCATCCGCCTCTTTGACTGAAGGATCGCCCAATTTTATTTTGCCAAATTTTAGGTCGAAGCCCTCTATCTCCAGGTCTATGCCCCCTATCTCGTCAATGACCCTCTGCAAACCGTGCTCTATAAAATCGTTATAGGAATCAAGGTGCTGTTTCACGAGCCCCTTTTCCTTAAAAAAAGCCTCAAGCAGTGGCCAAGTGTCTCTCATCGCATCACCCCTTATCCCTCCACCACATACCTATAAACCACCGCCTTCCCTGCGGTAAGACTTTTTCTCGTAATTTTCAAAATATCCCCGACCTTCGCTCCGACCGCCTTGGCGGCGGGATCGGAGACCTTTATCAGGGGGAGTTGCTCAGGAGAAATTCTAAACCTCTCCAACACTTCCTTGACCTCATCCTTAGATAAGACCTCGTGTTTTGGCACGAGCACGTGCTCCCTAACGTCGAATTCCTCCTCTCCCACATTTCTCCCTTCTCATAAACAGCTGCTTTCTTCTCCACGGGCCCGGTGGGATTTGAACCCACGACTCCCGGCTTAAAAGGCCGGTGCGCTAACCAGACTGCGCTACGGGCCCCACAGTAAGATGCAGCTGAAAACTTTCTTATATTTAGACTTTTCGGTGTTTTAAAAATAGTCGAGAGCACATTTAAGCCTTTCTGGTAGAATTCTGGGGAGATCGAAAAAATTGGTTGAGGGTCGTCAGCCATACGACAAGAAATTTTTGTACATGCAACCGACAGATCAGGTTTATGATGGGGATAAGCTATACTCCGCGCGGTATGAATGCTTATTCAAGTTCCAAGCGGATCCCGCCTATCTTAGGGGCTAGAAAATTGTAAATTAAGGCGAAGATAGCATACGAGATGAACCCTATGACGAAAGCGAACAATGG
>Ga0080004_1140835_pt1 | contig 13625 bp, 15 predicted proteins | sample WasSprMetagenome_FD_69207 | JGI IMG/M metagenome (GOLD analysis project Ga0080004, IMG submission 69207) | Sulfidic aquatic microbial communities from Washburn Spring, Yellowstone National Park, USA - WS (SPADES assembly) (version 2) | ecosystem: Environmental > Aquatic > Thermal springs > Hot... | reverse complement strand
CGTGGCGCCTGGCGCGTTTTTTCGGCGCGGGTCGGGGACGCGGCGCACGCGGTGTGCGTGCACGAGTCCTGCTTCTCGTGGATGCAGGACTGGAGGGGCCGCTACCGGGTGCTCGTGGCCTGGGATGGTAGTGTGGCGAGTGCGCTGTGGGCGTTCCTGCGAGCCGAATCGCCGGTTCCGGTGCTGCGCGAGTGGGTGCCTGAGATCGTGCGGCTTGCCCGTTCCCGGGGTTGGCTGGAGAGGCTTGATTCCTGGGGCCGGGACGGGGTGTCGGCCTGGCTCGTGTACGATGCTTTTCTGTCTGGCCTTCGGGATCTTGTCTCCCAGCAGGTTCGCAAAGGCGTCTTCGTTTTCCCGGGCGGGTCGGGGCCGGTGTCGCCGGCGCTGTCTGACCTGAAGGGGCTGGACGAGTACCTGAAGATGTACGGCCCCGCGCTGGGGCGGCAGGTGGTGCGGGCCTACCGGCCCCTCTACGACCCGGCCTCCGAGGAGCCCGACCGCAGGGTGTGGGGCCTGCTGCGCCGTCCCTACCGGGCGCAGGCGGACGCTGTTGAGGGCCTGGTGAGGCTCCTGCGGGAGCGGCGGTCGGGCCTGGTGGTGGGCGAGTGCGGCGTGGGCAAGACTCTCGTTGCCGCGGCGGTGCCCTACCTGCTCTGGGAGGGTCGTCCTTACCGGGTGCTGGTCATGTGCCCCAACCACCTCGTGCGGAAGTGGAAGCGCGAGGTGGAGGAGACGGTCCCCGGGGCGCAGGTGGTGGTGCTTTCCGGCTGGCGGGACGTGCTGGCCCTGCGGGACGTGTCCGGGAGGCCTTCCTGCCCCGAGTACTACGTCCTCGCGCGGGACACGGCCAAGCTGGGCTTCTTCTGGAAGCCGGCGGCGCTGTGGCGCGAGGGGACGGCGAAGGGGAAGCGGAAGGGCTGGCACTGCCCGGACTGCGGCGACCTGCTCGTTGATAAGGACGGCGTGCCCTTCCCGAAGGGCGAGTTCTCGGAGCGCCGCAAGCGCAACCTGAAGTGCGCGCGGTGCGGGGCCTTGCTCTGGCAGGCCGACGCTTCCCGGGTGCGGAAGGTCGCCCCGGCGGAGCTTGTCAAGAGGTACCTGGCGCGGCGGCGGTTCTTCGACTTCTTCGTGATGGACGAAGTGCATGAAGGTGCGCCACGAGGCGCTGTGGGCTGATGCCCGCTGAGATGCGGGACGCTGGCTACCCGATGCCGGCGCGGGAATGGAGAGCAGGCGTCAGGCAAGAGCGACCTGGGGTCTGAAGCCTCTCCTTAATGTACGGGTGCGGAGCAGCCACGGCTCCAATAGGCCCGGCTACCCCCAATGCCTCCCCACGGTGAGCGAAAGCGAACCTGCGTTGAGGCCCGGTGATACTTCGCCACCCCGCTTGAACGTGGCTAGGGGTGTTTGGAGATGGTGAACCGGCTCCTTCGTTGCCGGTTCAACGCCGTGACCGGAAGCACGGTGGCCTGATCCTTTACAGGGAATAAGGAGCAGGACACTCCCCGGGCATAGCAGGTACCTAAAGGGAGGATGAAAAGGCGGCCCGCAGTGAACGTGGGAACCCTGCCTGTCGGCCCCTTTGGGGCTGGGTAGCTGTCGCCGAAGTGACAGGCAGGGGACGGAGGTCCCGTAGTAGTCCGAGGTGGAAAATGCCCACCACATGGCGAAGGGGACCAGCCACAACGGTAGCATTTCCTGGTAGTAGGCCCCCGAAAAGGGGGTGGTCGCCATCAACACGACGCCCAACCTGGAGGAATCGGCTCGCAAAGCCAGCCTCCAGCGCTGGTTGAAGCGAACCCAAGAAGTGCTCGCGTTACGTTGTGGTGGAGAGCCGGATGCGCCGAAAGGTGCACGTCCGGTTCGGAGGGGGGAATAGGGAAACCAAGCGGTTGAAAGGCCGCCGCGGCGCCCTATTCCTACCCTACAGAAGGGGGAGACCGCGCAGGGGGTGGCGTTCGGGGTCTTGTCCCGGGCCGCGAAGAAGACGGTGGCGCTCACCGGGACCCTGCTCAACGGCTACGCCTCCTCGCTTCACTACATCCTGCACCGCCTCGACCCGGATGCCCTTGCGAAGGAGGGCATCGGGTACGGCGAGGTCGGGAAGTGGGTCGAGCGCTACGGCGTGCTGGAGAAGGTGTTCCGGGTCTCTTCCGACGACGGCTACAACTGGTCGTCGCGGGGGAAGAAGTCGCGCGTGTCCGCCCGCGAGCGCCCCGGGGTGAGCCCGCTCTTGTTCCTGCGGCACCTTCTGGGCTGCACGGTCTTCCTTGACCTGGCCGACCTGGGCTGCCAGCTCCCGGAGTACCGGGAGGAGGTCAGGCTGGTGTCCATGGACCCCGAGCTTGAGGCGGCCTACGGGCGGTTTGCCGAGGAGCTGCGGGGCGAGGTGGTGGCTGCGCTGAAGTCCGGCTCGCGCCGCCTTTTGGGGACGTACCTGCAGAATCTGCTCTCGTACCCGGACCGTCCCTGGGACAACCCGCCCGTGGTTGACCCGAAGGGCAACCGCCTGGTGGCGGAGCCGCCCGAGCTCCCGAGGGTCGTCCGGCCCAAGGAGGAGGCCCTGCTTGAGGTCGTCCGGCAGGAGCTCTCCCGGGGCCGGCGGGTGTACGTGTACGTGGTGTACACCCAGAGGCGGGACATCACCGCCCGCCTGAAGGAGCTTTTGGAGTCGGCGGGGATCCGGGCAGCGGTGCTGACCGCGGACGTGCCTCCGGCGCGCCGTGAGGAGTGGCTGGAGGAGCAGTGCCTGCGCGGGGTGCAGGTGGTAATCTCCCAGGCCCGCTTGGTGGAGACGGGGCTGGATTTGACCGGGGTGAAGAATTTCCCCACCCTGGTCTGGTACCAGACCGGCTACAACCTGTACACGCTCAGGCAGGCCTCGCGCCGGGCCTGGCGGATCGGGCAGACGGAGCCGGTCAGGGTGGTGTTTTTGGCCTACCGGGACACCCTGCAGGAGGTTGCCCTGCAGCTCATGGGGTCGAAGCTGGAGGCGGCGCTCTTGCTGGAGGGCAAGTTCTCGGAGCAGGGCCTGCTTGCGCTGTCTGCGACCGAGGACATGACCGTTGAGCTCGCCCGGGCGCTGGTGGAGGGCCTGGAAGGCGTGGACTCCGCGGAGGCGATCTGGCGGCGGGTGTCGGGCCTTCCCGTGGAGGAGAAGGAGCGGGCGGTGGAGCTCATCGCCCTGTCCGACTTCTTCCGGAAGCGCAGAAAGAGGGGTTCCGGTCCCGGGCCGGTGCAGCTCGGGTTTTCATTCCTGCTTTCGCCCGAGCTGGCGGCGGGCGGGAAGAGGTGAGGCGTGCTGTAGCGGGGCGTCCTGCCGGGCGCCCCGCCCGGTTTGTCGGGGAGGTGGTCGGGTGCTGCGTTCGGTGCGGATTTGGGTTTGCCGCGGCCGCCGCGGCTGGGAGGTATGGGTGGAGACGCCGGATGGCCGCGATTTCCTGCGGGGCGCCCGGCGGTCTGCCGGGGAGGCCCTGCGGCTGGCCGGCAAGGAGGCCGGCTGGTGGCGGAGTCATGGCTATTCGGTGAGGTTTGAGAAGCGTGGTCTCGTCGAGGCGGGGGTCTGATTTGCGTCCGCCCGGCGGGGCGGGTGATTTCCGGGCGGTGCCCGGAGGGGGTGGTGATGTGCCAATCAAAGGCTGGAAGGTGGTCCGGCTGCCCCGGTGCGGCAAGATCGCGCTGGGGCGGCGGGACGAGCATGGCCTGCCGCGGGCGGTGGACTACTTCATCACGCCGCCCGAGGTGCAGGCGGTGTACGAAGCCCTGTACAAGCGCGAGGGGCGGGAACTCGAGTATGACGAGGAAGGTGTTTTGAAGATCAGGGAGTTGGACGTGATGATCCCCGTGGACGATGAAGAGACTTTTGCGCCGTACTGGCTCAAGCGGTACGGCACGGCGAGCCTCATTTGCCGCGGGGACGGCGAAACGGCCACCGTGGACCTGGCCTGGCTGCAGGGCCCCGGGCGGGAGGAGTACCCGGTGGCCTGGGATGAGAAGGGCCCGGTGCATACCGTGACGGGCGAGCGGCTGGAGGTCGAGGCCGGTCCGAAGGGCCGGGCGTGGGTGCGCATCCCGTGTCCCTACGAGAAGTGCCCGTTCTACCAGAAGAAGCTGTGCCGCGAGGTGTTCATCCTGAGCGTGATCCTGCCCAGGGTGAACATGATGGGTGTTTACTCTCTTGACAGCTCCTCCTGGAACTCGTTCAACGACCTCCTGAACTCGCTGGAGCTCCTGCGCGAGGCCCAGCGTCGTCGGGGCGGCCCCGGGGACGTGTCGTTCATCCCGATGGTCTTGAAGGTGAACTTGAAGAAGGTTGCCTTCGAGACCGTTGGCCGTGACGGAAAGCCCCGGCGCATGCAGAAGGAGGTGCCGGTGCTGTCCCTGGCCCTGGGCGTGTCCGCCTCCGAGTTCTTCAGCCTGAAGCCGCCTCTTGGGCCCCGGGTGACCGTGGAGGTGGAGGAGCCCGACGAGGACCAGAAGCCGGATCTCCTGTATCCGCCGTTCCCGGAGGACGGGGATGGCGGGGAGCCGGATGATGACGGCAGCGGCCCGGGCCGTGCTGCTGATGCTCCGGGCGCGGGCTGCGCTGCTTCCGCGGCGGGTTGCGGGGCTGGAGGGCCTGCGGCTCCTGCGCAGGCGGAAGGCTTCCGCGCCGGGATTCCCGCTGCCGCCGTGCCGGAAGCCGGGGTGTCCGCCGCTGGGGGCCAGGAAGAGGAGGACTGGGAGTACGAGGGGCCTCCGGTCGGCGCGGCCGGGTCTGGTGGCGGTGGGGAGGGCACTGCGGCTCAGGACGCCTCTGCCGTCCCCTCTGCGGCCCCCGAGCCCGCCCCGCCTCCCGGACCGCCGCGCGGGCAGTACCGGGTGCTTTCGGCCGGGAAGTCTGCTGGCGCCGGGCCCGATGTTTATTCCTATGCCTGGGCTGAGCCGGCCGCGGGCGGGAAGGTTGTTCTGTACGGCCGGGGCGACACGGTCCTGGAGGTGGCCGCCCTGCAGGAGGGCGACCTGATCGAGGTTGAGGGGGTTGTGCCCGAGGGGCGCTCCGACGTCCTCGTGGCCACCAGGGTTCTGTTGCTCGGGTCTCTCAGGCGGCCCGCCGATGCCAGGAGGGTGAACACGGTGCTGGAGCCCGATGGTTCCCTGAAGGTCGGGCGCCTCGGCGGCCGGGAGTTCGTGGCGGTGTCCTGCCGCGACTGGCAGGGCGACCGCCGGGTGCTGTTCGCGCTTGACGGCGGCCCGGTGGACGACCTGGCCGGGCTGGAGAAGGGCGTGCGGTACCGGGTTCGGGGCTACGCCTGGCGGGACTTCATTGAGCTCGTCCAGGTGGTGGGCCCGGCGGCCGGGAAGTGATGATGTTGACCATCCTTGAGGCGGCGGACGCTCTGGGCCTGGCGGTGCGGCCTGCGGGTTCGGAGTACCGGGCCTGCTGTCCCTTCTGCGGGGACACGAAGTTCCACCTGTACCTGAACCCGCAGAAGGATGCCTGGCACTGCTTCCGGTGCGGCGAGGGCGGCGGGGTGCGCGACCTGCTCCAGAAGTTGGGGAGGAGTCCGGGGGAGAGGCCCCGGGCTCCTCATCCCGTGTTCCGGCTGACGCAGGATGACATGCGTGCCGCCGGGTTCAGGGGGGCGGTGGACTGGAGGGCTTTGTTTGGGCGTGATCCCCGGTACGCGCGTGCCTGCGCGGACTGGGTGTGGCGGGCGTGGTGTGAATATGAGCGCAGGCGCGCGCAGGCGCAGGTGGTGTTGCTGCGCGCCCTGGAGAGCAGGAAAGGGGAGCGGAAAAATGGGCTTGAAGAACGGTCACGCGCTGGCGGTGTTTCTGGGGAACCTGGGCCAAGACCCGGAGCTGAGGGTGACGCAGGGAGGACAGGCGGTAGCGAAGTTGCGTCTTGCTGTTGGCCGGTCATGGCCTGACGGTCATGGCCGTTTCAACGAGGAGACGAGCTGGTTTGACCTGGTATGCTGGGGCAAACAGGCCGAGCAGGTGGCGGAGCGGTATCGCAAAGGAGATACCGTGTATGTCGTGGCGGAGCCCCGGCAGCGCACGTATGACGGGAAGAATGGCAAGAGGTCAGTGGTTGAGTTCCACGTTAGGACGATCAGGCGAGTTCAGTCTCGAGAAGATGCGGACTCTGCCCCTGTGGATTACTTCGGTGATGAGGACCCCGGGCCGCCTCCGGCGGTGTGATGCGGGTGCGGGTGGGCGTTGACCTTGACGGTACAGCAGCTCGCGTGTACCCCTTGCTTCTCCGGGCGCTGGGGCCCGGCCGCGCCGAGGAGTTCCGGGCTGCGGGTTGCTATGACCTGTCGGTGGTGGGCGTGGACGAGGCTTCCTTCTTCCGCGCTTGCTCCTGGATATTCGCGCTGGCGCGCCCGGAGCCCGGCGCTGCGGAGGTGTTGAGGTGTCTTGCCGCCCGGGGGTGGGAGGTGCTTTACGTGACATCCCGTCCCCCGTGGGCGGAGGGGTTGACGGTGGGGTGGCTGGCCCGGTGGGGTTTCCCGCCGGGCCTTGTTCTTGTGGGCGTGGAGGACAAGGCCCGGGCGGCCGCCCGCCTGGGCCTTGACTGCTTCCTGGAGGACTCGCCGCGGCAGCTTTTTGGGCTGTCCGGTGTCGTGCCGGTTCTGCTCCGGCGGGAGCAGCCGTACAATGCGGGCTGCCCGGGCGTTCCCTTCCGGGATTGGCGCGTCCTTCCGGGGCTGCTGGGTGTGGATGTTGGTTTGGGGGTGAATGGTAGTGAACGGGGTGTATTCGTTCAGTGCCCTGGAGGCGTCGCTGTGCCTGCGGCGGTACCGCTTCAAGTACGTGGACAGGCTCCCCGAGGCGCCGAGCCCGGCGCGGGACCTCGGGCTTGCGGCTCACCGGGCGGTGCAGCTTACGGTGCTGCGGGGCGCTTATGGCGACCTGGAGGCGGTGTGCCGGGAGGCGTGTCCGTCGGAGGAGCACCTGCCGGAGGTCCTGGAGATGGTGGGGCGGCTCTTCCGCGTCTGGCGGCCCTCCGGGAAGCTGGGGAAGACGCTGTTCGTGGAGCGCAGGTTCGACTTGCCCGTGGACGGTGAGGGCGGCCCCCGGCTGGTCGGCTACATCGACCTGCTGGAGCTCTCCCGGGAGGTGGCCACCGTCACCGACTTCAAGTCGGGCTGGAAGCCGCTTGATGTCCTGGCCTCGCGCCAGCTCGGGATTTATGCCTGGGCTGTCAGGCAGGAGTTCGGGCTCCCGGGCATGGTGCTGGTTCGGTACTGGTTTCTGCGGGATGGCAGGACTGAGCAGGCCCTGTTCGGCCCGGAGCAGATCTCCGAGACGGTGGCCTGGGTGAGGGAGAGGGTGGACGCCGTTCGCGCTGCTGCGCGGTCGGGGAGCTGGCCCGCTTCTCCCGGCCGCCGGTGCCTGTTCTGCGACTGGCCCGACAGGTGCCTGCTGGGGCGGCCCCTGCCGGAGGATCCGGCGGGGCTTGCCTCGGTCGTGCTCGCGCTGGAGCCCCTGGTGGCCGAGGCCCGGGAGCGCCTGAAGGCCGCCTGTTCGCGGGAGCCGCTCGAGGTCGACGGCGAGTGGTTCGGCTTTTACCCCCGGACCGAGTGGTCCGCCCGCGACCTGCGTGGCTTCTTCGCGGCGCTGAGGGGGGTGGGTGTGGACCCGGCGGGGTACCTGGCGCTCCAGTCCAAGCGGCTGTGGGGCCTGCTTTCCGAGGGTGGCCCTGCCGCGGAGGCCGTTGCCCCGCACGTGCGGAGGGTGGAGCGGCCCTGGTTCCGGCGGGGCGAGGAGCCGCCTCCCGGGGCGGAGCGCGTGCGCGAGCTCCCGCTGGTTCCCGTGGAGGTTCCGCCCCTGCCTGGTGAGCCCGCGGCCCTGGCCGGCTGGGCGCTGGTGGCGGAGGCGGTTCTTGACCGGGCAAAGGCTTCCCTGCGGGCGGATGTGGAGGCGAATGGGCCCCTGAAGGTGGGGGATGTCTGGTTCGGGTTCTGGCCCTGGGCGACCTGGGAGGTGCCTGACATGCGGGCGTTCTTCCGGGCGCTTTCGTCCGCGGGCCTCGACCCTGCCCGGTACGTGGACGTGGACGGCAGGAAGCTGTGGCGGGAGTTCCGGGACGGCACCGCGCTGGCCAAGGCGGCGGAGCCGCACCTTGCGCGGAGGGTGCGGTACGAGTTCGACCACCGGAGCTCTCCGCCTGCGGCCCCGTGAGGGGCCGCGTACATACGGGGTCTCGGTCGAGGGGGTGGTTTGTGGCTGATTCTGCCCGGGCCCGGCCGGGTCCGGGGAGGGGGGAGCCGTGTGGTAGGAGTGCTGGTGTTTGCTGTGGTGGTGGAGGCGGCCCTGTGCGTGGCGCTGGCGCTGCGCCTGCGGGCCGCGGGTTCGCTTGCGGTGGACGCCCTGACCGGGTGCCTGCTGCGGCGGGCGGTGGAGGGAAGGGTGGCTGGCGGTGTTGGGGCTGTGGTGTTTGTGGATGTCAATGGGTTGAAGCTGGTCAATGACCTGTTTGGCCACGCCGAGGGCGACCGCTTGCTTGCGCGGGTCGGGTTGGTCCTGCGGTCCTCGGTGAGGCCGGGAGATCTGGTTTGCCGCTGGGGTGGGGACGAGTTCGTGGTTTGTCTGCGCGAGTGCTCCCCGCGCGATGCGGAGCTGGTTGCGGGGAGGCTGCGTTCTGCCCTGGAGGCCGCGGGCGTGCCTGCCTCCTGCGGGGTGGCGGTGGCTGAGCCCGGTGAGCGCTTTCCGGAGGTGGTGGCGCGGGCGGATGCGGCCATGTACCGGGAGAAGCGCCGGGCCGTGCTGGATGGTGCGGTCCGGCATCCGGTGGGCCGAGTGGCGGCGTGGAGGTGATTGCGTTGGTTTGCTGCCCGGTTTGCGGCGGCCCGGGCGTGTTGCTTGGCCGCCTGGGTCAGAGGGTCTGGTACCGCTGCCGGAACTGCGGGATTGACTTTTCGAGCCGCCGCCGGCGGCGGGGCTGATCCGTGGTGGTGGGGGCGTGGTCCTTCGGGAGGATGCCGGCGCGGCGTGCCGGAGGTGCGGGTTCGAGTCCCGCCGCCTCCACCAGGCTTTGTAATTGCGGAGATGTGGGGGGTGTGGAATTGTGGTGATTGGGTGTAAGGACCGAAACGTGGCGGTGTGGGGTCGTGGGGCGGGGTCCGATCTGGAGTCTGTTAGGGCGGCCTATGCCTCGGAAGGGGGGAACTTCCGCTTTCGCTGCTCGGTTTGCGGTGGTTTCCATCGTGCCGGGCAGAGAGCCTGGCGGCGGTGCACGGATGAGCTGGCCAGGCGCTGGGGTCTGCAGGGGCCGGATGTTTTGCGGCCCGACGGCGGGCCCGTTGTCCTGCAGGTGGAGGTTGTGACGGGGCTTTTCCCGACCCTTGCGGAAGGGATCAGGCTGGGTTCGCGGTGTCCTGGGACAGGGTGGCGCAGCGGGCATCAGAAGGGGATGCGTCCTCCCGTTGCCCTGGCCGGACCGGGCGCGTGGGTCGTGCTGCTGGCTCTCGGCGCGCTGGAGGCGGAAAAGCTGCTTTCTGCCGCCTGGCAGAGGTGGTGGGAAGAAGAGGTGGTTCGCCTCCTGCGAGAATTCGATGGCGAGATCAGGGGATACTGCGGAGATGGCCTTTCCGGCCCGGGTTCCCCGCGCGTGGTGCGGTGGTCCCCGGAAAATGAGCGCTGGCTGCGGTATGCCCTGAGTATTGAACCGTGCGCCATCACCTGTGACCGTCCGCATGCCATTCATGCGGGCAGGCGGGGTGCGGCGTACCGCCTGCCCGTGTCGGACGTGGCCGGGTGTGTTGCGACCGTTGTCTGCTGGTACGACTTGAGGGCGCAGGTGCGCGTTTACTGTCCCAGGGAGGTGTGGCGGCGCGGGCTCGTTCCGCCGGCGTGGTGGTTCCTGGACGCCGCGGGGCTGGCCTGAGGTATCCGTGTGATTGCCGGGTTGGTGTCGGAGGGTGGGGGCGAAACAGGTTCGACGCGGCGGCTGGGGTGCGCCGTGTGGTGTGCTTTCTTGCGGAACGCTGCCGCGGACCCCGGGGCGGTTCCGGGCGCCTCCACCATGCGGGAAGGGGGGTGGCGGAAAGGTGAGCGAGATGCCGCCCACGCCGATGCTGGACAGGATGAAGGCGGTCAGGGAGCGGTCCCAGGCGATTGGGGAGTTCCTGGAGCGGCTTCAATCCAGGGGCTACGTTCTCTGCCGCTGGGCGGAGGGACGGCAGGCGGAGATTCCCTGGCTGCCTGCCGCCGAGTCCGTCGAGGAGCTGCTTGCGGAGTACTTCGGGATCGGCCCGAACGCGGCGGAGCGGGAGCGGCAGGCGGTTCTGGAGTGGTTGTGGCAGCGCGGTTGACTGTTGAGGGTGGGGGCGTGGCCCTTATGGGAGGGCGCCGGTTTCGCACGCCGGAGGTGCGGGTTCGATTCCCGCCGCCTCCACCATGAGGCGGCCAGGGTGTGGTTGGTCGGGATCCGTGCCTGAGACTGGGAGGTGTGATCTTGGTGCCGGGCGTTGTGGAGGTTCGGGCGCGCGTGTTGCCGGTGGCTCCGGGGAGTCCGCTGGGGGCGGTTATTCTGCGCCGGTTCTTGAGCCTGGAGCCGCTTTTGTTTGACTGTTGCTTTGACGAGGGTGTGGTGGTATACCGCCTGCTCTCGTCCGGAAGCGATCTCGGGTTGGCGGTGGTGGAGCCGGGCCTCGAGCTGGGGCCGGCGCTTGACGTGGTGTCGTGCGGATGCCGAGTTGACCTGCTGCGGGCTATCGCTGTGCTGCCCGCTTGCCGCCGCCGTGGTTGGGGGCGGCTGTTTGTGCAGCGCTTGCTGAGGCTGCACCCGCGCCTTGTTTGTCTGGCCGCCGAGGGCACGGAAGGGTTCTGGCGGGCGCTCGCGCCGTCTATGGTTGTCCATCCTGGAGATGGGGAAGGGCGCCGGTTTGTGTCGGCGGAGGTTGCTGCCCACATCAGGGCCTGCGGGTTCTGCTGGTCCGGTGCGTAGGGACCCGGGTCCGTGGGGTGCGGTGGTGGGGGGCATTGTTGTCCCGCGCGGCTGCGGGCGCTGCGACTGGAGGTGCGAGGGTGGATCGGGTGGAGGATTTTCTGGTGTCTCAGGGCTACCAGGTGGTGGCGCGCGATTACTCCACGCCGTGGGCCAGGTTTGACTTCATCTGTCGGGACGGGCCGGTGCTGGCCTTCGTGCAGGTGCGTGATGCGCGGAAGGCGAAGGTGCGCAAGTCCGAGCGCGAAGCTCTGGCCCGGGCGGCGGCCGAGTTCCTGGGCAACCGCGGCTGGTGGCATTTCGTGTGCAGGTTCGACGTGGTGGTCGTGGGCGGTAATCCCCCGGAGGTGAGGCTGGTCAAGGATGCGTGGTGATGTGGTGGCTGAGCAAGTTTTCTTTGACTTCGGCAGGGTGGCTGTCCCGGAGGCGCGTCCTCACGACGCACCTCCTGCTTGTGGGAGGCCGGACGCCCCTGCGCCTGCGGAGGCCAGCCGGGCGCAGCGATCCGTGCGGAGCCGCAGCGGCAGGAGGTCGGAGGCCGGGGAGGAGGAGTGGACGCCGGAGCGCGTGCTTTCGTACCTCGTGGGCGTGGGCCTGGATCCCGTGGACGTGGTCATCGGGCCCGACCTGCTGAAGGTGCTGCCCTTCGGCGGCGTGCGGCGGGTGGAGTGGGCCGAGGAGCACCGGAGGGCGTGCCTTCCGGTCCGGTTCCTGCCCAGGTGGCGGTGGGAGCCGTACTTCGTGACCGTTGGGTTCGATGGAGAGGGGATCGGGATGCTGCGGCCGTGGGTGGCCCTGGTTCGGGAACCCTCCGGGCTGAGGCCGTACTGGCTGGTGGGCCGGTTCCCCGAGCCGTACCTTGCGCAGATCGGGAAGCCGATCCTGCCCGCCTGCTTCGTGATCGGGCCGGAGTGCCTGTGTGCGGAGTCCCGTCCGATCCCGGCGGCGGTCCGCCGGGCGGTGGAGGGGGCTTCGGCTCTGGAGGAAGCGCTGGAGGCGCTCCGGGGCAGACCGGTGTGGCTCGAGATGTACGCGGTCGGGGCTGTCGGTCATGTGGTGTCGCGGCCCTTTGTCCTCCGGGACTTCCGGGTGGAGGGGAAGGTGCCCGCCGGGCTGAGCGCCGAAGGCGGTGGCAGGGTTCGGTTTGAGGCCGACGGTGGTTTTGGTTTTGAGTTGGAGGTGGCCCGGGACTTCCGCGTGTTCCCGGGGCACATCATCATTGACTCGTGTGTGCCCGGGCTGGGCTACCGGAACAGTGCGTGCGTCTGGTATGGCCGGGTGTAATTGGGGTTCTGGTTGGGTTCGGGGTGTTTTCCAGGTGTCCGGAGGTGAGAGCGGTGGATCCGGTTGAGGCCGAGATGGCCCGCTGGGCCGGTACGCTGGTGGCCGGGCTTCGGGTGAGCGGTGTCGTGCGTCGGACGGGGTTGCCCGAGCGTGAGGTGTTCCGGCGTTTGATGCGTCTCGTTGCGCGGCGGGTATTGGTGTTGAGGTGGCAGCTGTGGTGCCCCGGTTGCTCGTCCTGCCTTTGGGAGGGGACAAGATTTCCGGAGGAGGTCGCCTGCCTCTATTGTGGGTGGGAGGGCTCGCCGGAGCCGGGTATGTGGCAGCCCGTGTTTTATTACCCGGACAGGGTGGGCTGATGTTTTGGCTTCCGGTGGCGGCAAGCGGATTTTTGAGTTTGGTGGTGGGGGGTTAGAGCGTGACGAGGTACGAGAGGGCGGCCTGCCGCGCGGTTGAGGCCTACCTCCGCGCGCACCGGGACAGGCCGGTGTTCAGCCTGTATGACCTGTCGGTTGTGGCGGATGAGGCCGCGCGTGCGGTGGGGAAGAAGAGGGACCTGTTCCCGTCACTGTCGGACTATGAGGCGGTGTTGCCGCGCGGTGCCAGGGTGTACTGGGCGCGCAACGGGTTGCTTTCGGTGCGCAACCCGTACTCCGCGGCGCCGTGCGGGGAGTCCGAGCGGGAGGCCATGTTCGTCCCGGGCCCCTTTGACGCGGGTGTTGATCTCGGCGTTGGGGTTTGGACGGAGCAGGTGAAGGTGCGGTCTTGTGTTTGAGGATCGGTCGGGTGTCTGGTGTTGCCCCGGGGCGGCCAGTACCCGGGGCAACACCGTTTGGAGGAGGGATTGGAATGGAGCCTGAGGTTTTTCGGTCGAACCGGTGCCCCATCTGCTCGGGTCCGGTGAAGGTGTGTCAGACGAACCACTTTCTGACCATCTACGATCTGGAGGAAGATGGGGCAATAGACGAGGCGTCCGAGAAAGCGGGTAAGTGTTTTGACGACGACGGAGCGCTTAGGCTTTTCTGCGAGAAGTGCGGCACGCTGGCCTACGGGTACCGGGATGATAGCGGCGCGTACTTTGAGGGCAGGCTGGGGGTTCGGTGATCGTGGCGCTGATTTTCCGTTTCGTTGCCCGGTGCGTGGTCTGGTACGTGCGCCGCTGCTGGATAGAGGGTTGCATGTTCCAGCTAGGCTACTAGCCGGGGTTTTGCCCCGGCGTACATACGGTTTGGGGGTGATGCGACCCGGGGCTTGGTGGCTCTGGGGCAGTGTGCGGGGGGATGGTGTTGCTGCTCGGATTATTTGTCGGCAAGTTGCTCACGTTCGATGGCAGTGCCGATTGCTCAGGTACGATGGCGGAGTAATGAGCAAGGGCGGCCTGGAGCCGCCCCTGCTGTAAGGTAGT
>Ga0080004_1111951_pt1 | contig 13625 bp, 12 predicted proteins | sample WasSprMetagenome_FD_69207 | JGI IMG/M metagenome (GOLD analysis project Ga0080004, IMG submission 69207) | Sulfidic aquatic microbial communities from Washburn Spring, Yellowstone National Park, USA - WS (SPADES assembly) (version 2) | ecosystem: Environmental > Aquatic > Thermal springs > Hot... | reverse complement strand
TGTACTTCCTCACGAGCGGGCCGGCCCTGACCTCGGCGTCGCCGTAGCTGGGAGCGATGTCCAGCATGTTGAGCCCCTTCTCCAAAGCGAACTCGAACGCTTTCACGCCCTCCTGGGGGTCTGGCACGAAGCCTATCCCAGCCCCACCGATCGTGAGGATCGTCACCTTGTAGCCGGTCCTCCCCAACCTCCTCTGCTCCATGCCCTAGCTGCGTCCTCGCGCCTACTTAAGCCTTAGCGCACGCTAGGTTTTATACGGGCGGCGCTGCCGCTACCGCGGGGTCGTGCAGGTGGCGGTGCCCGACGCCGTCTACAGGGAGCTGCTGAGGAGGGCGGAGGGGAGGGGCATGAGCATCAGCGAGTACTTGGCCGAGATCGCCGTAGAAGGGCTCGACCCGCTCGACGCCGCTCTAAGCTACATCGAGGGGGCTAATGACCTCCTGCGCCAGGCCCACATCGAGCTCGAGAGGGGCGACTTGAGGCAGGCTTCGGAGAAGGTTTGGGGCGCGTGCGCGCTCGCGATAAAGGCGCACGCCCTGCGCAGGAGGGGGCGGAGGATCGAGAGCCACGCGGAGCTGTGGGCGTACAAGAACGAGGTGGCGAGGGAGCTGGGCGACTGGGTGAGGGCGGTCTTCAGGCAGGCCGACTCCATGCACAAGAACTTCTACGAGAACCTGGCCACCAGGGAGGACGTGGAGGACGCGCTGCAGGAAGTCGAGAAGCTGGTGAAGGCTGTGGATGAAGCACTAGCGCCGGAAGGAGATTCTAAGCGCGTAGCAGAGGCTTCGGGCGGGAAGCCGTAAAAACAGTGAAGCACGGCGTGCCGCGCTAACGATCCTCAGTTTCCCATTGGTGGCGAGAAATTTAATCCCCTTTATCCGCTTAAAGCAGGGTGGAAAACGTTGATTGTTTTGGAGTTGGATAGCAAAGGGAGGCTCACAATCCCTAAGAAGCTGAGAGAGGCGCTAAACATTAAGAGAAAAGTGCTGGTCATCAACGCCGGCGACCACCTTAAGGTGGTTCCCCTGCCTTCAGACCCCCTCGAGGTGCTCGAAGGAGCCCTTGATCTAAAAAAGCCGTTTAAAGAACTCAGGAGACAAGCTGAACTCTCGGCCGAGAAGGAAGCGAAGGGAAAGCAATGTTCCTCCTAAAAACGATGCATTGTGTTTTTAACTTGCTTTAGTGGGGCGCTAGCCACCTTATCGAGCGCTTGGTAGGCGAGCGCTTTCGCCGTGGAAAAGTTTAGGCGACCGCGTGAAGCGCCGCAGCCGTGAAGGCGGTCGCGGTGGTCGGCTTCAAGGGATCCGGAAAAACCGCGCTAGCGACCAAGCTCGTCAGGATCCTCTCCTCGCGCGGCTACAGGGTGGCTGCGCTGAAGCACGCTCACGGCAGCTTAACCCTGAGCCCCACGGACTCGGCCAAGCTCTTCGAAGCTGGTGCAGCCGTCGCGCTGGCGGTGTCCCAGGAGGCTGTCGAGATCCTCGAGAGGCGCAGCCTCGCGCTCTCCGAGGCGCTCTCGCTGCTCAGATCCTACGACTTCCTGGTCGCGGAGGGCTTCAAGGAGAGCTTCCCAGGAGTTAGAGTCGCGGTGGTCAGGAGCGGGGAGGAGCTCGAGAAGCTCACGCACCCTCTCACGATCGCAGCCTACGCTCCGTCGGGGAGCGTAGCGGGCGCGAGCGTCCCCGTATACGGGCCCGGCGAGGAGGAGGAGCTCGCCGGTTTGATCGAGGAGAAGGCTTTCGAGCCGCCCGCGGGCCTGGACTGCGGGTCCTGCAGGTACGGCAGCTGCGTCGCGCTGGCCGCAGCCGTGCTCAGGGGGGAGGCGAGCCCCCGGGATTGCGCGGTTCTGAGCTCGAAGGTTAAGGTGCTCGTCGACGGCAAGCCGATCGACCTTAATCCGTTCGTCCAGAACCTTTTCAAGAAGGTCGTAATAGCAATGGTGACAACGCTGAAGGGCGTTCCTGAAAAAGCTCAAAGGGTATACATTGAAATCGAAGAGTAGTGCAGCTCTTGCTCCGAGGAACTTGAAGTTCCTCGATGCGGTGAGGAAGCAGTCCTTGATGTGGGCTTCGCTGCCGGGTAGGGGAAGGCGAGGTACTTCGCGAGCTGAGCTGAAAGGCCTTAACTAACCCCGCAAAATTTTTATACCCTTTTCCGCCGATTTTTTCGATGGCGGCTGCCGAGGCTAGGGTTGAGGTCCCCGCTGTCAGGAGGGTGCCGATCTCGCACATCGCCATCCTCGTCCTCGCCACATGGCTCGCCTTCGTCTGGGGCTACGTGACGAGGGTTGGTGCGGGAGCGAAGTACTGGGTTGTCACCGGCGCCTGGCTCCCCTGGATCTACCTCGTAATCCTAGCAGCGCTCATCGCGAGGAAAACAGGTAAAATAATCGACAAAACGCTACTGATAGCGATAATGTTCGCCTTAGGAATAGTTTCATCAAAATTGTACCTTTTTAGTGGAACCGGCGAGGTTGATTTCATTAACAATCTCGCTGGGACTTTATCTGCATCTTTGTGTATCGGTGTTTGGCCTCCCGATGCTTCCCGGTTTATCCGCGATTTGATTCCTTCGTGGATGGTGGTTTGGGATCCCATCGCGGCTGAGAGGTACTATAGGGGTGGTGGCGAGCCGATTTGGGGCCCGATGACCGCGCCCATCGTCACGTGGATCGTCATCTTCTGGGCTCTGGCGCTCCAAGGCATGTTCCTCACCTTCGCGCTGCTCGGCCCCGAGTTCTGGGAGACAGAGAGGCTGCCGTTTCCCGGCACAGTTCCTTCCAGGTTCGTGATCAATAACGTTTACACGGAGGATCCGAAGACTTTTGGAGATATTTTCTTTAATGTGAGGAAGTATAGGATCTTCTGGATCGGCGTTGTTGTAGGCTTGCTACTCAACTTACCGTACATTGTTTCGCAGATTTTGCCTGCTGTACCGTGGGGTGCTTACATCGGTGGCGGCTATGGAGTCATCGGTATTGACCAGCTGTTCCCGAGGATATACGATGCCGTCCGCTCGATATTCCCCAACGCGATATGGATCGGGTGCGTGATCGCTCTCATAAATGTATTGGTTTTTGCATTAGTACCTTTCCAAGTATCTACATCGCTTCTTATTTGGTGGTTCTGTCTCGGCTGGCTTTACCCTAGCATTGCTACTAGAATGGGGTTGATCCCAGCTGGTGGCGATCCATACTGGCATGGACCCATACCGATCGGGTCAATATCATGGTATGGTGCTAGCCCTCTTGGCCTTGCCTTAATAGCTATCTATGCTATGAGGAGGAGGATTGCAGACTTCATTCGTCTCATCAGAGTTAACGGTAGCATCGAGGGGATTCCTGGGCGCTTGATGCTAGGCCTCTTCCTCATCGGTACGCTCGTGTTCTGGGGTATTTGGTGCGCGGCAGGCCTCGACCCGCTCACGACGATCCTAGTTTGGCTCCTATTCACCATCAGCTCGATCGGTGGAGCGTACTTCTACGCAACGCTGCTTTGGTATATTGGATGCCAAGGTTATCCGCTTTGGCGGATCGTTTACCCAGTGAGCTCCTCTCTCGGCTTGCTGCCTACCGCCCCTACGCCCGATCACAGAGCAGCGGCGGTTTTCGGCTACTACGTTGCGACAATGGGTTCGTGCGTTGGAGCTTTTGAGGGCAACTCGATGAATAATCCTACGACGCTTGTATATGCCTACTCGCTTGGTGCTGGTACTAAAGCGAATTTGAAGCGGTTGTTTGTTTACATGCTGGTTGTGTTGATCGCTCTGCCGCCGTTCGCGTTCTTCTTTGACGCTTGGTTCAACTCGCACGTTGGCATCGTGTACACTTCGCAGAGCGGTATGGATATGCACTGGTGGAACCCCGCGAGCGCGGCGATGGACCTCGGCGTCCGATCCATCGCGTGGGCACGATCGCCGATCCCAATACATATTGATGCAGCTTGGCAGATCGGTTGGGCGATCTTCCTCCTCGTATGTTACTTGTTGACAGCGAGGTTCGCTATCCTCGGCTATTTCCTACACCCTGTGGGAATAGCTGCTATCTTGCAAGAGTCATGGTGGATTGGTTGGGCTAACCCGTTGATAGGCTTGATCGTCAAATACTTGTTGACGAGGGCGGTTGGCGCGAAGAGGGCTTACGACATTATCGTGGAGCTGGTGTCTGGGCTCGCTGTCGGCTTCGGCCTCCTATACCTCGTGCTCGGAGCCTACGTCTTCTTCGGAATCAGCATACCAACCATCGCCGCGCTCTGGAAGTAAAGTTAAAATAGTAAAAAATTTGTTTCTTTTTCTATATACTTTTTAGTTAAAAATATTAAGGATGATTGAGCTGTTTTGATCTCCATCAGCGCGCACGATTGCTTGAAACTGGTGCAACGTACTTGCATTATAAACTTCACTGATCCTCCTCAACAACTTTAATGCCCAACAGTATAGCGAATTCTTTGACTTCTTCCCTGAAGTCACCGTAAATGAGTACTCTGTGGTAGCCGTTTTCGCTAACCCATTTGGCAGCAACTCTCTTAGCATCCCCAACAGCTACAAGTTTAGTAGCACACAACTGTTTCCAGTAAATATTATCAATGGTCTTAACTACGTGCAGGCTTAGCACATTGGTAACCGGGTTGTAACTCATCACAGTCGCGGGTTCGTTAACAGGTAGCTTAACATGTATTGAAGCGTGCTTACCTCCGCCGTGGGCGTCTGTGATTATGTAAGGAACTTCTGGCCTATTCGAACCGTGGGGGTTTGTTGGAGCATAGCAGTGCCAGTAGACAAAACTGTTATTGATCTCGTCAACCCCAGGATCGTTAACATAGCCAGGCCTGCCGAATAAATACTTTCCGATAAGCAGTGGTAATATTGAGTAAAGATCAGCCTCGCAGACAGGTATTAAGTCGTCGTACCAGAGCTGCATGTAACCTAGACAGGGCCAGCTATCGATTAGACCAGTACTTACATTCATTATGCAGTCATAAGCGACCACATTAGCGCCTCTCTCTCTAGCAACCCTCAGCAAGGCTAAGTACAGCTTAGCGGCTTTAATGAGATCGATCCTCGACGGATCAACGACTTGAGAGGCTTCCCTAATCCACATGTTAACCCAAACTTCCGCTTCGGCATCGGTGACTTTGCTGTAATACTTATCTATGAAATCTTTTAATTCCATAAAGTTTACAGTTAACCCAAACCTTCTCTGAAGCTCGGCAACGGCTTTAGATAGTTCGGTAGCATTAGGAAAAGCCCAACTCATATAGTTTATCAAGTTCTTAGCTGTAATAATGAGAACTTTGCTACCTCTGATCTTACTTAAAGCAACCAAGTACTTGACCTTATTGAGCACAGCATCGCTAAGCACATCCTCAGTAGCTATGCTGAGCACTGGGTAACCGCGCTTCTTAGCTTCTACAACGTCCATCAGGTAGTTTGGTGAACCCTCCATAGTTCTAGCTATGTAGAGAATGGGTTTGCCGCTCTTGATAAGAGCCCTAACAACACCTTGGTGAACGACCCTGACATTGAAAATAATGTAACCGATGGCATTGCGTTCAGCTTCAAGGAATGCGTATGCCTCATCAATACTATTGATGTTATAAGGCTTAAAGTAAACACCTGGAAATTTATCCTTAAGAATGTTTAAAACTTCTTCTGTATTAAGGAAATCATCTTCAAAAGCACCGAGAAAAACGATAGGAACCTCTAAATTATGCAAAGGAGAGAGAACATTAGAATCTGCATGGTATTCTACTGGCGCTTTACCTGTTCCCATACCTGTTTTTAGGTACAAAAAAATATAAAAACTTTTCGCTCAAGGTGATGCCTGCGCGCGCGATCGAGAGTCTTCAAGCATAACCCTTATCTATCTTAAGCTCTAGGAGCTTTTCGATGGAGCCGAGGGAGCGGTGCCTGAGGGCGGTGCTGAGGGAGGAGGTGGACAGGATCCCCTTGAGCATCTGGATCGAGCGGCCGGAGCCCTACGGGAGCCTCGCCGCGAGGTTGGGGGAGAGCGACCTCGAGCGGCTGCTCAGGCGCCTCCAGGTGGACTACAGGGGCTTCCTCCCGAACATCAGCTTCCTCGGCATCGGCTTGCGCGGGGGCTTCGAGCCCGGCTGGGTCGAGGTGGGCGGGAGGAGGCTGTGGCGGGACAGCTGGGGCGTGCTGCACGCCACCTCGAGCGACGGTAGGACGAGCATGCACGTGGTGCACCCGCTGGAGAGGATGGACGTGAGGGAGTACCCGTTCCCCGAGGTGAACGAGGAGGACTACGCCGCGGTGGAGAAGTTCAGGAGGGAGCACGAGAGCTACTGCGTGGTCGCTTACGCGCTCCAGCCCTTCGAGACCGCGTGCGCCCTCTTCGGCTACAACGCGATCTACAGGGTGATGCTGAGGGAGCCGTGGAAGGTTGAGTACGTGCTCGACAAGCTCTTCGCGATCGCCGAGCAGCAGGCGGCGCTCCTCGCCGACGCCGGCGTCGACCAAGTGTACAGCGGCGACGACGTGGGGGCTCAGACGACGATGCTCATCTCCCCGCAGCTGTGGAGGCGGTTCCTGAAGCCGAGGTACGAGCGCCTGGCGCGGGTGATCCACAAGCGGGGCGCCTTCTTCCACTTCCACAGCGACGGGTGGATCGAACCGATAATACCGGACCTCATCGAGGTGGGGGTGGACGTCCTCGAGCCGATACAGCCGGAGTGCATGGACGTCAAGCGGATCAAAGAAGCGTACGGGGACGAGATCAGCTTCGAAGGAGGGCTGGGGGTGCAGAGGCTGCCCTTCCTGAGCGCCGACGAGGTGGGGAGGGAGGTCGAGTGGCTGATCGAGAACCTGGGCCCCACCGGCTACACGCTGAGGCCGAGCCACACGATCCTGCCGGGCACCCCCGTGGAGAACATCATCGCGGTGTACGACGCGGCTGCGCGCTGCGCGCGGCGGGCTTCACGCCCCTAGCGCCGCCTTGAGCGCCTCCTTGACCCTGCCCAGGTCGCCCCCCGCCAGCGCCCTCCTGATCAGCGCGGCGAGCTCGCGGTCCCCGGTGAGCAGCGCCACCGCGCTCTCGATGACCGCGTCGTCCAGGTACAGCATCTTGATCGTCATCCCGCCGTCGATCACGACGTTGACCCCCGTGATGAAGCCGGCTTCGTCCGACGCGAGGAAGGCGACGAGCGCTGCCACGTCCTCGGGCCTGCCGACCCGGCCGGCCGGGTGCTGCTCGTGGTCGAGGCGGGTTAGCTGCGGCTTGCGGGGCGGGAGCTGCCACTCGCTCGTGTCGATCCAGCCGGGCGATACCGCCACGACCCGGATTCTGTAAGGGGCTAGGCTCACCGCCAGCGCGTGCGTCAGAGCGAGCAGGCCCCCCTTCGAGGCGCTGTAGGGCTCGGTGTTGGGCTCGGACTGGAGGGCGCGCGTGCTCGCGACGTTCACGATCACCCCTCCGCCCCGCTCAGCCATCACCTTCGCCGCGTGCTTCGCGAAGAGGTAGGGCCCGGTGAGGTTGACGGATATCACCCGCTCCCACTCCTCGAGCGTCTGCTCGAACACCGGTCTCCCCGAGGAGCCGATGCCCGCGTTGTTCACGAGCACGTCCAACCGGCCGAAGGTCTCCACAGCGGCGCTCACGCAGCGCGCGACGTCGGGCTCCCGCGCGACGTCGCCGTGCACGAAGACCGCGTCGATGCCTTCAGCCCTGAGCATCTCCACCCGCTTCTCCCCCGCCTCCCTGTCGATGTCGAAGACGACGACTCTGGCGCCCTCCCTGCCCAGCCTCGTCGCGATCGCCGCCCCGATCCCGCGGGCGCCGCCGGTCACGATCGCAACCTTGCCCTTGAAGCGGGCCGCCATGCGCGCTGCACCGCGCCGCTAAATTATTAGGCTTTCGCGCGCGCAGGTACCGGATGATGTGCGCTGGAACTGCAGACCTCCGCAGGGGGATGACGAGGGCTAGGAAAGCTGAGGGTTTTTGTGAAGACGCATAGTTTAGGTGGAACCTCCGCAGGGAGAGGGGCGTAGACGTTCACTCCACCACCGAGCGGAACCCCCGAGCCCCGTCTGCCGGTTCTTAGCGGAGCAAAGCGTCAAAGACCCGCACGCGAGGGTCGAGCGCAAGAAGCTGTACGAGGCTTACGTGAACTGGCTCAAGGAGCCGGGGGCGACAGCCGTGCTCTCGCGCGACCAGTTCTACATGCAAATACGCTCGATGGGGTTCGTGGAGAGGCCGTGGAAGGGGGACGTCACTTCTTCGGTCTCAGGCTCGCGGGTGAGGGCGAGGAGGAAGGGGGACGGGCGCGGGTAGGCGCAGCCCTTCTACGGGAGCGGTCGCTTCGCTAAAGACCTTTGAGAGGAGGGGGGAGGGCTGGGGGATGATGACAACCGAGCGCGCGTAGCCGTGAAGACACCACTCGACGCTGACCCCCCAGCCCCCCGTATTCCCGTCAGGACAAGGGTATAAGAAGCTAATTGCGCGCCTCAGCTAAGTAGCTGAATAGCTCCCACCGAACCCTCCCCCGCACTCCATCAGCTATGTCCCTTAGCGCGCGCTTACGGTCTGCAAAACGGGAGCTTCCGCGGAGGCCGCGCGATCGAAGGAGAAGAACGAAAAGCTCAAGCTCGAGCTTGCAAGGTTGAAGGAGGAGAACGCTAGGCTCAGGGAGACCACTACCTATAGCGCTTCATCGGCTTAGCGGTTGCGGGACAACTTCCGCTCTTTTGTGCGTTTTCAGCGTGCGGAGCTAGGCTTGAGTCGAAGAGGTGAGCCGCCGCGCTGAAGATGTTGCTACTCGCTGTCAGCAAAACTTTTTCGTGGGGGTCCCCTGCGTGGTTGCGCCGAACGTTAGCCAGAACAACTCCAGGAGGGTTGTTCTGAGCGCGAGCCAGTAAATCCGTGCGGTTGCTCTGCAGGTTGTGCTGCAGCGGAGCCACAGCTTTGGAGCCTCTCTCGCGGAAGGGTCGCCGTTATCGAGAGAGGACCGTGACACGGCGCTGTGCGGCAGCGCTTTAATATGGCAGGCCTCACACAGGCGCCCGTGGCGGGCAAGGTCAAGGTTGGCGTCGTGGGGTTGGGCAACCAGGGCCTCGCGCACGTGGAAGCCCTGAAGGGCATCGAGGGGGTGGAGCTCGTGGCGGTGGCCGACGTCGACCTGGCTCGGGCGAAGAAAGTCGCCGAGGAGTACGGGGTGCCAGCGGCTTACGGGAGCGCCCGGGAGCTGTGCGAGAGGGGCGGAGTGGACGCCGTCGTCGTGGCCACGCCCGACCACCTGCACTTCGAACCCGTGATGGCCGCGCTCGAGTGCGGCAAGCACGTCCTCGTGGAGAAGCCGATGGCCACGAGGCTGGAGGAGGCCGAGCGGATGGCGGCTGAAGCCGGGAGGAGGGGCGCGATCCTGATGGTGAACTTCGAGAACCGCTTCAACCCGCCCTTCGCCCACGTTAAGGAGCTGCTGCGCCGCGGCGAGCTGGGGTCCCCCCTCTACATGTACGCTAGGCTGAGCGACACCCTGCACGTCCCGAGGAGGATGCTGAGCTGGGCTTCGAGGACGAGCGTCGCCTTCTTCCTGATGAGCCACACCGCCGACCTCGCCCGCTGGTACTTCGAGCGGCCGGTGAGGGAGGTGTACGCGGTCTCCGTGTCGAAGGTCCTGCGCGACCTGGGGACGCCCGACGCGTACGCCGCCGTCCTGAGGTTCGACGAGGGCTTCGCGCTGCTCGAGAGCGGCTGGGTCCTCCCCGAGTCCTCGCCCTCGATCTTCGACTTCAAGCTGGAGCTCGTGTGCACAGAGGGGGCCGTGCACGTGGACACGGAGAGGGAGGCGATCGCCGTCGCAGCCAGGTCGTACGGGTACCCGCACCTGGCGAAGCTGCACAGGGTGCACGGGCTCGCGGCCGGCTTCCTCAGGGAGGCCGACCGGCACTTCCTGCGGTGCGTGCTCGGGCTCTCGGAGCCCGCGGTAACGGCCGAGGACGGCGTGGAGAACGTGAGGATCATCGAGGCGGTGATCCGCTCGAGCGCCGAGGGCAAACCCGTCAGGTTATGAGCACGCGCGCGCACGCAGCCGCAGCGCCGGGGGCTTTCTCGGTTTTAGCAACGATTACGGCGGCTGGCTTGTAGGCGGTCAGCTCGAGCACCGCGGCTTCAACGTCGTCTAGCGTCGCGCGCTCAGCGCTCACGCAACTATCTCAACCACGTCCATGTCGCGCGCTATTCTCTATTCTTTTCTTTAACTTTCAGGTTAAAAAATTTTACTTTCGGTCTACTTTGGGCAAGGTTTATAAACCCCTGCCTCGCCTTTCGACCCGTGGGCCGCGGGAACGGCGCGGTGGTAGCGGGCGCGGTGAGGGGGCCTCAGCTTCGGGCCCTTGAGCGGGAGGTTGCCCCGTTGAACGCTTGGGCCCGGCTCCTCTTGGAGCAGGGTGGTGACCCCCGCTGCAGCGGGGGGAGTGGGGCCCAAGCTTTGCAGAGAGTGAGCGTGCAGCGGACGGACACCCTGCGGCTGCTCACCACGCCCGAGCTTGATGATTTCCTGCGACGCATAGGAGACGCCACCGCGCGCGCTTGATCAACATGGAGAACTACCGGAGACGACGCCTGTTCTTCGAGACGGGGAAGATCGACTACAGCTGGATGAGCGCTTGGAGCCGCCGCTTCACTGATTACTCCAATATTTACAAGCTGCTTGGTTCGAAGAACTTCCACGAGGCTTGCCGCTTGATCGGGGAGCAGTGGAGGAGCTTCCTCGGACTACTTAGAGCCGCTAAGGAAGGGAAACTGGAGCCCTGGCAGAGGGCGCGCCCGCCGGGCTACAGGAAGCGTGACGGTCAGCGCGTGCCGATCGTCGTGGTGAGGTTCGACAACTACAGGATCGACCTGGAGAGGAGGGTGCTGCGCCTCGGCTACTGGAACGTGAGCATACCCTTCAAGGGGAAGCCGCGCTGGCTCACCAGGCCCGAAGCGAAGCAGGGCCGCCTCGTGATAACGTACGACCCCGTAAAGAAGCGGTGGTACGCGAAAATTGCCGTGGAGGTAGTGCTGGAGAGTAGGCTCGGCGGCGGGCTGAAGGCCGGCATCGATCTGGGTAGAGAACGCCTAATCGCGCTCGTCACGGAGCCGATCAACGGCGACGAAGGCGTCGCCCTGCTGTACCGTGGTGGACCGCTGAAATCCGACTACTTCTACTTCGAGCGGAGGATCGCCGAGGTCGACAGGATGCTGTCCGATCCCAAATCCGAAGAAATGGACAAAGCCGTGTTGAAGGAGGTGCGCAGGCGCTTCTACGAGAAGAGGAGGCAGCGCAGGGATCAGTTGTTCGCGAAGGCGGCGGCGCACTTGATCAAGATGTGCGAGGAGCTCAATGTGGCTGTGCTGCTCCTCGGCTACCCGCGCGGCGTAGCGCGCGATAAGCCGGGGAAGGGTAACTCAAACATGTGGAGCTACAGGAGGCTGGTGCAGCGCATAGCGGTCGCAGCCGAAAACCATGGCATCCCCGCCTTCGAAATACCCGAGGACGGCACATCGAAGAAGTGCGCGAGGCACGAGTGCGAGGTTGTCAGAGGGCCGCGCGGCTTGGTTCGCTGCCCCTACGGGCATGTAATGCACAGCGACGTGAACGCCGCCATGAACATCTTGGCGCGAGGCGGAGGCAGGGTGCCGGTGCGGGTCAGGGTGCTCAGCTTCGTACCAACGGCGAGCAAGGTCATCGCGGTCAACGGAAAGAAGAAAAGCAGTAACCCCGCGTAAAGGCGGGGTAACCTGGATGGCGCGCGCGCTATGAGCCTCGCCGAGGAGGTGCTCAAGGCCCTCGCCGGCAGGGGCGTCCTCGGGGGCCGCCTCTTGAAGGTGGAGGAGGTCGAGCGCGTCAGGGAGCTAGAGGAAGCCTACTCCCGCGCGTTCACGCCCTGGGGGCGGCCGGTGAACCTCGGCGTATTCGAGTGCTTGAAGCGGCGCCACGTGCTGGCCGCGGCGACCTCCCCCAGCTTCAGGTGGCCCCCAGGGCCCTACGCCCTGATCAAGGTCGGAGAATCCGTAGTGGGGGTGATCGACGAGAGAGGGGTCCGCGTGGACGCGCGGGCTCTGGCGCGCGCGAAGGGCGAGCACGTCCTGGTGGTCCTGCCGCTGCGGCTACCCGAGCTGGACGGGCTGGTCCGCGAGCCCGTCGCCGCCTCGCCCTCGCCCCCCACTCACAGGTACCTCGCCGAGCTGCTGGGCTGCAGGGACGGCTGCGGGACGCTGCTCGTCGCCTTCGACGGGCCCGCGCGCGTGTAAGTAAAGGTTAAAAGGGGATGGGAATGGGGAAGAGCGGTAAGTAAACTATAGTGTGGTTATTATGGAGGTGAGGGAGGTAGTACGGAAAGTCCAGCTGATCGGTAGGTCGACGTACGTCGTCTCCCTCCCCAAGAGCTGGGCGAAGCGCGTGGGTTTGGACCGGGGCGCTACGGTCTCGATCGTCCTCGAGCCCGACGGGTCGTTGAGGATCGTCCCGCCCCCGCTCCAGGAAGTGAAGAGGCCGGAGAGCAAGCTCCAGGTGAGGGAGGGCGTGAGCGAGGGCGCGCTCGTCCGGGAGCTGATGTCGCGCTACCTGGCGGGCTTCAAAGTGATCAGGGTGAGCCTGCCCCCCGACGCCAAGAGGTACAGGGAGGTCATAAGGAGGGTCGTGTCCAGCAAGATGATAGGGGTCGAGCTGCTCGAGGAGGGCGAGCGGAGCATGATCCTCCAGGTGCTCGTGAACGTCGAGGAGCTGCCGGTCAACTCGGTGATCCAGCGGATGGGGCAGGTGACGAGCGGCATGATCGACGACTCGATGGAGGGGCTGATGGCGAGGAACGTGGGGCTGCTGGAGGACGTGCTGGAGCGGGACGACTTCATCGACAAGCTGTACCTGTACCTCCTCCGCCAGCTCAACGCGGGCGTGCGCGGCTTCGTGAGCGTGGAGGAGATCGGTTTGAGGAGCCTGGAGGAGATCATCGAGTACGCGGTCGTCGGGAAGAGCCTCGAGAGGAGCGCCGACCACGCGCAGAAGATCGCGGCGAACGCGAAGTCGCTCATCGAGGCCGGCGTGTCCGTGAGCGGGCTGGAGAGCGAGCTGGAGTCGATGGCGAAGCTGGCGAAGGAGGTCTTCCAGAACTCCATCCGCTGCTTCACCGGGAGGGATAGGGAGAGGGCGCTGGCGCTCCTCGACGAGTACCCGCCGAAGCTGATGGAAGCCGAGCAGAGGTTCCTCGAAAGGATACTGGAGGAGCCGTGCGACGCGAGGCGCCACATGGTGGTCAGGCTCATCGCCGACAGCCTGCGCAGGATCTGCGACTACTCGATGGACATCCTCGAGGCGACGATCGACCTAGCGCTCGAGTAACGGCCCCTCCGCAAAGACCAATTATCTCACCAATCGGCCTGACGTGCATTCGCCATCGGGGCGGCTCTCCTGCGCGCTGCCGCATAAAAACATTCCCGACGGCCCGCAACGGCTCTGGAGCAGCTCAATGAAAACGGAATTAAAACAACGAAGCCGTAGCCCTCACTTTTTACTACCGAAAACGTTATGCAGAAGCCACCGGCGGTAACAGCCGTGCGAGCGCTGAAGAGCGGCGGGTTCGGGGCTCTGCTACTGCTGGCGGCAGCGCTCGCGTTAGTACTGGGG